>Ga0183099_1000072_pt1 | contig 109813 bp, 91 predicted proteins | sample Biomet1_FD_127788 | JGI IMG/M metagenome (GOLD analysis project Ga0183099, IMG submission 127788) | Microbial communities from bioreactor (seeded with anoxic lake sediment) at LBNL, California, USA - Biofuel metagenome 1 | ecosystem: Engineered > Bioreactor > Anaerobic > Unclassified ...
ATCTCTATTCATTTACAATCCTATTTAAGACTGCAAAGATGAAAATTCAAATCCGTTTAATCGAAAATCCTCCGCAACTAACTAATTTTCAAATATTTCAAAGAGCTATTTTAAATTTTAATGGGACAGTAATGATTACAACTATAAAGTAAAGGAGTAAAAGTTATGTCTGCTGAAGATGATGAAAAGTTGTTCGAGAAAGAGCGACGCATGATGGTTGAAGACCAAATTGATTCGAGGGGAGTAAAAGATAAAGCGCTCCTGACTGCTATGAAAAAGATACCCAGACATCTTTTTGTTCCTGCTGATTTCCGTGAATACGCATATTCAGACCAGGCTCTCCCCTCCTATTGTGGCCAAACTATTTCTCAGCCTTACATTGTTGCAATAATGACGGAAATGTTATCTCTTGACAAAAGCAATAAAGTTCTTGAGATTGGTACCGGTACAGGATACCAAACAACCATACTTGCTGAGCTTGCCAATGAAGTTTATACAATGGAAATTATTCCAGAGCTTCACGATATAGCAAAGAACAATCCAGTTGTTCTAAATTATATGAATATCAAGTTTATTCTTGGCGATGGATATAAAGGATACGAAGCTGCAGCACCTTATGACGCAATAATAGTAACAGCAGCACCACCTTACGTTCCCGAAGCATTAACAAATCAGCTTGCGCCCGGAGGAAGAATGGTTATTCCCGTTGGTGTATACAAACAAACACTTTATCTTGTTACCAAAGATTTAGATGGCAAGATAAATATTAAACCTCATTTATGGGTTCAGTTCGTACCAATGATTAAGAAGACAGGTCTATAATCGGGATCTTATTTAAATCCACTTACGAAATATTTCAGTAAAACATCGATAATTATACCAACTAATTATCCTTTTTTAATTGAATACTGATCAAAGGTGATGGATGCTGAATAAGTCATTTTGTTGTAAAGCTGATAAAATGAATCAAAGAGAAAACATTTTTTCTTTGATTGCTTATCCGTAAATGCATTTTCTTCTTTTATTAGTTTTAATAATGCATTATTAATCACTACATTATTCGCTTTATTCATGCAATAATCCAATAGCATTGATATTGCACTATTACTAATGTTCTTATCGTCCGCTAACTTATTTTTATTTTCTAAAACAAGCTTTGCAGTACATGCAATATATAAGGTAAACAAGGAAAGGTTTGATTTAATAACTTTGCCAACCGTTTTTCCAATGTCGAACTTAATATCTGTACTACTAGTCATCCATAAAAATAAGATGTGTTCAGCATACTCTCTAAACAAGCTTTTTCTATCCAATGGAACGGATAATATAAAATTAGCACATTCCAAGACTCTTTCTTCGCCAGCTGCATCGTCAATCTTTTCATTGATAAGAAAAGTACTCAGCTGAGAAAAATCCTGCGAACAACTTCTTGCTATGAAGTCTACAGGAAGTGTTTGTGATTCTCTTGGTTTCATAAACTGCTAAGATTTGTTTCTAGATTGTGTTTATCCCTCTATTCTATACCCTCTCTTTTTAGAGTGCCGTTTTATTACTTGATTCAATTATGAACATTACAAAAATAAATCATAATATAGAAATATTCAAAAAAGTGGTTGGACAAATAACGCATAGTATAACATTATGAATTTCAATATTTTAAGCTATAAAATAGGCATATTTTCAACTTTAGAAATTGGACAAATTACAACGAGCTTGGTGTAAAATCTGAGAAAACAATGAAAAAATGCGTTTTTCTTATTGCATAACAAATACATGCATTTGAGTTTGCAGATTAAAATTCATCCTATTTATAGATTATTCAAAATCAAAGTAAAAAGGTTAAAAGAATAACTCAAAAAGAAGAAAATATATCAAATTCAAAAAAAATATCGCAAAATGTTTGCAGATTAAAACAAAGTCTATAAATTTGCACCCATCAAAACAAAATGAGAATGAAAACAATTTTAGTAAATGCATGTTGGTGGCGCTTCTTACAACCTCGAAAGTCGTAAGGAAGCAGTACTCATGTATATATACTAAATAAATTCAAAGGATATTATCAGAGGCCTGTCGCACTGCGACGGGCCTCTTTTTTTTATGCAAATTTAGAAACTAAAAAATAAAAAGTGATGAAAACGTATTTAGTCAACGAAGAAGGTTATTATGGTGAATTTGGTGGAGCTTATGTTCCTGAAATTCTTTACAAGTGTGTAGAAGAATTAAGAAACAACTACCTTGATATTTTGCAAAGCGAAGACTTTAAAAAAGAATTCAATGCTTTACTCAAGGATTATGTAGGGCGCCCTTCCCCACTCTATTTGGCTAATCGCCTTTCGGCAAAGTATGGTTGCAAAATTTATCTGAAAAGAGAAGATTTGAACCACACTGGTGCACACAAGATTAATAATGCTATCGGTCAGATTTTGCTTGCAAAGCGTTTAGGCAAAAAGAGAATTATTGCAGAAACCGGAGCCGGTCAGCACGGTGTGGCAACAGCTACCGTATGTGCACTGATGAACATGGAATGCATTGTTTACATGGGCAAGACAGATGTGGAACGTCAGCAGCCGAATGTTCAGAGAATGAGGATGCTGGGTGCTACAGTTTGTCCGGTAACTTCAGGAAATATGACTTTAAAAGATGCAACCAATGAGGCTATACGCGACTGGTGTTGTCATCCTTCAGATACCTATTACGTTATTGGTTCTACCGTAGGACCTCATCCTTATCCTGATATGGTTGCCCGTCTGCAATCAGTTATCAGCGAAGAGATCAAGAAACAATTACTGGAACAGGAAGGACGTGATTATCCTGATTACCTAATTGCCTGTGTTGGTGGCGGAAGCAATGCTGCAGGAACCATTTATCATTATGTTGACGACAACCGTGTAAAGATTGTACTTGCCGAAGCAGGTGGTAAAGGTGTAAATTCCGGAATGTCGGCTGCTACTATCCAATTGGGAAAGATGGGAATTATTCACGGAGCACAAACGTTGGTTATGCAAACAGAAGACGGACAGATTGAAGAACCTTATTCTATCTCTGCCGGATTGGATTATCCGGGAATCGGACCTTTCCATGCTAACCTTGCTACCGAGAATCGTGCTACAATCCTAGCTATTAATGATGACGAAGCGGTAAAAGCGGCATTCGAGCTTACACAAATTGAAGGCATTATTCCGGCACTGGAATCGGCTCATGCACTGGGTGCTCTTAGCAAACTTAAGTTTAAACCGGAAGATGTGGTGGTACTAACCGTTTCTGGCCGTGGAGATAAGGATATGGATACTTACATTGGATTTTTGAACGACTAAATATTAAGATAAGATGAAAACATATAATTTTAAAACTATAAGCAAAACAGTACTAAGCGACTTGCATACTCCGGTAAGTGTTTACCTGAAAGTGAGGGATATTTATCCTGAATCGGCTTTACTGGAGAGTTCTGATTTCCATGGAAATGTAAACAGTCACTCTTACATTGCACTGAAACCGTTGGCAAGCATCGGAGTAAACAGCAATGTCTGTACCACCCGCTTCCCAGATAATACGGAACTTAAAGAAAACATTTCGGATGAGTTTACAGTATCTGATGCTATGAACAGTTTCATTGGCAAGCTAAATGTAACCGGTGAAGATAAAAACTACTGCGGTCTGTTTGGTTATACATCTTTCGATGCAGTACGTTACTTTGAACACATTCCGGTTCCGGAATCTCATGATGCAAAAAACGATGCACCCGACTTACTATATATACTATATAAATATGTGCTGATCTTTAATCACTTTAAAAATGAACTTACCCTGGTAGAACTTTTGCAGGATGGTGAAAGCAGCAATATTGAGGAGCTGGAAACTATTCTTGAAAACCGTAACTTTGCTTCCTATAACTTCTCAACCAGAGGTCCGGAAAGAAGTCCCATTACAGACGAGGAGTACAAATCGTATGTACGCCAGGGAGTAGCTCACTGCCTTCGTGGAGATGTTTTCCAGATTGTACTTTCCCGCAGATTTGTTCAGCCATTTACAGGTGACGACTTTAAAGTTTACCGCGCTCTTCGTTCCATTAACCCTTCTCCTTATTTGTTCTATTTCGATTTCGGCGGTTTCCGCATCTTTGGTTCCTCTCCCGAAACACACTGCAAGGTAACAGATAATATTGCCAGCATTGACCCAATAGCCGGAACAAGCCGTCGCACTGGAGATGTAGCAAAAGACAAAGAATTAGTAGAAGCTCTTTTGGCCGATCCGAAGGAAAATGCAGAACACGTAATGCTAGTAGACCTTGCCCGTAACGACTTGAGCCGCAATGCCCACAACGTAAAGGTAGATTTCTATAAGGAAGTACAATATTACAGTCACGTAATTCACCTGGTATCTCGCGTAAGTGGCGAACTCAACAAAGGTGCCGATGCCGTTAAGACATTTATCGATACTTTCCCAGCCGGAACTCTTTCCGGTGCCCCTAAAGTAAGAGCTATGCAGCTTATCTCCGAAATAGAGAAGCAAAGTCGTGGTGCTTACGGTGGCTGCATCGGATTTATTGGACTGAACGGTGATTTAAATCAGGCTATCACCATCCGCTCTTTTGTAAGTCGGAATAACGAATTGTGGTATCAGGCCGGAGCCGGAATTGTTGCCAAGAGCAACGACGAGTACGAACTTCAGGAAGTAAACAACAAACTAGGTGCGCTGAAAAAAGCAATAGATCTGGCTAGTTCATTAAAAAACTAAACACACAAAAGACAATGAAAAAGATACTTATATTAGATAATTACGACTCTTTTACCTACAACCTTCTTCACCTGGTAAAAGAACTGGGATTCACTGACATAGAAGTTCATCGTAACGATAAAATAACGCTCGACGAGGTGGACAGATTCGATACAATTATCCTTTCACCGGGACCGGGTATTCCCGAAGAAGCAGGTATTCTGCTACCACTCATTAAGCGATATGCACCTACAAAGAAAATTCTGGGTGTTTGTTTGGGACATCAGGCTATCGGTGAGGCTTTCGGAGCCAAACTGGAAAACTTAAAAGAGGTATTTCACGGAGTAGAAACTCCTATCAATGTATTAAAGGAAGATTCACTCTTCAGCGGATTATCAAAGGAGATTACCGTGGGGCGTTATCACTCATGGATTATCAGCAAGGAAAATTTCCCGGAAGAACTGGAAATAACAGCTGAAGATAAACAAGGAGAAATCATGGCAATCCGTCATAAGAAGTACAACGTGAAAGGAATTCAGTTTCATCCTGAATCGGTACTTACTCCCAAAGGACACGAAATTATCAGCAACTTTTTAAATAAGGAATAACAGAAAACATTGCCCGGTATATCCTTTAAAATCATTGGGCAATAGTTATCAAATTATTTACCTATAATTTTTATTTATTGGCGAATGGATTTTATTTATTGGCGATAGAATTCAGAAGCTTTGAAACAAAGATTTAAATAAATAACGAAATGAAAAATATACTATATAAGCTCTTTGAGCATCAATACCTTAGCCGTGAAGAGGCTAAAGAGGTTCTTCAGAATATATCTCTGGGAAAATACAACGATTCGCAAGTAGCATCGCTCATGACTGTCTTTATGATGCGTAACATCTCTGTAGACGAAATGTTGGGTTTCAAGGAAGCAATACTCGATATGCGCGTTGAAGTTGACCTTTCAGAGTACAAACCTGTTGATATTGTAGGCACGGGAGGCGATGGTAAAAACACATTCAACATCTCTACAACCGCCTGTTTTATATTGGCAGGAGCTGGTTTCAATGTAGTGAAACACGGTAACTATGGCGCTACTTCGGTAAGTGGAGCAAGCAATGTAATGGAACAACACGGCGTAAAGTTCACATCGGATGTAAACAAACTGCGCGAAAGTATGGATAAATGCAATATAGCCTATTTGCATGCACCTTTGTTCAGTCCGGCAATGAAAGCTGTTGCACCAATCCGTAAGAATCTGGGTGTACGTACTTTCTTTAATATGCTCGGTCCGCTGGTTAATCCGGTTATGCCTACTTATCAGTTACTGGGAGTGTATAACTTACCTTTGATGAGACTTTACAGTTATGCTTATCAGGAAAGCGGAAGTAAATTTGCAGTAGTGCACAGTTTAGACGGATATGATGAGATCTCTTTAACCAGCGATTTCAAAGTAGTAGACTCTACAAGCGAAAAGATTTATTCACCGGAATCATTAGGTTTTAAACGTTGCACCGAAGCCGATCTTTACGGAGGCGATACTCCTGAAGAAGCTGCACAAATATTCGACAATGTACTGAATAACAAAGCTACTGATGCACAAAAGAATTGTGTGATTGTCAATGCTGCTTTTGCCATTCAGGTTATTTGTCCGGAGAAAAGCATAGAAGAATGCATTGCCATTGCACGCCAATCACTCGAGAGTGGAAAAGCTATGGCTAAGCTTAAACAATTTGTTCAACTAAACAGTTAATATCAATGAAAGATATATTGATGGAAATCATTGAAGCCAAGAGAAATACTATTTGCGAACAAAAGAAAGCAATTTCTCTTGCCGCACTTCAGGATGGAGCTGCCGAGGAGAGAAATATGCTCTCCATGCGTCAGGCTTTGGCTAACTCATCTAGTGGCATTATTGCTGAGTTCAAACGCAAATCGCCTTCAAAAGGATGGATAAATAAAGATGCCTCTCCGGAAGAAGTCACTGCTGCCTATGCAGCAAACGGAGCTTCCGCACTCTCTATTCTGACAGATACTCCATTCTTCGGAGGAAGTCTGAAAGATTTGCGCGATGCTCGTCCGGGAGTAAACATTCCTATCCTGAGAAAAGATTTCATCATTGATGAATATCAGCTATATCAGGCTAAGATTGTTGGAGCAGATGCAATTCTTCTTATTGCAGCCGCATTGGAAAAAGAAGAATGCGCTTTTCTGGCAGGAAAGGCACACGAACTGGGACTGGAAATATTGCTCGAAATTCATAGTGAAAAGGAACTGGAATATGTAAACAGCACCATCGATATGGTTGGAGTCAATAACCGGAATCTGGGAACATTCGTTACCGATATAGAGAATTCTTTCCGCCTTGCAAGTGCACTGCCAAAGGATACTTTGCTAGTTTCCGAAAGCGGAATCTCATCTCCTGAAACGGTAAAGAGGTTACGCGAAGCCGGCTTCCGTGGATTCCTTATCGGCGAGAACTTTATGAAGACAGACAATCCGGGAAAAGCACTCGGAGAATTTATCAAACAGCTTAACTAATAGAAAGAGATGCTAATCAAAGTATGTGGCATGAGGGATGCCGGGAATATAACTAAGGTAGAAAGTCTGGGGGTCGATATGATCGGACTCATTTTCTATCCGGACTCTTCCCGATATGTGGCCTGCCCTCCATCCTATCTTCCGGAAAAGGCAAAAAGAGTGGGCGTTTTCGTGAATGAAACAGAAGAGGTAGTATTAGCTTTGGCCGACAAATTTTCTTTGAATTTTATACAACTTCACGGAACAGAATCACCTGATTATTGTGTATCTTTGCGCAACAAAGGATTGAATCTGATAAAAGTCTTTTCTGTTGCCACTCCGGACGATCTGAAAGCAACTGAGAAATACGAAGGACTTTGCAGTTACTTTCTCTTCGACACGAAATGTGAGGGACATGGCGGTTCCGGTAAACAATTCGACTGGTCGGTACTCTCCCATTATCACGGACGGACACCTTTTCTATTAAGCGGAGGCATCTCAGCCCAGAGTGTAGAAGACGTGAAGACTTTTAAGCATGAACGTTTTGCCGGAATAGACCTAAACAGTCGTTTCGAAATTTCTCCCGCATTGAAAGATGTAGAGATGCTTAGCAGGTTTATCAAAGAATTAAGAAAATAAAACGAGCATAAAAAACTAAAAACTATGAATAGAATTAATCAGTTGCTATACAGCAGTACAAAAGGTATCCTTTCTGTTTATTTCACTGCCGGTTATCCTAACCTCGACGACACAGTATCCATTATCCGTGAACTGGAAAAAAAGGGAGTTCAGATGATTGAAATCGGAATCCCCTTCAGCGATCCTATGGCCGACGGTCCGGTTATTCAGAACGCATCAACTCAGGCTTTAAGTAATGGTATGACTCTGAAGCTTCTTTTCGAGCAGATAAGAGACATTCGTCACCATGTTAAAATTCCACTTATCCTCATGGGCTATCTTAACCCAATCATGCAATATGGTTTCGAAAGCTTCTGCCGTAAATGTGTAGAGTGTGGCGTTGACGGAATGATTATCCCCGATCTGCCTTTTAAGGACTATCAGGAAAAATATCAGATCATAGCCGAACGCTACAACCTGAAAATAATTATGCTGATTACTCCCGAAACCAGCGAAGAACGCATTCGAATGATTGATGAGCATACTAATGGGTTTATCTACATGGTATCTTCTGCTGCCACAACCGGTGCTCAGAACGAGTTCGATGCAGAAAAGAAAAACTACTTTAAGCGAATAGAAGCAATGAAGCTTAACAATCCTCGCCTGATTGGATTTGGAATTTCAAACAAAGCTACCTTTAAAGCTGCCTGCGAACATGCTTCGGGAGCTATTATCGGAAGTAAATTTGTAACCCTGCTGGGGGAAGAAGAAACCATTTCTGCTGCAGTCGACAAGCTTATTGCTCAACTGAAAGATTAACAACTCATATTGTTAATCTGGAAAAAGATAGAAATTATCGCAGATTACCCTGTTTTTAGAACAAACTAAACAAGTTAGATTCAAAGAACAGTGTAATCTGCGTTTTTTAATGAATTATGTTGAAAGAATCACTATCTTTGCGCCGTAATTAACAACACAACTTTATGATCACTAAATATCCTTCCGTATTGTTAATCTACACCGGTGGAACCATTGGTATGATTCAGAACTCGGAAACCGGTGCGTTAGAGAATTTCAACTTCAACCACCTGATGAAGCATGTTCCCGAACTTAAAAGATTCAACTACCGTATATCTTCCTATCAGTTCGATCCGCCAATTGATTCATCCGACATGGAACCGCAAGCCTGGGCTAAGCTGGTAAAAATCATCAATTATAACTACGATAATTTCGACGGTTTTGTTATTCTCCATGGTACAGACACCATGGCTTACACAGCCTCTGCTCTCAGTTTTATGCTCGAGAATCTAAGTAAACCGGTTATTCTTACAGGATCACAGCTCCCTATCGGAGTGCTTCGCACCGACGGAAAAGAAAATCTGATAACCGCCATAGAAATTGCAGCTGCAAAGATAGATGGAAAAGCAATAGTTCCCGAAGTGTGCATCTTCTTCGAGAATCACCTGATGCGAGGAAACCGCACCACAAAAATAAATGCAGAAAACTTCAACGCTTTTCGTTCATTCAACTATCCACCTCTGGCACGTGTAGGTATTCACATTAAATATGAGCCGTCACGAATACTCAGACCCGACGACAGCAAACCATTAAAACCACATTTTCTGTTTGATTCAAATGTAGTTATTCTCACATTATTTCCGGGAATACAGGAAAGCATTGTATCGTCTATTCTACATGCTCCGGGATTAAAAGCTGTTGTACTGAAAACCTTCGGATCGGGTAATGCACCTCAGAAAGAGTGGCTTATCCGGGAACTGTCTGAAGCAACAAGTCGTGGTATCATTATTGTAAACATCACCCAATGTTCCTCAGGAGCAGTGGAAATGGAACGTTACGGAACAGGACTTCAGTTATTACAAACAGGCGTAATCAGTGGATACGACAGTACGGTTGAAAGTGCGGTAACTAAATTAATGTTCCTGGTTGGGCACAAATATAGCAGCAAACAAATCCGCTATTTCATGACCACCTCTATTGCCGGAGAAATAACCAGAGATTAATAAATAGACTATTCGTCCAAATCCCTGTACTTCACTTCATCCCTCAGCCAGTAAGAAAGACAGCTTCCCAACCATAATCCAAAAAGGAAAAAGAATACTGTAAAGCAAACGCTGCTAACCTTTATATCTATCAGATACAAAGCGAGTATCAGTGCAACGTACCCCCAGAAAAGCCAGGTAATAATTGCACGCCAATTGTGGTACAGAGTATATAATATCTTGTTTATCATAAAACTTTTTAGAAAATCAATATTGTTTAGTTCAATTGTCAATGATGCAAATTTAAATAAATAAATTGAAATCCGGCAATCCTCAGCAATATTATGCCATACAACTCTTCTGCCATCATCTTGTTAAAAATACAAATCCGCTATTTTTGCTCTTTTATAAAAAATAATACTATTTTGCTATCTACATATTACAAATATAATGTATCTTTGCCCAGTTTTTGCAAAGTATAGTTTGCAAAACAATATAAAATTAGCAAACTAAGACAATTAACTAAGGTAAAAAGATTAAGGTATAACAATAGCCTATGGAGTCAAAAGATCTAAAATTCGAGGAAGTCAACGAAGGTTTCAGCATTAAGGAAGCGGTTGACGAAGCAAAAAGATGCTTAAACTGCAAAAATCCTCTTTGCGTACAAGGATGCCCTATAGAACATAATATTCCCGGGTGGATTCACCAGTTGTCTATGGGAAACATGGGCGGCGCAATGAGCATTATCAATGAAAAAAGTAACTTGCCTGCTGTCTGCGGACGTGTTTGTCCTCACGAAAGACAGTGTGAAGGGCACTGCATATTAAATAAAAAACAAAACCCTATACGAGTAGGTAAACTGGAGCGGTTTATTGCCGACTTTGACAGCGATATGAAACTTATCCGCGAAAAGCTGCCTCAGAAAAACCGTGGTAAGGTAGCCATTATTGGTTCCGGTCCTGCCGGACTAACCGTAGCCGGAGATTTAGCTCGCGATGGCTTCAATGTAGTAATCTACGAAAGTGAACCGGAACTGGGCGGTGTATTAATGTACGGCATTCCGGAATATCGTTTACCCAAAGAAGTTGTAAGAAGAGAAATCCGTAAAATAGAAGGACTCGGAGTTACCTATATACCTAACTTTATAGTTGGGCAAAACACTACGGTCGATGAAATGTTCGACCAAAAGAATTTTGATGCAATATTCATTGGTACGGGAACTGCAAAACCAAAGACTATGAATATTCCTGGCTGTAATCTGAAAGGAGTTATTCAGTCTTCATACTTCCTTAGAATTGTCAGCTTATGCAATAGCGACAGTATCGACAAAAGCGAAGTGCCTGTAAAAGAAGGAGACGTTGTAGGTATTATCGGTTGCGGAAACGTAGCAATGGATGCAGCCAGAACAGCACTTCGTATGGGAGCTAAAGAAGTCTACGTTATTTATTACAGAGACGTGGAAAATATGACGGCACTGAAAGCAGAATATAACGAAGCAGTGGAGGAAGGAGTGCAATTCTTATGGAATACAAACACTCAGGAATTTATGGGTGAGCGAGGTCGTTTAAAAGCTATCAAAGCCATGACCAGTGAAGGAGAAAAAATAATCCCAATGGATAAAATTCTGCTGGCCATCGGCTCACAACCAGCAAACCGTATTGTATCAACCACATCAGGAATCAATGTTGACGAAAGAGGATATGTAATTACTAAAGACCGTCCTTATGGCATGACCACCCGTAAAGGTGTCTTTGCCGGCGGAGATGTAGTCAACACTCCTCAGACTGTAGTACTTGCCATGCGAGATGCCAAAAAAGTAGCAGCAGGCATTGCCCAGTTTGTTGATGCTAAAAAATTACTCGAAGAATAAGACCTATCTTTAATCATGAATAAAAAATAAAGAGGTAGTTTCACAACGTGAACTACCTCTTTATACTTTTAAGTCACAAAATAACCAAACGATTATTCTGAATTTATCTGATATACTAATTAATTTACACCCTTTGGCCTTTTCACTCTTTTAGCAGCCATAATCAAACGGATTGACTTATCATAAGTAAGATAACCCCATACCCAGTTAACTAAAACCATTACTTTATTTCTGATTCCCAGAATAGAACGCAAGTGAATAACCAGCCATATAATCCAGGCAAACCAACCATGCATTTTCAGTTGATTAAAATCGGCCACAGCTTTATTTCTACCCACAGTGGCCAGTGAACCAAGATTACGGTAATGGAAAGGTTTTAACTTCTTACCCTTTTCCAGACTCTTCAAGTTAGAAGCAAGCAAGTCACCTTGCTGTATAGCTACCTGCGCCAGCTGTGGATGTCCGTTAGGAAAATCTTTCTCAGCTGTCATTATACAAACATCACCAATAGCAAATACATTATCTAGACCAATAACCTTATTATGCTCATCCACCTTAATTCGTCTTCCTCTACCAAGGAACTCCGAACCAATATTATCAAAAGAAGTACCTGTTACACCACTCACCCAGATAAAATTACGAGTAGGTATATCCATTCCATTATCAAGAATAACCTTACCTTCTCTATAATCCTGCACTAAAGTATTCAGCATTACATTCACTCCCATTCCTCTTAGGAATTTTTCCGCATTAGCCGAAGCCTGAGGAGACATAGCACTAAGCAATTTAGGAGAAGCTTCAATCAAGTAAATATTCACCTTATGAACTTCCATCTCAGGATAATCTTTAGGAATCACAAATCGTTTCATTTCCGAAAGAGCACCGGAAACTTCAACACCGGTAGCACCACCACCCACAATTACAATATTCTGCAAAGCCTGTCTTTCTTTAAGATCCGCAGTAGTGAGAGATCTCTCTAGGTTGGCCAGTAAGATGTTACGCATACTCATAGCCTCTTCTACCGTTTTCATCGGCAATGCCACATCCTCAATATTCTGATTTCCAAAGTAATTAGTTTCTGTTCCCGAAGCAATTACCAGATAGTCATATTTTAGCTTACCAATAGATGTCTCTATCAGGTTCTCTTTGGCATTAACACCGGTTACATCTGCCCAACGGAAATAAAAATCTTTTCTTTTCTGGAAAATTTTACGGAAAGGGAAAGCAATGGAACTTGGTTCCAATCCGGCCGAAGCCACCTCGTAGATCATAGGAAGAAACTGGTGATAATTATTTCTATCAACCAACACAACCTGAAATCCACTATTACATAACTTATTTGCAAGTTTCAGACCACCAAATCCACCACCTACAATTACAACACGTTTTTTACCTACACTCGGTACATTAAAATCCATAACTGTTACCTATTATTATGTTAATCCTATTAAAAACAAATTATCCCCCAATATAGTTTTTAACCGATCTTTGTAACGTATCGGGTGCAAAATTAGTTGAAAAATATATCAAAAGCAAATAAAAGATCAAAATCAACAAACCAAAATCATAAAACAACCCTTATCAAGTAGTTAAAAACAGATTATTAGAAAATAATACCGTTAATTAATACTAAAAACAATATAATAATCAAACTAAAATTGTAAAAAATGGATTTTTAAAATATATTTGCATAAAATAAGGATAAATATTATATTATCATTTTTTACTAGAGAGTAATTAAAGAGTGTTCAATACATTATTGAAAGTACAACATGAAAACGACGACAAAAAAAATGATGGCACTAACCATCATAACATCAGCTATTTTACTTGCAGGCTGTACAAAAGACCTATATGATCCGGATTATGTCGCCTCAAAGAATGGACTATTAACAGGTGTCCCTTCAGATTTCAATTGGTCAACCATCTCATCGGTTAATTTAACTGTAAATGTGGATGATCAATATAATGGTGAATATTATTATGTTATAGAAGTATTCGACAGCAATCCCGTTATTGATAGCAATGTAAAGCTTCTAACAAAAGGAGTTGCAAAAAAAGGAGAAGCATTTAGTACTGATTTTCCCATTCCACAGACACTTAAAAGTATTGCAATCCGCCAAACAGACCCTACAGGTTTAGCAATAACCCGTGTAGTAGATGTTGCAAGTAATATTACATTAAATTTTGCTACTACTTCTACAAAATCAGTATTAACCAGAAGTAGTAATAGTACTATCTCAACAAAAAGCATTAGTTCTGGAGAAAGTGATTTTGCAAGTAAAGCTCCAGCAGGAGCTACAGAGTTCAATAAGGATAATTTTAGTGCAAATTCGAGCTACACTCTTCCTGACAATTTTTCTGGTGATATTAATTTAGGCGATAAAACAGGTATTTCATTATACGCCTCCGGGAAAGTTTCCATAACATGGCTATATCTAACACCAAGCAGTAAGCTATACCTACTGCCTGGCGCAGAAGTCACATTGTTAGCAGACGCTTATATCGGACAAGCAAATTCGATAATCTCTATTAATAGTGGAGCTAAATTAATAGCCAAACGCAATGTGCAGCTAAGTAGTAATGCCAAGATTTTAAACATTGGAAGTTTTACGGCACCAAATTTTGAATTAGCAAATACAAGCAGTATGATTAATGGTGGGACTATTGACATTACTGAAAAAACATTGATTTCTAATAATGGTGCTATATGGAAAAATGAAGATGGTACTTATACTACTAAAAACATGGAAATACAAGAATTCAATCCAAATTCATTAAACAGATGTAAATTAATTATTACTAATAGTTTATACTTAAATTCTGCAAATTTGAATATTGATGAAGGAGCATACGTTAGTTGCTATACTATTGAAATGAATGGTGCTAGAATTGATATGAAGGCTAATGCTATATTAAACGTTATCACACAAGCTAATTATGATTGGAACCCAGGAAGTAACAATTATGGAATATATGGTCCAACTTCAGGTAAAGCTTTACTAAAAATTAAAAAAGCTATCCAAAACACCGGATCATATCCAATTATCCACTATAGAGGCAATTTACAAATAGAGTGCCAAGACCACCCATCTTCTTCCTTCTTTACAGAGGAAGGAACAGTAGATTGGGTCCCTGTAGGTGGTACATCATTTACTATAGAAAAAAGCGGATGCTCTGAAGGAAACAATGCCGCAAAGGGTGGTACTCCAACAAGCCCTAAATTCCCTATCACTGTTGAGCCTGACAATGATTACACATTTGCAATGGAAGATTCATGGCCAAATTATGGTGACTATGACATGAACGACTTGGTTACAACAATAAGAACCGGCTACGTAATGAGCAAACCAAACCAGGCAGAAAAAATGATCCTAAATGTTAATTTAAGAGCAATAGGAGCTATAAAGTCTATTGGAGCAGCTCTTCAGCTTGATAATGTTTCAGCTAGTAATATTGCAAGTGTAACTTACGAAGGTAGGAAATTTCTAGACGGTTCTGTCTTTGAAGTAGATAATGCAACTGGCATAGAAAAAGGCCAATCAAAAGCTGTTATTCCATTATTTGACAATGCACACAAATTCTTAAATTCTTCAGGAATAACAAATACAATTTCAGAAAAGAACAAAGTACCAGAACAATCAGTAAAAATAACGATTGATTTTAAGGAAGCAATATCTATATCTAAAACAGAGATAAATGACTTAAACTTCTTTATCGTTACTGATGGCAAAAAGGAATCTCGTACAGAAGTTCATTTAGCTGGATATAAACCAACAGACAAATTTAATACCAATTTACTTGGGACTGGTAAAGACAATTCTGTAAAAGGAACAACATTTACAAGTAAAGGCGAGAACCTTGTTTGGGGAATGCTTATCCCAACAGTATTCAATTATCCTATTGAATATAAAAAAATTCAGAATGCATACACCACTTTTGGCCCATGGGCTCAATCTGGAGGAACAGACAATCAAAACTGGTACAACACTCATGAAACTGGAACAACATTCTAGAATAATATTTATTAAAACTAAAAAAGGCGGAAAAATTTCCGCCTTTTTTTAGTTTATGCCATTTCGACTAAAATAAATCGGAAAAAGACTTGATAAATAAAACAAATATTATATTTTTGTTTTTAGAAAGGCAATTAACATTTTTTAGTTGTCACATTTAATTAATTCTTATGAAAATAAGCAACCTCAAAATATCAGCAATTTCATGTTTAATCATCCTAATTACGTCAATATACGGATGTAAAGAAGATTATTACGACCCTTATTACAAAGCCCCCTCTCCTTTTACCGGAGTTCCTGACAATTTTGATTGGTCAACAATCAGTTCAATAAAGTTAACCGTAAACGTAAATGATGAATATAATGGCCAATACTACTATGTAGTTGAAGTTTTCGATGATAATCCCGTTTTTAACCCTGATGCAACTTTATTAGCAAAGGGTGTTGCAAAACAAGGTGAAGCATATACCTCCGAGATTAATTTTCCGCAAGCGCTCCAAACTATTTATGTTCGTCAGACTGCTCCCAACGGACTGCAAGTGGTACAAGAAAAAACTATCGATGCTACAAATTTATCTGTAAACTTTGCCGGAAATTCTTCAACCTCAACTGTTAACACAAAGGCTTTCAGCCCACGTGCTGCAGCTCCAACTTATAGTGGAGACAGAAGTAAAGCCAATGTTATTGATCTGAAATCAACTTCACAAACTCTATCTTCGGGGAACTCATATGTAATTACAGGTGGTGGCACCTATTCCGGTAATATTTTATTCTCGGGCGGACAAACAACCACTCTTTTTGTAGAAGGAGAATGGAAGGTTCCTTCAACTCAGGAAGCTTTTAAAAATGGAATGGAAATTGTTGTTTTAAACGGAGGTAAAATAACCTTCAGTAATGGTAGCCAGACTATTAACGGGAATGATAATGTAAACTTTTTCATCATGAATGGAGGAGTATTTAATTCTGAAAAAAAGAGTATTAATATAAATTTTACTAATACAGGAGGTAACATATATAACGCCGGAGCTTTTTACCTCAACCAGATGACATTGAACGGAGGCAGATTCTACAACAACAGCTCTACCGTCAATATTTCACAATTCACAAAAACCGGGACCATTGAAAATCATGGAGTATTAACAATGGGATCCATTGATGCTTCCAGCGGATTTGTTATTGATAACTATTGCAACATGTCCGTAACCGGAGACATTACAACCTCAGGTGCTACCTTTATTCTGCACAACAGCACTATTCTATCATGTGTAAACTTTGATCCTAAAGACACAGAGATAGACATGGAAGCTTATTCTCTTTTTGATGTAACTGGTACTGCAACCTTTAACTCAAAGTCAAGTGCTATTTATGGCCCAGGAAGCTATAATTATGGAATTTTTTATTCGTCTGACTATGCATTAACCCGTATAAAAAAAATTGTCTGCAACGGAAATTCAAAGGTAACATTTGCAGGAAATGTAGAGTTGGAATGTTCATCTTACAAAACAAATGGCAAAGGAATTCACCTTTACTCACCGGCACACATTGTTAGTTACGGAGATCCTTCAGTTTTAATTCCCGCAAGTGAATGTACTGGTTCAGGTAGCTACCCAGAAGGAGGCACTCCAGCCAACCCTACTTTTCCAATAGAAGTGCCTACAAACAGTAAATACACTTACGCTATTGAAGACTTTTGGCCGGCATACGGAGATTATGATATGAACGACCTTGTTGTGGAATGTCAAACATCATACACTCTAAACATGTGGCTTTTGTTTACGAGCGTATCAAGCCTTACTATCAATGCAAAAGTTATGGCTGTAGGTGCACTAAAAAAGCTGGGAGCAGCCTTTCAGTTAGATAAAATTCCGGCAAGTAATGTAACCGGTATTTCTGTAGAATCAGATTCACCAAACAACAGATTAAATGGTACTGTATTTACAGTTGGTTCCACCGGAATTGAAACCGGTCAAAACAAAGCTGTCATTCCTCTTTTTGACGAAGTTCACCATTTCTTAAACAACAGCGCCAGCGAAAGATATTTTATGCTGAACACTTCGAAAAAGAGAGATTACATAACACCTAAACAAGTTAAAATTACGATATACTTCAAAAACGGCACTGTAAGTTCGTCTGATATAGCCACTAAATATCTGAATTTCTTCGCCGTAACAGATGCTAAAACCGAAAATAGAAAAGAGGTTCACCTGGTAGGATACAACCCTACAGACAAAGCCATTACAACTTATTTCGGTGGAGGCCCTAACAATATTCCTTCAAATAACGACCTGTCACTAAATGGAGTATATTATCGGGGAACCGATAATTTAATCTGGGGATTAATGATACCGGGTACATTTAATTATCCATTGGAAACAAATAGTATACTTAAAGCATACCCTAAATTTAAGTCATGGGCTACATCGGGTGGCACTAGTAGTCAAGACTGGTATAGTAGTTCAAACGCCGATCAAACATATATTTACACAAAATAATTTAAAAAAAGAGTGATAAAATCTTTATTTTAAATAACTTTGCACTTTAAATAGGACAACTCTTTCAAAAATAAAAACGCGATGAAAAAAAAGATATTATTAATTGACGACAAAGAGTCTATTGCAAAAGTTGTTTCCATCTATTTGTCCGGTGAATTCGATCTTGTTTACTTTGAGCACCCGGTCAAAGCCATTGCCTGGTTGCAGGAAGGAAACATCCCCGATCTTATCATTTCAGACATCAGAATGCCAGAAATGCGTGGAGACGAATTTTTACATTATATAAAGGCAAATGCTTTATTCAGCTCTATACCGGTAATTATGCTATCCAGCGAAGAAAGTACTTCAGAGAGAATCAGATTACTGGAAGAGGGTGCGGACGATTATATTTTGAAACCATTCAACCCTATGGAATTAAAAATCCGTATCAAAAAAATAATTAAAGAATAGATGCAGCAACTCGTTTTTATAGGAACACAGACACAAACTATCGCACATTTTAGCCAATTATCAGGAGGCAAAATAGTGATCACGGCAAATTGTATTGAAGCATCCCAATGGCTGTCTCAATATAATAATGAAAAGCCTGTGATCATTCTTTTTGAAAAAGGACGTTTTAAAAAAGATCTGTCAGATATTTCTTATCTTCACAACAAGTTTTATCACACCTATATTGTCCTTATTACAGATTCTTTAACCAAAGAAGAAAGTTATAGGTATCTTAAAAGCGGTATTTGCAATACCCTGTCTCCTAATGAAACTAAAGAGAATTTTGAGCATACACTTAACTTCATTTATACCAGGCAACATCAGTTTCGGAATGCACTTCGGAATCAGAGCTCAATCAAACATTTTCACATGCCTGTAATGAAGCGACTTTTCGACATTGCATTTTCAAGTCTGGCAATAATATGCCTTTCACCGCTTCTTATCCTAACAGCTATTGCCATTCGCTTAGAAAGTAAAGGTCCTGTAGTTTATAAATCAAAACGAGTTGGAAGCAACTATCAGATATTCGATTTCCTGAAATTCCGTTCCATGTACACCAATGCAGATAAACGCTTGAAGGAATTTAATAACCTGAATCAATATAATGGTGAACAGGATATTACTGATGAAGAAGAAGTAATTCAGGTAAATGAATCAAACGATATGGATGAAATCATTCTGGTATCCGATGATTATGTAATCCCCGAGCAAGAGTATATCGCACAAAAAAGTGTTGAAAAGAAAAATTCATTTGTAAAATTCGAAAACGACCCCCGAATAACCAAAGTTGGGCGTTTTATTCGCAAATACAGCATTGACGAGCTTCCGCAGTTAATCAATATTTTAAAAGGAGACATGTCCATTGTAGGCAACCGCCCCCTCCCACTCTATGAAGCAGAGCTGTTAACCAGCGACGAATATATTGACCGCTTCATGGCTCCGGCAGGACTCACCGGACTTTGGCAGGTAGAGAAACGAGGCGATTCAGGAAAAATGTCTGCAGAAGAAAGAAAACAATTAGATATTCAATATGCAAAAAACTATTCTTTTGCTTTGGATATGAAAATTATTTTAAAAACGGCAACGGCATTTGTTCAAAAAGAGAACGTATAAATTAAAATTAATCATAGAAATTATGAGTAAAAAGCTTCTTTATATTTTTATATTTTTTTGCTTATACATTGCGTTTCCATTGCAGGCACAAGAAAGTGATATTTCTGATATGACTCCGGATGACTATGCGCATTTGGAATTGCCTCCGTTGGAAGTATTATTTGAGAATGCAAAAAATAATCCGGTAATGCAAATTCAAGATATAAAACAAAAGGAAGAAATTAGTTTATTAAAGAAAGAAAAACGAAGCTGGTTAAATTATTTTTCCGTGAACGCAGGTTACGGTTATGGAATTCTAGGAAACACATCTGGTTTTTCTGATTCCGCAACTCCACTTTATTATCAGTTCAATGAAAACACTCAACATTCATACCACATAGGTGGAAGTATATTAATTCCTATTGAAAGTATATTCGATCTTAAACCAAAGGCAAATCGGCAAAAACTTAAAATCAAAGAAATTGATATTCAAAAAGAACAAATTATTGATGAGTTAAAACAACAAATTATAGAATTATATACATCGATTCTCTCAAGTATATCTGTTTTAAAATTGAAGGCTGAAGCATTGACATTCGCTAATGCACAATATAAAATTGGAGAACAGGATTTTTTGAATGGAAAAGGAGGCACTGATGCATTAGGTGCACAAAAACAAATGCAAATAAAGGCAGTTATTGATTATGAATCAACACGCGTTATTCTAAATACTGCCTTATTAAAACTGGAAATTATATCAAGAACGCCACTTTTAAAAAAAGACAAAACAAAATAATCCCAAAATCATGGAATATTTAGTATACATATTTAAGTTAATACATCGTATCCGCTGGTGGTTACTTATTGTACCTACACTGCTAACTGTATTAGCAATTTATTCAACAAAACATTTAGGGCGAACATATAATACTAATACAACAATCTATACTGGAATTATTTCAGGATATACTGTTGAAGCAACGAGTGGTGCAAGACTAGACTTTTCACAACAGGCAACAACATTGGATAATATTTTAAATATCATCACCTCTAAAAGTACACTCAAAAGAGTATCCTTACGGCTCTTTGCAGAAAATATGATGTATGGAAATCCAAATTGCGATAATAATTACATTCTAGCCTCCTCATACAGAACACTATTAAACATAACTCCAAAGGAAGTACAAAAATTAATTGACAAAAAAGACGAAAAAATAACAATTTCCCGTCTTCAAGCCTATGAAAAGCCCAATTCAAAGAATTTTATATACGGTTTATTTAATTGGTATCACCCAGACTATAGTTATTCATCGCTATTTAAAAAAATCAAAGTAGTCCGGGTTTCAGGCAGTGATATGATAGACATATCTTTCTCAAGCAGTGATCCAGGCATTGCTTACAATACATTAAAAATATTAAACGAAGAGTTTATTGAGCAATATCAGGATTTACGTTTCGGTGAAACTAATGACGTAATTAAGTTTTACGAAGAAGAATTAGCTAAATTAGCAAGAAAACTTCGATTATCTGAAGACTCACTTACAGCGTATAACATAAGCAAACGAATTATAAATTATCCAGAGCAAACAAAACAGGTGACTGCTCTAAGTAGTGGCAGTGAGCAAAAATACGAAGATTTCTTACTTGACTATAACAGTGCTAAAAAATTAGTCGGTGAATTGGAAAAACGAATGGATAACCATATTAAATCCCTTCGAAATAATGCTAATTTTATTGGAAAATTGCAGCAGATTTCGGGATTGACGTCTAAGATCACAAGTCTGGAGACTTTTAAAGATGAATCATCTACTTTAAAAGATCAGAATATAAACACCTACAAAAAACAGCTAAAAAAAGCTGAAGATGATTTCAGCAACTTTGCAGAACAATATAGTAACCAAAAGTCAACAAAAGAGGGAATAGCCTCAGAATCAATAGTTGATCAATGGTTAGAGCAAATGTTAAAAATGGAAAAAGCTGCAGCACAGCTAAATGTTATGGATTCTCGCAAAGGATTAATAGATGAACAATATCAATATTATTCTCCCATAGGATCCATTTTAAAGCGTAAAGAACGAGATATCAATTTTACTGAGCAGAATTATTTATCTATGCTTAATAGTTTAAATACTGCCCGATTGCGACAAAAAAATCTTCAAATGACTTCAGCTACTCTAAAAATAATGAACCCTCCGGTATTTCCAATAACTGCAGAAGCAACAAAAAGAAAATCAATTATAGCTGCAGTTTTTTTTGGCAGCATAGCACTAATTTTGGGTTTTTTCTTAGTAGTAGAATTACTAGACCGAACTTTGCGAGATAAAATACGTACTGAAAGGTTAACATCTAGCAAGGTTATTGGCGCTTTTCCGGGGAATAAAATAATCCATTTAAGGAATTTTAGCAAGATGCAGAATCAGATAGCCATCCAGTTTCTAAGCAATGCAACGCTTTGTTACCTTCCTAACCACAAAAATAGAATTGTTAACCTTATTAGCACAGAAAGTGGTGATGGTAAATCGTTTATAGGAAAACTACTGGAAGAATACTGGATATCTATTGGCTTAACTGTTAAGCGAATCACTTGGCATGAAGATTATAAAAAAGATTCAAAAACATTCTTACTCGCTAAATCAGTGAATGATCTTTATACTCCCGAACAAGATGCTGATATTCTGATTGTGGAATATCCTTCTCTAAAAGAAAGTGCTATAACAGCCGGGTTGCTTAATGAAGCAGGTATTAATCTGGTAATTGCCAGAGCCAACAGAGTATGGAAGTTTACAGATCAACTTCTGTTGAATCAAGTAAAACAACTTGCAAACGAAGATTCTCCTGTCTTTATATATCTTAACAAAGCGGAAAAAGATGTTGTGGAAAATTTTACGGGGCTTCTACCTCCTCATAATAAACTAAAAAGTATTTTATATAAATTTTCCCAATTGGGACTGACAGCATCTGAATAAATAATGCGTACGTTCATAGACAATATAGCAAAATTCATAACGCCTAAAATCTTTGTATACGCAGGATTTCTGATTTACATTGCTTTTTTTTACAAAACGACCTTGCAAAAAAGTTACTATTTAGGAGCTATTGTAGCCAGTCTTCCTTTTATTGTTATTGGAGTCAATTTATTATTAAAACGACCATTATTGAGCTTTATATTTCTCTTCATCGTCAACTATTTTATAATGGGAATAACCAGATATCTTCACTTTCAAGGAGGAATATTAATGGACGCAATTATTCTATTTTGTTTTATTACTCTTTTCTTAAGAACAACTTATGAAAAAATTGGATGGAATAGAGCAATAAATCCATTAACATTTATAACATCATTTTGGTTGTTCTTTTGTGTCGCCGAGCTTTTGAATCCTATTGCCGTACCTATAGATGAATGGGCTATTAAAGTCCGTGGAATGGCAGTTTATCCTTTTTTAATGGTTGTTTTGGTTTCTGTTTTATGCCGTAGATATAAAGATCTAAAACTTATTCTTTTCATATGGTCTGCTCTCACTCTATTAGCAGTATTTAAAGGATATTGGCAAAAAAATCATGGGTTTGACTCGACTGAATTATATTGGTTATACGTCGATGGAGGAGCTAGAACCCACATAATATCTTCAGGTGTCCGTTATTTTTCTTTTTTCACAGATGCTGGAAACTATGGTTCCAGCATGGGATTCTCCATGGTAGTATTTTCTATTGTCGCTTTTTATATTAAAAACAAATGGATTAAAGTTTATTTCTTTTTGGTAGCGTTAGCGGGAGGATATGGTATGGCAATTTCAGGAACTAGAGGAGCGTTGGCTGTTCCTTTTGCTGGCTATGCAATATTTGTAATATTATCTAAAAATTGGAAAATGGCAACAACTGCATCTATCCTGCTTGCATTTGCTTTTATTTTCTTAAACTTTACAACTATTGGAAATAATAACGGGCAAATAAGTAGAATGCGCAGTGCCTTTGATAAAAACGACCCTTCATTAAATGTAAGATTAGAAAATCGTAAAAAAATAAAAAGTTACATGGATGATCTTCCATTTGGAGCCAGCATAGGATTTGAAACTAATTCTACTATTAAATCAGAGTCATTGTATAAACTTTCCAGAATTCCCACAGACTCTTGGTATGTAAAAGTATATGTACAAACAGGGATCATTGGTTTAACTATATACATTTTTGTGCTATCAGCAATCATTCTTATGGGAGGATATATCATTTTATTCAAGATTAAGAATGATGAATTAAGAGGCCTTTTATTGGCTATGCTAGCAGGAACATTTGGAATGGTTGCTTCTTCTTATGGAAACGAGTTATTGGCTCAATTCCCGAATTGTTTCTTATTTTATACCAGTCTAGCCTTGGTCTTTATGGGCAAATATTACGATAAAGAATTAGAAAAGCATGAACAACTTACCTGAACTATCCATAATAACCATCAACTACAACGGTACGAAAAATACAGGTGAACTAATTGAATCACTTCAAAAACATGTATCTCTTCCTTATGAAATAATTGTGGTTGATAACGCTTCAAAAAAAAATGAAGCAGACATTTTACAACAGAAATACCCACATATTATCACTATCCGAAGCGAAAATAATTTAGGTTTTTCAGGCGGAAACAATTTGGGTATTAGCAAAGCAAAAGGAAGATATATATTCTTATTAAACAACGATACTTTTATTGAAGAGGATACTTTTCATTATTTAATTAAAAGACTGGAAAATAGTCCTAAAATAGGAGCTGTTTCCCCAAAGATTAAGTTTGCTTTTCCTCCACGAAACATTCAGTTTGCCGGTTACATGCCATTGAGCCGAATTACTTTGCGAAATGATCTTATCGGTTTTGGAGAAGCAGACAATGGACAGTATGACACTCCTATTGGTACTCCTTATTGTCACGGTGCAGCAATGATGATAAAAAAAGAAGTGATAGAAAAAGTAGGATATATGCCCGATATTTATTTTCTTTACTATGAAGAGCTAGATTGGAGTACCCAAATAAGAAAAGCGGGATACGAATTGTGGTACGAATCTCGTTGCACAGTTTATCACAAAGAGAGTCAAAGTACAGGTAAACAAAGCTATCTGCGTACTTTTTATCTTACTCGTAACCGACTGTTGTATGCTTGGCGTAACAGATACGGAATCACCCGATGGGTATCCATTTTGTATCAACTGGTAGTTGCTGCTCCAAAGAATACACTGGTTTTTCTTCTGAAAGGCAGAATAGATTTAGCAAAAGCTATATTAAAAGGGATATTCGCATTTTTTAAGTTAGAACATAAAATTGGTTAACAGATGGATGGACTGATAGTTTTAGACATTATAGATTCTATATTCTTTTTTCTCATGGCACTCTCCGTGGGATATCTTCTTATATTTGCGGCAGCAAGTATATCGAAAAGGAACTACTCCTATCCTATAGCTAAAAAGAAATACCGTTTTGCTGTTCTATTCCCAGCTTATAAAGAAGATAAAGTCATAGAACAAGCTGTAAGCTCTTTCTTGAAACAAGATTATCCGAAAGAAAATTACGACGTAGTTGTGATCTCCGATAAGATGGAAGATATCACCAATCAACAACTTTGCCAATTACCCATAGATTTATTAATCGTTGACTTTGAAAACAGTTCGAAAGCAAAAGCGCTGAACTTTGCAATGGATAAGTTAGCAGATCGAGAATATGACATGGTTGTAATTCTGGATGCAGACAATACCGTTCAGCCCAATTTTTTGCAACAAATAAGCAATGCGTATGAATGTGGTGCAAACGCTATTCAGGCACACCGTATGGCAAAGAACCTGAATACAAGTACTGCCATACTGGATGCTGTGAGTGAAGAGATTAATAATTCAATATTCAGAACTGGTCATGTAAAATTAGGACTTTCATCCGCTTTAATTGGTTCCGGAATGGCTTTTGAATATAAGTGGTTTAGAGAAAATATCAAAAAAGTATCATCTGCAGGTGAAGATAAAGAGTTGGAAATGCTATTGTTAAAACAAAGAATCTATATTGACTATATGGATGATCTGCCTGTTTATGATGAGAAAACACAAAAAGAAAATGCATTCAATAACCAACGACGTAGATGGTTGTCCGCCCAGTTTGCTTCTTTATGGCAAACTTTACCCGATCTACCTGATGCTATTTTTACCAAAAACATAGATTATTGTGATAAGATTGCTCAATGGATCATGCTACCACGAGTGCTTTTGATTGGAAGTATGGGATTATTATCTATACTGACTACAATAGTAAACTGGGAATGGTCCATAAAATGGTGGGTATTGCTGCTTTTACTTTTTCTGGCTTTATGCATGGCTATCCCTGATTATCTGATAAATAAGCAATTGAAGAAAGCTATTTGGAAGGTTCCTTTACTTGCCATCAATATGTTTTTCAATTTATTCAGGATGAGAGGAGTGAATAAGAAGTTTATTCATACAGAACATGGCGAACATTAATACAATGAAAATGAAAATAGCAATTGAAGCGCAACGTATTTTTCGGAAGAATAAACACGGAATGGATTTTGTAGCATTGGAAACCATTCGAGAACTGCAAAATGCCGACAAAATAAACGAATATTATATATTGGTTAGTCCGGGCGAAGATCATTGTCTGGAACCGACTCCCAATTTTCATATTATTGAAATAAAATATCCCTCCTATCCTTTATGGGAACAAATAGGTTTACCTAGAGCTTTAAAAAAGATTAAACCCGACCTGTTGCATTGCACCAGCAATACAGCTCCTCTGTTCTGCAAAATCCCTTTAGTACTAACTTTGCATGATATCATCTTTCTTGAAAAAAGACAAAATGCAAACAAATCACTTTATCAAAACTTAGGATGGTATTACAGAAGACTGGTTGTTCCGCGAATACTGCCAAAATGCAAAAAAATTATAACTGTATCTCATTTTGAAGCAGAGCGTATCAAAGAGACTTTAAAATTAGGAAATGAACAGATTATGGCTGTCTACAATGGTTTCAGTAAACATTTTAAGCCTGTAGACAATTTCAGCAAAGTCACAAATAAATATATAGATAAAGAACATTATTTCTTTTTTTTAGGGAATACCGATCCAAAAAAAAATACAGCTCGTACATTAAAAGCTTACAGCATGTATATTCAACAATCAGCACATCAATTACCTTTGCTTATTGCTGATTTAAAAGAAGAAGTTATAGATAAAATACTGAGAGAAGAAAATATTGAAAACATTAAGCCATATTTATACTTGCCAGGTTACATAACCAATACCGATTTACCGGCAATATACAGCGGAGCCAAAGCTTTTATCTATACTTCATTACGGGAAAGTTTTGGAATTCCCATTCTTGAAGCTATGGCATGTGGAACTCCCGTCATAACGTCAAATACATCAGCAATGCCAGAGATTGCAGGAAAAGGAGCTATTTTAGTTGATCCTTATAAAGAAAATAAAATAGCTGATAAAATATTACAATTAGAAAATGATTCTGATTTCTATCAAAAACAAGTAAATTATGGTTTGGAGCGAGTAAAAAACTTCTCATGGGGAGAAACCGCAAAGAATCTCCTTCATATTTACGAATCAATAAATTATAAATAAAATCTAAACCTGCTAACACTGAAAAAATAATTGCATCGGGAAATTACTAAATATAATCTATTTTTTAGGTAACAATTTATAATATATTTATCTTTGTAATTTAGCAAACTTAGCATCAGTCACCTTATGATCAACAAAATATACAAACTATTAAACGAGTATCCTGGATTAAAGAAAAAGGTACATTATTGTTTGGTCCACCCATTTCGTTCAAGACCAAGATGGTGGGTTCGTAATTTTTTAATGCCTTTTTTAATAAAAAGAGGGAAAGGATCTTACATATCATCTACAGTAAGACGAGACCTGTTTCCTTTTAATTCCTTCGAAATAGGATATAAATCAATTATTGAGGATTATGCTACATTAAATAATGGAATGGGACCTATTAGAATTGGAGATCACAGTAGAATAGGTATAGGTACTGTCATATTAGGAGAAATAACTATAGGAAATTATGTTTCAACTGCCCAACACTGCATGATTACCGGTTTAAATCATAATTATGAAGATTTAAATACTCCGATAGACTTACAAGGTTGCTATTCTGATCCAGTAGTTATTGATGATGACGTAATGATTGGTGCTAATGCTGTTATTCTTGCAGGAGTACATATTGGTACACATTCGTTTATTGCTGCGGGAAGTGTCGTAACACGTTCTGTTCCTCCTTATTCTTTAGTTTCAGGTAATCCAGCTAAAGTTACATTTAATCTTAAAACAGGTCAAAGAGTAAAATAACAATCAATGAAATATAACCCATTTTCTCTACAAGAAAAAAAAATACTCATTACCGGAGCTTCATCGGGCATTGGTAAAGCTACAGCAATTGAATGTTCGCGTATGGGTGCTAAAATTGTAATTACAGGAAGGAATAAACAACGCCTTGAAGAAACATACCAATCTCTTGAAGGGAATGGGCACTCTATGATGATTGCAGATTTTGAACAAGAAAATGACATTACACATTTAGTGGAAAAGCAGTCGGATTTAGACGGGATTGTTCATTGCGCAGGAGTAGTTACTACAAAATTATTTTCATTTATAGATAGAAATGAACTCAAAACAATTATGGATATTAACTTTATTTCACCTGTGACATTAACGCAAGCTCTTCTTGAAAAAAAGAAAATAAAAAAAGGAAGTTCAATAATTTTTATTTCTTCTATAATGGGACCAAAGGTATCTTCAATTGGGAATTCAATGTATTCTTCCACTAAAAGTGCTATAGAGGGAATGGCAAAAGGTATGGCACTAGATTTATCCGGTAAAACAATTAGAGTAAACTGTATATGCCCCGGCATGGTTGATACAGGTATTATTTCTAACGGAGCGATTACTGAAGAGCAATTATATAAAGACGCTAAAGAAAACTATCCGCTCAAAAGGTATGGTAATCCTGAAGAAATAGCTTATGCTGCGATTTATCTTTTATCAGATGCAAGCAAATGGGTTACAGGAAGCAGTTTAACTATTGACGGTGGTTACACAATAAAATAAAACAAATAAAAATCAGTAAAAATGGATACTATTAATGACTTTATCAGCAAACTTTCAGAACAATTTGAAATGACAGATCCTTCTGAATTCACACCAGAAACCCACTTTAAAGATCTTGAAGATTGGGACTCACTGGTTGCATTATCAATTATTGGAATGGTACATAATACATACAATGTTAAACTGAATGGCGGAGATATCAGAAGTGCCATTACTGTTAATGATGTATATAATATGGTCGTCTCAAAAATTTAATCATGAATGCATATATAAAAGCAATATCATATTATGTCCCTGAAACTATTGTTTCAAATGCGGACATAGTAAAAGATTTCCCCGATTGGTCAGAGCAAAAGATATCTGTAAAAATTGGAATAAATCAAAGATATATATCTAAAGAACTAACAGCAGGAGACATGGCTGAAAGAGCAGCCAATAAGCTCTTTGAAGAATACAATATTGATCGTTCTACAATAGATGCCATTATTCTTTGTACTCAAAGTCCTGATCATTTTTTGCCAACAACAGCATGTCTTTTACAAGACAAGTTAAACTTGCCTACTAATATTGCTGCATTTGATTTTAATCTGGGCTGTTCAGGGTTTGTATACGGATTAGGAATTGCTAAAGGGCTTATTTCTGCTGGAATCTCAAAGAATATTCTCTTCCTTACATCAGAGACTTATAATAAATACATTCATTCCAAAGACAGAGGAAATAGAGCACTATTCTCTGACGCAGCTGCAGCAACTCTTATATCAACTGATGGAATATTAAATATAAATGAATTTGTATTTGGCACTGATGGTAAAGGAGCTAAAAACTTAATTGTTGAAAATGGTTGTTCCAGGCATCCATATAAATCAGGTATTGAAATAGATCCAGAGAATGAGGTTTTACAATCACCCGATTATCTTTATATGAATGGCAGTGAGATTTTTAACTTTACACTTGAAGCAGTTCCATTACTCACAGAACAAGTTTTGAAAAAGAATAGACTGAAACAAGAAGATATTGATTTATTTATCTTTCATCAGGCAAACAAACACATGCTTAAATTTATTCGTCAGGCAATATCTATTCCTGAAGATAAATTTTATATGTGTCTTGAAGACTTTGGGAACACAATATCATCAACTATTCCAATCGCCATTTATCATGCATTAGTAAATAAAGATATAAAATCTGGTAACACTATTATGATAGAAGGTTTTGGTGTAGGATATTCCTGGGGAGGAGTTATTTTAAGCTATATTTAATGCATTATTTATTAAGTTTCTTTTTTTAAAAAAAGAATAGATCTATTAATAAAATAGCAAAAGCTCTAAAAAAAATCACTTCAATAAAAAATCTCCCGCCAATAAGCATCAAAAACTTATCAGCAGGAGATCTATTAAATAACCACATCCCCAATTTAATCAAAAAATTTTAGTAAAAATTTCCTTAACATCAAATCCGGGACAAAATTTCACCCACTCAAAAGATTCAACAACCCCGTTACCATTGCAGTCCGGACTAAGATCCCGGTGACCTGCTACCCGGCAGCCGGGAAAGTCTTTAAGCAGGGTGAGTACCAGTACCCGAAGGGAATGCTTTTGCTCAGGAGTTCGGGTGTCTGAGGGAGTACCGTTCTTATCAAGCCCACCTTCGTAGCAGATGCCAATGCTATGGGCGTTATAGCCCAGGACGTGCGCGCCTTGTTCTTGAAGCGGACGCATGGATTTGATGGCTCCGTCTTTACGAACATAGAAATGATAACCGGCACAGCGAAAACCTCTTGCCCTGTGGGCAGTGTCCACGTCCCGCTCCGTAAAGGTTTTATCCTCTCGGGTAGCGGAACAGTGAATCACTATCAGATTAATTTTTCTCATCTTCTCTTATGCCCTCTTTCTATTGCCGTTCCTTGCAACTTGGCACTGCACACTGAGTTTTCAGTGATTCGCTAAGTTGAGCATTCAGGGTGATAATCTCCTGGTACATTTGGCGCACTTTCTCCGAGAGTTCAAAATAGTCGGTTTCGAACCGGGTGATCTGCTCCATCAGATAGTCGAACTGGCTCTTTACCAGTTCGGTGAATTCCTGCATCTCCTTAGCGTCTTTCTTCCTGAGGAAGGGAAGCACCAAGGTGAATACTTTCAATAACTCGTTGATTACTTTCATTTGCTGTTGTGCTTAACTTATTAGTGACTATCCGGCTACTGTTCCTACTTCGTTACCGCCATTGGTTACTTTTACCGGGAGTTTTGCCACCTGACTGTATTCAAGTGTTTTCAGCATATTGGTAAGCAGTTTCCCGGGACGGAAAGTTATTCGGGCTCCCTTGATAAAGCCTACGTTGAACTCTTTCTGGGTATCTGCTCCCCTACTGCGAAGACCAACCTGGAAACTTCCAAACTCTCCAAAGCGAACTACTTCTCCTTTGCGGAGACTTTGCTGAATGGTTATCAATGCTCCCGAAATTGAGGCAGAGATATCTGCTTTGGTTGCCGTACAACGGTTGGAAATATCTTCGCACATGGAGTCAAAATCCATCTCGCCGCTACCTTGTGCCTGGGCATAGAACTTTTTAGGATCTGACATTTTTCTTGGGTTTCCTCTCTCTACTACTGAATACTTTACGCTCATGTTTTTTGTTTTTAATGATTTAATAACTTTATCAGGGGGGCCCTTCCCTTTCGACTTTACAAAGATACAACACCGAAAAGTGGACGAGTGCAGAATGTTGCTCAGCCTGCATTAGGGTGTATAAAGTGGTATAAACCTGTATGATTCTGCATGACTTTGTATTCTGCTTATAATATTATTTTATTTTGTCAAAACTTGCTTTTATGAAGTATATTTAGTACCTTTAAAAGGTAAACAAAGAAAGAATAAACATTAATTATGGAAGAAAATTTTAAACCTAAGAGCTATTCAAAAACGGAATTATCGAGAAAATACAATCCACATCTGTGCGACCGTTCGGCTCAGCGTACATTGATGAAGTGGATTGAGCACAACAAAGAATTAAGCGAGCAGCTAATCTGCACCGGATTCAGCAAAATGGACCGTTTATTTACACCTCGGCAAGTGGAACTGATTGTCTCCTTCCTGGGAGAACCGTAAAAAAAATCTCTAAAAAAATATCCAGTCATTTTTGTGAAAAAGACTTGAGACTTTACCCAAAGTTTCAAGTCTCATTTTTTTATATGACTTAAGAAAAAAGAAATTAGTGATAGGAGTGATAGCAAATATCGCTATTTTAAACACTCTATAGAGGGGGCAGGGGCATCCTATAGAGTGCCCCTACCCCCCTTATAATAAAGTTCAAAATATGTATTTTCCCTATCACTCCTATCACTAAATTAGTTAAAACAGAAGCTCCGGTTCAGTTATTAAAGGCTCATTTACAACTACTTGATGTTCATTTACTACCATTTTACTATTTTGCTCAACTTCATTCAAATCGAGCTCATAAATGGCATAAACGTCCCCTTTACTCTTTCTTTTCGTCTCAAAACCATGCTTATTCAGCACTTTTCCAAGAAGATTTATCCCCGAACTAGTAATTTTTAAGCCTGTTTTCTCCGAAATTCGCTTTAAAATTTCACTTGCTAAGAGTGAACGACAGCTTTCTCCGGGCAATGGTTTACGAAAATAGACAAATAAAAATTCCTCTTCGGGAGAACGAGAGCGAAATTTATCATTGTGATTGTCCAGCTCTTCAATCTCCTCAATGTTGAACCAAAAGCGAAAGCCGGAATCAATTAAATGCTTAATCTGAGCATACAGCTGCAAATAATCAATAGTAAACGCATCATTAATAGTATTCACCAAAAAAGTGATAAAACGACGCGACCCTGTGGGGTCATTCAATACTTTCGGGTTATTGCTGGAAGCTAACAGAGACGCATGGCGAGTGTAGGTCTCCTCGTTACGCCCGTAAGCTTTGCGCTCGTCGATACTGATTTGCGTGATGATTTTCTTGAGCTTTGCCATATCTCGTGGCTTAAGAGCCTCGAGCTCATCAATATTGACCAGAGCACGATGAGAGAGCTTCAAAAGCAAATCTTTCTCTTGCTCCATAATAGATGCAGTGGCATAGTAAACCTGTAACTCGGGTGGAAGAAGTTTCACCGTCCAGCGGGTTTTACCTCTACCCTGATTTCCACAGAATACCGGAACCACATGGTTCACCGTTTCTTTATCTAACAAAGAAGCTGCCATAGCCACCAGCCATTTGCGGAAGCAAAAAAGCCAGTATACATCATCATCCGTTTTCACCGTTGTAGACAGTTGAGCTATGTAATCATGCCCATCCCATTTTGGAAGTTTCTGAAAATAAGCAATAAAAGGATTAAAAGAGGGATACAGATCGGACATTAAGAGACTACGAACATCGTTCATTTTACATTTAATGCCCGATTTATTTACCGCCCTCCACACGGAGTTTTCCGTTCTATCCGACAGATTCTCAAAATCATTTCTCGAATCTTTTTTACGAATCTCCATCCGCGTACTAACCACGTTATAGCGAAGCGCATAATTTTCAGTCAGAAAATCTTCCACGTCATCAAAAACTCCTTGTGTGTTCCTAGTATTCTTTGCTACAGAATGCTCGGAAGCGTGGGTATAAGCACTGCGGATGGTAGAAAGTAACTCTTCTGTTTCCATATCAACATACTTTGCCAGACAGAAACGCTCCGTATCTTCCTTAGCCAACCCTCTCCTATTGCAATTATTAGCCAACAGATTTATATACACATTGCGGTTTCCTTCTTTGTAAGTCTGTTTTTTCGTGGTATAACGCACACACTTGCTAAAAATGGTTTCCGGGCTCATTTCTTCAGTGCACACACCCTTTTCATCATTCTTTAAGGGAATCTCTTTCGCATCCTTAATTCCTGCTATAAAAGCATCTGCCCGTTCGTTTAGGAAAAGAAGCGGATCATAGCTCACGTAACAAAGTCGGCCCACATCTTTACCCGACACATCAATAGTAGCCGAGGTTAAAACCTTGTAATAACGCATCACCCTGCTATACGCCTCCCTGTGGAATTTCTTAATCTCTTCTATATCAACAGGCAGTGAGCCATCCTCACGAGCAACGGGAACCAGCACCTTCAGCCCCAATCCACCGGGACTTACAAAGCAAGCATACGTATGTTTATCCGCTTCAATCACAGCTCGCAGGCGAACTACCTCTTCGGGCGAAAGATCGTCCAAATCAAGAATCACCATTCCACAGTATTTTGTAAGATTTGCATCTCTCCTACCACCGATATACAGTGCGCAAATAGTGACAGCGGTAAGCAACTTCTTCAGTTTCTGGGCCTCTTCTTCATTTCCTTCCCTGATTAACGAACGAATATTTTCAACTTCAGCCCTAAAACGACCATTCTTCACATCCCGCAAAAACTCCCGCAAATCCTTATTCCCCAATGGTTTGTTAAAACCAGAAAAAACTGTAATGTTCTTCATTTATTATTCATTAAAATTGCAGATACAAAGTTCTACATTTACAAGAAAAATATTTATAACTATTTGTCTGTATTTTTGAAGTAAATTAGATACATGTAACTAATTCATTACCAGTTATGTAAAACTTTGTATCTTTAATTAATTCCTGAAATATAAATTATTCGTTAAAAACAGACGTTAGTAGTCCTCGTTTAGGTGCTCTTTTTTCAGATACTGAGCCACTGTATTTTCCGAAAGATATTGATCTTTTCCTCCTTTAGAAGAGCGGAATCGAATAAATTGGCAAAGAACATGCGCTGTAAGTGCACGATTAACACCACCATTTGTGAGCAGCCAACCATCAGCAATCCATTGATCAAAGGCATGAAAAAAAAAGATGTGGAGAAACTGTCCACTCAAGCGCAATCGATTTCTTGTTCCGCCCTAACTTTTTTGATAACTCTTTTTGCTTTGTCAGCTTTTTATGCAGTTCTTTTGTATGAAAATCAATTTCACTCTGTACTTCTCTCATTTCTTTCTCTAAATCTTCTTTCATAACTGTTGTTTTAGGTTCTTTACTCATATTATTTCTATTTCTTAAAAAAATGCGCAAAAATAGTTCCTTTTTATTAAATGATTATGCTATATTTGTTTAATAGTTTAAGAAAGTTATCAACAGGCCGACTTATGACAAATCCCAAAGCAAATGTTATTATACCGGTATACAACACCGAAAAGTATGTTAGTGAAGATCTTATAAATAATCTATAAACATTCTAGTTTAAATTAGAATGGAACGAAACCAAACAATTGATATCGCCAAAGGAATAGGAATATTTTTTGTGGTTTGAGCACAAACTCTATCAATAATGTGATTGATAAAAACTTTATTTTACATCTACTTTCTTCAACAAGTGGAGCTCTCATAATAATATTTCTATCTTATATAATAAACTATAAATCAACTCATCTAAAAACTATATTTTCATATTTAGGAAAAGAATCGCTACTAATTTTCACTTTACATAAATTATCTTTAAATATTGCGATTTTTTTTAAATATTTCATCATTAGAATCAGGGACATATTCAGAAGGCCTATTTTTACTACTTTGTGGCACAATCCTTACTATATTAATAGGAATACCTATAAAAAAACTTTTCCCATATATTTTCCGTTAAAGCTTTACCCTCTATAGAAAGGTTTATATTATCTTTGCCAAATCAAGAGAATCTTAATTGATATTGCCATTACATTTCTACAAATAAATACACTTCAGCATAATAATAACATTAAAAACAACTAATGAAAGAATCGAGAGAACAAAAAAGTATTCTAAACGCAAGAGTTAATCTAATTTTCTATTTTATTACTTTAGCTCTTTCATTCTTTACGCGAAAGATTTTTTTAGACTGTTTAGGGGCTGATTTTGTAGGGTTAACAAGTACCATCGGAAACCTTCTCAGCTTTTTGAACTTAGCAGAATTAGGTGTGGGAAGTGCAATTGGATATGTACTCTATAAGCCTATATACAATAACAATCACAATGAAATAAACGAAATAATATCTGTTTTCGGATATATATACAGAAAAATAGGAATAATAATTCTTGCCGTAGGATTAGTTTTAGGATGTTTTATACCATTCATATTTTCTAAAACAAGTTTTAGTCTAAGCATTATTTATTTCGCATACTTTTCATTTCTGGCCTCTTCATTAATTAGCTATTTTATAAACTACAGAGAAACATTATTAAGTGCTGATCAAAAAAATTATGTTATTGTAGGATACCTTCAAACATCTCTTGTAATTAAATCCTTAGTTCAAATGCTTCTTGCCTATTATACTAAAAATTATTATTATTGGATTAGTATAGAACTAGCTTTTGGCTTTTTATTTAGCATAGTCCTTAACAAGAAAATTAATCATACATATCCTTGGCTTTCAACAAACATTAAGAAAGGGAAAATATTGTTCAAACAATATCCTGATGTAATGAAATTTACAAAACAACTTTTTGTACATAAAATAGCAACCTTTGTATTATCACAAACCTCGCCTTTTCTGGTTTTCGCTTTTTCATCATTAAAATCAGTTGCTTTTTACTCAAATTACACATTAATAACAGACAAACTAAGTGGATTAATCAATAATATTTTAGGAAGTACAGGGGGAGGTGTTGGTAACCTTATTGCAGAAGGTGATAGAAAGAAAATTGAAAAAGTATTTTGGGAATTAACATCAATACGCTATTATATAGCTGGTATATTTATTTTTTCTTTATATCACTTAATCGAGCCTTTTATTTCTTTATGGTTAGGAGGTAATTATATTATGAATAAATCAATACTTATACTTATTCTTGCAAATTCATTTATATTGCAAACACGAGGCACTAATGATCAATACATTTATGGATTTGGATTATTTAGTGATATATGGGCACCTCTGACAGAAGCTGTACTTAATTTAAGTATAGCTATAATTTGTGGAAGTTTTTGGGGTATAGAAGGTGTTTTAATGGGACCTTTAATAAGTATGACACTTATTGTATGTATATGGAAGCCTTATTTTCTATATTATAAGGGATTTAAAACGTCTTCATGGAGTTACTGGCTCACCCTTTCTAAATACTTACTAATTATAATCTCATCATGGATTTTATGTCACATTATATTAAAATCAACAATCACAATTAATCCGACAAGTTCTTATAAATCATGGATTATATATGCTATTATAACTACATTTGTATATTCTATTATTAGCTTTACTGTAATGTATGCATTCACACAGGGTATTAGAGATTTTAGCAACCGCATGATAAAAAAAATAAAGAAATGAGACCTACCTTAAGTATTATTATTCCTGTATATAAAGTAGAATTATATTTACATGAATGTATTTCAAGTATATTAAATCAGGCATTTACTGATTTTGAATTAATTCTTATTGATGATGGTTCTCCTGATAATTCAGGTAAGATATGTGATGAATATGCATTGAATGATAAACGTATTATTGTAATCCATCAAAAAAATAATGGAGTAAGTTCAGCGCGTAATGAAGGATTAGATAGAGCTACTGGATCATATATTACATTTGTTGACTCAGATGACACTATTGAAAAAGACACATATTTTTACAATATGGAAATACTATTAAAAGATAAAAGTATTGATGTGCTAGAATATCCTTATCAAAAAGTATATAATAAAAAAACGGAGCTAGTAACAGACCCCACCAAGCATATATATGGATGTGTTGATATTTTTTTATACTGGACTTTACGGTCAAAAAAGGCACCAGTTCTTTGGAATAAGATATATAAAAAAAACATATTTAAAAACGTTCGTTTCCCATATGGAAAAGTTTATGAAGATTTCTATGCACTACCAGAGATTGCAGAAAACACTTCTCATTTATACATATCCAATAAAGGGGGCTACTTTTATTTAATAAGGAATGATTCACTCAGCAATGGTAGTGATCCATTCAAAAGAGAGCAATCATTAAAAAAACAATTAGATAATTACGATGCTTGGCTAAAGGTCAACGATAAGATTAAACATTATAATGCATACAGCAAAGAAAGGATATTAAGCTACTATCGTTTTTCTTCTGCCTTTATTTGTACTGCAATAGATTACCCCAATATCAATTTAAGCAGATATGAAAAAAGAGTTGAAAAGTTCAACTTTAATCTTTTACAGATTCTCACTTCTAAATTAAATAATAAAGAAAAATTCAAGCTAATGCTAATAAATATTATTGGAATTAAATGGTTGATTGTATTGTACAAGTATTTAAAGAAACGTCAGCATAGAATAAAACCAAATTAAGAGTTAGCAATCTATCATTTCAATAAAGTGCTCTATAGGTAACAACCACCATCAAAGATATTATTATATGAAAATATGTTTTTACTGTGATACAATTTTCACTTTTGGAGGAGTTCAGCGGGTTTTAGCTGTATTGGCTAAAGAATTGTCTAAAAAACATGAAATTACCATATTAACATTGGATGACCCATCAATAAATGACACCTCAATGTATGAGTTAAACTCAGCAGACATTCATTATATAAATCTACGATATCCAAAAGTCCCTTTTTACGAGAATGTCCTATGCAAAACATACAGTTTCCTATACAAAACCATATTACCGCAGAATAATATTTTTTCAAAATGGTATGGATTTAGTTCTTTTACACCTACTAAACGCTCTCTACTTATTAAAATATTGAATCAAGGAAACTATGATATAGTTGTAGGAGTTCATGTTTTCCTCTCATTTCATTTAGCTAGCATTCATCAAAGCATCCATGCCAAGACTATTGGGTGGATGCATAATTCTTATGATGCATTCTTTTCGATAAAAACATCATATATTGGAAAACAAAAAAAACAGTTTAAACACCTAATGCCGAAACTCAATAAAATTATAGTGCTTTCCAAATACGACCAAGAACAATTCCGGAATAAGTTGAATGTCCAGACAGAGGTTATATACAACCCATTAACAATAACTCCGATGGGAAAAGGTTCTCCTGAATATAAAAAATTCCTTGCTATTGGCCGTTTTTCTCATTTACATAAAGGATTTGATATTTTAATTGAAGCCTTCGCTATTTTTGCAAAACAAAACAAAGAGTGGAATCTGGACATTGTAGGAGATGGGCCTGAGAAAGAAGTGCTTTGTTCATTAATAAGTAAGCATTGCCTAGAAGATAGAATTACTATATATCCGTTTACTAAGAATATAGAACAGCATTATAATTCAGCTAGTGTTTATGTTTTAAGTTCAAGATGGGAAGGATTTCCTCTAGTCCTTTTTGAAGCAATGTCTTATGGGCTTCCAATTATATCATCTGATATTTCTATAGCAAAAGAAATTTTGAAAGACAAAGGTGTAGCTGTTTTATTCAAGAATCAAGATATTGAGAGCTTAGCTCAAAAAATGAAATATATGACACAATATGTCAATTTATTCATCATGAGTCAATCTGCATTAGAGTATTCAAAGGAATCAGGTATTAATAAAATCACTGATAAATGGAATACAACCCTAAAACAAGTTAAACATTCTTGAGAGAATTAACATATTTTTTAAACTCATAGTATTTACAGAACAAATTCATAAAAGTATGTATTCTAAATAATTTTATAGATAATATCCAAAGATATTCATTCCTATCTTTGGATATTATAATATCTTTCCATTTGGGAATGTAATACTTTAACTCATCCAAATAAACATTTAAGTCCGATTCAGGATATGATATATGAGTTGTAATCAATCTTCTAAAAACTCTTGAAAAAGATCTTAATCTCATAGACCTTAGATGCTCAAAAGAATATAAGTTTTTATATATTTTAAATTGCGCAATAAATAAATCCAAATTTTTACTTAATGAATAGATGCAATTAGAAAGAGAATTCTCTCTTACACGGTAATGATAATAGCCTTCTTCCGATATATATACTTTTTTTGCTATCTTTGAAAATTCAACCACTAGTAATAAGTCTTCTGAAACATGGCCAACAAGAAAACGAATTTGATTAAATATTTCCCTACGAAATATTTTATTCCAGACATATGCATTTAAAATATTCCCTTCCCACCAATTAGTGAATATTTCTTTTTCACCAGATAATAGTCTTTCACTTACGTTTTGAGGGGGGCGTATCGATTGAGAATCTACATAGGTTGGGAATTGCAAAATATCAATATCAGGGTTCTGAAATAGTTTTTTGATATTATTCAGATATGTATCCTTTTCAATAGCATCATCAGGGTCAACAAAAGTAATATATGATCCAATAGCTTTATCTAACCCCTCATTACGTGCAGAACTTACTCCACAATTTTTTTGATGAATTACCTTTATTCTAGAATCTTTATGAGCATATTCATCACAAATTTTGCCACTTCCATCAGTTGAACCATCATCGATAAGCAATAATTCAAAATCAGTAAAGGACTGGTTTTGAATACTCTCTAAACAATCAACTAAGTATTGCTCAACATTATAAATAGGAACTATTATACTTAATAGTGGTTTTTCCATCTGAATATTTTGTCTTTTATAATGATGCAAATATAAAGATATATATCAAATCAGATATAAAATTCCCATTTTAATTCATTTTAAAAAAATATATTACTATTTTTGAAACATATTAAAGGATGTAATAGATAACTTTGCTCTTGTATTAATTTAATTAGAAAGTTTCTTGTTCTACGATAAAAAGAAAGAAGTAGTACACCCTAATCTTTAAGAAAAAAAGCAGTAAATTATATCATCTCAAACATTATAATTTTAATAAATCTACAAAATGAATCCTCAATTAAGTATAATAATTCCTATTTACCAAGCTGAAAAGTATCTCAAAGACTGTTTAAATTCAGTCTTAGCTCAATCATTTTCCAACTTTGAAATGATCTTAATAGATGATGGTTCAACTGATAAAAGTGGCAAAATTTGTGATGAATATGCTCATAAAGATACTAGAATAAAGGTAATTCATCAAAAAAATGGAGGACAAGCATTAGCTAGAAATGTTGGGATTGATGCTTCTTTAGGTGAATATATTGGCTTTGTAGACAATGATGATCTACTTGAACCTGAAATGTTCAAAATGCTAATTAAAAACATGGAAGAATCTAATGCTGATATTTCTGCCTGTTCATTTATTCAAAAAGATGAGAATGGGAATATAGCACATAATCAGCATTCATATATAAAATATATTCTATCAAATGAGGAAGGAGTAAAAGAAATTCTTTCGAGAGAGAAATTAGACATATATGTTTGGACAAAAGTATATAAAAAAGTATTCTTAGATAAACATAAAATCAGGTTTGAATCCGGGAAAAATGATGAAGATATTTTGTTTAATTATCAAGCTTACACTTTTGCTACAACATCTGTTGTAGAAGATAATCCATTATATATTTATAATCATAGAGAATCTTCTGCTTCACGAACATATCCCAAGCAATATTTAGAAAAATATCTTAGTGGCACTCTATATAGAGTCAATAAAATTGAAAACCTTACCGAACAAAATTATCCAGAACTAACATATCTAGCTAAAAGACAAAAAATAATATATTGCATACAAATGCTAAGCAGTATTATTCAATTTAGTAAACACAACTGTGAACACTATTTTTTAGCAATTATGTGTTATTTAAAAGAAAATAGAAAACAAATTTTTAAAGATAAAAAATATTTTGGCATGCGTTATATTGGATTGTCGATTTTAGTTTTAGCGCCCCCTAATGTATATTATTATTACAGAAGAATCAAAAGAATATTAGAGTAAACAATTATTTATTTATATAATTCAAAAAAAACAGCATTCTATTAGAGTTGTATTTTTGTCAACAATAAACACCTTTTAAAATCAATTTATACTTTTCCAGTAGTAAAAAGCAATATTCTTGGCAAGTAATTCTTTAGATAAGAATAAATAAATAATATGATACAAGCAGTAATAATCATACCCGCAAAATAAATAACCAATAGTATTATTTCTGTATTTGGAGATAAGAATTTAAATAATATTTTTCTGATAAAAGCTAACAATGGTTCGTGCATTGCAAAAACAAAAAAACTCGCTTGTGAAAGATCCTTTCTATTATGAATAACATTTTTTTCAATAAAAAAAGAAACAATATTAAAAGAGAATATCAAACCTGCAAGAATATTTAGATTATGAATATATGGATTATATATCATTCCTTCAGTAAATAGATCTATGATTGCAATAATAGGATATACTACCAGAAAAAAAACGAAATATTTTCTAAAAAACGAAATAAAATTCATTTTATTATAACTAAAATATGCTCCAAATGAAAAAAAGAAAAAAGCAGTTAGAATATATTCCGGAATAATTAGTAAAGAGTTAAAGTACCAAATTACACCTAAAGATAGTATTCCCCAATATTTGAAATAAGAAAATATTCTTTTTAGCAATGGAGTTAGCAGAGAAACTATAAATAAATCGCGAATAAACCAGAATTGGTATGCAATTGGTTTTCCATCATCAAAACCCCAAAAAGCATTTATATAATCAAAAAAGCTATAATTCTTTATTAAAGGCTGATTAACAGAAAATGAAGTAGATATAAATGGAATACTTTGAATTACAAAATATAGGAATAGCACTAATAAATTCCAAAACAAATAAGGAATAAGTAGCGTTTTAATGCGATTATTAATTTTGCATTTATATCTTGGAAAATCAATTTCACAATTCAAAAAAAATAAAAATCCAGACATAAAAAAAAACACAGGAACACAAAACATTCCTATTACTCGAGAAAACAAATTTTGAACTATATAATTAATTGGATAACCTTCAGCAAGTGATATATCTACACCACTAAAAGTAACATTTTTAGAATAAGAATGAATAAGTATCACTCCTAAAATTAAAGGAAACCTCAAATAATCTATTGTCTTCGATTGCAGCTCGTTAATTGTCATAAAAAGTTATTCTAAAAAAAATTCTTAATCTAATCTTATTCAAGGCAAATATACAGATAAATTTTAGTTTTTTTTCAATTAATGCAAATATTGCTTTATTTTTTAAAAGTGTGCATTCTAATAAAAGAATAGTTGTATACTAATTATAAATAATTTATATTTGGTCAATTATTTATAATTTCATATATCTAAACAATACAAACTTAATTTAATGACAAAGGCTCTTTTTCTAGTTTTTCATGGATTTGCTGATTATAATGGAATTAGTAAAAAAATTCATTATCAGGTAGATGCGCTAAATAAATGTGGCATTAATACAGAAATCTGTTATTTAACTATCGACCATAATGGATATCAAAAAAGGATGATTAATGAAAATATTTTAGAGAACTATGGCAATGGCTTATGGGCAAAAATAAATAAAAGAATTCAGTATGAAGCTTTAATAAATTATATTCTCCAAAATAAAATAGACTTATTATATGTTAGATATGATCATAATGCCAATCCTTATTTAATCCATGCATTAAAGAAAATAAAAAATAGTGGAGTAAAAATCGTTATGGAAATTCCTACATATCCTTATGATAATGAATACAAAGGTTTACCGCTTTCTTTTCAGATAAACTTAATTATTGACAAATACTTTAGACTTAAGTTAGCTAAACAAATACACAAGATTGTTACATTTTCAAAATACAAAGAAATATTTGGAGTCTCAACGATAAATATCTCTAATGGAATTGATTTCGAAAAAGTAAAATTAAAATCCCAATTAAATAATACATCCAAGAGACTTAATTTAATTAGTGTTGCAGAAATCCATCCATGGCATGGTTTGGACAGAGTAATAAAAGGATTAGCCGAATATTATAAAAAAGATCAAAATATAAAAGTTCTTTTCAATATTGTTGGCAAAGGTGATCCTGTTGAAATTGCAAAATTAAAAGCAATCACAATTAAAGAAAAGATGGAAGAATATGTAATTTTCCATGGATCTAAATCCGGGAAAGAACTAGATGATCTTTTTGAACAAGCAGATATGGGTATAGCTAGTTTAGCTCGTCATAGAAGTAATATTACTTATATTAAAACACTAAAGAATAGAGAATATGCAGCAAGAGGAATCCCATTTATTTACTCTGAGATAGATGAAGATTTTGAAGACATGCCTTATATTATTAAAGCACCAGCAAACGAGGAACCATTGGACATTAGAAAGATCGTTAATTTTTATAATCAACAAATATTTAATCCTTCACAAATAAGAAAATCAATCGAAGGAACTCTTTCCTGGACTTCACAAATGAAAAAAGTAGTAGATGATATATTTCCTTCCATATAAATAATATCATTATGAGAACAAAAATAGCCTATTGCATTCCATCACTATATTATCCAAGTGGAATGGAAAGAGTAGTAACACTTAAAGCAAATTACCTTGCCGATATCCTTAACTATGATATTACTATAATTTTAACTGACGGAAAAGATAAAAAACCGTATTATGAATTATCTCCATCAATTAAAATTATCAATCTTGATATTAATTATGATGAATTGTATGGCAAATCGCTTATAAAAAAAATTAGTAGTTATTTTTGCAAACAATATTTATTTAAAAAAAAGCTTAATTCGACACTTCATAAAATTAAACCAGATATAACAATATCAACATTAAGAAGAGAGATCAATTTCATAAACTCAATACAGGATGGAAGTTTAAAAGTTGGCGAAATACATTTTAGCAAAGCGAATTATAGAGATTTTAAGAATGAAAAAATATTATCTATATTTCAGAAAATTATAGCTCATTTTTGGATGAGTAAACTAATCAAAGAATTAAAAAAAATAGATACATTTGTTGTTCTAAGTCATGAAGATAAACTAAAATGGAGAGAATTAGAAAATATCACTGTAATTCATAATCCACTTTCTTTTTTTTCAGAAAAAACATCTGATTGTAATGCGAAGCAAGTTATAGCTGTTGGCAGATATGTTCCTCAAAAAGGTTTTGACATATTAATAAATGCTTGGAATATTGTATCCCAAAAACATCCCGAATGGATACTCAGAATATATGGGGATGGTATGAGAAAAGAATTAGAAGAACAAATTTATTCACTCAGAATATCTAATTCATGTTTTTTAGAACATTCTGTATCCAACATTGCTGATAAATATTGTGAAAGTTCTATTTTTGTATTAAGCTCAAGATATGAAGGTTTTGGAATGGTAATAACCGAAGCCATGGCCTGCGGAGTACCAGCTGTATCATTTGCCTGTCCATGTGGTCCCAAGGATATCATCAAAAATGGGATTGATGGTTTATTAGTTGAAAACGGCAATATACAGGAATTAGCAGATAAAATATGTTATCTTATAGAACATGAAGATGTTAGAAAAGAAATGGGGAAACAAGCACGAATTAACGTAGAACGTTTTAAAATAGAAAATATCGCTATGAAATGGAAAGAACTTTTTGATTCTTTACTTGATTCTAAAAAATAATAAATTTATTTTATAAAAAAGATTTATATGAGTTGGTATTCTAAATATTTATCTGTTTATGAAAAGCCTTTCAATGAGGTACCTAACGAAACTACTATAGAGGTGTATTCCAAGCTAAAAGAACTGGAATGTGACGATCCTTTAGTATCTGTTGTCGTAATTGCTCATAACGAAGAAAAAAGGCTACTCAGTTGCTTGTGGTCATTAAGTGAAACTACATGTAAATATCCATTAGAGATAATTGGAGTTGATAATAATTCAACAGATCGGACTGCTGAAGTTTTTGAGAGTGTTGGTCTGAAATATTATACTGAACTACAGAAAAGTTGTGGATATGCAAGACGATGCGGACTTGAACATGCTAAAGGAAAGTATTATATATGCATAGATTCTGATACAATGTATCCACCAAAGTATATTGAAACTTTAGTTGAAGAGCTAATGAAACCAGACATCGTTGCTGTTTCTTCTTTATGGAGTTATATTCCTGACAAAGATCACCCTTGGTGGGGAATTATGACCTATGAATTCCTAAGAGATACTCATCTTTTTATTCAATCTTTTAAGCGACCAGAATTAAGTGTTAGGGGATTGGTCTTTGCTTATGAAATTGAATATGCCCGCAAAGTGGGATACCGAGTGGACATTATACGAGGAGAAGACGGCTCTATGGCTTGGGGACTTAAAAAATATGGTAGAATTGCATTTATAAGAAAACGTAAAGCAAGGGCTGTAACTGGTTATGGTACTGTAAGTGCTGATGGTTCGTTCTTCAATAGTTTTAAAGTTCGTGTGATAAAGTATCTTAAAGGAATAAACAAATATTTCACCAAAACAACTGACTACAAAGACGAAGAATCTAACTTAATTAAATAGATCTTAATGAAATCTCTTGAAATAACATTCTGGTTAAGCTTGATAATAGTATTTTATACCTATCTAGGATATGGCATAGTTCTCTTCTTACTGGTAAAAATAAAAGAGCTATTCTCTAAACAAAAGACAAAGGCTTTACCAGAAAAGAAAGAATTGCCGGAAGTTACTCTCTTTATAACGGCTTTCAATGAAGAAGCTGTGGTGAAGGATAAGATGGATAATTGCCTGGCTCTGGATTATCCCAACAATAAGCTAAAGATTGTATGGGTTACGGATGGCAGCAATGACAACACGAATGAATTACTTAAAGCTTATCCGGAGGTTACTGTATTGTTTCAACCTGAACGCCAGGGAAAGACTGCTGCACTAAACCGGGGAATGAGGTTTATATCCTCTCCTATTGTGATATTTACAGATGCAAATACAATGATTAACCGGGAGGCTATCATGGAAATTGCCAGTGAATTCTCTGATTCAAGAGTTGGATGCGTTGCTGGTGAGAAACGGATTGCTGCAAAAGAAAAGGATGGTGCTGCCGGTGGTGGTGAAGGTATCTATTGGAAATATGAATCAGCACTTAAAGCATTAGATTCGAGATTGTATTCCGCTGTAGGTGCAGCCGGTGAGTTATTTGCCATACGCAGGAAATTGTTTGAAGAGATGGAAAGAGATACCTTACTGGATGATTTTATTCTTTCTCTACGGATTGCTCAAAAGGGATATAAAATTGCTTATTGCAGCAAGGCTTATGCTATTGAATCGGCTTCTGCCAGTATGAATGAGGAGGAGAAAAGAAAAATACGAATAGCTGCTGGAGGTTTACAATCAATATGGAGACTGCGCTCTTTACTAAATATTTTTCGTTATGGGATATTAAGTTTTCAATATATATCTCACCGGGCATTAAGATGGTCGTTAACTCCCGTATTACTTTTTTTGATGTTACCACTTAATATATTACTGGTTTCAGAGATGAGTTCTGATATCTATACTATGCTATTATTCTTACAAGTGCTGTTCTATGTATTAGGATTATGGGGATATTATCTTTCCACCCGACAAATAAAAAACAAAATATTATTTATTCCTTACTATTTTCTCTTTATGAATGTCAATGTTTTTAAAGGATTTATCTATCTGAAAAACAAGAATATAAATGGAATTTGGGAAAAGGCAAACAGAGCTGTTTAAATTTCGCATAAAAAATCAGGTTCTCTAAATTATTTTTTATATATTTGTTGAATATTTCTTACTTATTAACATCTAAAATCTAAGAAAAAGAATAATGACAAGAATATTGCACGATCCACAAAACTCAGATAAGATTCTACAGATGACTGCAGATACAATGTTTTTAGTTGATTACGAAGGCATCTGCGTTGATCTGGTGGTACATGCAAACCGGGGATTCTTTAGGAGAAGAAAGAATTTAATCGGTGAAAATTTCTTTAATTTATTACCAGAAAAGACATATTCTGCTATTAAAAAGGAATTTGAGAAAGTTAAAGAAAGTAAGATAATATCTACAAAAAATTACGAGCTTCCTCTTAACGAAGGCACTTTTTATTTTAAGTGCATCATGCAGCCTTTCGACGAAAATCTGATTTTGTGTCAATACAGAGACATAACTAACAGGGCCCGCACTAAATTGCAACTAGAGAAAACGAATAACGAACTGCGTGAAATTGAAAAAGCGGCTAAAATTAGTCAATGGACTTACAATTATAAAAGTCAGACATTTAGTTATAAAGGATATTCCGGGGGATTAGCTAACAGTGATCATTTTAAAAATATTTCTCTGGAAGATTATCTGGAAATGATACACCGTGATGATCGTGCTGGATTTCTTATATGGATAAATAATATTATTCATCATACGAGTGCAGATACTTATGAATACCGGATTTTAGTTAAAAAAGAGTTTTTATTTCTCAGACTTAAGGTTTTAAACATAAATGATTCGGAAGAAAATAAAGAGATTGAAGGCTTCTGCCAGAATATCACAGATATTATTAAGTTGGACGAAAATCTGGGAAGTATTACCAAAGCGGTAAATTATGCTTCGGAAGATATTTTTGCTTTTAAACCGGATGGAACACTGGCTTTTGCCAATGAACAGTTCCGCAAGCACTATCTTTTGCCTGATGATACTGATCTGTCTGCAATCAAAATAAATAAGTTGCCGATAAAAAAGGAGCTGAAGGAACGATGGACGAATATCCGTAATGAATTTTCACAGCTAACTGACATTGTGCGGTTTATAGAAGAAAAACCTTTTCCACATCTGAAAGAGATTCTGGCTTTTGATTTTTTCTCTTATATAATTAAAGACTCTGAAGATGAAGAGATTACCTGGACGTTTGGACGTGATATTTCTGAACAAATAAGATACGACGAACAAACAAAAGAGGTAAATCAGATAATGAACACTGTTCTGGAGAATATTCCTCTTGCTATTTCAGTAAAAGACACAGGAAATGACTTACGATATATCTATCGGAATAAAGTTACCTATGTGAGTATGAAAGATACAAATGTTATTGGTAAAACCGATTTTGATATTTATCCGGACGAAATAGCCATAACATACAGAAATGAAGATTTATCTGTTATAAAAAACAGAGAGCCAATTATATATAGCAAGGAAGTTATAAATAATGAGAAAGGTAAATTTTTTATTCACAAACAAAAGTTGCTTGTAGAAAATGGAAACAGGCCTCCACTTATTATTGTTCTAGAATCTGATATCACAAACATAAAGGAGATGGAGAGTGAGCTGATAAGTGCTAAAGAGAAAGCTGAAAAATCTGATATGCTAAAATCGGCCTTTCTTGCTAATATGAGTCACGAAATACGTACTCCATTGAACGCTATAGTTGGATTCTCGAGAGTTATTGCCGATACGCAAAATGCACAAGAGAGAATGGACTATTACAAAATAGTTGAATCAAACAACAGCAGGTTATTGCAACTGATTAATGAAATTCTTGATCTTTCGAGAATTGAATCGGGCATTATGGAGTTTGTGGAAGAACCTATAAACGTAGGTGTGATGTGCCAGGAGGTTTTTGACGCACACAGGTTCCGTACTCCGGAAAACGTTCAGCTTATTTTTGAAGAATCAGACGCTGATTTATGGATATACAGTGATAAGAACAGATTGATTCAGGTTTTCTCTAACCTGATAGGCAATGCTTTTAAATTCACGAATGAAGGAAGTATCCGGTTTGGGTATAAGATTAAAAACAAGGAAATAGAATGTTATGTAAAAGATACCGGCATAGGTTTTCCTAAAGAGAAAGCAAAGAATGTTTTTGAACGTTTTGCAAAGCTAAATACCACTGCGCAAGGAACCGGACTTGGTCTTTCTATCTGTAAATCGATAGTGGAAAAGTTGGGAGGAACAATCTGGGCAAAATCGGATGTGGGACAAGGGGCTGAGTTTATATTTACACTTCCTTATGTAGCGCCCCAAAAAGAGTCTGTTAATGAAATAGCAACAGAAGAAGATGATGATTCAAAGGATATTGAGCTATCTGAAAAGAAGGATACGCTGATATTGGTTGCTGAGGATAACGATAGTAATTTTAAGTTACTAAATGTGATGATAGGCAAAAAAGTTACTTTAGTGCATGCTCATGATGGTATAGAAGCTATAACTATGTTTGAGGAGTACAAACCCGATTTAATCCTTATGGATATAAAGATGCCAAATATGGATGGACTGGATGCAACGCGTGTTATAAGACAGGTTTCTCCCGAGATTCCAATCATTGCTTTAAGTGCTTTTGTATATGATGATGATGTGAAAGCGGCTCTTTTATGTGGATGTAACGAATTTATTCCAAAACCTGTTTCTCAGGACAAACTAACTGATATTCTGAGAAAATATTTATAACGAATGGGGAAAAAAGCCACTCTTATATATTTCCGTTTTTTAGGGGTTCTTATAACTACTGCTCTGGCAATATTTACTATTGTTTTGGGGAGATACTCGTACCAGAATCCCAGCAACGGCTTTCTGTATCCTATAATTGGATTGGGAATGATTCCCATTTTACTTTCTAATCTTGCATTAGCCATTTATTGGGGAGTCCACTGGAAAAAATGGATATGGATACCGGTGATTGCTATTGCAGCTAACTATGAATATATTTCTGCAACGTACCAGATTCCACACGAACAACATTCTGTTACAAATAAAGAATCGTCAATAAGGATAGCAACTTTTAATGTACAAAGCTTCCACGGAGATCCATCGGTTTACTCTGTTGGGGAGATTACCGGACTGATGAAAGAACTGCGAATTGATGTAGTGTGCCTGCAGGAATTTGCAAAAAGTCCTTATTTTAGTTTTGACAGCATAAATGCTCTATTTAAGGAATATCCGTATGTTGCTATGCACAAAAAGAACACTCCGGGATTTGGATTGGTTATTTACAGTAAATTCCCAATAGAGAACAGAGACGATCTATTTTTTGGTAACTCAGACAACAGTGCTATGTGGGTAGATGTAAGAGTTGGGCAAACACCTCTGCGGGTTTTTAATTGCCATTTACAAACTACTAATTTTAACCAGACTAAAGGCTTATTGAAGAAAATAACACTTGGGGAGTTTTATGAAACAGAGAAAGAGGCTGCAATAAAAATAACAGACAAACTATTTAAAAATGCTCTTAAAAGGTCTAATCAGGTTGATTTACTCTGCCATATAATTGATACTACGAAACATTCAATAATAGCATGCGGCGACTTTAACGCTCCTCCCTCATCTTATTCATACCACCGGATGAAGGAGAAATTGCAGGATGGGTTTCAAAGCGCAGGTTCCGGATTTGGATATACTTATCGTTATCTTCATAAAGCCTTGCGCATTGACTACATATTTCATTCAAACGAACTAACAGGAAGAAAATACAATTCTCCTTCTTTTGAGTTCAGTGACCATAATCCTGTAATTATGGAATTAGCTATAAAGAAGGAGAAATAAGATTTCAGGATAGCTTTGGCAAATAGAAACTAAAGACAGAGCCTTCTCCTTCTTCTGAACTAAACCAAAGTTCTCCACCATTCTTTCTTACGAAATCCTGGCATAACAAAAGACCCAGACCAGAGCCTTCTTCATTCTTTGTTCCAAAAGTAGAATAATGTGTATCTACATTAAGCAGCTTACTTTGGTCTTCTTTCTTTATACCACGACCATGATCGGCTACACTAACGATAACTTGTTCTTCCTTCTCCTCTAATACAACCTGTACTTCACTACCCGGGTTACTAAACTTTAAGGCATTGCTGATAAGGTTACGGATAACAGTTTTTACCATGTCGATATCTGCGCGCACTTCCAGTTGATCCGGTGCCTGCATATTTATCTTTATTTGTTTGAGTTCTGCTACCATAGAGAAAATCTCAATAACTCCTGCCGAGACTCCTACAATATCAATATCTTGTGGCACCACATTTAACCGACCAATCTGGCTCTTGGTCCACTTTAACAAATTATCCAATAAAGAAAATAGTTCCTCTGTAGTTTGGTTTGCCATATTCAGCAATTCATGCATCTCTTCTCCTATTTTCTCGCCCGGTAAGTTGATCATCAACATATTAAGCACCATCTTGATAGATGCCATAGGCGAACGAAGATCATGAGCAATAACGGAATAAAGCTTGTCACGTCCTTTGATAGTGCGCTTCAGCTCTTCATTCTGGTTAAAAATGATTCGTTTAGCCGCTATTAAAGAAATCTGATGCTTTACACGAATGATCAGTTCCTCTTTATTAAATGGCTTGGAAATAAAATCATTTGCTCCCATCTGGAATCCTTTTACAATGTCGGCTGTAGAATTCAGAGCTGTAAGAAATATAATAGGAATCTGAGCAAATGCAGGTTTTTCCTTAAGTTGTTTGGCAACTTCAAAACCGCTTATATCAGGCATCATTACATCCAGTAAAATCAAATCGGGCAATTCCGATTCAACCATCTTTAACGCCTGTGTGCCATTCATGGCAGTTACAACATTATATTTTTCATTTGTCAACAACACTTTGAGCAATAGAACATTGGACAATACATCGTCGACAACAAGGATTTTATATTCAGAGTAGTTTATCTCCATTATCATTCTTTTTATAGGCATTATTAAATATATTGGAGGAAATTCTTAAAGTACTGATTTAAAATAATCGATTGTTTTTATCAATCCTTCTTCCAGATGAACAGAGGGTTGCCAGTTTAACTTTTCTTTTGCCAAAGCAATATTCGGCTGGCGCTGTTTGGGATCATCTCCGGGTAAAGGTTTATAAATAAATTTGGATTTAGACCCGGTTAACTCAATTACCTTTTCCGCAAGTTCTTTAATTGTAAATTCATTGGGATTGCCGATATTTATTGGACCAACAAACTTATCATCGGTATCCATCATACGAACCATGCCCTCTATCAGGTCATCCACATACTGAAAACTACGAGTTTGACAGCCATCTCCATAAAGAGTGATATCTTCGTTCTTTAATGCCTGAACGATAAAATTGGATACTACCCTACCATCGTTTTTACTCATTAAAGGACCATAAGTATTAAAGATACGGATAATCTTTATACGAAGTTTTTTCTGTCTGTGATAATCCATAAAAAGCGTTTCGGCACAACGTTTTCCTTCATCGTAGCAGGAACGAATACCAACAGTATTTACATTGCCCCAGTATTCTTCCGTTTGAGGATGAACTATCGGATCTCCATAGACTTCACTAGTGGAAGCCTGCAATACTTTAGCTCCTACCTGTCTGCCAAGAGCCAGCACATTAATAGCCCCCATAACAGAGGTTTTCACTGTTTTAACAGGATCATGCTGATAATGAACAGGGGAAGCTGGGCATGCAAGATTATAGATTTCGTCAACTTCTGCATTATATGGAACAGTTACATCATGGCGAACCAATTCAAATCGGGGATTATTCATAAGGTGCCATACATTACTTCTGGAACCTGTAAAAAAATTATCTAAGCAAATAACACTATGTCCGTCATTTATCAATTTAGTACATAAGTGTGAACCGATAAAGCCGGCTCCTCCTGTAACCAATATTCTTTTCATTTTATGTATTTCTTAGCAGATTTATCGTATTTTATATGTTATATGTGCAAGAAGCTAATATTCATTTAGCAATGCGTAACAAATATATTACTTTTTTTAATACCAGAACTATGTTTGCATTACTATTTTAACAATCTAAAATCTAAAAAAAGATTAAAGAAATAAAATCAGTCTATTAAACTATTGATTTTTGTTAAACAATAAACAGATATTAGATATCTATTAATCAATAGCAAATAGTATCTGAAAATAATTATAAAAATATGCATTGGTCAGCTCTTAAAATCGAAGGAATTATACAATCATCTGATAAGGATAAATCTAGATTAAAAAACAATATTCAGGTATTCATTGTTTTTTTAATATTTTATTTGCTATATTAATGCCTGAAATATAAAACTATTATCGATGAATACTAAAGAACAATATTGCAAATTTTCACTTATAGCCATTATTCTGGTTTTAGGAACAATTTTGCTTATTAAATTAAGCCCTTTCCTGAGTGGAATTCTTGGTGCATCTACTATTTATATTCTGGTTAGAAATCAAATGTTTTATCTTACAGAGAAAAAGCATATAAAGCGTTGTATAGCTGCATCATTGATGCTTTGCGAAGCTGCACTCTGCTTTCTTATACCTATTTCTCTTATTGTTTGGCTATTGGTTGGAAAACTTCAGCATTTAAATATTGATCCTCAGTCGTACATTTCAGCTATTAAAAACATCGCCAGTCTTATTTATGAAAAAACTGGCTATAATGTGCTCAATGAAGATAACTTATCAGCAATAACAGCTTTTATACCCCAAATTGGCCAATATATAGTAGGCAATATAAGCAATTTTACCATAAACATTTTTGTTATGCTTCTAATTCTCTTTTTCATGTTATTAGCAGGAAGAAAGATGGAACTGTATTTATATGATTTATTACCATTTACCAGCTCAGATAAAACCAATGTACTTAATAGAATAAAAATAATAATAAGATCTAATGCAATAGGTATTCCTTTAGTTGCCATCTCACAGGGAGGAGTAGCATTCATTGGGTATTTAATTTTTGGAGTCCCTAATCCAATTCTCTTTGGCTTTTTAAGTTGTTTCGCATCTATTATTCCTATAGTAGGAATCGGATTGATATGGGCACCATTAGTTGCATATCTGTTTCTGACCGGGGACTGGCAAAATGGCATTGGTCTTGCGGCCTACTCATTCATTGTAACTACTAATATAGACAATTTATTGCGCTTTATGTTGCAAAAGAAACTAGCTAACACGCATCCGCTGATTACCATTTTTGGAGTTATCCTGGGACTGAAATTATTTGGTTTTCTCGGAATTATATTCGGTCCTCTGTTATTATCTATATTTATTCTTTGCATTAATATTTTCAAGAAAGAATATCTGGAAGGAAATTGCAAAGAATAGATTATCATAGATTTTATCAAGCTTTCAAAATCGCTAATTTCCCAATATAAATAATTTAAAAGAGATTGCTCAAATTGAACAACCTCTTTTAAAAGTCCCTTTCTTCAGATCTCTATCTGAGACTATTTCAAAATATCAATTCTCAGAGACCTAATTTTATATTTCAGATAGCCTCTTTTGAGTTAAGACTCTGTTGAAGTTAAAATCACTTTTCTAATGTCATTTGGAATGGAGAAGCTGGAAGCCCTGCGTTATTCTTGAGATTTACTCCTTGAGGATTATCATCCCATGCATAGCGTACTTTTACCGGTCGTAAAATATCATTATTCCAAACAATCACTTTATTGTTTTCGATAACGGCTTCAGCCCATTTAAAACGTCCATCTTCACCAGCCACTGCAAAGCCTTTTAAATGGTCAACAGGCATCAGGTTATTTGTACCATCTTCGAAAGAAAGGATTAGTTTTCCATTTTCTACTGCCATTGATTTACAGATAGGTCCATTACAAACCACATCTTTATGACCGTATACCACTTTTTTCGTCAATAAAGATATGCGTCTTGCCAGTTCCTTCTTATTCAATGGATGAATATCGTTCCACTCACCCAAGTCAATAGCTACTGCCAATGATGCATTGGGAACTTTTAAAGAGACTTGTCGCTGAGCTTCACGCAGGCCAGCCCAACCACTTTCTACAGGTTGAGGATGTGTTTGCATAAAATTAGCTAGTTGCACGATAAAAAATGGTAAATCCTTATTGCCTAATTTGGTTCGCCAATCATTTATCATAGCAGTCAACAAAACTTCATATTCGTCCGGTTTACCTGTATTCGTTTCACCCTGATACCACAGAATCCCTTTAAAAGTAAGGTTTTTCAAAGGAGATATCATTGAATTGTACATTCCGGTTGGTATATTCTGAAAAGAAACATCTCCACTTTTAGCAGGTAATTCACAACCTAACTTATATTTCCATTGGTTGGAAAGATTTATTGTATCTCCATCAATGGCCATACAGTAAAGTTTGTCTTTAACGAATCCCGGGAATCCGCCATAACTAATTAAGCGGACTGTAATCGTGTTATTACCAACCTGTAATAACGAAGACGGGATTTTATAGATACGAGGTGGATATTGATAAGCTGTTGTACCAACAAATGATCCATTTACAAATACTGAGTCGGCATCTCGTATACATCCAAGGCGTAACACGGCATCCTTACTTACTTGTTCTTTGGTAAGACTAACATGCTGGCGGAACCAATGTGCACCGTTTAATAGATTACCACTATTGATTGCCCAATCTGAAGAAAAAATATCTACCGTTTTCCAATCTGAATCGTCCAACTCGGGCTTGTACCAACAAACAGGTGCATGTAGTCCTTTATCATTTTTATATAAAGTGGTATTCCAAAGATCAGACATCATTCCATTACATTTATTCGCTAATGCCCTATATTCATCTGAATTGAAAATATCTCTTTCGCGCAATTTCTTCGGAAAAGCCTGCAACGCGTCTTCACTCATCCATGCTTCAACAGAACTTCCTCCCCAACTAGAGTTCACAATACCAACAGGCACTTTTGTTTCATTATACATCTCCTTTGCAAAGAAATAGGCCAATGCTGAAAAAGACGGAGCATTTTCTATTGTCAGAGCTTTCCAGTCCATTTTTGAAATATCATCTTTTGGTCCATGCAAATCATTGCCATAGGGTGTCTTTACATAGCGAATCATTGGATTTGAATAACTCTCTATCTCTTTGCGGAACATATCTGTAACTCTGGCAGCCGTCAATTCCATATTCGATTGTCCTGAGCACAACCATACATCACCTATCAATATATCCTTTATGCAAAGGTCATTTACATTCATTTCATAAGGTCCACCAGCTTTTATTGATGGAAGAACAACCTGCCATTTACCGTTTTCATCTGCTTTTGTACTACACTTCTTTTTCTTGAATGTTATCTCCACATTCTCTCCGGCATCGGCTGTTCCCCATATCTTAATGGGCTGTTCACGTTGAAGCACCATTCCATCTGAAAAAATAGCTGGTAATTTCACTTTAGCTTCAGTCCATACTGAAAAGCTACAAGTCAATAATGCCAATAATATTAATCTGAATTTACTATTAATCATTTTTCCTCCTCCTAATATTTATTGTTGAATAACTAAATGCACATTTACATCTTTATTCATATTCTATAAAATGTGACTCTATTTAATTAAGCTCTCCGGTGCCCCCAGAAATGAAGGTTTCAGACCTCCAAAATCAATCATTACTTTTTGCAATACTAAAGCTGGATCTAACGGACGAATTCTCAATGTATGCTTTTCCTTTTTATCGACGTGATGGAGGGTGTTTGTAACAATAATATGTTCTGCCTGCCATTTACCAAGTTCTCCTTTGTAATGTCCATTTATGTTTACTATTTGTTCTTCACCTCCATCCAGACTGACTGCGTACCTCAAACCCTTATTATCATTGAAATTTAAAGTTGCAGAAAAGCGCAGATAAACTGTTGCATCACCACTTTTATCCGTTTTAAAGTCATACTCCAGATACATATCTTTATCTGGATTTACTGTGCAAGGAGATGTTGTAACTCCAGACAAAGTACGTCCCAGATTTGAAATGGTAATCCATTTAACTGCTTGACTGTTAACAGAACGAGTATAATGCTCTGCTTCCATAGAAACATAACCATCATTCTCATTAAAGATATTAGGAATGGCAATGCGGGGCTCCGGTACCATAGTTACCTGAGGCATAATATTGTATCTAGGATCATTCCAAGATTTATAACCAATGTGTGTTTGATCCATAAAATGATTCCATTTACCATTACTCATCACCTTATTATAATGATAAGTCAAAACGGAATCGCGTTCAAAGCTATCACGTACTTTGAAGGCCCATTTGTTAGCTTCAACATCATTCTTTGCAGCCAAATCCCGATTCTTTGCCAAAGCATAATACATATCATAAAGATTGGCACATGCCTGAATTGGAAAAAGCACTAACTGATCAAAAGCATCCCGATAATTCTCCGGCATCAGATAATATAGTTTTAATGCATCCAGACTTAGCCCTTCATAATCATCCTTTACACGTGTCCATTCGCCATAATTTTCCAAACTATAAGTCTTATCATTCAATGATTCAGGAGTTACCCTACGGTTATACTTGGTATAAGTATCAATAAGGCGAGCTGCTTCTTTTGCATACTTCGAGCCAAACTGCTTTTCACAGAATCTTTCCGTATGAGACAATAAATTGTTTTCATTAAACTGAGAAGGATTCCAGGCCATATCTAAAAAGAAAGTAATAGGATACTCCATTGGTTTCAAATCGCCAACATTTACTACCCACAAATTCCGGACTCCATATTCATAAGCTAGATTCATCTGCTCCCATGTACGTTGTATCTGAGTAATATTCAACCATTTCGAATTTCTTGGTGCACCAACATAATCAACGTGATAATACATACCATAACCACCTTTTCTAGGTTTAGCTTTTAAGTTTGGAAGCTTTCGTACATTACCCCAGTTATCATCGCAGAGCAACAAGGTTACATCATCCGGAACTCTCATTCCTTTATCATAATAATCCTGTACTTCTTTATAAAGCGCCCAAACCTGAGGAGTTTCTGAAGCTTTTCTACCCGTAACAGATTCAATAATATTACGTTGATCTTTAACTATATTCTGTAATAATGAAATATTAGCACCTTCACTCATGGGTTCATCACCATCACCACGCATACCAACGGTGATCACTGATTCCCAGTTTTTACAACGTTCTATACCCTTTTTCCAGAAATCATGCAGCACAGTACTATTTGTATTATAATTCCATGCACCTGTTCCTCTACGTTTCCAATCCTGTTGTGCTAACCCCATAGGTTCATGATGAGAAGTTCCCATTACAATACCCATCTCGTCTGCTAACGGACCATTTTGCTTATCATCATCATAAAATGCATTTCCCCACATGGCAGGCCACATAAAATTTCCTTTCAGACGCAAAAGCAACTCAAAGACCTTTTCATAAAATTTGCTATTGAATCCTCCAAAAGTATCTTTAGACCAGCCACTTAATGACGGCGCTTCATCGTTTAAGAATATTCCACGGAATTTCACGGCAGGCTCACCATCTGTATAGCGTCCCTCCTTAATACAAATTTTATCATGTTTTTCAACCGGAACATCTGCCCAATAATACCATGGCGAAATTCCCATTTGATTGGATAGCTCATAAATACCATAAATAGTACCACGTTTATCACTTCCTGCTATAACAACAGCTTCATCAACGCCTTCAAATGGTTGTTTTACTGTTTGAATAATATATTTCTCACGCTTTCCTACCAAATCAGCAGAACTAATCTTTCCTGACTTTAATAATTTCTTAATCCAGGTACTATTCTCAGCAGAACCGATAATCAGCATTTTATTTCCAGATACGGAATTAGATATCTCAGGCATCACCCCTGTTACTTTATTTGCATCTGATTGTAAATTAGACACAGCACGCAAAACTCCTTTATATTCCTGTTGATCGACTAATATTGGATATGCTTTTCCACTTTGTATCCAGACGAATCCATTATCATGATAAGTAACGAAACTGTCGGCAGCTAATAATTGCTGCAGGAAGAACAAGTTAATCAAACAATAAGCAGTCCAGATCTTTCTTATTTTCATAGTATAATCATTAATTTTTAAGTACCAACAAAGATACTTCATTATATCAGGACTTTCAATAATTATATGTTCCCAAACTTAAAGTTTAGGTTACATAATCTTCGTACACGCTACATAAATTATCGCTTACGTAACATTGTATGCTCCACAACATAAATATGGTTCAAAAGCAAAATGCTAAGGCATAACTAGAAAAAATAAGCAAACAGAGAAAAGGATCTTCTACGTTGTAGTGTTGTATGGAATAATATCGTATTGCATAGAAGCAAAACCTCCTGCTTTTCAATATGGATATAAAATAGAAAAAATCGATGAGAATATTCCTGAAGATGCTACATTTAAAATTTCCAAATAGAGTAATCTTAATATTATAGGATTGATCCGATATTTGCATAAAAAAAGAATCAAGCAGTTTTCAGGATCGATCCATAATATTCCATCTGGTAAAAAAACAAGAAGAAAAGCCTGTAATAAACTCATTATTACAGGCTTTATTTAAACATTACTTTTAATGTAGCGGTGCGTACGAGACTCGAACTCGTGACCCCATGCGTGACAGGCATGTATTCTAACCAACTGAACTAACGCACCATTAAGTTTTTATCGTTGCTTTCTCTCTCGATTGCGGTTGCAAAGGTAAATGATTTTTTGATATCTGCAAGCGTTTTGAGGATTTATTTTTAAACTTTTTTATACTTATACTGATTATGAATAAGTTAACCTGAATCATTTTTTTGCAGATTGAAAGTCTTTCGGCAGAGAATTAATGAGTATATTTGCAATTCAATTAAAATAACGGACAAAAATTATAATAACCAAATGAAAAAGACTCCTATCGATTGTAAATTCGTTGATGAAGCAATCAATGAAATGCATATCGCCGATTTATCAAAAGCAACAATTCGTGAAGTAAAAGCTATCGCCGCAAAAGCCGAAGCACTTTCGGGCGTAGAATATATAAAAATGGAGATGGGAGTTCCTGGCCTTCCTCCTTCTGCTGTAGGAGTAAAAGCAGAAATTGAAGCTTTGCAGAATGGAATTGCCAGTTTGTATCCCGACATAAACGGGCTACCTGAACTAAAACAAGAAGCTTCCAAATTTGTGAAAGCCTTTATTGATGTAGATATCAATCCAGAAGGTTGTGTTCCTGTTACAGGTTCCATGCAAGGAACTTATGCATCATTTATGGTATGCAGTCAGTGTGATGAGAAAAGGAATACTATTTTGTTTATTGATCCGGGATTTCCTGTACAGAAGCAACAACTGTCTGTTATGGGAGAGAAATATGAAACATTTGATGTTTACAACTATCGTGGAGAAAAACTACATTCAAAGTTGGAAAGCTATCTTAGTCAAGGTAATATCTCGGCAATTATTTATTCTAATCCTAATAACCCAAGCTGGGTATGCCTTAAAGAAGAAGAATTAAAAGTTATTGGAGAGCTGGCTACCAAATATGATATCATTGTTCTGGAAGACTTAGCTTACTTTGCCATGGATTTCCGTACCGATCTGAGTGTTCCTTATCAGGCGCCATACCAGCCAACAGTTGCTCATTACACCGACAATTACATCTTATTGATTTCAGGATCTAAAGCATTTAGCTATGCCGGTCAGCGAATTGGGGTGAGCTGTATTTCTAATTCATTGTACAACAGGATTTATCCGGGATTTGCAAAACGATTTGGACATGTTTCATTTGGTAGTGCATTTATACACCGTGTACTGTATGCGCTTTCTTCCGGAGTCAGTCACTCCGCTCAATATGCTATGGCTGCAATGCTGAAGGCTGCCAATGAAGGGAAATATAACTTCCTGAAAGATGTTAGTATATACGGAGAACGTGCCCGCAAGCTGAAAGATATATTCCTTCGCCATGGTTTTCATATTGTATATGACAAAGATCTTGACGAACCAGTTGCTGACGGTTTCTATTTTACAATCGGCTATCCGGGAATGACAGGAGGACAATTAATGAAAGAGTTGATGTACTACGGGGTCAGTGCAATATCACTTGATACTACCGGAAGTAACCAGGAAGGACTTAGAGCCTGCACTTCTTTTATAAAAGATCACCAGTACGATCAGCTAGAAGAAAGAATGCAATTATTTGAAATAAATAATCCAGTTATTTAAGAAAAAAATAACAGATAAAATCTTTGAAATGATAAAATTGTTATTATATTAGACGCCAGATGCACTAGCTCTTAATATAATAACAATTCTATTATGATGGGAAAAAACCAGGATTATTTCAAAATTGAGTCGAACAACGCAATTCCTTCAAGAGGTAAGATTCTAATCTCCGAGCCTTTCTTGCGTGATTCTATTTTTGGACGTTCGGTTATCCTTCTTATTGACCACACAAAAGAAGGAACCATGGGACTTATCATGAATAAATTACTACCCATGAAACTGAATGAAGTTGTGAAGGAGTTTAAATACTTAGAAGACATTCCTCTTTATAACGGGGGACCGATGGGAACGGATACACTATTTTATTTGCATACATTAAAAGATATAGAAGGAGCTTTGGCTATTGGAAACGGATTATATCTTAATGGTAATTTTAATGAAATAAAACGTTACATTCTTCAGGGAAATCCCATCGAAGGGAATATCCGTTTCTTTCTTGGCTATTCAGGTTGGCAAGACGGCCAATTAAATCAGGAAATAGAAGATAATACTTGGATGATAGGAAAAGGTGAAGCTCCAAGCCTGATGCTTGATGAAATAAAAAGTATGTGGAAAGAAGCTTTAGGTAAGCTAGGCGGGAAATATGAAACCTGGTCACATTTCCCTATAAATCCATCACTAAACTAAATTGATTAGCTGCATAAAATAGACATCTTCGTACCCATCTTTTACGCGAAGCCAATCTTTTAAAACTCCAATTTGAGTAAAGCCGCAAGAGCTGAATAGCTTCTGGCTAGCTTCATTATTAACTGACACATACACATAAAGTTGTCTCAACTGTAAAAAATCAAAAGAATACCTGATAAGTAATTCTAATGCCTGGCGGGCAAACCCTTGTCGGCGAAACTCTGCTTTCACCGCAACACCAACCCCCGCCCGTCCATGCATCGGAACAAAGTCAGTCAGGTCTATTGTACCAACCACCTGATTATTATCACGCTTGATTATCATCAGTCGCAATTGTTTGTCGGCAAAAACATCACATTGAGAATCCTCAATATATTGCTTGAGAACATAGCGTGAATAAGGCACAGTAAAACTACTCACATCCCATGATTCCGGATCGTTTTCCATCTCATACATTACATCAAGATCTTCGGGTTCGGGCGCTCGAAGGTATATTTGTTCGTTACTTAAGTACGATTGTTTCATTGATAACTTTTTTTAGGGGTAACCAATACTCCGGTTTGCACAGAGTATATACCCAGCTCTACTCTTTTTCCCTGAGTAGTTGACATTAATTGAATTATTTTTTTAAAAGAATAAGCTTCTCTATCATAGACAATATGGGTAAACTCATTATCTGCACGCTGAATATTTAAATGACCATCTGGATACAATTCTTCATTAGCCACTTCATAGCGGTGCTTTCCATTCAAGCCATTCCTCAGACAAAGCTCCTGAACTTCCGAAATCATTCTTTCGCTTCCTAACACCAAAAAGCATGGTTCCATAGAAAGAGCAGTTTTCCCGGTATAGCTAAACAACTTGAAAGATATTCTATTTAGAATTGCAAGCAAAGCCCGAAGATATATTCCACTCTTCACCATACAAGCAAAAAAGATACTATAATGAGGATAATGTTTCCGAAAGAATATCATCATGGCCTCATAAAAGACACGAACATATTTAATAGAATTCTTCTTAGTACTCTCTCCTTTATAATGGATAACAGGAAAAGGAAGATAACAGTTTTTATATCCAGCCTTAGTTATGCGATAAGATAAATCTATATCTTCTCCATACATAAAGAAATCTTCATCCAGCAGTCCACACTTGTCGAGTGCTGATTTTCGAAGAAACATAAATGCACCAGCCAATACATCTACCGAATGAAATTCATTCTCGTCAAGGTAACGGAGATGATACTTACCAAAACGATGAGAGCTAGGAAAAAGTTTACTGATTCCAGTTAATTTGTATAAAGAAGTCATCGGAGTAGGAAAGCCTCGTTTACTTTCGGGAAGAAAAGAGCCATCTCCGGTAATCATCTTCACTCCCGCCCCACCAACATCCGGATTGTTCTCCATATACTGAAGACAATCCGTTATTGTATTCTCTCCAAAAACCGTATCCGGGTTGAGCAACAAGATATATTCGCCCTTAGCAACAGCAACTGCCTGATTGTTTGCACGGGCAAATCCCACATTTTCATTATTGGCTATAAAGTTCACCTTCGGGAAGCGAGGAATAAGATACTCCAGCGATCCATCCGAGGAAGCATTATCTACAACAAAGACCTCTACCGACAGCTGATCAATAGCGCGATATAACGAGCATAAACACAATTCCAGAAAGTGTTTTACGTTATAATTCACTATAACTACCGATAGTTTCATTTCCTTATTTAATAGTCTCCGTTATGGTTTTCCAAGGCTTCTCCAATGCGGATAAATATATTTTTCTTTTTATTGCTGGCACGCCTTCTTTTAGGTTTATCATCTACATTTTCAAACCCTCCGGTTCTGTAAGAGCCATCTTTTATCATCTGATAAATTACTCCCCAATCAGGCAAGCCACCTAAATTACGGTCATCAATAAAGAGATCTGCTTTCAGTTTGCGTGAATACCCTTTGCCTTTTCCATGTTCTTCCGGAAAATCTTTATTTGCAGCATAGAATTCCAATCCGCGCTCACGACAAAACTCAATAGCTTCATCAAGCAAATGTCCTTCACGAACACTCCACAGAATAAGTCTGTGCTGATCGGCCTGAAGTTTCTTCAATGTATCTATGGCGAAAGGAATTTCTTTACCAATATTAGGATATTCATGTTCTACGATAGTCCCGTCAAAATCTACAGCTATAATCATATTTATTCTTCGTTTTCTTTAATTTCCTGGTTTTCTGTAACTAAATTCAATTCTTCACGCATTTTTTTCTCTCCCGGCAAGCAGAATATTGAAGCGGTAATAGCAATCAATGCGCAAAGTCCCCCAATACTATTCAGGGTCATATAATAAATAAAAATATTCATGTAAGTAAGAATTGCAAGGATAACAAGACGAATATTACTCCATTGCTGATAAAGTTTCAAGGAATTTTCAAAGTTGGCTCCTTTAATTACCTTTTTCAGTTTTGCACTAAATAGTTTCAGTGACAGAGGCACAAAAGCAATAGTGGCAAGTATCCCGACTGTTTCCAGAATGTATTGCATCATAAAATCATCGGCATACATTCCTTCGAGAAAGATATCCGACTGATATAAAACTACTAAAGCAACTGCAATACCAATATAAATACCAAACTGCGTTTGCATGATGCGGATCACCGCCTTAATTCTTTTATCCATTTATGTTTTTAATTATTAGACTGTTCCTGTAAATGTTGTCCGGTTTACAATAGAGCGCCCCAACGTAACTTCATCAGTATATTCCAGTTCATCACCAATGGAGATACCCCTTGCAATGACACTCAGTTTAACGTTTGCTTTTGCCAGCTTCCGGAATATATAGAAGTTTGTTGTATCTCCTTCCATAGTAGAGCTAAGCGCAAGAATCACCTCTTTTACACTTTCCTCTTCAACTCGTTTTACCAGACTTTCTATCTGTAAATCACTCGGCCCTACACCATCCATGGGCGAGATTACTCCACCCAACACATGGTATAATCCTTTAAATTGTTGGGTAGCCTCAACGGCCATCACATCGCGGATATTCTCAACCACACAAACAGTGGAGGCATCTCTGAGCGGGTTCGAACAAAGCTGACAGGTATCTGTATCCGAAATATTGTGACATACCTTACAGTACTTCACCTCTCTTTTCAGCGTAACAATGGCATTGCCAAAAGCCTCGACTACCGATGACTCCTGACGTAAAAGGTGAAGAACCAGCCTCATAGCTGTTTTCTTGCCTATACCCGGTAATTTAGCGAACTCCCCTACTGCTTTTTCAAGCAAAGCCGATGGATATTGTTGATTCATAAATACATTTCTCAATTGTCAGCGCAAAGATAAAAAATTAATTCCTACCTTTGCGCATTCAAAATGTAATTTATGAACAGTTACTATATATTACTAACCATAGCTCTTTATTTCGGGATTCTCTTGATTATAGCCCGCATCACGGGACGAAAAGGAGGAAGCAACGCGGCTTTCTTTAAAGGAGAAAACAAATCGCCCTGGTATATAGTATCATTTGGAATGATAGGAGCTTCTATTTCGGGGGTTACTTTTGTTTCTGTTCCCGGAATGGTTCGGGGTATTGATATGACTTACATGCAGACGGTTTTCGGGTTCTTTTTTGGTTATCTTATCGTTGCGCATGTACTCCTTCCCCTTTACTACAAACTGAATCTTACCAGCATATATACTTACCTGGGCACACGCATAGGCAACAGAGCTTATAAAACCGGAGCTTCATTCTTTCTGCTTTCCCGTTTAATTGGCGCTGCAGCAAAACTGTACTTAGTTTGCCTGATACTTTATACCTATGTTTTTCAGCACTGGAACGTTCCTTTCTGGAGCATTGCCGCGGTAACTGTTTTCCTTATCTGGCTTTATACGAAGAAAAGCGGGATTAAGACTATTATCTGGACTGATACCGTGCTTACTTTCTGCCTGCTGGCTGCCCTGGTACTGATTATTATTGAGACAGCACAAATATTACATCTGGATTTTGGTGGTGTGGTATCTACTATTCAGCACAATGAACATTTCAGGATATTCGAGTTCAGCGACTGGCAATCAAGGCAGAACTTCTTTAAACAGTTCTTTAGCGGAATATTTATCGTTATTGTAATGACAGGGCTCGACCAGGATATGATGCAGAAGAACTTAAGTTGTAAGAATCTGAAAGAGGCTCAGAAGAATATGTATTGCTACGGATTCTCATTTATCCCGGTAAACTTCCTTTTTCTCTGCTTAGGCATCCTTTTGCTGGTGCTGGGACAAAGCATGAACCTTACCCTTCCCGCTCTGTCCGATGATATTCTTCCCATGTTTGCCGCACAGGGCTATTTGGGACCATCGGTACTGGTTCTTTTTTCTATTGGAATTATTGCAGCTTCCTTTAGTAGTTCGGATTCTGCACTGACCTCGCTTACCACCAGTTTCTGCGTAGATATTTTAGGAATTGGTAAAGAGAGCGAAGAGGTAGCTACCAAAAAACGCCGACGCGTGCACTTTGGAATGTCCATTGCACTGGTATTGGTTATAATTATTTTCCAGATCGTTAATAATAAAAGCGTAATTGATGCCATTTATACTATAGCATCTTACACATACGGCCCGTTGCTTGGCTTGTTTGCCTTCGGACTGTTTACCCGCCTGCAACCACGTGATAAATATGTGCCTTATGTAGCTGTGGCATCGCCGGTGATTTGTTACACAATTAGTTCTTTAGTAGAACAACAAACAGGATATAAGTTCGGTTACGAAATGCTGATGTTCAATGGAGCACTGACTTTTGCCGGACTACTTTTAATTTCACAGAAAAATAAATTAAAACAAGAAATATGGAAATCTTAAGCGCAGAGTTCGTAATCAGTAATGCAGAGGCCTCAAAATGTCCTGATAGTAATTTACCCGAATATGCATTTATCGGACGCTCCAACGTGGGAAAATCCAGTTTGATAAATATGCTTACCAAGCGTAAGGGGTTAGCAATGACCTCCGCTACTCCGGGAAAAACAATGTTAATCAATCATTTTATTGTAAATGATAACTGGTATCTGGTAGACTTACCGGGATATGGGTACGCACGTCGCGGAAAATCCGGACAAGAAGGTATTCGCACCTTAATTGAAGATTATATTCTGGAACGTGAACAGATGACGAATCTTTTTCTATTAATCGACAGTAGACTGGAACCTCAGAAGATTGACCTGGAATTTATGGAATGGCTGGGCGAGAATGGTATTCCGTTTGCCATTATATTTACCAAGGCAGACAAGATGACTTCGGGCAAGTTGAAAGATAACATTAACCGTTACCTGAAATCACTACGCGAGCAATGGGAAGAATTGCCACCTTATTTCATCTCTTCCTCTGAAAATAAACTTGGACGTATGGATATTCTGGATTATATAGAAAACATAAACAATAGTATTAATCGAAAATAAAAAAATGAAACGTAACAGCATCTTGGCAGCCTTGTTATTTGGCATGCTATTATTCTCGGGCTCAATGAGCGCACAGTCATTAGGTGATATCCTAAACAGTTCAAGTGTTAACGAAGCAGTTAACAAAGTTAGCGGTACAGCCGTAACCAAACCAGCAAGCATTGTAGGTGTATGGAAATACAAAGGTGCTGCATGTTCTTACGACAGTGACAATGCAATTGCTAAAGCAGGATCTAAGGTTATAACAGATAAGGTTGAAAAACAGCTGGACACATATTGTTCACAAGCCGGATTCTCCACTGCAGGAAGTAACTTTATCTTCACAGCGAAAGGTACTTTTGTAAATACAGTAGGTACTCAGAAATTTACTGGTAGCTATACATATAACAAAGCTACAGGCGCACTAGCACTGAACTACTCTCAATTAACAGTTAGCATAAACGGAAGCGTTGCCACTGAAAGCGGTTCAACAGCTCTTCTTTTCGACGTAAACAAAATGATGAGTCTGGTTTCTGCCATGAGCAAATCTACTTCTGCCGAAGAAACAATGAAGAGTGTTTCTGCCATGCTTAACGATTGCAAAGGTGTTAAAGTAGGATTCAAAATTGGTAAATAAGGATGTTTTTCCCGGAAATAATATTTTATTTGCAAAGGAATAAACAAGAATCTTAATTTTTGAAAGCATGAAACGTAGCAGTTTTCTTATAACACTCTTATTGGGAATGTTATTTTTACCAGGAGCATTGAAGGCTCAGTCATCATTTTCATTGGGTGACATCTTAAACAACAAAACACTTAACGGCATTGCAGAGGCGGTAACCGGAACTTCACCGGCATCTGCCATTGATCTTACCGGCACATGGAAATACAAAGGATCGGCTTGTGCTCTGGAAAGTGATAATATTGTTAAGAAAGCAGGGGCTTCTATTGCAACTTCTACTCTCGAAAAGAAACTCGATACAAAGTTTGCGAGTGTAGGTATAAAGAGTGGCGCATGTAGTTTTACATTCAGCAACGACAGCTCGTTCGTTACTAAAGTTGGAAAAAAGAGCTATTCGGGAACTTACTCTTACAATAAGAGCAACGGCACATTGGTTCTGACTTACCTTCAACTGATGAATCTTAATGCAGCTGTAAAGAGTAGTGGCAATAATGTTTCTCTTCTTTTTGATGCAAATAAGTTTGTAAAGCTCGTTACTTATTTAAGTAAAACCAGCTCGAAAACCAGTATCAAAACACTTGCAACTTTACTAAACTCATACGACGGAGCCAAAATTGGATTTAAACTAGAGAAATAAACAAAGATCCGGTGAAAGATTTTTTGTTTGATGTACATCAAAGCACCCTTTTGATATACATCTAAAGAATCGTTTGATATACATCAAAAATAGGCTTAGATGTACATCAAACGATTATTTTATTTAGTAGTATTTAAAAAAGCTCCTAGTACTTATTAAAAGAGATAACTTTAGATTTCTCTTTACGCAGTTTTGGTCTTTTGGGTTTAGCAGAATAGCCGATGGTAATAACCAGTAGCAAGCGTTTTCCGGCGGGAATTCCTGTGAGCGATTTGATTTTATTTTCGTCGAACCAGCCCAATATACACGATCCCAACCCTTCACTTTCGGCAGCCAGCGTAATATGCGCAGCAGCTATTCCTACATCAATGAGCGGGAAATGCTTATCCTTCACTTTTCCACCCAGCAAAGAGCTGATATTAGCCGACTCCTCCACTACAAGAATCTGCACCGGAGCCTCTTTAGCAAACTTGTTCATACCCAGTCCGGCTGTGGCTTTCCCCACTTCTTTAGAGAGTTCCTTATCAGTAATAGCCACGAATCTCCAGGGCTGAGCATTGCAAGCCGAAGGAGCCAGGCGGGCTGCTTCGAGTACACGCTCCAGCTTTTCGGGCTCAACATCGCGTGTCATATCATAAGCCCTGTCACTCTGACGCGCTTTGACTAATTCCAGAAAGTCTTTCATTGTCAATTGGTTCTGAGAATTACTTGTATTGAATCATCCGGCTGATATACTTGCCAATAATATCAAATTCCAGATTAACGATTGTGCCAACCTCGAAAGTATGGAAGTTAGTATATTCGTAAGTATAAGGAATGATGTTTACCTGGAAAGTATCATCTGTAGGATTACAAACCGTGAGGCTCACACCATTCACCGTAACCGAACCTTTATCTACCGTGATATAGCCACGCTTTGCCATCTCCTTATCGAAAGCATACTTAAAAGTATAAGTCCAGCTTCCACCAACTTCCTCAACAGCCACACAAGTTGCCGTTTGATCCACGTGTCCCTGAACAATGTGTCCGTCAAGGCGTCCATTCATCATCATACTTCTTTCCACATTAACCTTATCGCCCGTTTTAAACAACCCGATGTTTGAACGGTCAATGGTTTCCTTCATGGCAGTTACAGTATAAGTGTCATCCGTTTTGCTTACTACAGTAAGGCAAACCCCGTTGTGAGACACACTCTGGTCTATTTTAAGTTCGTTAACGAACGAGCACTTCATTGTAATGTGTAGATTCTCGCGGTCTTTAACCACAGCAACTACTTCTGCATATTCTTCAATGATTCCTGAAAACATAATCTTAAGTTATTAATGTTACGGCGGTAAAAATACAAAGAAATAACGAAAAGCAGATGAAGAGATAATCCAATTATTCAAGTTTTTGTTGACTAGATTAAAGTTTCTCTTGATTGATTTAAAGATTTTGTTGATTAAAAGCAAAGCTAATCTTGGGAGAATTAAATTTTATCTTGATTATAACAAAGCATTTCTTTGCTGAATTCAAGTTTTCGTTGACTGAATTAAATATTTGGTTGATTAAATACTAAGCTTATCTTGGGAAATTAAAGGTTTTATTGATAACAAGCAAAGATTTTCTTGGAAGAATTCAAGTTTTTCCTGGTTTAAAACCAAGTTTATCCTTGTTTGAATAAAGTATACTTTGCTTTAAGAAGTAAGTTTTCCTTGTTTGAATAAAAGTATTCTTTGCTTTAAGAAGCAAGTTTTCCTTGAATTAATTAAATTTCCCCTTGTAAAAAACAAAGATTATATTAATTGAAACGACTTTTCTTGATTAAAACATCGCTTTTATTCAGGCTAACAATGACAGTTATTTTGCAGCCTTAACAGAAACAAATCAGCTATACTGCCTAAATATGGACTTCAAAGCAAAAAGACGTTGAGGTACGGGCAAAAAAAAGGAGTCACGCCTGACTCCAACCTTTGTTAACCTTAAATCTAATACTATGAAAAACACATTGCAAATGTACGACTTTTCGTTCTATCTCCAAACATTTTCCAAAGAAAAACGTGTTCAATAACATAGTTTAATATTTGGATATCATAAATGTTTATTTTCTCTAATTGTTAATAATCAAACTTATAAAAAAACATTTCTTTCAGAACACTTATTTCACCCGTTTGTACCTAAAGTTATTAAACTCTGCCAGAACATTTGTAATCAGCAAATCCATTTTATCTTCATGAAACTTGTATTTATAGGCAATAGAGCCTACATGCAACAGTGAATCCATATAATATGCAGACTTAGCAGGATCGTACTTTTGTGTTTCATAAGAAAAATACCTGACGGTATTATCGGACAGATATTCATAATACCCTCCCGGTTTTTGCACAACAATCATATTATTCCAGGAATTACCAAAAGCCACAAGCTCCCATTTGCCTAAGAGCTGCCTTTTGGAACTGTAATACGGATCGTCTTCATCAGTGCAACTTACAGCAACGCATAATGCGAACACTGTAAATAATAGGAATGATAAAACTGTTTTTTTCTTCATGATGCTCATTTTTAAAGTCTAGTTTACCCAATTAACTCTCACACATGAATTCATTACTGATCCATATATAAAACAAATAAGAATATGCTTTAGTTATCGGCTAGAAAAACAGCTTCAGTATATTAATCATTATTATACATTCAAATCTATATTAAGAGAGTAACGCTGCCTCCCACTCTTTTTGCTTGGCTTCAAAATTCTTCATTGCATTGGCCGGACTGGTTGAAGGCATCACCCGGTATTCAATATCAGGCAGTTGTCCGTAAGCCTTCATGAAGTACTTATAACTATTCTGCCCGTTAAAAATAAGTATCTTCACATTAGGATGTTCTTTTAGCAGCGCCGGAAAATCGTTGAGCGATTCTTCTTTAATATTACTATCCAGACTCCCCTCTCTCTTACAAGAAGCCAGAATATCCCACAAACCTATACCATAACGATGAGCAGTAGCTACTTTATCTTCGTAATCCGCCGGAGCACGTCCGCCTTCAAAAACAGCAAAAAGTATTTTCCAGAACTGATTTCGGGAGTTTCCATAATATTCACCGAAGCGAAGTGAATCTACACTAGGCATTGTACCCACAACAATGCGGGTAGTATCTTTATCAATAATAGGAGAAAAGCAGGTAATCATCTATTTAAAAGTCAAATTTTACTTGTACTCACCATTTTGCATAATTAAACAATTTAGAATACAAAACATTAATTCATGTTATAAAACACATAATTCTCATGAAAACATTTGGAGATACAGCAAAAACCTATACCTTTGCAATGTGTTTTTCATAGTATTAGATTTAAGGTTAACAAAGGTTGGAGTCAGGCGTGACTCCTTTTTTTTGCGCATAAGTAAGGCAGACAATAATTTAGCCTGCCCATCTTTACAATATAACCTTAATTTAGCAATCAAACTTTTTATCTACTGTTACTTTATGATACTTATATCCTAAACGTTTCAATGCAATGGACACTCCTACTTTAAATAACACTTTCACCGAACGGGCAAACACATAAAAAGCATCCGGACTTTGAGGTTCTATATTTTCCTTTCTAATCATGCCGACTGCCGTTTTGCCGCAACTGCGCATCACGCCTTCAATTTCTGCATATTCATCAGAATCCAGACCGATACCAAGTAACTCTTCCATTATATACTCATCCATGCAATCAAAACCACGTGGTTCAGCAAACACTTTATATAAAGCTGAGTTATCTTTGTACTTCTCCCAGTCTTTATCCCAAAGAGTAGCAATTCCCAGACCCATATAACCAGCCCAAGCCACAGATACGGTAGGATATTCCTGTATTTGAGGAACAGCATCCACCATATATTCAGGCGCCATCTCTGTCCACTTATCATCTAATTCCTCTGCTGCAAGAATCTGTCCGTTCATCATTCCCAAAGCGGTACATTGCTGCACCAGTAACTCGGTCAGCCTTTCTTCATACTTATCAAAATACTCTATATTTTCCATTACTTCAATTAATCATATAAATAAAGTACTAGCCTCAACAATGCGGGCAATACAATTCTAAATAAAGTTCCGCAAAGGTATTACATTTTTAAGTTGAATAACGAATCTTTGCTGCACAAAAAATTATGGATGCGCCTCTATACGTTTTAAAGATGAGAGGAATATAGTTGGTTGATGTAGTTGTAAAACCGAATGATACCTCGCAGGATATAATTGCAAACCTCATAAAAGAGAAGTTGATACAGTTGTAAAACCTAAAAATACACCTCTCACATTTTAATGAAGAAAAGAATAAAGTTCGCTGATGCAGCTGTAAAACCAAACGATACCTCGCAAGATATAATTGCAAACCTCACAAAAGAGAAGTTGGAGCAGTTGTAAAACCTAGAGACACGCCTCTCACATTTTATAGATGAGAAGAATAGAGCCGGTTGTTGCAGCTGTAAAACCGGACGATACCTCGCAGGATATAATTGCAAACCTCACAAAAGAGAAGTTGGTGCAGTTATAAAACTTAAAGATAAACTTTGCTCGTTTTAAAAGAGAGCATACGATGTTCTTCTTCATCAAGATTCTATAAACTAAAAAACTTAGTACTCACTTTACTCAATTCTTTTGCATAATTAAACATTTAGAATTGCAAAATATTAATTCATGTTATAAAACACATATTTCCCATGAAAACATTTGGAGATACAGCAAAAAGCCGTACATTTGCAATGTGTTTTTCATAGTATTAGATTTAAGGTTAACAAAGGTTGGAGTCAGGCGTGACTCCTTTTTTTTTGCACATAACTCAAGTACCCTGTTTTCATCTCTTTTACCTCATAAAAAAAGAGGCTACAAACTTTATTCATAGCCTCTGTATACTCTGTAATCAATCTGTAAAGCTCAGGAATTTCATCCCACAAACTTTATTTATAGCCTCTGTATATAGTATAAACAGCAATAGCTACGTAAAAACAAGCTCCTCTATCAATAAGAGTGCTCCTCTTCGTTTAATTCCTTTGTATCGATCTTCTTTTTATCAATAGCACGCCACGCATAAAATATATATGCTACGACGAATGGCACCAATATTGTGACGAAAGCCATAGTTTTCAATGTGAAAAGGCTCGAAGAACTATTTGCTAAAGTCAAAGAGCTCTGCAAATCGGCATTCGAAGGATAGTAAGCTGTGTTATTTAGTCCGGCACAAAGAAACAAAGCCAAAACGGTCAACACAGTACCAATACCCGTAAACCATATCCCACTCTTAAATTTACTGTCAAAAAAGGACTTTATAATTCCAAAGAGAACCAGGACAACCCCTGCAAGAAAAGAGATCAGTACAGCCGGCAATTCAATAAAGTTAGCCAGGTATTTATGTGGTTCCATCACAATCATTCTTGTTTGAGGATTCACAGCAAAGCCATCCTTCAGCAAAACATAAACAGCAAAAGCAAGGAAGAATACCAAAAACAAAAGAGCATTGGGAAGTAACGCCTTATGAAACCTTGGATTTAATTCCTTATCATCTATATTATTGGTAAAATAGAGCAAACCCAAAACGCGGGCAAGGAAAAACACAGCCAGACCAAGACATACATTCCACAGATTAAGTAATGCATCCAATCCGTGAGAACCATTCGCCCAGGAAGAAATAACCGGCATCAGCTGATCGGCCATATTATCTTTATTTATATAGAAGTTAGATCCGGTGAAGAATGTAGCTACAGCTCCGCCTAAAAGAACAGGACCTACTACTCCATTTATTACCAGAAATATCTGATAAGTCTTTTTCCCAAGTAAGTTTCCCGCTTTAGACTGAAACTCATAAGAAACAGCCTGCAAGATAAAGCTGAAAAGAATAATCATCCATAACCAATAGGCTCCTCCAAAACTAGTACTGTAGAATAAAGGAAACGAAGCAAAAAAGGCTCCACCGAAAGTAACCAATGTGGTAAAAGTAAACTCCCATTTGCGTCCGGTTGAATTTACCAGTAATTTCCTTTGCTCATCTGTTTGGGCAACTTGAAAGAGTAACGAGTTTCCTCCCTGAACAAAAAGCAGAAAGACCAGCAATGCTCCCAAAAGGGAGATGATAAACCACCAATATTGCTGTAAAAATATATAAGTTGTATTCATAATATTCTCCAATTATTTATCTGTTTTAATAAAACTTCATCAAGCCTCCGGACCTTTTTTAATCTCCTTAAGCATAATACCTACTTCTGCAATCAGCATCACAGTAAACAGGAACAGGAATATAAAGAAGGTTGTCTGCACCGAACCAACATCCAGTTTGGATATTGAAGCAGACGTAGGAAGCATATCCTGAATAGCCCATGGCTGACGACCAACTTCTGCAACTACCCACCCCGCTTGTCCGGCAATATATCCCAAAGGAATTGTAAGTATAGCAATCCAATGCATCCATTTCATTTCAGCCAGATTTTTTCTATAAGCAAAGAAAAGAACTAATGCAAAGAATAATATAAAATAACCACCCAGTATCACCATAATGCGAAACGCATAGAACGTAAGTGAAACATTAGGAATTAGCTCATTTACATCTTTAATGTATCCATATCCGAAGTACTGTATATTATCTTTTAGCACCTTACGGCAAAACATTGCGTCTTCCTTATTACCAGCTTTCATGGCAGCTCTGTATGCACCTAAGGCAGAAATTGCAGTTTTACCCATAGCAATCTTATCCGCAGCAGATATTGCTGTAGTTCCATCACTTAATTTATATCCTCCCTCGATAATATTCTTTATACCGGGTACATAAGCATTCAAATCTCTCGTAGCAAGAAAAGACAGAACCTTGGGCATTTTTATATCAACGATAAAAGGTCGTATGCCATCATTATATCTTTCTTTATCTGGATTTAGCACTCCTGCTGCTACAAGAGGAGCTCCATTTTGTCCATCATAGAAACCTTCCATAGCAGCCAACTTCATTGGCTGAGTTTGTGCCACCAGATAAGCAGAACTATCACCAGTCCAGGCAACAAGCAAAGAAGCAACCAGACCAACAATAGCTCCAATCTTTATACTTGCAATAGCAAATTCATGATGCCGCTTTTTTAATAGAAACCATGCACTGATGCCAATCACAAAAATCGCCCCTAATATCCAACCCGAAAGTACACTGTGAAGGAATTTACTGAGAGCTACCGGAGAAAAGGCTACAGCAATGAAATCCATCATTTCATTACGAACCGTATCCGGATTAAATGTCATCCCTACAGGATTCTGCATCCATGCATTTGCTACCAGAATCCACCAGGCAGAAAGAGTTGCTCCAATTCCGGTAAGCCAGGTAGAAGCTAAGTGAAAGCCTTTACTTACCTTATTCCACCCAAAGAACATCACGGCAATAAAGGTAGACTCCATAAAAAAAGCTAATATCCCTTCAATAGCTAGCGGAGCTCCAAAAATATCTCCCACAAACCAGGAATAGTTACTCCAATTAGTTCCAAACTCAAATTCAAGGATTATGCCTGTTGCCACACCAATCGCGAAATTTATACCAAACAGTTTCATCCAAAACTTAGCAGTCTTTTGCCAAAACTCCTTACCTGTTTTATAATACAAGGTTTCCATAATGGCCATAATTACCGCTAATCCAAGTGTAAGCGGAACAAAAAGCCAATGATACATAGCGGTAAGAGCAAACTGCGCTCTCGACCAGTCAATTAAAGAGACGTCTATACTTTCTATCATACTACATTATTTTTTAAGGTCGTGCCCTATTTATTAATTCATTTCCCACATAATTTTGTTTCTGCTCTTCTGTTTTTTGTTTCCCAAGAAAGTTTGGAAAGAAAAACAATTTTAAAATAAAAAACAAGATGAAAAGCTTGATTATTATAATTGCCCACAAAGTTTTACCTAAAGTCATAGAGCGAAAACCCTCCAAATAAAAGTAAAAAATGCGAACTATCATATTTCTTTTAACCATACCACAGCTAATTTAACACAACAAACAAAGGTAAATAATCGATAAAAACGAAGCTTCTATCAAGATAATCGCCTGATTTGTAGATATTTATTTCATTTTTCAAAACCCGCCCATACATTTGCTCATCACTAATGAGTTTAATTATGAATAAATGTAAATTTATAATGTTTTTTCTTTTTTTGTTCGTTTCTCAGATAATATTTTCGCAAGAACAACAAAAAAAATGGGATTTGGCAACTTGCATAAAATATGCAATGGAGCAAAACATTCAAATCAAGAAGAGCAAGATAGCTTTTGATGAAAGCAAGGAAGATACAAAAACTGCCCGTGCAGCTATGTTTCCTTCCCTATCCTTTTCAAGCAGTCACAACCTTGTAACTACACCGCTAAATAATTCTGGCACAGCAAATAGAAGCAGTTACAACGGAAATTATGGACTTAACTCATCATTAACTGTTTACGATGGAGGTAAGCGTACAAAGACAATCACTCAGTCGGGCATTCAGGAACGTATTCAGGAACTAGCTATTGATCAAGCTGAAAATAACATTCAGATAGCTATTACACAGAATTATATCCAGATTTTGTATGCTTATGAATCTGTAAAAACAAACCAAAGTACTGTTGATGTTTCGTTAGCCCAATTAAATCGTGCCAAGGAAATGCTTAAAGCAGGATCAATATCAAAAGCTGATTTAGCTCAACTGGAATCTCAATACAGCACAGACAAGTATCAGTTAGTACTATCAGAAACTACTTTAAATGATTACAAGTTGCAATTAAAGCAACTGTTGGAGCTAGATGGAAACGAAGAAATGGATCTTGTTCTTCCCGAATTAGAAGATAATTCAGCTTTGCTTCCATTACCAAATAAAATGCAGGTTTATAGTACAGCGTTAGCTATTATGCCTGAAATTGAGAGCAGTAAGTTAAGCACAAAGACTGCTAGTCTAAATGTTGATATTGCAAAAGCTGGATATATGCCAACTCTTAGCTTGAGTGCAGGCATAGGAACAAGTCACACAACCGGAACCGACTTCACATTCGGTGAACAGGTTAAAAACGGATGGAACAATTCGATAGGGCTTTCAGTTAGCGTACCTATTTTTAATAACCGCCAGACAAAAAGTGCTGTTCAAAAGGCTAAATTAAAAGTATTAACCAGTGAGTTAAGTGAACTCGACGAACAAAAAACTCTATTCAAAACAATTGAGACTATTTATCTTGATGCTGTTTCTTCTCAGACTAAATTCAAGGCTGCAAAGGAAAAATTACAATCCACTCAAACTAGCTATGAATTAGTTAGCGAACAATTTAATCTAGGTATGAAAAATACTGTAGAACTACTGACCGAGAAGAATAACCTACTTAGTGCACAACAAGAAGTTTTGCAAGCTAAATATATGACCATACTAAATACCAAACTATTAAACTTCTATCAGGGAGAAGAATTATCATTGAATAATTAAAAAATCAGCATATGAACAAGAAAAAGAAAATAATCATCGCATCTTTTACAGGAATTCTTGTTATTGGAATTGCCGTATGGATGTTCTGCGGACCAGCTAAGGAGAATAAAGTGGCTTACGAAACAGCTAAAGTCTCCAACGAAAACATTAGCAATACGGTTACAGCAACCGGAACAGTAGAACCTGTTACCCAGGTAGAAGTAGGTACTCAGGTATCAGGTATTGTAGATAAACTATTTGTGGACTATAATTCAGTAGTAAAAAAAGGACAGGTTCTTGCTGAGTTAGACAAAAAGACTTTGCAATCGGAGCTTGCATCTAAAAGAAGTAATATGGCTTCGTGCAAAACTGAATATGAATATCAACTAAAGAATTACACACGTGCCAAAACTTTACACGAAAAGAATCTGGTAAGCGACACTGATTATGAAACAGCATATTACAATTATCAGAAAGCTAAGAATTCATACGATATCAGTAAGAATGATTACCAGAAAGCGCAAACAAATATAGGATATGCAACCATCTACTCTCCTATTGATGGAGTTATTCTTTCGCGTTCCGTTGAAGCCGGACAGACAGTAGCTGCAAGCTTTAGCACTCCAACCCTTTTCATTATTGCCAATGATCTGAAAAAGATGAGAGTAATTGCGAATGTTGATGAAGCCGATATAGGCAATGTTAAAGTTGGACAGCGAGTTAGCTTTACAGTAGACGCCTACCCTGACGATACATTCGAAGGAGATGTTACCGAGGTTCGCCAGGAAGCTACAACAACAAATAATGTAGTGACTTATGAAGTTGTGGTCAATGCTCCTAATCCCGATTTGAAACTAAAACCAGGATTAACAGCTAACATAACAATCTATACGTTAGAGAAAAATGGTGTACTAAGTGTTCCTTCGAAAGCATTACGCTTTACTCCGGATCCTACAGTTATAGGTAAAGAAGATAAAGTTGTAAAAGCTGCAAGTATAAAAGAAGATGCTACCCATAAAGTACTGTGGAAACGTGAAGGGAAAACATTCACAGCTATTCCTGTAGAAATTGGAATTACAAACGGAACACTAACAGAAATTTTATCTGGTGTTCAAACCGGACAAAAAGTTGTTGTAGAAGCTACAGCAGGACAAATGCCTGGACAAGCACAGGCTGTTAAAGGTGAAGAACAAAAAAGTGAAACTTCGCCGTTCATGCCACAACGCCCCGGAGGTAATAAAAACAAATAGCAAAGATGAATAAAAAGCCTATAATAGAATTAAATAACATTAAGCGGGAATTTATTGTCGGAGAGGAAACAGTACATGCCCTCAGAGGGGTATCATTCTCTATCTACGAAGGTGAGTTCGTCACTATCATGGGAACCAGTGGTTCGGGAAAGTCAACCCTTCTGAATTTACTGGGTTGCCTCGACACACCAACTTCCGGAGAATACCTGCTTGATGGGGTAAAGGTTCGGGATATGGAAAAAGCTGAACGAGCTGTACTGCGTAACCGTAAAATTGGCTTTGTATTCCAAAGCTATAACCTGCTACCCAAAACAACAGCCATTGAGAATGTAGAGTTACCGTTGATGTATAATCCAGGAATATCAGCTGCTAAACGAAAAGAAAAAGCAATACAGGCACTTATTAAAGTAGGACTGGGCGATCGTTTGCAGCACAAGAGTAATCAGATGTCTGGTGGACAGATGCAAAGAGTAGCCATTGCCCGTGCATTAGTAAACGATCCGGTAATTATTCTGGCCGATGAAGCTACCGGTAATCTGGACACTCGTACATCATTTGAGATATTGGTACTCTTTCAGGAACTTCACAAAGCTGGAAGAACTATTATTTTCGTGACTCATAATCCTGAAATTGCACAATTCTGCAGTCGGAATATTATTTTGAGAGACGGTCATGTTGTGGAGGATAGAGTTAATGAAAAGGTATTATCCGCCAAAGAAGCACTAGATGCTTTGCCCATTGAAAAAGAATAAAAAATGAACGGAAGCAATTTATTTAAAATAGCACTAAAGGCTCTGAATAACAATAAATTCAGAACATTTCTAACAATGCTGGGAATCATCATTGGTGTGGCATCTGTTATCACCATGCTTGCCATCGGACAAGGCTCCAAGAAAAGTATTCAAAGCCAGATTTCGGAAATGGGAAGTAATATGATTATGATTATGCCCGGAAACATGGAACGTGGAGGTGTTCGTCAAGGAGCCAGCGACATGCAAACGTTGAAACTCGAAGATTACAAATCTTTGGTCAACGAATGTAAATACCTGGCAGGCGTATCTCCCAATGTAAGCAGTAGCGGACAGTTTATTTACGGTGCAAATAACTACCCAAGTTCTATAACCGGCGTAGGAGAAGATTATCTTAAAATTCGCCAGCTAACAGTAGAAAACGGTGAGACATTTACTTTGCATGACATCCAGGCATCGGCAAAAGTATGCTTAATAGGTAAAACAATTGCCGACAATCTTTTTACCGGTGGAGAAGATCCGGTTGGTAAAGTGATTCGTTTCAATAAAATTCCATTTAAAGTAATCGGAGTTTTGAAAAGCAAAGGATACAATAGCATGGGGCAAGACCAGGATGCTGTAGTTTTATCACCGTATACCACTATACAAAAAAGAGTACTGGCTATTACCCATATACAAGGATTATTTTGCTCGGCGCTGACCGAGGATATGACAGACAAAGCTACAGAGGAAATTACATCAATTCTCCGCCACAACCACAAACTCAAAGATGCAGACGAAGATGATTTCGACGTCCGCAGTCAGAAAGAACTCAGCACTATGCTGAGTTCCACTACTGACCTTATGACTATTTTATTGGCATGCATTGCCGGTATTTCATTAGTTGTTGGTGGTATTGGTATCATGAATATCATGTACGTCAGTGTAACAGAGCGCACCCGCGAAATTGGTTTGAGAATGAGTGTTGGTGCAAGAGGCATTGACATCCTTAGTCAATTCCTGATAGAAGCTGTCCTTATTAGTATTACCGGAGGTATTATCGGGGTAATAATAGGTGTTGGAACATCTTATGGAGTGAAGTTTCTTGCAAGTTGGCCTATCTTCATTCAACCATGGAGTGTTTTCTTATCCTTTGGTGTATGTACTATTACAGGTATATTCTTTGGATGGTACCCTGCAAAGAAAGCTGCAGATTTAGATCCGATTGAAGCAATTCGGTATGAATAATTTAGTTAAAATATCAAAGAGAAGAGCTTCGTTTTATTATATTTGCAACAATTATGAAGCAGCAAATCAATAATCAGCGTCCCCTGGAATTAGTTATCCATATAATTGGATGGGGTATATTATTTGGGTTTCCTTTCTTTTTTACTAACAAGTTAGGAAGCAACAATATTAACTGGCAAGAGTACCTTAGGCATACAATGGTACCCTTGTCATTGCTGGTTGTGTTTTATATAAACTATCTCTATTTAATTCCTAATTTTTTCTTCAAGAACCTCACAAAGCGCTATATCATAATAAATATATTTCTGGTAATTATTATGAGTATAGGACTTCATTTCTGGCAAGAACTTAATTTCCCGGCAGACACAGTTGTTCCTCCTCCACCAGTAAGCAAAGTTGTGGAAGAATTTCATCCCGGCAGATTCCCGAGATCCAACTGGATTTTCTTTGCCCGTGATATGTTCTCGCTTATGCTAACCGTAGTATTAAGCTTATCCATAAAGATGAGTTCGCGTTGGACAGAATCGGAAACAGCTTTGCGCGAAGCAGAAAAAAGTAAGGCTGAAGCTGAAAAGAGTAAAGCCGAAGCAGAAAAGAGTATGACAGAGGCGGAACTTAAGAATCTTAAGGACCAACTAAACCCACATTTTCTGCTTAATACACTGAACAATATCTATGCCCTGATTGCTTTTTCTCCGGAGAAAGCTCAGCAAGCCGTGCAAGATTTAAGTAAGTTGCTACGATATGTGCTCTATGATAACAATCAGACTTATGTATCTCTGAGAAAAGAAGTAGAGTTTATGCAAAACTATATTGAGCTGATGAAAATCCGTTTGTCGGACAATATTAAGATCAACGTGAAGATGCATACGCTAAACGGCACAGATACCCAAGTAGCTCCTTTACTTTTTATATCTCTTATAGAGAATGCTTTTAAGCACGGCGTAAGCTACAGCGTTCCTTCATTTATAAATATAAGTCTGGAAGAACAATTAGACGGCTCTATAGTATGCCACATTGAAAATAGTTTCTTTCCTAAAAGCGAACACGATAAAAGTGGTTCGGGCATAGGACTGGAATCTTTGCAGAAACGTCTCGAATTACTCTACCCCGGGCGCTATAAATGGGAGAAAGGTATAAAAGGCAACATGTATATATCTGATTTAGTAATAACTAATAGTGACAATATAACAACTAAATAAACTAAACTATGATTCTGAATTGTTGTATTATTGACGATGAACCTTTAGCTTTAGATCTTTTGGAAAGCTACGTGCTCAAGACTCCATTTTTAAAGCTTACAGGTAAGTATCTAGGAGCGTTACAAGCGATGCACGAACTACAAAGCAATGATGTTGATCTTCTGTTCCTGGATATTCAGATGCCCGGACTTAACGGACTCGACTTCTCTAAAATGGTTCCTGAAAAAACTCGCATCATATTTACCACTGCATTTAATCAGTATGCTTTAGATAGTTATAAAGTAAACGCTCTCGACTATCTGCTAAAGCCTATTAGTTATCTTGATTTTCTGCAAGCAGCCAATAAAGCACTGCGCTGGTTCGAGATTGTTCGTCGCCCCTCTCCTCTTGTAGCAGAACCTGTAGCCAATGTTGCACCTGCAACACCAACTGCAGCTCCTGAAAAAGAAGAAATAGACAGTATCTTTGTAAAAAGCGATTATAAGTTGATTCAGATTAAACTGGCACATATTCTTTATATAGAAGGATTAAAAGATTACATAAAGATTTATACAGAAGATGAGCCGAAGCCAATACTCTCTCTGATGAGTATGAAGTCTATGGAAGAACTTCTTCCGTCAGGACGCTTTATGCGAGTACATCGTTCGTATATAGTACAGATAGAAAAAATTAAAGTGATTGACCGCAACCGTATCGTTTTTGGCAAAACATACATACCAATCAGCGACACTTACAAAAAAGATTTTGCCGCATTTCTTTGTGGAAGGTCGCTCAATCACCCTATGTAAATACAGGATATACAATTACAGGTATTCATTCCCGTAGTAATTCACAAATAAAGAACAATCCAGATGCTATTTTAACAAATAAATAGTATCTGGATTGTTCTTTATCTATTTATACCCCACTCTTCTAAGTCAAACGCGTCTTCTTTCAATACTTTGTAGCATAAAGAATAATTATTATAGGTTTATATTGAATTTATGTGCTAATCAAACAACTTTTCCATGCATTTGTACAAAATAATATCCTTATTTTCAATATAAAGCATAACCTTTGTATACCTAATAAATAGGAACAAAATCTATACTTTGTATACTACTATGAAAAAGAACATTTTTACACTTTTATTATTATTCACTTTATTTGGAATCCCTTTCCAATCTATGGCTCAGACTAATTACAATCTCAGCCAGATGAAAAGGGAAAAATTAGGTCGCGGAGTGGTGGCAGTACGTAAAAACAGTGAAAACGTATTTGTTTGTTGGCGCTACCTTTCCTCCGACCCTATTGGCTCTACCTTCAATATTTACCGGGACGGAACTAAAATCAATAAAGCACCAATAGCAAATAAGACTTGTTATGTGGATACAATAGCCTCAACCAGCAGTTGCACTTATACTATAACTCCTTTAATTAATGGCGTTGAAACAGCAAATTCAAGTGCTACTTATACTCTGCCCGAGAATGCACCTACCGGATATATAAATATACCAGTGGATTTGCCGGTAGGCGGAACCACTCCGGATAATGTGAGTTACGACTATTCTCCGAATGATGCAAGCGTTGGCGATGTAGACGGTGATGGGGAATATGAGATTATTCTTAAATGGGATCCATCTAATTCTAAAGATAATTCTCAAGCCGGGTGCACAGGAAATGTTTTTGTTGATTGTTACAAGCTAAACGGAACCAAACTGTGGCGAATTGATTTAGGTAAGAACATCCGTGCCGGTGCTCACTATACCCAGTTTATGGTGTATGATCTTGATTCGGACGGGAAAGCTGAGGTTGTAATGAAAACAGCAGATGGTACTATTGATGGTACAGGAACTGTTATTGGCGATGCTAATGCAGATTATCGCACATTAACTCCGGCAAATGGATATACCAGAATAGGAATGATACTTGCCGGACCGGAATATCTGACCGTTTTTAACGGGCAAACCGGCGCAGCAATGAAGACGATTGACTACAAGCCTGCAAGAGGTGCAACCAATGCTACAGAAATGAAATCTATGTGGGGCGATGATTACGGTAACCGGGTAGACCGTTTTCTTGCCTGCATTGCTTATCTTGACGGCATTCATCCCAGTGTTGTTATGTGTCGCGGATATTACACTCGTTCTGTTCTTGTAGCTTACGACTGGCAAAATGGCGAACTAACAGAAAAATGGACTTTCGATTCAAATGATTCTGGCAACAGTGGGTATGCGGGACAAGGTTATCATAGCTTGCGGGTAGGCGACGTTGACGGAGATGGAAAAGATGAAATAGTATATGGTTCGTGCACCATTGACGACAATGGCAAAGGACTTTACACAACAGGACTTGGTCATGGTGATGCTTTGCACATGACTGTATTCGACCCTGCCGATGGAGGATTGCAGATATGGTCGTGCCACGAAAATAAAGTTGACGGTTCCACGTTCAGAGACACTAAAACCGGAAATATAATTTTTCAGGTAAAGAGTACTGATGATGTGGGACGTTGTATGGCTGCAGATATTGATCCCAATCATAAAGGAGTTGAAATGTGGTCGTCAAGATCCGGTGGTATAAGAAATATCAAGGGAGAAGTGGTTAACAGTTCTACCGGAAGTGTATCGACTAACATGGCTGCCTGGTGGGATGGCGATTTATTGCGTGAGCTGGAAGATGGCGTGGGGGTTACCAAATATAACTATTCCACCGGTGGAAAATCTACTTTGCTAAATGCAAGCGAATGTTCATCGAACAACAGTACAAAAGCCACCCCTTGTTTGGCAGCCGACATATTAGGTGACTGGAGAGAAGAGGTTTTGCTAAGAACCATAGATAATAAAGCTTTAAGGTTGTATGTATCTACCGAAGAAACAAATTACCGCTTTCACACCTTCCTCGAAGATCCGGTATACCGCATTAGTGTTGCCACACAAAATGTAGCATATAACCAGCCAACTCAGCCCGGCTTTTATTTTGGAGCCGATTTAGGTAAATGTTTCTCCGAAAAAACAATCGTTGGTAAGGAGAATGCTGTGACTCTGGATGCCGGAATGAATTATGACAATTATCAATGGATGGCCAACGGCAAAGTTATAGGCAGCAACAGAACCATTAACCTTACGGCCAATGAGCTTCCACTTAACACCCAAACAACCGTCACTCTGGATGTAACTTTCAGAGGTTATAAATTTGAGGATTCTGCCGATGTAACTTTAACCTCTAGCTCCACAGCCATTCAAACAAACGAACTAAGCAATCAGGTTAAGGCTTTCTACTGTTCGCAAGACAGGACTATTCAGATTGAACTTTCCGATAATTATTCAGATATAGAAGTATCGTTAATCAGCATTGAAGGGAAAGTTATTTGTAAACAGCATGCGGAAAACGGAAGCAAAGCAATAAAAATACCAGCCTCATCAATTGCTAAAGGTGTTTATATGGTACATATTAATTTCGGAACTCAAAATGTGATTAAGAAAATAGTCTTGATGTAAAAAAAGATGTCGGCAAATGCAATTGTTCCTGTTTTTTGATTAAATTTATTGCAAATTTAAAAAGCACAAAAGAGCTGAGAGAACTGAACTTTTCCTCCCAACTCTTGCTTGTTTATTAATCTCAAAAAAAGACAGAATATGAAGAAATACAGAATTGCTTTTTTCGATACCAAGTCTTATGACGAAGAATCTTTTAATAAGATTAATGAGAAGTACAATTTCGAAATTAAGTATTTCAAAGGTCATCTCAACAGAAACAATGTAATCCTTACTAAGGAAGCTGATGCTGTGTGTATCTTTGTTAACGATATTGCCGATGCAGAAATTATTGATACTCTGGCCGAGAATGGAGTAAAGTTAATAGCTTTACGATGCGCAGGATTTAACAACGTAGATATTTCGGCTGCACAGGGAAAAATAGCTGTAGTACGTGTGCCGGCTTACTCTCCTTATGCTGTGGCAGAGCATGCCGTTGCACTAATGATGGCACTGAACAGAAAAACTCACCGGGCATATTTGCGTACGCGCGACGGTAACTTTGCATTGAATGGCCTGATGGGGTTTGATATGCATGGAAAAACGGCCGGCATTATAGGAACCGGGAAAATAGCCAAGATTCTGATTCACATTTTAAAGGGATTTGGCATGAACATTCTTGCCTACGACCTTTATCCTGATTATAATTTTGCACGCGAAAACGATGTTGTATATACCACGATGGATGAGCTTTATCACAATTCGGATATTATTTCTTTGCATTGCCCGCTTACGGATCAGACTAAATACCTGATTAATGATTACTCTATCAGTAAGATGAAAGATGGTGTGATGATTATAAATACCGGACGCGGTCAGCTTATTCATACCAATGCGTTGATTGAGGGGTTGAAAAACAAAAAGATTGGTGCAGCGGGACTTGATGTATACGAGGAAGAAAGCGAGTATTTCTACGAAGATAAATCGGACAAAATCATTGATGATGATGTCTTGGCACGCTTACTCTCCTTCAATAATGTTATTGTTACTTCGCATCAGGCATTCTTTACTCAGGAAGCATTAGCAAATATTGCCAGTACAACGCTTCAGAACATGCAGGACTTTATTGATGGGAAACCACTGGAAAATGAGGTAAAATCCAAATAAAACTTCTTTTTCTCTACTCTTTATTGAAAAATAATAGTGAAGAAAAGAATATCTTGATTTTAATGTTTTAGAATAACCTGCTGCATTTAAAAATGTAACAGGTTATTTTTTTATTTATTGGTGAATAAATAAAATTTATTGGCCTTAGGATTTTATTTATTCACCAATAATTTAGCAGGCATTGCCTATTGCTTTTTCTTAATAGAATTGTAATATCTCAGCTAAACAAATTTAAATACAAACTTATTCTTTTTTAAATTTTAAACCCTGAAAACAAAGCATTTAGAAAGCACTTAGAGAGCAATAACACAAAAAGCTAAAAAATAAAAGAAGTTAAGAGAAAAATCAAATCAATGGAAGCACTACTATATTTGTATCACATATTAAAGTGTAATGAGACATATTAAACATACATTCATCTATTTTCTGGTTCTTGCTTTTATTTATATTGGAGCAGGTGTACCGTTGATTAACTGCTGTTGCCAACAGCAGAAAGAGATGAAAATGTCTTGTTGCAATGATCATGATAATAATCATAACTGCTGCAAAACCACGATTCTAAAAGTTGGGAACTTTGAAAAGGCAACTTCTCTCACTGTTAATCCTATACTGAATCTTGTTGCAGAAGTTCTTTCTCCATACTCCTATCAACAAACTCTGCTGGAGATTGCACTGAATAACGACTATGGCCATCCGCCTGGTCCTGATTCTTCGCGGCATTATCTCAGTCTGTATTGTGTCTTAGTGATTTAGTATAAAGCTTCGTGCTGTCATGGTTTACTGTGGCAGTTGAGAACTTATACAATTAATAATCATTTAGTACACAAAAAATAATGAAAAAATATATTGCATTGCTCCTGGTCTTTGTGGCCACGGGCAGTTATGCACAACAATTGGTTACCGGCACTGTCTCCGATACTGAAGGAGAACGTGTAATCGGGGCAAGTGTTACGTGGAAAAACTCTACCATTGGAACAACTACAGATATTGATGGTAAATTTGAAATTAAGCCCCATAAGGGAAGTAAAGAACTAACCGTGAGTTTTATTGGTTATGAGCCGGTAACACTTGCCATAAATTCGGAAACAAAACTTCCATTAAATATTAAACTGAAACCAGGTATTGAGCTGAAAGAGGTGCAGGTTACAGGCAGAAAAATGGGACTGGTACAAAACAGAGCCGGCATTTTGAATTCACAAACCATTAGCTCTACTGAACTACTTCGGGCGGCATGCTGTAACCTGGGGGAAAGTTTTGAAACAAACCCTTCGGTCGATGTATCTTACAGCGATGCAGCTACTGGGGCAAAACAGATAAAACTGTTGGGGCTGTCGGGTACTTATGTACAGATGCTTACAGAAAACATTCCAAACTTTCGAGGGGCTGCATCTCCTTACGGACTGGGATACATTCCCGGACCATGGATGCAGAGTATTCAGGTCTCTAAAGGTACTTCTTCCGTAAAGAATGGGTACGAAGCCATTACCGGACAAATTAATGTGGAATATAAAAAGCCACAGACTGCCGATATCGTTTCTGCAAACCTCTACGGAAACTCAATGGGACGTTTTGAAGCTAATGCCGATGCCTCAGTATTACTGAACAAGCATCTCAGTACAATGGTCTTTGCTCATTATGAAAACGAAACCAATGAGCAGGACGACAATCACGACGGGTTTAGCGATTCTCCATCCATGAAACAATATAATCTACAGAATCGCTGGGAATATCATAAGGGTAACTATATGCTTCATGCAGGTATTAAAGGACTTAGCGAGAAAAGGGCTAGCGGACAGATGCACGATATGGACAATCCGTACCGCATTGGAATTAATACAGACAGGGTGGAACTATTTGCCAAAAATGCTTTTATTCTCAATCCCGAGAAGAATAGCAGTGTAGCATTAATGCTTTCCGGAAGTGTACATAATCAGGACTCCTATTTTGGCAGAAAACTGTATGATGTGAATCAGAATAACGGATATGCTTCTTTGTTATTTGAGACTGATTTTACTTCAAAGCACAATCTATCAACCGGACTGAGCTTTAATTATGATTCTTACGATCAGAGTTACCGACTCACTCATAATATAAATCAAAGTAAAACAGATGATTTTATAAAAGAAGCGGTATCGGGGGCTTATGCGCAATATACCTATAAACCATCGGAGAAGTGGACTTTCATGGCTGGTTTAAGAGGCGATTACAGCAGTCAATATGGATTCTTTGTAACTCCGCGTGCTCATATAAAGTATAATATGAATGAGTATGTAAACCTACGTGCATCCGCAGGAAAAGGATACCGCACTCCTCATGTGCTGGCCGAGAATAATTTCTTGCTGGCCAGTAGTCGTAGCGTGAACATTGCAGATAATCTGAATCAGGAAGAGGCATGGAACTATGGAGCAAGCGCTTCTTTCTATCTGCCAATAGCCGGAAAGACACTAAACATTAACACAGAATATTATTATACCGATTTTACTAAGCAGGTAGTAACGGATATGGATAGCGACCCTCATGCAGTGAGTTTCTATAACCTTAACGGAGAATCTTATGCGAAAAACTTCCAGATAGAAGCCTCCTACCCTTTCTTTAAAGGATTCACACTTACTGCCGCTTATAGAATGACTGATGTAAAAACCACTTATAATGGTATTCTGAGAGAAAAGCCGCTGACAGGAAAGTATAAGGGTTTGATTACAGCCTCTTATCAAACACCTATGAAGATATGGCAGTTCGACACCACCCTTCAGTTGAATGGCGGAGGTCGTATGCCTGAACCTTATACAAACGAGGATGGTTCACTTTCATGGGACAAACGTTATAAGGGTTTCCCACAACTAAGTGCTCAAATAACTCGTTTCTTCCGTTTTGGTTCCATTTATCTGGGAGCAGAGAATCTGACAGGCTTTACACAAAAGAACCCTATTATTGATGCTTCGAATCCTTACGGAAACAATTTCGATTCAACAATGATATGGGGCCCCGTGCAACATGGAGCCAAATACTATTTAGGAGTTCGATTTAATTTACCAAAAGATATTTAACTAAAAAACCATTGATTATGAAAACAAAATTAATTCTTTCAGTTTTTGCAATCTTTTTTGCGATAAATACTGTTTCAGCAAAAGACATCAAAAGTTTAACTCTCAAAGTAGAGGACATGATGTGTGAGATTCACGAAGCAAAGATTACCAATATGCTTCGCTTTGAAAAAGGTGTTAAGGAGATAAAGACGGATGTACCCAGCCGCATTGTTATAATAAAATATGATGCCGAAAAGAACACTCCTGAAAAGCTAATAAAATCTTTTGAAAAAGTAAAGTGTACAGCAGTGCTGGTACCGGATACAACAGAAAAGAAAACCAATAAATAAATGCCGTTATTATTAAATAACAGAAACAAAATGAAAACATTGAAATTTAAAACAAGTGCCATGTGTAGCGGATGTGTTGCCACTATTGGCAAAAGTCTGAATGAAATAATGAAACCGGAACAATGGTCTTTTGATCTTTCTTCAAAAGATAAAGTCTTGACAGTGGAAACAGATAAAGAAGCCGGCGAAATTATCCTTCAGATAGAAAAGGCTGGATACAAAGCAGAACTGATATAATCATTGTTCAAGAATTTATTTATAAGCAAGTAATATATACTTGCTTATAAATACAATTCAATAAAACTTCATATATTTGTATAGAAAGTAAAGTGGGAGAAAGTATTATTATTCAGCCGGAAATACATTACAAAAAGAGAACCGGTAATAAAACGAATCTCATAACATAATAACTTATTAACCAAATAGCTATGTATAATTTCACATTTCAGAATCCTACCAAATTAGTATTTGGTAAAGGAGAAATTGCTCAGCTTTCAACTCTTATTCCTACAGAAAAAAAGGTTATGATAACCTTTGGCGGAGGAAGCGTAAAGCGCAACGGAGTTTACGAACAAGTTATCGCAGCACTTAAAAATCATCATTATATTGAGTTTTGGGGCATTGAACCTAATCCCGAAGTTGAAACAGTACGTAAGGCTGTAGCTTTGGGCAAAGAAAATGAGATTGATTTCTTACTGGCAGTGGGCGGTGGTTCTGTACTCGACGGAACAAAGCTTATTGCGTCTGCTCTTGCAAATCCGGGTATTGATCCATGAGAGATTGTGTTACAAGGAAGAATAGAAACGGCTATTCCTTATGCTTCGGTTATGACGCTTCCGGCTACAGGATCTGAAATGAATTGTGGTTCTGTAATTTCGTGCAGAGAGAAAAAAGAAAAATATGCATTTTCAACTACTTTCCCTGAATTTTCAATTCTTGATCCAGAAGTTACTTATTCTTTGCCAGCCAATCAGATTGCTTGCGGACTAGCTGATATTTTTGTTCATGTGGCCGAACAATACATGACGACAGCAGGACAATCACGCATCATGGACAGATGGGCCGAAGGAGTTATGCAGACTGTAATAGAAATAGCCCCAAAGATTAAAGAGAATCAGAATGATTATGATGTTATGGCAGATTATATGCTTTCTGCTACACTGGCTCTAAACAGTATGATAAGTATGGGGGTAACACAAGACTGGGCTACACACATGATTGGTCATGAAATTACTGCACTTCACGGTCTTACTCACGGTGCATCATTGGCCATTGTTTATCCGGGTACTTTGATTACTTTAAAAGATCAAAAACAAAGTAAGATTCTGCAATACGGAGAACGTGTACTCGGCATTACATCAGGTACTGAAAACGAGCGTATAAATGAAACTATAAGTAAAACGGAAGCTTTTTTCCGTTCATTAGGATTAGCGACACGACTTTCGGAAGTTGGCATCGGTGACGAAACTATTAATCTGATTGCTGAACGCTTTAATAAAATAGGTATTGCATATGGTGAAGGTCAGAACGTAACAGGAGACGTTGCCAAACAAATATTACTGAATTGCAAGTAGTTACAATCTTACTATAAAAAGGATGATGATTCTTTATAGTACAAATTCAGGATCAAATATCTTTCAGATGGTAACTTCTTTGAAAATAGTCTGCAATTTTGCTTTGTTCTACTAGAAAAAGAAGGCAGAAGTAAGACTATTCTTTGAATAGCTGTTACAAATAAAAAATAAGGTTATCTCAATTTTGCATTTGCATTTTTTGAGATAACCTTATTCCTATATTTATATTCTGGAAAACCTTGGAATAAATGACATGGAAGCTAACTTTTCCAAACTTATTCCTATATTTCCGTTCTTAAAACCTTGATGAGCTTAAAGGTTTTAAGGAATATCATTTCTATTTATTTTGCCAACTGGTTTTCAATTTCCTTCACCAGGCCGGCAAACTCTTCTTCATTATACAAGCGAGTTAACTTCACAATTTTACCACTTCTGTCTATAAGAACATTACGGGTAATTCCGGCTTTACGATCTGCATACTTAGCAAAGATGTCAGCTCCGGGATCCAAACCCAGCGGATAAGTTATTTTTGTTTGAGCAGCAAAATCAAGAACTGTTTTCAATGGTTCATCTCTATCGATACCCATCAAAACAAAACTTCCATTTGCTTTATTTTTCTGCCATATATCACTTTCTATAAAAGGCATCTCTTTGCGGCATACACCACACCAACTGGCAGTAAACTGTAACATTACTACTTTGCCTCTTAATTGAGACAGTTTAACTTTCTTTCCATCGGTAAGAGTTAGTTCAAAATCGGGAGCAATATCGCCAACTTTAACAATGTAACCTCTATCGTCAGTGGCAACATTAGTTTCTGCAGATTTCTTTTCTTGCTGAGCACTAACCTGAGTGCCTAAACCAATAAAAAACAAGCAGAACAGATACTTAAAGACTTTATTCATAAATACGTGTTCAACAAATTACACATTAAAAACTAGTTGATATTAACATCAATAATCCAGCTATAAAAAGCGGAATAATGATATATAAAATCTTATTTTCCATAAGCTCTCTTACATATTTCAATTTAATCTCTTTGATAAAAACGACTGCGAAGTTAGACAAAATACCAAATAGCATCAAGCACATTAACTAAAACACCTGTAATGTTCAGCTTTATTAAATATAAGTGCCCCATTTACACCATTTTATCTTTAATTTTTGTAAAGCCTCTACTGTTTGTTTATCAATTAGAAACAAAACTTTTTCATTTAAAAAGCCATTAGCTTTAGGTTAACTTCATTCCATTAGCAAATGTACAAATTTTGCTTGAAAGTAATATGTATTCCTGCAATTTAAATTTATAAAATATATTTATATAATAATCCTGATTCCATTATCTTTTTTCATAGTTTTGTTGTTATTCATAAAGCACTGATCTCTATCACCTTACTAAATCCAAGAGTATACTTATGAAAATATTAAAGAAAAAAACGGCATTGTTAATATCCATCTTTTTTGTTTTTAGTGCAACTATTTTAGCAAAGCCAAGAACAAGTAATGAGGCACTAAACATTGCTAATTCATTTAAACAAAAGACTCAGAGTACAATTAAGAGGATGTATTCAACCAGCTCATTTTTAAAGTTGGCATATACATGTACAGATAATATTGCCACTCGTTCGTCTGAGCCCAATGCTTACTATTATGTTTTTAATATTGGAGAGAATGGTGGTTTTATTATTGTTTCCGGTGACGATCGGGCAAAAGAGATTCTTGGATATTCAGACAATGGTAGCTTTGATATTAATACTATACCACCCAATTGCGCTGAATGGCTTAGCTTCTATCAGAAAGAATTAAAAGCATTAATGAACCAGCCGGAAACGAATACAATCTCATCGCAATCTTTAAACGCCCGGGGAACAACAAATTACACATCAACAATAAATCCGTTGCTGGGAGGAATAAAATGGGATCAGGGAACACCATATAATAATATGTGTCCTATAATTACAGATTCTACATCTGAAAGAGCTGTAACCGGATGTATTGCTACAGCAATGGTTCAGGTGATGAAATATCATAGATGGCCCGTACATGGAACGGGGTCAAACAGTTATACTCCCAAAGATTTTTCTTCGCCATTAAGTGTAGATTTCTCACAAGCAACCTACGATTGGGATAATATGACCGACACTTATAACAGTTTAAGTACCCAGATTCAAAAAGATGCAGTGGCTACTATTATGTATCATGCCGGGGTAGCATCTTTTATGAATTATGGAAAATCGAGCGGTTCAAGTTACTATAAAATGGCCAGTGCCTTAAAGACTAATTTCGGTTATGATACCAATATGCAATGTTATCTAAGGGATTTTTATTCTGAATCTGATTGGGTAAATCTAATTAAAGCTGAATTAAATTCTCAACGCCCTGTATTATACAGAGGAGCCACAGAAGATGTCGGACACGAATTTGTGTGCGACGGATATGACAGCAACAGTTTATTTCATATAAACTGGGGATGGAGCGGAAGTTACGATGGCTATTTTGAATTATCAGCATTAACACCTTCTTCAATGGGTATCTATGGATTTAATTATGGACAGGCCATTACCATTGGAGTGCAAAAACCTACCACGACATCTACAGTACCACCTTTCCAGCTATATTTATATACAAAGATTAAAAGCTCGGCAACTACTGTAAACCGTTCTGATTCTTTTGATATTTCAATGGAAATGTATAATATGGGACTTAATAAATACAGTGGTAATCTTGGACTGGCATTATACAACGCCAACGGACTTATCGGAGTAATAATGAAAGATTCTGTAGCAGACCTTAATACCAATTGGGGGTGGACTGACCTTGTTTTATCTTCTAATATTCCGTCTTCAATAGAAAATGGGAATTACAAACTTTACCCGGTATCAAAAGGTTCAGAAGAAGCAGAATGGCATACTATAAGATGTAAAATAGGAACACCCAATTATTTCAATGTTTCTGTAACTTCTTCAGATGTTACTATCTCCACCCCGGATGTTCTTCCAAAACTTGTTCTGAACTCAATTACAACTACCGGTAATCTTTATGAGAAAAAAACCGGCAGGTTTAATGTAAGCATTACAAATACTGGAGGTGAATACAATTCAACTTTGTTACTGATGCTAAAATCGACAACCGATAATACTATTACTCAGAATATCTGCACTGTACCTATAAATATTCCTACAGGAGAAACAAAGAGTTTTTATCTAACCGGAGATATTACGCAATCTGCCGGACAATATTATTTGTATACCATGTTCGATCCTGAAAATAATAACGCAAATACAGTAAATTACACATCCTTTGAGAATCCTTTAAATGTTGAAATACTGGCCGCACCTACAGAATTACCAATAATGACACTTGGCTCTAGAATTTCCTTAGCAGACACCACTATTGTTAAAAATAGTAATGTAGAACTAACTGCTCACATAAAAAATACCGGAGGATATTTCAATAACTATTTGGGAGCATTTGTATTTCCAAGAGCAGGTGGCAATTCACTTATCAGCTACGGATTTCAGGAAGTTATTCTGGACAAGAACGAAGAAGCAACATTTACCTTCTCTGGTAATTTCAACTTCGATCCCGGTCAATATCAAACACAAGTCAGATATTGGACAGGTTCTACATGGGCAAAATTAAGCCCGCCCAGCAATGGTGCGATTACATTCACAGTTGTTGATGAAGCTACAGGAATAGAACAGACAGCTTTTGAAAAGCCTCTTCTCTACCCCAACCCAGCTACCGACAAACTTTATATTCAATCGGACGAGATGGTAAAATCAATACGTATCACCAACCTTTCAGGAAATCAAGTTTTGTTGATACAACCAAATACTAGAGGCAACATTGCCATTCCTATATCTGAGCTTAGCGCTGGAACTTATATTCTGCAATTAACAACCGATTCAGGAATAAAGGTTAGTAAATTCATCAAGAAATAAAAACAAAGGATATAGTTACCTCAAAAAAATGCCCTATTAGCTAAAAAAGTGAAGTGACCCCAAAAAGTTTTAAGTCTAACTTTTTGGGGTCACTTCAAAGTATAGTATGGGAAACGAGGCCGCTTATTATTTAACATCCACGAACTACTGATCTAAGGATGAAAATACTGATGTTTCTTTAATGTAGCTTTACCGTAATGAATAGCATGACGGGGACAAATGTGGTAACAAGCCAGACATGAAGTGCAGTTATCTCCCCAAACAGGTTTACCTTCGACCTTTACATTATGCATTGGACAATACTTTTCACACAATCCGCAAGAGATACAATCATCCGTTGCATGGAAAGGCTTTGCTGTAACCTGGTATTTGTTAAACAACGGATTTATTATCCTGCTCTTTAAAAAAGCAAAGCTGCCCTTTTTGCACTCAAACCAGTTTTCTGTACGATTGGCCAAAATTTCGTTTATCCGTTTTATTTCTACAACCGAATCATCCAGTTTTTTCTGTTCCAGTTCTTTTGGATCGGTATCAAAACCTGGTAAAGAGACATAATTATTGGGCATAATTATTGAGAAGCCCGCTTTCCAGCTCCACTCCTTCTTACAGACAATCTTATTCATAATCTTCTGTGTGAGTCCGGCATCATCGCCACAAGAGCAGATAAAAAAGATATATTGGTTGCTGTAGTTTGTAAAGCTTATCTTTTTAATAAACTCCAAAACTATGGCCGGTGGTGCCCATGAATAAACAGGAAAAACAAAACCCACCATTTCGGAATCTTCTAAAGAATATTGAAATGAATTAGTAAGATCAATCATCTCTTCTGCAATGGAAATCAGCATTTCTTTCTGATAAGTCGCCACTTCACTGGCTATCCATTTTGAATTTCCAGTTCCCGAAAAATAGAATATCATAGATTATATTGTTTGCTTAAATTATATAGACGCAAAAGTATAATATAAATTGTTACAACCTTTCAGCAGAGAACTTTATTTTTATTAGAAAAGAGTACCCCGATATTCTTGCAAGACAAACATCTAAGAATCTCGGGGTAAATTTATTCAAGTTTATTTGTTTACTTTTACAAGCTATCTCATTTAATGGAAAAACTATAGTCTAATTAGAGTGAGATTTTTTTCTTCTCAACATTGCATTTACTATCTGTACAGATCCAATCCAGACAATCATATCAAAAGCAAAAACAAGATTAATATCCATAAATGATTGAAGAATAACATTAGCAAGGACTAACAGACCAGCACAAACCACCAGACTAATCATTACTTTACGATGTGAAAAGCCCAAATCAAGCAATTTATGATGAATATGTCTTCTGTCTGGCATAAACATAGACTTACCGGCAAATGCTCGTCCCAACATAACTCTTAAAGCATCGAACAGCGGAATAAATAATGCTGAAAGAGAAATGATAACCGGAGAATTGAACATCTCGTAATGACCGGGCATATTCATTGAGAATCTAACTCCCAGAAAAGCCAGGAAATAACCAAGTGTAAGCGAACCTGTATCGCCCATAAAAACCTTACGGGAGGTATTAAACACATTATAATAGAAGAACGGAATTAAAATTCCAATGAGAATAACACATATCAGTGAAAAGAAAAACAGTTCTCTCATAAAAGATAGTAATCCGAATGAAATTAATGCCACCCCAGATATACCAGATGCCAAACCATCTGCTCCGTCAATAAGATTAACCGCATTTGTAATAAACACTGTGAGCAATACAGTGAAAGGCATCCCTATCCATGAAGGTATTTCCCAGATACCAAATAAGCCATTGAAGTTATTGATATACAGTCCACCGGAAACCATAAATATGGCTGCCATAAGCTGAACAACCATTTTATGAGAATAACGTGAACCTACAAGATCATCTTTTAAACCTATTCCCCAAAGAATTAAGCATCCGGCAATAGCTCCAAACATCTTCCTTAAAACAGGAAAAAGTGAAGCGGTCGATTCGTCAGGCATCAACCTCATTACAATCATTGTACATAGTGAGAATACAAATAGTAATATCGGAAAAAATGTTGCTCCGGCAAGTCTGGGCACTAGTTGCTTATGCGATTTACGTGCATCTGGGATATCATAAAGACTTTTCTTTTTTGCTATAAAAATTACACGTGGAAGAGCCATCATTTCAAGCACTACAGAAGAAATCAAAGAAAAAATCAACATCCCCATTAACGACACAAAGTAATCTTTTACCATATTTATGTTAAAAATACATTCCAATACATACTAAACCATAAAATCTCGCCCAAAGATAAGAAATGTTCTTTAAATCAGGAAAATAAAATCAAAATCAATTTTAACTTATTTAAAAGATAACTCTATTTTTGTTAAATTATATAATCATAGATATAATTTAATTATTCACTTTCTCTATAAGAATGAATAGAAGAAACCTATAGTATTATAGCACACTGTGGACTATTTAGTTTATTCACAAGCATAATTAAAGAGTATCAAAACTAATCATTTCAAATAAACAGAAAAAAAAACTTTAAACTGATAGTATAACAGAGACAAAATTAACAGAATTGTAATATATCAATTGCTATAGATTATAATTCATATATTTATTTAATATTTCCAAACACAAAATATTTTCTCAATTTTCTTTTAATTTTCAAATAAATAACATACATTTACAAAACAAAACCTTATTAATTACAGAACTATGAACTCACCGCAAAAGGAAGCTGCTAAAATTATTAAATTGGCCTATAAAAATGGAGGAAGTATCAACTTATCTGTGCTAAATTTTACAAATAATAAAGATAAAATTGCTTCTGAAGTAACTCACATTTTATCTGCATATGGCTACATGACCTCAAATGCTGTGGATAGCAATTTTGGCTGGGAAATATACAAACTTAGTGAAAAAGGAATGGAACTTGCTAAAAAAGGTGTATTCAATGAAAATCCTGAAAATATTCTTTCAACAAGATACATCGCTTTGTTTGCATTAGTGGCATTCATTATTACCTTTATTCTTATTTCAGCTATTAGCTAACAAAGCTTCAATAAGATACAACTTATTCTCATAGAAATATATTCTAAAAAATCAAGAAAGGGATTATTTGTGAATACCACATAAGATCCCTTTGAGAAGTATTTTGCCTATATCGACTCTTTACAATATTGAAAAACGCAGCAATTATTTTAGAACAACAAATAAGAGATAGATACTCCTAACTTTAAAGGAGCTAATATTGTTTTGTCTGTATTGGGAGAAAGTGGTTTTACATCGCCATCAGCATACTCAAAACAACGATATTTTAATAAACCAGCTCCAATAGAAGTTTCTATGTTCCATCTGCGACTGATAACCCAATCAAAACCATAAGTAAAACCTGCTGCAACAGCATCGCCATCATAATAAGTATTGCTCAGTTTAAGATTATAATTGGCTGCAAATGTGGTAAGTCCCACATAATGACGCGCCATAGGGCGACTGAACCAATAACGTAATTCGGGTGCAACTTGCAGGAATTTCAACTTGTTGTCATCAATCTTTGTGGAGAAATTGGCTGTTGCGCCCAAGTCCAAAGTAAAGTGCCTGGAAAGACGAAATTCAGCTTCTATATTCGGAGATAATGTTGCCCAATAGAGTGTATTGGTTTTCAGGGCTATTCTTTGTGCCATAACTATAGTTCCACACGAAAGTAAGAATAAAACAACAAGTAATTTACCAAAATTTCTATTTACTATTGATGCTAACATATTCATTTTTATAAATTGTAATTAATACCCACCTTAAATTCTCCGGTTACTCTTCCACTTCTATTATAGCTCTTATCTATAGACTTGTTATAGAGATCAAGCGCAGGTTCCAAAGTAAGGTCAATTTTCTTGGATAATCCAATCTTAGCCTGAACTCCCAATTTCAATCCCAGCGGAATAGTTAAATCAAATCCATTTTTGGAAGCTAAATTAATACTAGTACCAACTACTCCTAAAAGCTCCAGCTTTCTATCCTTGTCATATCCTGCAGCAAGTGTTGTTAAGTTAGCTATATAATCGGCATTGAAAGCAGTCACATCCACATCCGAACTTGTTGCATTGTTCAATTCCTTTCTATTCAACCCTAATCGGAAGTAAGAAACTGGTGATAACCTCTTACCTATAGCTAATGAGTATGTTCCCGACAAATCTTTTCCCTTAAGATTTCCATTGTTAAACGATCCACCATATCCTCCCACACCCAGACTTGCAGAAATGAAATACCTGGAATGATCATCTTTAGCAAAATCCTGTGCATGAGCTATTTTCTCTGCAGACAATTTATAGTTGAGACCAACCTGAACATTAATCACATCTTTAGCACCACTGTTTCTAAATCTGCTACGTACTGTTGCTTTAGGTTCAATAAATAAATCAACAGTAGGAGATGCTTTGAAAACCACTTGCCCACCGGCACTGATACCGGGAACAAAATCCAATGAACGGCGTTCGTAATCGACGCCGGCATTTAGTCCGGCAAATGCATTTAAGTTCAACCTCCTGTCAGGATCGTAACCAAATGCCATAGTTGATAAACTCAACATGTAATCAGCCTCAGCGCCACCATACAGATACTTCAAAGCATTTTCTTGCCTGTACTCTCCATTCACACCCAGTCTCCATCCCGCAACAGGGTTAATCCATTTGCCAAATGCCATCTGTCCCGAAAAGCCAAAAGCATTGGCACGTTTTATGTGAGTAGCCAGGGAATTTGCTCCTACAGAGAAAGCAAAATAAGAGTTGCCTTTATTATCATTCTTGAATAAACGCTTTTGGGATGCATTACAACCCCTTAAACGTAAATTTACACCTCCCATAAGAGCCATCACGCCATCCATCTTTGCAAAATGGAGACTCCTTTCGGCAAAGTTGTCTGAGTATAAACGCAACTGAGGTTCTAAAAACAAGCCAAACGATGGAGTAATATTCCATAATCCTTGCAAAGAGACTTCACCTCCCAAGTATGTTTTATGATTAATCGAAGAAGAACGGAAAGCCAGATTTGCACCAGCGGCAGCTATCAAATCAAATTTCCGGTCACGATCGTATCCATTTATCAAAGAGGTTATATTAAACAGATAATCGGCACCAATCGTAGCAATTTTAGCTTGTGGCTGTTTATCACTTTTCCATAGTTTTCCCAAGTCGGCAGACAATCTCAAGCCTGAAATTCCGGTAAACCATTTTCCTACATATAAAGCAGCTCTGGGATCTACATTGCTTTTATAAAATGCAGTCTGCTGCATCGGTGAATTAAATCCGTAAGCAATTCCTATAAACGTATTATCCGCCAAACTACTACTTACTATTTTTTCCTTTGTAGAACTAAATTTTTGTGGATTAGAATTTAATTCAAATCCTGCATTAATCATAAAATTAGCACGACTATGATATTCGCCGTTTAAACCAGAAGCATAGTATTGACCGGGATAGTAATTTACACGCGGTTCCAAAAAGAAGCTGAACTCATCAGAGAGTTTGAAAGACGCTTTTAAACCAGCACCCACCCCAAATAAGTTTTCATCTTTAGTATTCCCTAGATAATCGTAATTAAATCCGGTTACAGCAGTCAGATTAAAGAATCTACTAGCATCATATCCATAAAACACATTACTTAGATTCAGTAGATAATCTGCCTGCAAACCAAGTGCCTTTACCTTACTTTTTGTTACCGGATATTTAAAAACAGCAGCTTTACCAGTCAGCCTTGCACCAGAATAAGGAGAAAACCATCTCCCCAAACCAGCAAAGAAATTACCTCCGGCATATCTGTCAAGATCAGAACATCCCGGTGCAATTAATCCACCAATACCTAAGCCTGAAAACAAAAATGTATTTTCCCTGAATGATGATGAATGGAGCTTGTCTGTGTAGCGTCTGTTCCTGGAAGTAGTTCTGAACTCGATACCAGCCACTAAAGAACCAGCAATGTTATAATCGCGCCAGCTATCAGTAAAATCAAGATTATCTGAATAAATACCAATACGAGGTTCAATGAAGAATACACTTCCATAATTCAACGCATAACGTGCCTGCACTCCTGCCCGTAAACCATACGATCCACTATATCCTTTTTCGAATTGAGGAAACAAATACTCACCTCCGGCAATACCCAGCAATTCAAACTTTCTGCCAGCATTTAAATCTTTTGCCAAAGCAGATAAATTCATCATGTAATCCAAACTGGCACCAACTCCCTTCACCCTTACAACTTCACCTTGAGGGTATGCGTTGTAATATTTACCAAACAAGCTCAGACGAGCCCCATGAACAGGTGTAAACCATTGTCCCAAAGCAACTCCAAGTTCCGCACCCGGATGTTTTATCCCATTTGCAATACCTGGAACCAAAGCAAAGGATGAACCACCATAAATCTGAAAAAAATAATGACTGATAGAATCATTACCTTCAAAACCCCTGAATTTTGGAACTTTTTGTAGCCTATATTTTTGATAATCTATATATGATCCTTTGTTCTGCGCACTAATATTAGTCAGTGCAAATAGCAGTATTATAGCAGAAAGTATTATTTTGTGCTTGTGTTGAGTTAATATCATGTAATAGTTAGTTAGTTTTATCATGGTAATTTAATAATTCCTATTTATCATTCTCCGTCTTTCATAGCAGTATTCATTTTATTATTTTGTGAAACAACATCTTTCAGTAAGTCGATGATGTCAGCATCATTTTCTGCTATAAGTTTATAGGAAGGATCTTTTTCAATGGCAGCTTTCAGTAAATCCATAGCCTCCATATACAACATTGCATTCGAGTTTATGTCAGCAGCCTCTTTTGATGCACGATTTGCACAAATAGCCTTTATGTAAAGATTCTCAGCTGTATCATCCGTTAGTGCTTTTGACTCTTTATAAGCTGTATTATTTCTTTTCATAGCCAAAAGCAACACCACCTCATTTAGTTTGCCGGAAGACTTTACTATTTCAAAATTATTTTCATTAAAACGATGATTCAGCACATCTGTATACGCCCTTATCTGACGAGTTTTCCCATTGTCGGCAATAAAATCCACAAGTGAATCTGCCTTGGAAAATTGTCTTTCGTACAACAATGTAGCAAGCTGATTCAGATTAACTTGTTCTGGAGCTTTCTCACCAGCAAAGTGTTCTAATATTTTAGAGTCACCAGCCCCTCTTCTCAGACAAAGAGCCGAGAGATCACAGGCTGCAGCTACGAATTTAGGATATACTTCGAGTGCCCTTCTGACTATAGCTTCACTTTTTAAGGAATCCTTTTCACTTCTATAAAGTTTGAAGAATTCAAATTTAGTGAGGTCCCTATAGTTCTTTTCGTATAAATCACTGATTTCGTTTGCTGTTAAAGAACGATAGACCTTAAAAGAAAAGTAATACTCAACCTTACGAAGTTTAGGCAGATATTTCTCAGCTATGGTTTTGAAATAAGGAAGTTTAAAAATCTTTCTTCCCTGTGTATCAATACTCTTCGGGTACTTCTGGATAATTTCCTTAATCTCATTGGCCTGAGTTTTTAAAGAGTCCTTATACATCAAATCGGCTACAGTATTCCAGTCATCTACGTCCGATATTTTTTTAAGAGCAATGTTTGAACGCGTACCTTCCGAAAGAACACTCAAAATCTCCTTCATGGCAACACTCATACGTTCTGATGCCAGTTTTTTATTCCTTTCATAATTTCCCTCAGGAGAGGCATAACAATTAATTTCAAAAGAGGCAAGTTGCGCATCCGGATTACTTTCAAGCTCCTTTAGTTTGGTTTTCAACAAATTAAGATCGTTTACAGTGGCAGAATCCTGGAGATCCAGATTTGACTTTCCAAGAGGAAATTTCAGACGCATCTCATCTCTGGCATCTCGTAGTTGAGGTTCATCTAAAGGGAATAAGGTAGAATCACTCAATAATTCACCACCAAATTTAAACTTGAGGAATTTCAAAGGATTAACTAAGCCTTTGGCTATTATCGCTGTATCGCTATAAAGAATACGATTATAATCCTCTACAGATTGAATAGCATCACAACGCCAGGAATCATTAGAGTTATCCATATAAAGAGAATCCACATATGGAATCCGCTCCCCTTCTTTCTTTACTATATAATCAGCAAGCGGATCGTGATTGATATCAAAATCATACATACGTGTCTGAGTGATATTATATTCTCGTCCATCTAAAGAGATTGGTTTCAGAAAATACTTTTTATTCTTTGTCTCATTGAATACGTAAGGCTGCATAACCAAACGATTATCTGAAGCAAATCTCACATTAGGACTGATAGAAGTCTTTATAATAGCCCAATTACCATGAATTTCTATATTAGTAGGTTCAATAACCGGATCTTTTTTCTTTTTTAATTTCCCACTAACTACAATTTCCTGAATCATTTGCGCCTTTTTCTTCATGGCAACATTGATTTTCAGCTGTCCTTTCACATCCACAGTCTCTGTGCCATAATTCATATGAGTAAACTTAAGCTGTCCGTTGTTCTTCACCTTGATGGCATATTGTCCATCCTCATTGGTACTCACCGATAAATTATCTTTTACGTTTGTTACGTTCACTCGTGCAATTGGTTCTCCTACTTCATTAAGAACAGTTCCACGAACATTAATTATCTGAGCATTTACAGGTGTTATAATTAATAATAGAAAAAGGAATATCAAATTCTTAATCCGATATTCCTTCACTTGATTTTCTAAATCGCATTGGTCCATATATATACAAGTCAAGTCTTTGTTTATTTGTGTTGCAATAATGATATTATTCTAGTATTTCCTAGATCTGAGAACAAATATAGATTATTATTTTATATACTTAGTTTAAAAAAACATAATTAACTATCTATAAATCAGCCGTTTGTAAACATAAAGTAAGCTATTCTTTAAGGATGTACACCCATTATCATTCTCCCATTTTAATACAATACAATTACAATTTTATTTCCAACATACTATATTCCCATATATATCTAAATTCGAGAGTAAAATAAAAAATGACACATATTCCTGAATCTTATAAACCTGCTTCGTTAAATAAAAAAAAAGAGGCTATGTTAAAGTAACATAACCTCTTTTTCAATATTTTAAAAAGTGTCTAGTTTCTATTTACTTAATTATTGTCACTAACCAGTAATTTGATGTAATTTTCGAATTTAGCACCATCTATCACTTCCCATTTTTCAGTTTTATCATTCCATCTAAAAGAGAAATAATCCGTGAAGTCTTTTCCTGCAACTTGATAATAAATCGCTTTTTGCTTGTTCAGTGAAAAATCGTTTTTCCTACTATTCCACTGTGCATATTCCTGAATTTGATTTCCATCTACAGTTGTTGCAGTGAATTGATAGTATGGAGTCCATGTTCTATTAGTCTCATTCCAGCGATAAGCCAATTTAGTCTTTGACATTCCATTTTCACTAGTCGAAAATTCATACTTCAAATAAGGAGTTATAAATCCTGAAATTGAATCATACTTAGAAACGATCTCCATTTCATCGCTTTTGTTATAGACAAAAGATTTAGAGTTCCGAGCTTCTGCTGCCATAGAGCAAACAAAGAATAGACAAATAGCTATGCTACTTACTAATGATCGACTACTAAACATTATCTTTTTCATAATTACAAAATTTAAAAGTTATTCTTATTGGTTTTTATTTAATTCAACTATTATGTCAAAAACATAAACCAGCAAACTTATCAAGCTGGTATTAAATATCTTTTTGATATTAAAATACGCCATATAATAACCAATTATCAAACTATATCATTAATATAATTGATATAAAAGCACACTTTGCTATCATTTTGTCCGAAAGATAAAAACTTAATCTGATAAAAAAAAGAAATCACAAAGAAAATTGCATATTTTTAAAATAAATATTCGAATTGATAAAAAAACAATGGCATAACTTCTATAAAGGAACTATAAAAGCCCCTTTATAGAAGTTATTATAAGAAATAAAATGAGTAAAAAAGAAAAGATTATCAGCCCTTCATAATGTTACCAATAGCGTGGCAAGTGTGTACAAATTATAAGAAGATAACGCTATACAAAATAACAGTTAAAATTACTTGAAAATATCAAGTAATCTCCTAAAATTGGCTTAGCTTACCTTTAGTAAAGATGTTATTTTGTCCTTTAACAAGGAAGCATAAATAGGTTTAGCAACAAAGTCGTTAAAACCCTTATTGCGTATTATAGACTGATCTTCTTCTGAAGCATAAGCAGTTACAGCTATAACGGGTACATTTTCTGATATTTCCCTAATCTTCTGAAATGATTCATACCCATTTAATATAGGCATTTTAATATCCATTAAAACTAAATCGGGCAAATTCTCTCTGAATAATTCAACTGCTTCTTCTCCATTCCAGGCATGTATCAGGTTATATTCTTTGCCAAGTATAGCCTCTGCCAGTTTGTAATTGCTAACATCATCTTCAGCAACAAGTAATGTAGCTTTCTTGCCATTATTTTCAGGTTGAACAACTTTCTCAACAGGTCGTTTTTCTTCAGCCGGACTTACCGGATTATATGGCAAAGTAATCCAGAATGTAGATCCTACTCCTACCTCAGATTGAACATTTATTTCTCCACCTAATTTATGAACAATCGAAGCACTTATTGCCAACCCGAGTCCGGTACCCTGAGCAAAAGCATCTAACTTAATAAATCGATCGAATATTGTACCTAACTTATCCTCAGGAATACCACAACCCGTATCTGTTACGTAGAAATACAACTGATCTTTTTTAAGTTCATAGCCAAACTTAATACTACCCTGTTTGGTAAACTTAATAGCATTTGATATAAAATTATTTATAACCTGAGCCAACCGATTTCTGTCTGTATTTATAATACACTCCGGAAGTCTGTCTTCAAATGAGATTTTAACGGTATTCTGATCAACTTTCAATTTTGATGATTGTTCTATCTCGCTTAACAAACCATTAACATCTACATCTGAGTAGATAAATTCCAGAGTTCCTGCTTCAATTTTAGACAAATCGAGAATATCATTAATCAGTTGCAGCAACATTCTGTTGTTATTTTCAATAATATCTGCAAACTTAGCATGTTCTTCATTATCTTGATTTACCATTGCCAGTATTCTCGAGAATCCCACAATTGCATTCAAAGGAGTACGTATTTCGTGACTCATATTTGCAAGGAAAGCAGACTTCAATCTATTCGATTCTTCAGCTTTTTCTTTAGCCTCCAAAAGCGCCTGCTCTATTTCTTTTCTCTTTGTAATATTAATAGAAGATCCTATTACAACGAGAGGTTTTCCATTCTCATCCCACTCACTGACAACACCATGCATTGCACACCATTTATAATCATTCCCGTAATTATCAATCCGAAAATCAATATCAAATCTATTCGTTTTACCATTCAACATTTTTTCAAACTCAGCCTTCAATCGATCCTTATCGTCTGGGTGAACCCTCGCAAAGGTTTCATCAATAGTCGTAACAGCGCTCTTTCTTTCGATATCGCTATTCGCTTTTTTCAAGAAATCATAGCCAACAGAAATTATATTTTTTTGAATATCGCACGTCCATGGCAGGATATCCCCCACTTCCATAACTAAATGAAGATGACGATTGCTTAATTCCAATTTATTATGAATAGCCTTCAAATCAGTAATATCCCATCTTGTAGCCAAAATATAAGAAGTCTGATCTTTCCTTTGAATAATAGATTTAATGACACTTGTTGAACGAACCTTGTTGCAAAAAAACACATCTTCATCATAGTTAAGAATACCTCCATGCTTTATCAGGTCAAGATCTTTTTCATTGTTTGTCTTTCCAACTTCTTCTCCAAAAACTTCAAAGTCTGTTTTTCCTATAACATCCTCACATTTAATACCGGTTAGTTCTTCCGCTTTCTTGTTCCAATATTTATAGCGAATATCTTCTCCAACCTCTTTCACAAAGAGCGGAATTGGAATATTGTCAAAAATTGAATCTAATAATAATTTCAAATCCTGATTGTTATGATACAATTCTTTGTATTGAGATAGCAAAGAAATTTCTCTGTCCCTTATCTTTTTAATTTTCATCAAATATCCTATCCTCAATAAGAAGCCAAGAATTACAAGCAGAGACAAAAAAGAAATAAGATAAAAAGTGCTTTTATATTTCTGATATACACTAAGTGGCTTGTTATAATAGACAGCATCCAAAGGAAGCAACTTACTATCAATTCCCGATTGAAGCAAATATTCATAATTCAAATGCACTTTTTCTTCATCCATGTATTGAAATGGTATTTCTTTTGCATCTTTTCCGTTTAATATCTGCAATAGTAACTCAACTGTTTTTTTTCCAAAGTCATTGCAAGTAGAAAACACTCCACCAGCATAAGTGGCGTTATCACCGCCAAGATCTACCAAACCAAAAACCGGTGTATTTGTAAAACTGCCAATTATTCTCTGCACTTCATTCATTGAATAATCTTTTTTGAATTTGCTGGATTGGTCTACATACCATCCATAACTCAACACTCCTGTTTGTTTATCCATATATGATAAAGAATCCAATAAATCGTGTGGGTCAATATCTTTCAGACTTAAAGAGATTCCCTTTAACTCGGGATAGTATTTTGCCATTATGTATTTAAAAGAAGCCAAACCATAAGCACTAACAAACCGCTTGTCTGATATGAATGCTATTTTTTTCATTTCAGGCATTAGTGTTTTCATTAGCTTTATCGTCTCCTTTATATGAAGTGAATGGAATACCCCCGTAACATTAAATCCTTTTGCAGCTTCCGTATAAGGAATCATTTTTATAGAATTAATATCTTTATCGGAAATAAGATCCTCAAGAGAAATGGTGAAATTTCTCACAGAAGTAAGAACAACAGGAATATCATGCCACGATTGGGGCATAGTGCTACGATAGGCAACCCACCCTGCATCTCCAATTATAACTACAGCTCTTGGTTTTGAAGGATAATTTTTATATAATTTTCCCATTGTTTCATAAGCATCCTCCAGTGAAGTGAATCTGCAATTATCAAGATATTCAAGATTTATTGCAATATTCTTTTTCTCATGCAAATCATTGGTTATCACGTTTTGTATTCTTTCCGGCCATTTATTACCTTCAGTATACGAATTAATGATTAATACAAAACTATTGTGTACTGCTTCGGCTTTTACACTGAAAAGCAAGAAGACAAACACTAGCTGGACGAACCTATACCGTTTCATTTTTATGTTTGAGTTTTATATCCTTGGTCAACTTGGCCTCTAATTATTTACAATAATAGTTAAATCATTAGTGTCCCATTAAAAATGGGACGTTATTAAAAATCAAATAAACTTGGCTCATTAAGCCTAAAACGTTCTTTGTCATATTGAAATTTAGTTTTGCTGAAGAGGTCTCGGAG
>Ga0183099_1000073_pt1 | contig 109731 bp, 108 predicted proteins | sample Biomet1_FD_127788 | JGI IMG/M metagenome (GOLD analysis project Ga0183099, IMG submission 127788) | Microbial communities from bioreactor (seeded with anoxic lake sediment) at LBNL, California, USA - Biofuel metagenome 1 | ecosystem: Engineered > Bioreactor > Anaerobic > Unclassified ...
ATGACCAAATTGATCGTAACGCTGACGTTTTTGCGCATCGCTCAACACTTCATACGCTTCGGCAGCCTCTTTGAAATTTTCTTCAGCAGCTCCGCCAACACCGGCATGACCAAATTGATCGTAACGCTGACGTTTTTGCGCATCGCTCAACACTTCATACGCTTCGGCAGCCTCTTTGAAATTTTCTTCAGCTTCTTTATTGCCTGGATTTTTATCGGGGTGATATTGAATCGCTTTCTTACGATAGGCTTTCTTAATTTCTTCTTCCGAAGCACTCTTCGCAACGCCAAGCACTTCGTAATAGTCTCGTTTAGACATTTTTATTTTAGTTTACAATTTATCATTTACAATTCACATTCGGAATAACCGTAACACAACGTCACCACTCCGACTTATGAAATCATTGAAATTTTGAATCTTGGGAATTAAACGTTACTCATTCTCCGACAACTACCTTGGCAAAACGAATTACTTTATCGTTTAGCAGATATCCTTTTTGAACACAATCGATAATTTTACCTTTGAGTTCCTCCGTCGGAGCTGGGATAGTAGTAATGGCTTCGTGAAATTCGGTATCGAATGTACTATTTTCAGTTTCAATGGATTTTACTCCATTTTGTTGCAAAAATACCGTCAATTTAGAGTAAATCAACTCCATTCCCTGACGAACAGCTTCTACATCCATACTATCTTTCGATGCATGAAGACCTCTTTCAAAATCGTCTGCAAGTGGCAACAAATTGACCAAAACCGACTCTCCGGCCGATTTGATAAGCTCTGATTTTTCACGCAAAGTACGCTTTCTGTAGTTATCGAACTCTGCCATCAGGCGCAAATGAGAATCGTTCAACTGCTTGTATTTCTCTTCCCATTCGTTAGCCTCATTTTCAGCGGCCATTTCTTCTGTTTCACTGCTTTGAGCCGCATTTTCTTCATTCAGACCCTCTTGTTCTACAATATCCTCTGATTTATTTTCCTGATCCATATCTGTTTTATAGTGTTTTTATTCATTCACTCCAAGGCGGACTCCCGCATCCATTCTCACAACAAAAAGTCTACCACAAAAACTTTTCGTTCCATTTTGTCAGCTACCACACACCACGCATGCAGTTTTGTCATGCTATTTATTCATGATGATACGGTTCTCCCTTCAATATCGTCATCGCCCGGTAGACCTGCTCTACAAACAAAAGCCGAATCATTTGATGCGAAAAGGTCATACGGGAAAGCGACAACTTACTATTTGCCCGGGCATAGACATCGGCCGAAAATCCATAGGGACCTCCAACCACAAAAACCAGACGTTTCACCGATGCGAGACCCTTCTTTTCGAGTAGCGATGCAAATTCGACCGAACTGTATTGTGCTCCTTTTTCATCCAGCAAAACAACATCATCGGATGGCTCTATAGCATTGAGTATGGCAACTGCCTCCTTCTCCTTTTGCTGATCAAACGACAAATTCTTCGCATTTTTCAGCTCGGGTATCACACTTATTTCAAATCCGACATACCGCCGAAGCCGTTTCAAATACTCTTCAATAGCTTGATTTAGGTAAGATTCGGTAGTTTTACCGACGAGCAACAATGTTATTTTCACGAGAAGAACATCAGAATTAATGGATTATGCAAAGTTACAAACTAAATCGGCAACCCACAACCTGCCTTCACAAGCCGGTTTGCACCCCGGCCTCCCTGCCGCAGTAATCTTTTATCAGAAACTTTAATAATCATTCACTCACGCATCTATCACTCCATAAAACAGTCAAGCACATAACCAACAACACATTACACAAAACCTCATCACCAGACAACAATATCAGGACACTCTTCTTGTTTTGGAGATTCCGATTTCACCTTTATCTTTGCACGCAAGGTTAAACAGGCGCGAATAGCGCCTGCAAAGTAGCAAATTATTGCACGGAAAGAATATCAAAATATTTTTCGATATTTACCATAATTTCACTACCTTTGCAGGTCATTTCAGGATTGTGCTGCATTCGTTTTTACATTGAACACACCAAACAAACCGACAATTGAAACGAGCCTTAGCCTTTTAAATGAAACAACATCAATCAATGAAAAAACTACCGCTTTTATTATTGTCTGCCATTTTGGTTTTAACTTCATGCAGTCAATTTCAAAAACTACTAAAAAGCAACGATCCGGAGTTGAAGTTCAATGAAGCGAAAGCTTTTTACGATAAAAAAGATTACAATCACGCAGCCCAGCTTCTGGAAGACATTTCATCTTACTACAAAGGCACCGACCGATCGGAAGATGTAATGTATTACCTTGCCAAATCGTATGCCGGGCAGAAAGATTTTTACAGCGCAAGCGAAAATTTCAAAAGCTATATCAAAGCATTTCCGAGAGGAAAATATGCAGAGGAAAGCTATTTTATGATAGGCTATTCTTCTTATCTCGACTCTCCGGATGCCCGCCTCGATCAGGCAAGCACCAACGATGCAATTATAGCTTTCACCAACTTTGTCGAGAGTTATCCGCAAAGCGAAAGAGTAAAACAGGCTTACGAATACCTTACTGAGCTGAAAGATAAACTCGCATACAAAGCGTATCTGAATGCGAAAACATACTATAATCTGGGCAATTACCTTGGCCGAAACTGTTACGCATCGTCCGTTATCACTGCCAATAACGCCTTAAGGACTTACCCTGAAAGCAAGCACAGAGACGATTTGTCCGCATTGATTATGAAAGCGAAACGAGCTCAGGCCGTTGAAAGTTTTGAAGAAAAAAAGGCCGATCGCTACCGTGACGTAATTGACGAGTGTTACAGTTACATCAACGAATTTCCCAATGGGAAATATATCAAGGAGGCTCAGGCATTTTTAAAAGAAGCGAAGAACTACGTAAAAGAAAAATAACTATGGACTTTAGAAAAACGAAAGCACCTCTTTCCACCATTACCCGCGACATGAACAGCATGTGCGAACAGACGGGGAACGTATACGAAACCGTCAACATCATCGGTAAAAGAGCCAATCAAATCAGCGTGCTGGTTCGTGACGAACTGGATCAAAAGCTGAAAGAATTCACATCCGTAGCCGATAGTCTGGAAGAAGTATTTGAAAACCGCGAACAAATCGAATTGTCGCGTTTCTACGAAAGACTACCGAAACCGACTTTAATTGCCGCTCAGGAATATTTGGACAATAAGCTTTTCTCTCGTCTCCCGGCGAAAGATAAAGCCATTAAATAAGATTTTCTGGCTCAACAGATACCGTTTTGCCGGTTCGTTCTTTTACGGATCGGCAAAAAGTGTCTTTAAACGGTACTGAACTCATTCAATCCATTGCCATCATTTCAAAACCAAAGCATCATGCTTCAAGGCAAAAACATTATACTTGGCATCACCGGTAGTATTGCCGCATACAAATCGGCTATGCTGACCCGACTTCTGGTAAAAGAAGGAGCCAACGTCAAAATCGTGATGACTCCCTTGGCCAAAGAATTTATCACTCCCCTCACATTGGCTACCCTGGCAAAAAATCCTATTCTGGTCGATTTTTTCGATCCGACGAATGGAAATTGGAATAGCCATGTCAATTTGGGGTTATGGGCCGATGCGTATGTAATTGCACCTACTACAGCCAACACACTGGGTAAAATGGCGAACGGGATTGCCGACAATCTATTGATGACAACCTATTTTTCGGCCAAATGTCCTGTCTTTGTAGCTCCGGCAATGGATTTGGATATGTTTCGGCATCCGGCCACTCAAAAGAACATCAATACGTTGCTAAGTTTCGGCAACCACATTATCGATGCAGGCACCGGCGAGCTGGCCAGCGGACTCGAAGGGAAAGGCCGCATGGCCGAACCTGAAGAGATTGTGGGCTATCTGAACAACTATTTTGCCCAAAAGCTTTCGCTTGCCGGAAAAAAAATTATCATCACTACTGGCCCAACGTACGAAAAAATCGATCCGGTTCGCTTCATCGGCAACTATTCGTCCGGTAAGATGGGATTTGCGCTGGCCGAAACGTGCGCAGAAAGAGGCGCTTCGGTAACACTCATCGCAGGCCCCGTAAGCCTCACAACCAAGCATCCAAATATTCAACGCATCGACGTGGAAAGTGCCGAGGAGATGTATCAGGCCTCCGTTACCCGGTTTCCGGAGAACGACATAGCCATTCTGTGTGCCGCTGTAGCAGACTTTACTCCAGAATACACGGCCGGACAAAAGCTCAAAAGAGGCGATGACGATCTGGTGCTGACACTGAGACCCACACGCGACATCGCCGCTTCGTTAGGCGCAAACAAACGTCCCGACCAACAGTTGATCGGGTTTGCTCTTGAAACCAACAACGAAGAAGAGAATGCTCTGTCGAAGCTGCAACGCAAAAATCTCGACATGATCGTACTCAACTCGCTACGCACCCCGCAAGCCGGTTTTCAGTACGACACCAACCAAATAACCATTTTGCACAAGAACGGCACAAAAAAAGAGTATTCGCTAAAAACGAAGAGAGAGGTGGCCGAAGATATTGTAACAGAAATTGAACAACTCGCATAAACTCCCTGCATGGAAAGAAAGACTGTCGTCACAGAAATCCGCTTTTATCAGTTCGACGAACTGACTCCGGAATATCAGCAACTGATTACTCTTGCCAAAGAGCAAACGAAGAAATCCTACTCACCCTATTCGCATTTTGCCGTAGGGGCAGCCATTTTAATGAATAGTGGGGAGATTTTTGCCGGGAGCAATCAGGAAAACGCAGCATATCCTTCTGGATTATGTGCCGAACGAACCACGATGTTTTATGCCAATGCCCAATGTCCCGAAACGCCCATGAAGGCAATTGCCATTGCAGCCTACAGCCACGACGACTTTATAGACGACCCGCTTGCTCCGTGCGGAGCCTGCCGTCAGTCGCTTCTCGAGAACGAGAGCCGGTTCGGGCAACCCTTGCAGGTACTGCTTTATGGGAAGAAGGGAATTTATGTTGTCGACAGCGTGAAAGATTTGCTGCCGCTCTGCTTTACCAAAGAAAACCTTATTTAGGAACAATATTTAATCGGAAGGCTTATTTTTCTTTGAGAAAATCGAGCCGGGCAGGAGTGAATCCATCAATCAGCGTTCCGGCTTCGAGACAAACGACCCCGTGAACGACATTCGGTTCGACGTAAAAACCATCGCCGGGAACAAGGATTTTCATTTCATCGCCCACCGTCACTTCAAAACGACCACTCACCACCACACTGCTTTGCGAATGAAAATGTTGATGAGAATAGCCGATTGCTCCCTTTTGGAAAACAACCTTTACCTGCATCAACTGGCCGTCGTATCCCAATATCTGACGCGATACTCCATCGCCGGCAGGTTCCCACGCTGACTCTTTCTCTATAATAAATGCTGAACTTTTCATACAAGACACCGCAAAACATTATTTTTTCAACGAAGACGCAAACACCATCACATTATTCAGATGCAACCTCATGGTAGCTTCTGCCGCTTCCGAATCTTTTGCCCTGATATACTCAAGCAACTTCAAATGCTCGTTGGCTGCCACCGTCTCTACCGATTGACACACTTTATATTCGTTGAAACTCTTCAAAATATCAGGCGTGATAATCATCATCAGCGATTTAATTACCATATTTTTGCTTCCCTCGGCAATGCAACGGTGAAATGCCATATCGGCATCGGCAACTTCCATACAACCTAAATCGGTTCTGTCCTTGTCCATATAATTCCGTAAAGCCGCCTCCATCTTTACCAGATCGGCATCGGTACGCCGCAAGGCACACAACCGAGCAGCATTGGTTTCAAGAATCAAGCGGGTCTCCACCAAGGAATAAAAGTCGTAATTATCGAGTTTAAGCACATCGGTTATCAACCCCTCAAGTGCTGGGATCTCCAATCCGGCAATAACAGAACCACTCTGGGGTAGTGTTTTGAGCACGCCATAAAACTCAAGTTTTTTAATGGCATCGCGTACATATGCCCGCCCCACACCAAATTGTTCGGCAAGTTTTCGTTCGGCAGGCAAGCGATCGCCGGGTTTTAATTTTCCACTATTTAATAGCCCTTTTATTTCACGAATAATGATGTCGGAAGGTGATTCGGTTGACGATTCAGAAATGCTGTTTGCGATAGATTCAACGGTCATATACTGCTGTTAGATTGATTGGTTATTTTATAAAGTTCAAACAAATAATTGCATGAACCGAAAAATGGCAATAGTCCGAAAAAACAGACACAAAGATAACTACTAAATGCAATATAACAATAAAAAAAACAGAGTTTTATTGCGAGTGTGCAATTTTATAAAAAGCTGATTAAATGACACATAAAGCTATTTACAAGATACAATAATCACTTTTGAGAAAAATGTATGACAAACCCAAATTAATTTTTTACCTTTGCAACCCATAACCAAAAAAACAAAGAAACTGTGAGTTTACTTAGCGAAAAAATGTCTCTGTTTGATGCTCCTCAAAAGTATCAGGAAGCAGGGGTATATCCGTATTTCCGTCCGATAGAATCAGACCAAGACACAGTGGTAACCATTGATGGTAAACCAGTATTAATGTTTGGTTCAAACAGTTACCTCGGACTTACCAATCACCCGCGCATTAAAGAAGGCGCAATCAAAGCGGTGGAAAAATATGGAACCGGATGCGCCGGTTCTCGTTTTTTGAACGGCACGCTCGATATTCACATTGAATTGGAAGAACGTTTAGCCAAGTTAGTACATAAAGACGGGGCATTAGTTTATGCTACCGGATTTACTGTTAACTCAGGAGTAATTCCTTGCCTCGGCGGGAAAGACGATTATCTTTTATATGATGAACTTGATCACGCGTCCATCATTGAAGGCCGCCGTCTTTCATTTGCAAACCAAATCAAGTACAAGCACAACGACATGGAGTCGTTGGAAAAACAACTGAAACGTTGTGCGCCGGAAAAAATCAAACTGATTGTAACCGATGCTGTTTTCAGCATGGAAGGCGACGAAGCCAAATTAGTGGAAATGGTAGCCCTTGCCAAGAAATACAACGCATCGCTTTATGTAGACGAAGCCCACTCGCTTGGTTTCTATGGAGCTACCGGAGCAGGCATGTGCGAAGATTTAGGAATATCCAGCGATGTGGATGTGATAATGGGTACTTTCAGCAAATCGCTTGCTACCATCGGTGGTTTCGTGGCTGCCGACAAAAACATCATCAACTTCCTGAAGCATAATTCGCGCACATTAATATTCAGTGCTAGTATCACTCCGGCCTCTACCGGCTGCGTGTTAGCCGCACTCGACGTAATGCGCGACGAGCCCTGGCGTAAAGAACAACTATGGGCAAACACAAAAAGAGCTATCGATGGTTTCAAAAAAGCAGGATTCGACACAGGGCACACCACTACACCTATCATTCCTCTTTTTGTCCGCGACAATGACAAAACATTCCTGCTGACCAAAAAGCTGATGGATGACGGAGTATTTGTCAACCCGGTTGTATCACCCGCCGTTCCTTCGGAAGACACGTTGATTCGTTTCTCTCTGATGGCTACCCATACATTTGAACAGATCGACGAAGCGGTCGAAAAGATTACCCGTAATGCCCGCGAATTAGGCATTATCGAGTAAAAGAAAAAAAAGTCGGTACAAGGTAACTGTTTCAAAAAAACTATTATCTTTGCACCGCTTTTAACGCGGAAGTAGCTCAGTTGGTAGAGCATCAGCTTCCCAAGCTGAGGGTCGCGGGTTCGAGTCCCGTTTTCCGCTCAATAATTGTTAGCCACTTACATAGCTTTATGTAAGTGGTTTTTTTATTGATTACACACAAAAGAATTAAAAGCCTCGCATTTAACTCTTCCCTAAAAACAAAGAATTTATTTCATCTAACCGCATACCGACCATTTCGTATAATCTAATGTGATTAGAATAACAATCCACCTAATTCTAATTTCATGCCTTTTTTTAGAGTAAAGAATTTTCTTATTCTAAATTCAACGCATATTATAGAATAAGCATTATCTTTGCAATATAAATTTAGGCATAAAATAGAATATGAAAGATTTCAATGCAGGCACATATAAAAGCCAAGGTGGGTACAAAAGTTTTCAACCCACATTCTTAAATAGAGAATGGAATATCGATGATATGCAAGTTATTTCATTGTTAAGTAAGGCAGATAGATTTCTTGGTCGATTAGATATGTATTCAGAATATGTTGATATAGATCTTTTTATTCAGATGCACATTGCCAAAGAAGCCACCCAATCATCAAAAATTGAAGGAACACAAACTAAGGTCGAAGACGCATTTTTAGAAAAATCAGACATTAGCATTGAGAAAAGAGACGATTGGGAAGAGGTCCAGAACTATATTTTAGCGATGAATGAAGCTGTTGGGCAACTTCAAAGACTCCCGTTTTCTACTCGTTTAATCCGAAATGCCCATAAGATTCTCCTTCAAGGGGTCAGAGGAGAATACAAGCAACCTGGTGAATTCAGAAGAAGTCAAAACTGGATTGGAGGGGCAACTCTTAACGATGCTGTATTCATTCCTCCTATACATACAGAAATTGGAGAATTAATGTCTGATATCGAAAAGTTTGCGAATTCGGGGGATGATGACATCCCGGATCTTATCAAAATTGCCCTCATTCATTACCAGTTTGAGACCATTCACCCTTTCTTAGATGGAAATGGAAGAACTGGACGTTTATTGATTACTCTTTATTTAGTCTCAAAAGGCATCCTTAAGTGTCCGATTTTATATTTATCCGATTTTTTCGAACGACATCGGGTCTTGTACTATGATAACCTAATGAGAGTTCGTACTCATAACGACATAAATCAATGGATTAAATTCTTTTTGACCGGAGTGATAGAAACGTCTAAAAAGGGAGTAACAACGTTGGATGCGATAATGCAACTAAAGAAATCAATAGAGACACAAATTGATTCTTTAGGCAGGCGAAGTAGTGATGCAAGATTACTGATAGACTATCTGTACAAAAAACCGATGTTCACGGCTGCTGATGTTGTAAAATTCATAAACAAGTCACCTCAAACAGTTTATAATCTAATCGCAGATTTGGAGAAAATGGGAATAATTAGAGAAATAACAGGCTCGCAAAGAAACAAAATCTATGCATTTGAGCCCTATTTTGAATTATTTTCATAGGTAAGGACTATCCATATTTTGTTTCAACGCCAAACAATAGGTTTTTTATTTTCAACAACATCGTGTATCTTTGTCCAAGGCCAAAATCCATTTACAGATCAACTCATGAGAAAGACTTTATTTATTTCGATTGTTTTTTTAGCAACTATATTAGTTTCCTGCTCCTCAAACAGCGATCGCCTGATTACCGCTTTTACGGCTGAAATTGGGAATAGCCCGACAATCAAAGCGTATGGCAACAGTAAGATTTCTTACACGTGGAGCTCTGTCAGTATGGTAAAGAAAGATATTCTAAAAAGCATTGCCGACAAAGAATTGAAAATGAATCCAACCTCGATTCGTGATCTGGGCTCGGCTCTGGACGAGAATCAAAATCCGATCATGGGGAAAATACAACAGTCGTGGATATACGAAACATCTCAAAATAAGACAGAACTGACCTATCAGCTATCCAATTCGACGATCGACGTCATTTTAACCGTTACTAAGAAATAGGATTGTAAAAAATCGGGAAGAACGGCACTCGCTTCACTATTTTTGCGAGCTAAACCGAATGGACTTTGTTGTCTTTGGTATTTTAACAATAAGATAAGGCCGGTATTGTATGGCTGCCAACGATTTCAACTCCGCTCCATCGTATGTAATCTCCACATAAATATCACTGTAACTCTCCACTATATTGACATTGATGGAACTACCCCGGCCACTCATCCAGACAGAGTCAAATATAGCCAAGACCGTATATTTGCTAAAATCGATGCGATCTTCGAGCAAAACCATTGTTTTTCTGTTGGTACTATCCATTTTTGCTAACATCAGATTCCAGTCTGTTGCATTGAAAATCACCAGCGATTGTAAGTCTATTTGATTCGTCCCGTTTCCGATGAGATTTCCCTTGGCAATAATAGTCGGTATGACAGGTTGAGCTCCCCGATCCTGAGCACAACCCACAAACAACAGGACAATAACCAACAAGAAAAAATGCTTCATAGACTTTGGCTTCAATGTTTTCGGATTCACAAAATTAGCATAGAATTCGGAAAAACGGGTAGTTAACATGAAAATTATGCTGTAATCGTATTTGTCAGCAATTGTTCCATCCAAAAAAGTATCTTTGTAAATAGATATTGGTCATTCCATGGCCGCAAAGCAAACCGTAGAAGAGACAAGGCATTCGCGAAAGCAATGACCTGACGACAGCATACATATCCATGCAAACATCATTTTTAGAAGAGACCAAACAACTGCTCGACCGCAAAGCGAAACAATACAACTGTTGGGAGTTTATTGATACCGATCCGATTCAGATTCCGCACCGGTTTTCGCGCAAAGAGGATATCGAGATAGCCGGACTACTGACAGCCACTATTGCCTGGGGACAGCGCAAAAGCATCATCAACAATGCCAACCGACTGATGCAATTGATGGATAATGCTCCGTATGATTTTGTCTGCAATGCACAGGGACACGATTTGATTGGTCTGAAACAATTTGTCCACCGAACTTTCAACGGAAACGACTGCCATTTTTTTATCGAGTCGTTGCAAAATATTTACCACAATCACAACGGACTGGAAGCTATATTTACAAATGGATTTCAAGTAGAAGGATCAATATACGGAGCATTGAAACAGTTCCGTGAAGTCTTTCTCACGGTTCCACACGAGCAGAGAGCTGAAAAACACATCTCGAACGTAACAGCCAATTCGAGCGCCAAACGACTCAACATGTTTTTGCGCTGGATGGTACGACAAGATGCTACCGGAGTCGATTTCGGACTATGGAAAGAGATACCGATATCAGCACTGATGCTTCCTCTCGACGTGCATGCCGGAGATGTGGCACGCGCTTACGGACTGCTATCTCGCAAGCAAAACGACTGGAAAGCCGTTGAAGAGATCACCGCCATCCTCCGGCAATTCGATTCTCGCGACCCCGTTCGTTACGACTTTGCCCTGTTTGGCATCGGAGCCTTCGACAATCGGGAAATCAGTTGACCCCAAAACCTATTTTGACGGGTTATAGTTGACACTAACTTCTCGTCCCCAGTCCATCATCATATCCAGCACCGGCAGTACCGACTCACCCATTTCCGAAAGTCGGTACTCCACCTTGGGAGGGACGGTCGGATATACAATTCGTTCCACCAAACCGGAGGTCTCCAGTTCGCGAACAGTTTGCGTAAACATTTTGTTGGTAATACCGGCCAGAGTGCGTTGCAACTCGCCCGACCGCATCACCCCATCCCTCAGATGGGACAACACTATCGGCTTCCACTTTCCGCCAATCATATCCATTACCAGCTCCAGAGAACAGAAATATTCTTTGCCTTTGAAAATATATTTATCTATACACCCGTCATTTCCCATAATTTACTCCTTTTGGTAACTATACCACTTTTTAGTAAGTACTTGTACATTCAGCATTAATAACCGACATTTGCAGTACAAAAGTACAAAAAACAATCAACTAAACGGATTAACGAAATGAGAGTTATAGCTATCAACGGCAGTCCACACAAAGAGGGCAACACCTACCATGCGCTTTCGATGGTCGGACAACAGCTAAAAAGAAACGGTATTGAATTTGAAATTGTTCACATCGGCAACAAATCAATCAGAGGGTGTTCTGCCTGTGGCATGTGTGCCAAAAACAGAGATGAAAAGTGCGCCATGAAAGACGACGGAGTAAACGATGCGATTCAACAGATGAAAAGTGCCGATGGCATCATTCTTGCCTCTCCGGTATACTATGCCGGCGTTGCGGGTACCATGAAGAGCTTTCTCGATCGGGCTTTCTACGTATCGGGCAGCAATGGAGGACTCTTTCGCAACAAAGTAGGAGCTTCGGTAGTCGCCGTTCGCCGAACCGGAGGTTCTTTTACGTTCGACAATCTAAACCACTACCTACTCTATTCGGAAATGCTGATTGCCTCTTCCAACTACTGGAACATCATTCACGGGCAAACGCCCGGAGAAGTACAAGAGGATGCCGAAGGCGTGCAGATAATGGAAGTATTGGGCAACAAGATGGCATGGCTATTAAAAATGAGAGAAGCCACCCAAGAAACCATTCCGGCTCCTGCTCCTGTCAGCAAGGTGATGACTAACTTTATCCGGTAAATAGCACATATACGAACAATTCCCGGTAAGGTCTTTTTATCTTACAGGGAATTTGTTCGTATCTACGCCTCATTTATTCCAATGCATGATGGAATAATCCTTCCGAGGAATAATTCTATTTGCTAAAATCGTTTACCGATACAGATTCCACATCGGGGATAAGCCTTGTCGATAGGATCGCCGAACAAACGTCCAGCTCCCAAATACAACTCTCCGGTGACTCCGCCGCGAGAGAGCAACTTGAAGCCGACAGCAGCTCCAAAACCAAGAGAAGTAGCTGTATTATACCTTTGTCCGGTCAAGGTAATATTTCCATAGCTATCTACATTATAATAATCCACTCCTTCCTTTTGCGACACCATAGCCATATTGCCTTCAATAAAAAAACCATTGGCTTTCTTTTCACCAAAATAGACACGACAATAGGGAAGAAACATCGAACGCAGGGTCATGTCTTTCACTTTCTCGATAGAAAAGGCCATGGCCATACCCACACCCATATTTTCAGCCAGAAAACGTTCATAATTCACTTCCGGCAAACCGACAATCGCCATCAGAAAATTCACACGTACTTCGTTATCCTGTTGGTCATCCCAATAATAATCGCTGGTATCTTTGTTGTTTCTCTGAGCAAAGGCACTCACGCCGAGCAACAAGATAAAAACACTAATAATCAGTCGTTTTGTCATTATTTTCAAATATAAAGGTTATCGTTATTTGGTCTGAATAATATGACCTATCGTTCTACTCCACACGACCTCCACACGCCCAGGCTCTCATGTAATAAGGTTCATCCAGATCGCTCACGATGACCCCTTTTGAGGTGGATGCGTGCAAAAACTTGTTCGTTTTCAGATAGATGCCAACATGGTTTACATAGGCTTTGGCTTTGTTTCCCGTGCTAAAAAACACCAGATCGCCCTCCCTCAGCCTGCCTTTGCCAATTTTCCGGCAGTTTTTCATCAGCATGGCCGATGAGTTCCGCTCCAACGTCTTGCCATAAACGGTTTTATAAATAGAATACACCAAAAAAGAGCAATCCGTTCCCCTTCGCGATTTTCCTCCCTCTACGTGAGGCACATGCAACCAGGCGGAGGCTTCTCGGTAGAGTGCATAGTTATCTTTTCGCGCCTTATCCAACCCTAACGATTCATAAACTACTTTGCTATGCCTCTTTTCGAGGTGACGCGAACTACTACATCCCGCCAACACCAACAGCAGAATGGGAATCGATAAAAAGCGAACGGATATTTTGGTTCTTACTTCCATTTATACTCCACAGACAAAGAAGTTGTTTATTTCTTTTGCACCGAAAAACGGTAAATCGTTCTCGATTTGAACTTTTCGCCGGGATTCAATACCGTAGACGGAAACAGCGATTGATTGGGGCTATCGGGAAAATGCTGCGTTTCAAGAGCAAAGGCCGAACGTGTACTGGTTGGTTTTTCTCCGTTGTCGACTGCTTTTTTCCATTGTGCGCCTCCCATACCAGAATAGAATTGCATACCTGGTTGATCGGTAATTACTTCCATCATTCGTCCGCTTTCTGGATCGTAAACCGTGGCACAAACCTTTTCTTTACCGTCGAGCACATAATTATCATCATATCCCTGAAACGGCGCATTGTTATAAGTCTCTCCTATTTTATACCCCATCGGATGCGGTGTCGTAAAATCGAAAGGAGTATTTTTTACCGGACTAATTTCGCCGGTCGGTATCTTTGTTGCATTCAACGGAGTATATTTTGATGCTTTCAATGTCAGAATATGGTCGAAGATATATCCTTTTCCTACTCCGTGCAGATTGAAATAGGCATGATTGGTTACATTGATTACCGTTTTTTTATCGGTAGAGGCAGCATAATCGATCACAATCTCGTTCTTATCGCTCCACGTGTAAGTAACCGAAATAGTTACTTTACCCGGGAAACCTTCTTCCATATCGGGACTAACATACGAAAATTTTACAGCCGGTTGTTTGCTATCTTTCACTATTTCGGAGTTCCATACTTTGGAATACCAACCGTTACGTCCGCCATGCAGGGTATTCGGTCGGTTGTTGATCGGCAATGTATATTCTACTCCATCGAGCGAAAATTTTCCGTTGGCAATACGGTTGGCAAACCGTCCAATGCTGGCTCCGCCGAAAGCATCTCCCCGCACAATCGATTCCAGCTTATCACCACCAGTGGTCACATTATCTTTCACTCCGTTTTTGTCGGGTACCTCTATCCGAACAATCCGGGCACCGTAGTTGGTTACTTTCAATACATTGCCGGCTTTATTCGTCAGCGTGTAAAGAGATACTTCACTTCCATTATGATCTCCTAATGCTTCTTTCACTACTTTCTGAGCTTTCTGCCCGAAAGTCAACCCGCAACAAAGCAAGGCAACTGTAAAAATAACTGTTTTTTTCATTGGTATAGTTTGTTTGTGTTTACTTACAAAGTTATATCGATAACCGTCTTCGAGGCTGTATTACTTCGGTGTTGCTACCGTTTCGGGAATACCCGACATATAAACCAGGAACCGGTCGATCGACGAAACCTGAACATTTTTATAGAGTGCTGCCGTGTGGTTGGTTCCAAGGGCAACATCGTTTTTTGTGGCTGTGCTTTCTAAACCAGAAAAAGTCAATACGGTTGCATCGTCCCATTTTACCGAGACATTTTTCCCCGAAACCGTAACAAACAGATTGTGCCAGGTCTCGGCCTTGTCTGCCTGTCCCGGTTTGGCAACAGCACTCACCACCGGTTCCCAGCCTCCTCCTTTTTCGCTCTTCGCATCACCGCCAGTCGGTGCAGCCAACGTCTGTTTTTCGATAGCAAAGCTAATCTCTTTGGCTGCTGCTATCTGACCGGCCGGATCGTTTTGCGGATTGTGCAGACGGAAACGGTATTTTAGGTTGTCGGACATATTTTTAATATCCACACAGATATCCGCACTACCGCCATTCGGTTGCTGTCCGGCAAGCCATTTCACATCGGTAGTAATCACATACTGATCGGCTTCCACCGAAGCAAGAGGAAGAAACTGTACACCCGAAACAGGAGAATGTACTATTTCCTCACTGTCGGCATACCAGTTGTTCGTATTTCCGTTTTGCGGTTGCTGCCCGCATAGTGCAGCACAGATAGATAGAGAAACAAAAAAAGAAACTAATCTTCTCATTAAAGATACAATTTATTATGACTATCCGCATCATAACCTAAGCGACGCGCTATCTTATCAAACCCCTCCCCCGTTCCGGGCACTCCCCTTCATCTGAAGGGAAAACTAACCTACATTCATAATTATCACTCCACAATTTGAGACAAAACACAGCATACGGTGGTGTACCCTTTGGGCAAAGGGGACGAGCGCAGCGGAGGGGTTCGCATATTACTTAGACCATTTCACAGACAATCATTTCATTTATCGACTTTTGAATGATTTGAATTTGAAACAAACGACAGACGGAAATTACTGCGTTCCCGTCTGTCTGTTGCTGTATACAAAACCGGGTTGTCCGGCTATTTTTCATTTATCAGGTACCGGCCCGAGCGATTCACTGTATTTGAATCTTTGCAACTGAAGCATCTGAACAGCATAACGTCTGCCCAGTTCGCGCATACCTGCTGTACTGAAATGGAACTGATCGCGGGTTCCCTTCACACCTTGCGACGAGATAACATACGAGTTGGGAAGCACTTTGGGTAGATTGGCCAAAATATCGGTATTGAAGGCATAACATACGCCATGTTCTTCCTTGCTCTTGAGTTCGCCGGCCAGCAATGGCACCTTCTTCGGATTCAGGTTGAGATCCTTCATCAGGTTGTTATAAATAGCTTTCACCTTTTCGGGCCATTGCGGATCGGTAGAGTTCGACTCGCCCTGATGCAATAAAACACCCACTATCACGCCATCTTTCTGTGCTATTTTTGCCATCTCTACCAACCGTTTGTAGGGATTTCCTTCGTACTGTTTACAGATATTTTTCAGCCACGACGGAGCGCTGTCCAAATATTGTTTGTAGGCATCCTGTTGCCACAGCTCTATTTTGGCTCCGGCTACCGATACATTGATAACACCCACACGGTATTTTGCGGGAAGATTAGCAACCATGGTACGACCGAAGAAATCGACCGGTCCCAGATTATTTTCGGGACGGCAGATAGGAGGTGTTGCCACATACCAGCTTCCCATCTGACGGTTCAGTTTTGGCATATCAACTGCGGACAACATCTGAAACCGGGGGTCTACCGGCCCTTTATCCTGCTCTTCAGGACGTGCACCTGCCTCCATATTCGACTGACCGATACAAAGGTAGATAAAGAATTTAGGATCCGGCTTCTTTGCCTTTTGTGCCGAAGTACTCACCGAAAAGAAAGTGAGCATCAAAACACCCAACATCAAGCTCAATTTTGCTTTCATCTGTAAATAATTTTGATTTTAAAAGATTAATACGGTTTCTGTCGTTTCGGGTCACACATAACCGAATGCGACAAAACACAGAGATTTCATTCTATAATAGTTCATTATAAAAGCAACAACAAAGAACAAGAAACGGAATCGCTACGACATTTTCTTCCCAATGGAAAGAAAGATGCCGGAAAGGTTTTTAAAAACGGAGTAACCATCCGTTTGACAGGCAGAAAAATAGCAGGTGTAAGGTGTATTCGATTCCGACATCCAAAGCTATTAAGAAAATGCGGAATTTTCAAATGTTTTTTATATCAATAAGAACAGAAATAACAAAGCTCCCCGAAGCACGATATGTGCTGAAAGAGCCACCGCATATCCATCGTTGAATCGTTCGGGGCAATAGGTCTTACCGGCTTGCAAGGGCTACCGTGACTGAACAGTATAAAATTGCACAAATAACACTCTTCAGGGTCATTTGTTTCTCCCACATCGTACGGAGCATTAATCCCAAACCGCACACAACAAGGTTATTTCCCGTTCAGATTTTTCAAGGTAAACTCACCGATACGGGCATGTCCCGAACGAGAATCAAGCCCCGACTCCAGCAGCATCGTTCCGAAGAAGATCGCCCACCCTATCGATCGTTTCGTCAGGCTCTCGGAGGCGCCATACAGTTTCAACGCTTCCTTGCGAATTTCATCCCGCTCAAAGAGCATCCACAAACAGGCCAAATCGGTTGCCGGATCGCCCGAGGTAATATCGCCCCAATCGATAATGGCTTCAATATGCTCGTTTTGCACGATTATATTTCCGGGATGTAGGTCGCCATGAATCAGACACATCTGCTGCACATCGGGTTCAGCCACAGCCTCACGCCAACCAGCTTCCAACTCCGGGGTAATCAGCCCGGTTTTAAGTTTCAGCCGTTGCATACGCGCCTCCACGTCGGCAGCCTTGTCCGACAAAGGAACACCCCGGTAGCGGTTCTCAGGCGCTTGTTCTGCGTTGTGGCTATGGAGCTGTTTCAAAAACCGGATCAACCGGAAGGCTTCCGTTTCATCGGGCAACATACAGTCGGCTGCCATTCCCTCAAACCAGGGAACGATACTCCAACAGAACGGATAGCTCCGATCCGGGACTCCTACCGTAACAGGAGCCGGTATATCGATCGGAAGCAGAGGCTTGAGCTTCGGCAACCAGTTTATTTCGTTCTGCAGCAGTTTGGATGCCGACACTCTTCGCGGCATTCGGACAATATATTCGGAACCCAATCGGTAATTCTCGTTGTCCCAGCCCGAACCCAACAAGGCAATCGCAGAACCAGACAACTCCGGAAACTGAGATACGATCAAATTCCGCACCAAATCCGCGTTGATATCTATGTCTGCCTTTGGTTCTGTATAAATCATGTTTGTCGACACAATAAAATGGAAAGTAACAAACCGGATGGTCGTTCCAGAAGATAAGCTTCCCCGTTCGGTACAGACTTCGTCTGTTGTTTTGTTTTGCAAAGAACGCCCTCCGTCCAATCTCGTTCAAATATAACACTATTTCTTTCAACCAAAAAGAACGACAGCGTCTTACTATCGTCCTTCGGTTTTGTTGCATGCCAGATGTTTTGCATTTCTGTACGGCATAGCACAAAGTCCTATGTTTAACGCACAAAGGCGTTGCGCGTTTTAGACATAAACTACTCTTCAATTCATATTCTCTGCCAGTATCTTATTCTTTTGTTCCGCAAACTCTTCTTCTTCCAAAATGCCTTTGTCGTGTAATTCTTTTAGTTGTTCGAGCCGCGAAACCCAGTCGGTTTTCTTCTCTTGATTACTACTACCTAAAAACCAGTGAGCCACATATCCGGTAAACGTTCCGAACAGTCCCATTCCACAAATAGCCAAAGTTGCTGCAATCAACCGACCCTCTACCGTTACCGGATATAAATCACCGTAACCGATGGTGGTTATGGTGGTGAAAGCCCACCAAATGGCATCTTCTGCCGTCTTGATATTCGAGATGTCACTTTTTTCCACTTGCAAAATAGCAATCGATCCGAAGATAACGGTTAGTAAGGCAATCAATGACGCTGAAGCAAATGTGCCGTTTATCTTCGATTGAAAAATCTGTTGTGTAAGGCGACGAATGGAACGGAAGGCTCGCATGATGCGTATAATTCGTACCAAACGGAATACGCGGCCGTATTGCAGATAACCAAACGTGGGAATACTGGAAACCAGATCGATCCAGCCCCACCGCATAAACTTCAGTTTTGACTTTGCTTTTACAAAACGGTATCCGAAATCGTACAGAAAAACAATACAAATTCCATTATCGATCATGGTAAGCAACCGCGATACCTCATCAGACAGTTTGAAAAACGAATCGACCAGCAATGCCATCAATACATACACCGACAACACCATGATTACCAAATCCTGAAATGTCATTTTATGATTTTCTTCTTTCATCTATATATTGTTTTGATAATAAATTGTTCTTTCCCGGCTCCACCGCTATTGCCCGCTATCGAGACAGAAAGTCAGCAATACCATTTACGATTCAATTGGACGGAAATAACAGATTTCACACCAACACCAATCGCCACAACGTGATACACGCCAGCAAAACAGCATCAACCTCGTAGAGACGTGGCATGCCGCGTCTCTACATGGCATCAATGGAAATATTTCTATAAAAAGGATTGGATGCGATTTGGAAAAACAGGCCAGATGCAGCGACACACCACACCTATCCTGATATTTCAACAGTATTATACCATTGCAACAATCAACAAGGTATTTATTCCAATCGCAATAACGCAATATACAACAATCAATCGACAAACATTCCGTAGAGATGTGGCATGCCGCATCTCTACATAGCATCCACACCTCCATGAATTGCCTGATTTTTCGCGAAAGCCACACCCTTTCACTCCACATTATACAAGGTATCGGCATTCCATTTCATAGGATTTTGTTCAATATAGTCTGCTATATAATTGCACTCCTTTTCGCTACGAATAATATGATCATGAAAACGACTTTGCCATGCAAACTCGATATCCGATTTTGTTGCATAGTGTTTCAATGCCGATTTTATACTACCAACGGTAACCGACAACAATCCACGGTTCTCTGCTATATGACGCATTCGCTCATCGACAACCCGATCGGTGTCCGTAGAGACGTGGCACGCCGCGTCTCTGTGATGACCTGTGGTATTTTCATCAACGCATTCGGTCTCGTCGCAAGCACGAATATATATTATCAGGTGCACATGATTGGGCATAATAACATACATCGGAATGGAAGCATACAAATGATGCACCGGCGCCTCCTCTATAATATGTTGCAAATATTGTCCTAACGGATTCAACTGCATTATTCCATCTGCAATACGACCGAAATACGAGACCTTATTGGCCGTACAAATAGTAATAAAATAGAGGCCTCCATTATAATCGTGCCATGAGGCGCGAGCCGTTGGCACCCGATACCGACCGTGATATTTTAATGTCATTGTGGTATTGAGATTACAGACGATGTATTTATTTCAATTGCAACAACCCGATATACGATTAACATGTGATATGGCACCTGTAGAGACGTGGCACGCCGCGTCTCTAAAACATATCAACAAGGATTCTATCTATAACAAACCTCTGTTCTCCAACGGTTGCCGATATATCGTGCCGATTCTATCAGGTCAATATCATTATGACATGGAGACAACAGACAGAACATTTATATCAATCACAACAACCCGATATGCAACAACCAATCGTCACAAACCCCGTAGAGACGTGGCATGCCGCGTCTCTACATGGTGACAATGCAAATATTTATATCAAAAGGATTGGATACGATTTTTAAAAAACTGTCAGCTGTAGCAGCATACGATACCAACCCTATCAGGTCAATATCATTATGACATAAAAATAACCGACTGGGTATTTATTTCAACTGCAACAACCCGATGCACAACAACCAATCGTTACAAACCCCGTAGAGACGCGGCATGCCACGTCTCTACATGGCGACAATGCAAATATTTATATCAAAAGGATTGGATACGATTTTAGAAAATCTGCCTGCTGTAGCAGCATACGATACCAATTCTATCAGGTCAATATCATTATGACATAAAAATAACAGACTGGGTATTTATTTCAATCGCAACAATCCGATATACAATAATCAATCGTTACAAACCTCGTAGAGACGCGGCATGCCGCGTCTCTACATGGTGACAATGGCAATATTTGTGCTAAACGAGTCAGGCATATTGTAACAAAACAAGCCCGCAACAAATCACGCTATTTGAACAAAAATAGCCGGCTACACATATTTCACAACTGCATCAATAAGCTGCTGAGTATAGTTATAAATCTCATCGATTGATTCAATTTTATACGAAATCTCTTTTTTGTTTTCATCCAAGAGTACCAGTTTTTTATTCGTTTCCGAATCCAGATAGAGTCGGCAAACCGGTTTTCTGTTATTATCATCGATAAATATAGCAAAATAAGACTGAGCATCGCGGTAGGTTATTCTACTGGCCGCAATCGTATTACGCAAAATAGATTTTACAATATAAAACCCTTCGAGTTCTGCTGCTGTTGTAACAACTTTATTGCCCTGCTTATCTATTTCGATTTCCTGAACGAATTGATCCTGTTCCTGCAGGTTATCTTCTTCTTTTATAGCAGCTTTCAGTCTGTCCGAAATCATATCGTTTACATAGGTAGCTATGGAACGTTTCACAAGAGAGGTAAATTGATCCAATACTTTTGGAGTAAAGGAACCATCATAAACCTGTTTGCCGAAAAACTTAACAAACTCGGGTGACGGACTGGCAAACTCTTTTGAAATAGCTGTTTTTAATTCACCTGTATATTTCAACTCATTGGCAGAACTCAAGATTGTTTCTACATCAAAATAGGACTTATGAAACTTCTTCAGTTCTTCTATCTGTGTTTCTTTAATATCCAACATATTGACCTCCAAGAACGGTTTCTCATCCATTTTATTCGGTTCGGCCAGATCGGTATAGAACTTATAGACAACCCCATTGGTAAGAACTCCGAATTTTGCTTTCGACACATTAAAATAACGCAGCAATTGATTGTCGTGTAAACTCAAATCTTGTTGCCAATGTTTACACTCCACCAGAATAATCGGTTCTTTTTCTTTAATAATTGCATAATCTATTTTCTCTCCTTTCTTGGTGCCAATATCACACGACATTTCGGGTATCACTTCCAGCGGATTGAACACATCATAACCAAGAACACTGATAAAAGGCATAATCAAAGCGTTTTTTGTCGCTTCTTCTGTTTGTAGATTGTCTTTCAACTTTTCTACTCGTTCTGCAATTTGCTTAATAGAATCTTTAAAGTCCATGATATTTATATTAAAAAGGTTAGTGAATGGCGTCATTTTTATTATTCTAATAATTAGCTCATTATCCCACAAAATATTTATCTCAAGAGGACTAAATATCAACCATTCTAAATGTAGTGTAAAGTGAAACGCTTTAACTGCATTCATCAACCGGATAAGGTTCGACCGTTATTGCATCGTTGGAAAATCCAATGAAACGAGAATTGTCAATGTACATCAACATCGATGATAACAACCTGACATACAACAATTATGCGACATTGATTCTATAGAGACGCGGCATGCCACGTCTCTACAACATATCAACAAGGATTCTATCTATAACAAACCTCAGTCCCCCAACGGTTGCCGATACATCGTACCGATTCTATCAGTTCAATATCATTATGGCATATAGACAACCGACAGAATACTTATTTCAATCACACCTGATATACAACAACCAATCGTCACAAATCCCGTAGAGATGCGACATGCCGCGTCTCTCCATTGTACAAATCTGTATTCTTGTGATAAAAATCCAATATGTTTTTAAAAAATCTACACACGCTGATCCAGCTTCCTCTCAAAAATAATTTACTCTTTATATTTGTTTACAAAATCTCTACCACTCAACAAAGCATTTTACTTCTTCATAAGTGTCCGGATTCTGAGTTAATGAAAGCATGACATCTTTTTTTGTTAGTTTTGTTTTTGGATTACCCATGTCTTTGCGAATCTCTAAAAGCAATTCCAGAAAATGTTTAAAATGTCTATTATCTCCTGGATAAACCACTGTATATGTTAACCACTCTACATATTTTTGAAATATTTTATCCGACCCATAAATTAAAAGATCTTTTTTTATATCAATTAACATGCCAACCGATTCTTTTTCATTAGTTTTATTACTAAACTTAACGTCTTTCAGTATATTATAAAAGAAACCTACAAGTTGAATGTATGTTCTATATTTTTTCTCTGATAATTGATTTTCAATTATTTTTATTCTCTCCGTTTGCCTATGTAGAAAATACCCAATGATGGCAATAAAAGCAGAAAGAAATCCAATTACTAAAGGAATAAATGTTTGCCAATTCATATTATTATCTCATTTAAAATGTTATTTATAATTCTGTTTAGTATGAAGCTGACCGTAGGAATACATTGTAGTTAAAATTAATATCATGAAATCGTCTTGACTTTTTTATTAACTCTAATGGTTCGTCAAAACAAAGAGGTTTAGATCGCTTTGATAGATCAGCACGTGCCGTTCCTATGGAACTTTTTATCTGATTTGTCGATTTTTTCTATAAGCATGTCATGCCTATGGCATTTTAGTCCCCATCGGGACGATAGGTTTATAGAAAAACATTTTCCTAGATACAATGAAGTGGCGTAGGTACGACATTTTATACCGAACGAAAAGTCAAGATGACTTCCATTTCAATGCACAACTATCGTTCTTATTTATCTCTTTCTCTTTCTTTTTATTTTCACCGAAAACTATTGCCGTATTTACGGCCTTAGTGGTCATTCATAGGCACCATACAGCTATCCAACCGAATATGCATTACAAACATACGTATTTATTTTCTATAAATTCAACACTACACGGATTAAAATGTAAAATATTGAAATATTTTTAGTCATATACCTTTAATATATGCTCGCGTTCCTTTTAATTTCATAACAACAGAGGGAGCTTCGTTGCCGAAGCCCCCTCTATGGAACGAGATTACAAAAAGAGAAACAGAATAGTGCCCCCACCGGTTGGTTAGTTATACTACGTAGGTAACAATAACATTACTATATACCCGCGAAGAGTCACTACCGCCACCTGCCACACGAAAAGCAAGCTCTGCCCCACTGGGCAACCCGTCTATAATCTTCCGTCGTTTGGTGGTAGTTTGTGTCACCCACACACTGTTGGGAGTCACCGGGGTATGGGTATAACCGAACTCATAAAAGTCGGCATACGATACCGCATCGCACGATGCATCTACACTGCCTTGATTTTCACCCATCTTTACCATAAAACCTGTCGGTTTGTCGAGCATACCCACGGTCGATGCTTTTTTCCGCACATCGAATCCACTGGAAAGAATAATAGCTTCGTCACCACCGCTGGCAATCTGCACATAGTCGGCTTCCTGTGAGAGTGCCTCTTCAAGCTGTTTACGCAAATCATTTTTAATTACCGTCTCTGCTTTTCCGCCACCTTGCGTATTAAGCAACGCCTCGTGGTAATTCTTGACCTGAAGTTTCAAACTATCCAACGAAGGCACCGGATTGGTATAGGCAGCATTGCCAGTCATCCGTTCGATAATATACCCTGCCTTTACATCCAGACCTGAGTCGGTGTACTTAGCCGATGAAAATGTTTTTACTACTTTTGCTGTTCCCATAATTTCTAACTAATTAAATGATTAGTAAATAAGAGCCAATTTCTTCATCCGAATCCGGTCTGTCTTAAACTTAAGTTACGACAACTTATACTTAAGTTGTTCCATTTTAAACTTAAGTTGCGACAACTTATACTTAAGTTGCTCCATTTTAAACTTAAGTTATAAATAACTTATACTTAAGTTGCAGCAACTTATACTTAAGATGCGATAACTTAAACTTAAGTTGTGGCATCTTATACTTAAGACAAAATACTTTTTGCTTGCTGAGAGTTACCTGCTACGTACCCTATCGCACTTTTGCGATAGAACGCAGCAACTCTGTTTTTGTCTATTTTGCCATCGCTTAAGAAAAACACAGCCTTGTCACAGATCGTTTTCGCTACAAAAATAGGGCTGCGAAGAGCGGCATACATAGATTATTTTTCATCTTTTTCACACCAAAAGCAATATTATTTTCGTTTGATCTATTCCGTATACAAAGAAACAGATGCTAACAGGCAAGCCGCATAACAATGTTTTATTCATTGTAATTCAATTATTTACAAATATATTTATCTTCCACAACCACTTCAACAGAAAGCGGATTATTATAATTGACGGGGGCGAATAATAAAACATAAAATACAATTCCAAACACATACACTTATCTTTGATAAAATATTTGTCGGGTAAAAACAGGGCAGATATTACCCGAAAGCCTACCGGCAAGCAAACGGTAACATCAACAGACAAGCGGGTAGCGAATAGTGACACGATCGATAATCTATAAACGGAGAAAAGAGCGATGAATACCAATCTGAAATATCTAATTTTGGGAAGGCAACACAAACTCTACACCTGTGCAGTAGACGAAGCCGATTACGCAGGGGTAGAACGACGTTTTTTCGATCTCGAACAGATCACCGAGTCGATGAATTGTCTGTCGTTGGTTTACGATTTACACAAGGGAGAGTTTATCTTTTTCTACAACCGGCTGCGCTCGTTTTTCCGTAAAGAGATAGAAGCACAAGGTATTGCATCGGGTGAGGATTTTATCAACCGGCTGGATGAAGAGAGCCGCATGTATATCAGAGACCATTACAAAAGCGCAGGCAAAAAGTTACCGCCAAACCACACCCAGAATCACAAAGAGTTCCGGCTACTGTTTCCGGTAGGTCTGGAGCCCATAGGCAAGCAAAAAACAGGTTTCATGCACGCCGCTCAGCTGTACGAAACCGACCGTAACGGCAACCCATGGCTACTCTACATTGCCATACACGCATATGCCCGCAAAGCAGGCGAATCTAAATTTCCGGTACTTATTACCCACCCCAAAAGCGGTTCGGTGGTCTATCCTGCCATGCGCACCTTTCTTTCGGAACGGCAACGTGAAGTAGCGCACCTGGTATCGCTGGGTATGAGTTCGCAGGAAATAGCCGACAAGCTCTGCCTCGACCAGTCGACCATCAACAACAAACGACAGCAGATAGGCGACATTACCGGCACCAGCAGCATGCTACAAGCAATACGCAAACTGTCGCTGACCGGAACGCTATAACGGGCCATCGGATAAAGCGATAGGAAGATAGAATGACAGGGCTATTATTAAAAAAGTTCCTTTCGTTCTACACGTAAAGCGTGGTGAACAAAAGGAACCTGTAGCATGCAAACCAAAGAGCAAACTGCCTGATCTGCAAAATTCATCGGAAACCTCTATTTCATTTTTGTACCGGAGCGTCGGTAGCAGGAGCTTGTTTTGCATCTGCCGGTGCACGATGTCCGGCTCTTTTCATGTTGCGTTGCATAGCTGAATGACGCATGTTACGGGCATCGCGCATTCCCATTTTATATCCTTCCATACGTCCCCGCATGCGTTGCATTTTTGCCTTATATTTTTGAAATTGTTCGGGCGAGAGAACTTTCTGCATTTCAGCCTCGTGACCTTTCATCTTGGTCATAAAATCTTTATTGGCATCCAGCCTGTTTTTCTGCATTTGCTGACGCTCTTTCAGCACCTCCATCTCTATTTTCTTCATTTTGGCAGCCTGTTCGTCCGTCAAATTCAGTTCTTGCTTCATCCGGTCGGCATGCCTTGCAATTCGCTCCTGCGGATTTTTTACAGCTTTTCGTTCCTGTGCCGACGTTACTCCGACACTCAATGTAGAAAACAATAGGGCTAAGCCCAGAATCTTGGTACATTTCATAAGTCAAGAAAATTAAATGTGATTACTAACTCTATTGTAAGTTCGTTTGTCAATTTGACTCAGCGGTCATCGGCAGGTTTAATGCGATAAGGAATAATTAACTCACCCTCAAAAGATAAGCAAACAAAATAAACCGTTCGTTAATCGAAAACAACACACAAAAAAAGGAAGGCACCTTCCTTTACCTTCCTCCGATACGGCGTTTGCCGCGAATCATAGTTTGGCATGCGCCCCGTCGCAAAACGGCTTGTTTTGGGAGTGCTTGCATCCGCACAAAAAGTATTTTCCGGCCTTTTCGGGAGTGAAAGCTACCGGTGTAAATTCGGTTCCGTGATGCGATCCGTCGCAAAAAGGTTGGTTTTTACTCTTGCCACAGGCACACCAGTGATACTCTTTGCCGGCTTCCAGTTCTACGGCATACGGTCCTTTTTTTGGTACTTCAGGTTCCATAGTTTTTTAGGTTTTAAGAATAAATGGAATAAAACTCGTAGTGCATTTGAAAATAAATCAGTTCGTTTAGATTGAAAATGCATCAAAACGCTATAATATTTTGTTTTAATTACAATTACACTTATCAAACCCCACCCCCTATCGGGTACTCCCCTTCGTCTGAAGGGGAGACAACCAAAGGTCTGCGTAAGCTAAATCTGCTATTTGGGTTGTAAATTGTAAAATAGAGATAAAACTTCGCTGTCAGTGGTGTCCCCTTTTGAAAAAAGGGACGAGCGCAGCGGAGGGGTTAGATAAAGCCTGAAAATGAATTATTTAAAATGCAAGCCTTTATCTTCTTTTCTCCAAATGCACTACGGGCAAAACAAACAATAATTATTGTCGATCGTTTTTTCAGGACAAATATAACACTATTCTGAAAAACTCGTTCCAGAACCATCATTTTTGTATAAGAATGACAGTTAAAATCTCCATTTGTTTTTATTTCTTTATCTTTGCTTACAAAAACAGGCAAATCTTTACGGTTTATTTTCATACATACCGAGAATAGTGTACATTTGCAGCCATTTTCTACATCATTTTATTCTATGAGTGACGTAAAACACAAAGTGCCTTTTGGCGCTATCGGCCTGATAGTTGCCATCGGCATCGTTTACGGAGACATCGGAACCTCTCCTTTGTATGTAATGCAAGCCATTGTGGGCGATACCCACAACGCTTCGGCCGAATATATTATCGGAGCCATTTCGTGTATTATATGGACGCTCACCCTCCAGACCACTGTAAAGTATGTATTGATTACCCTGCGAGCCAATAACAAGGGCGAGGGTGGAATTTTGTCGCTGTTTGCTCTGTTGCGTAAAAAGTACCGTTGGGCCTACGTTATTGCGGCCATCGGAGCTGCCACGCTGCTTGCCGACGGCGTTATCACCCCTTCCATCACCGTTATTACGGCCATCGAAGGTATGCACGGCATCTTTCCAGCTATACCTATTATTCCCACCACTATAGGAATATTACTCCTACTTTTTTCCCTTCAACCTTTTGGCACTGCCTGGCTCGGGAAATCGTTTGGCAGCGTCATGCTTATCTGGTTTACCATGCTGGGCGTAATGGGAATTACCCATATTTTTGCTTTCCCGGCTATTATTGAAGCTTTCAACCCCTGGCATGCCATCCATTTTCTCTTTACAGTGCCCAGCGCCTTTGTGGTTTTAGGAGCTGTATTTCTGTGTACGACGGGGGCCGAAGCGCTTTACTCCGATTTGGGACACTGCGGATACAACAACATCCGGGTTTCGTGGATTTTTGTCAAGTCAACACTTATTCTCAACTACCTCGGGCAGGGAGCCTGGATTATTACCAATCCGGCTAAGATCGTTCCGGGAGTGAATCCCTTCTTTGCCATGATGCCCGACTGGTTTTCACTCTTCGGGGTTATTCTGGCTACACTGGCTGCTATTATTGCCAGCCAGGCGCTTATCAGCGGTTCGTTTACCATCATCAGCGAAGCCATTTCGATGGACATCTGGCCGAATATCTACATTAAATATCCGTCGGAAGTAAAAGGTCAGATGTATATTCCAGCCGTCAACTATATGCTACTGGTTCTATGCATACTGATGGTAGTCACCTTTCAGTCGTCAACCAACATGGAGGCGGCTTACGGATTGTCTATCACCATCACCATGCTGATGACCACCCTGTTGCTCTTTATTTACTTCAGAGCCACCAATAAACCGCTTTGGATGAGCATTCCGTTATCACTGTTCTTCCTGACGGTGGAAACCTCATTCCTGATCGCCAACCTGCACAAATTTGCACACGGAGGTTTTGCCACCATTATTATTGCCGGCATTCTTTTTGCTCTTATGTACATTTGGTACAACGGACGCCGCATCAAAAACCGTTGTGTCAGCTACGAACCGATACGCAGTTATATTCCCATCATAGAAGAGATTAGCAACGATACCGGAATACCGAAATTTGCAACCCATCTGGTGTACGTTACCCGGGCTAAGTATCCCAACGAAATGGAAAGTAAAGTACTCTACTCCATTATCAACAAGCAACCCAAGCGTGCCGACACCTATTGGTTTGTCTATTTATTCCGTAGTGACGATCCGTACGAATTCAATTACACGGTAAAAACCTTCTCTTCGCAAAAGATCTTTCGCATCGACATCACCTCAGGCTTCAAACTGGGTGTTCACATGGATGCCTATATACATAAAATTGCCAAAGAGATGGAAGAGAAGGGATTGGTGGATTTGGGCAGCCGTTATAGTTCGTTGTCGCACCACAACATCGAAGGCGACTTCCGGTTCGTCGTGGTAGAACGCATCTTGCGGATGCATGCACAAATGCCTCCCTTCAAACGATCGATTCTGGTACTGTATCATCTGATGAAATGCATGTCTACCTCCGATACCCAGATATTGGATCTCGACCCGACCAACGTAACCGTAGAAAACGTGCCGATGGCACAGATAAAATAGAACGGTTCCGACCGTACAGCAAGGTTGCATTCTGACAAAATGCAACCTTTTTTCGTTTCATCGAGTAGATAAAGGATCAAAAGCAGCTCAGAATCAGACCCGTTTCACTCTTGAGCAATCTTTCTGTCGGAGCATCGCCCATTCTATCAAAGTTTTGTGTAAATTAGCGTCCCCTTATTCGGGAAAAACACATGGCAGACAAAACACAAAAAGTACCTTTCAGTTCCATCGGTTTGATTGTTGCGATGGGCATCGTCTATGGTGACATCGGCACCTCCCCACTCTACGTAATGCGCGCTATTATGAGCGGTCTCAACATGCCGGCTGCCGATGCTGTTGTCGGAGCCATATCGTGCGTAATCTGGACACTGACTCTTCAAACCACGCTCAAATACGTTATCATCACCCTCCGAGCCAACAACAAAGGAGAAGGTGGCGTTCTGTCGCTCTACGCCCTTATCCGAAAGAAATTCAGATGGGGATATGTGTTTGCCGCCATCGGAGCTTCCACCCTGCTGGCCGACGGTATTACCACACCGGCCATCACGGTTACTTCGGCCATAGAGGGTGTACACACCTATCTTCCGTCTATTCCGGTATTGCCTGTTACCATTGCTATTCTACTGGGACTTTTCATGTTGCAACCCTACGGCACCTCCTCACTGGGAAAGATGTTCGGCAGCGTGATGTTGGTCTGGTTTCTGCTACTGGGCTTTCTCGGAGCAATGGCGATCTCTTACAACCCAGCAATTATCAAAGCGTTCAATCCCTGGTATGCCATCCGGTTTCTGATGGAGGTTCCCAGTGCCTTCGTTATTCTGGGGGCAGTCTTTTTGGCTACCACCGGAGCCGACGCCCTCTATTCCGACCTGGGACATTGCGGTATGAAGAACATACGTGTCTCTTGGGGATTTGTCAAAACGATGCTTATTCTGAACTATCTCGGACAGGGTGCCTGGATCATCTCGCAGGGAGCGCATATTCCAGCCGATGTGAATCCGTTTTACGCCATTATGCCATCGTGGATCTCTCCCTTCGGAATTGTCATGGCACCATTGGCGGCCATTATAGCCAGTCAGGCAATGATTACCGGTTCGTTTACCATCATCAGCGAAGCCATCTCGATGGATATATGGCCTAACATCTACATTAAATATCCCTCTGAATTCAAGGGGCAGATGTACATCCCGGCCATCAACCACATGCTGATGGTGCTCTGTTTAGTCATGGTACTTGGCTTTCGCTCTTCGGCCAATATGGAAGCGGCTTACGGCCTCTCCATTACCATCACCATGCTGATGACCACCTCGTTGTTATTCCTGTACTTCCTCACTAAGCGATATTCGCTATGGATGGCGATTCCGCTTACACTGTTCTTTCTGTCTGTTGAAACCTCCTTTCTGATCGCCAATCTGAATAAGTTTATGCATGGTGGTTTTGCCAGCATAATGATTGCCGGCTGTATGTTTACTTTTATGTACGTTTGGTACAATGGCCGACGCATCAAAAACCGTTGCGTGACCTACGAACCGATCAAAGGGTCGGTTCCCGTACTGGAGCAAATAAGCAACGACCTTACTATTCCTAAGTTTGCAACCCATCTGATCTATGTCACCCGAGCCAAATATCCGAACGAGATGGAGAGTAAGGTGCTCTATTCGCTTATCAACAAACAACCCAAACGGGCCGACACCTACTGGTTTGTTTACCTAACCCGTAGCGACGAACCGTATGAGTTCAGCTACACCGTGAAAACTTTCGCTTCCAAGAAGATATTCAGAATCGATATAAATGCCGGATTCAAAAGAGGCCTTCACATCGACCGCTACATGCACGAAATAGCAAAAGATATGGAGGAGAAAGGACAAGTAAATCTTGAAAGCCGCTATCCATCACTGGCAGCAAACCATATCGAAGGCGATTTCAGGTTTGTTGTGGTAGAACGCGTGCTGCGTGGCGATATGCAAATGTCTCCGATCAAAAAGACGATTCTTACACTCTATTACCTGATTAAAAAACTTTCCACTTCCGACACGCAAATTTTAGACCTCGACCCGTCGAATGTAACGGTAGAAATGGTACCTTTGTTCAACATTTCTCCTACCGACGCGAAAGCAAAAAGTTAGGTAGAACAACAGAATACTATCCAATCACCCTTTCAATACCTTGCCGCTATGCAAAACGAAAAAAAAAGGATACTTCTCGGCGACAATCAAGATTTAACCAAGTTAGGCATACTCCATGCGCTGGTTGGCATGAAGTGGGTGGATGAAATAGTTGAAATTGCCTCAAAAAAAGAGCTAACGGCGCAGCTTCTACAATGGCCGGATGCCATTGTAGTGTTAGACTACACCCTCTTCGACTTCGCCGATGCTTCCGAACTGATTAATCTTTCCGATCGTTTCCGGAATGCCCATTGGATACTCCTTTCCGAAGAGTTGAGTGTGGAGTTTCTGAAGCGGGTGATCTACAGCAGCGAGAATTTCAGCATCATTTTCAAAGATTGCTCCTATCACGAACTGATCTTAGCATTGGAACAAGCCTCCCGGATAGAACGTTTTATATGCAGCAAAGCATTCAATATTCTCACCAGCAAGTCGACGTCGGAACCACCCGTCGAAGAAAACAAACTGACAGCAACCGAACGGGAAGTGCTGCAGATGATTGCTTCGGGCAAAACCACCAAAGAAATTGCAGCCGAACGCAACCTGAGTTTTCACACCATCAATGCACATCGCAAGAATATTTTCCGAAAGCTGGAGGTGAACAACATACATGAAGCCACCAAATATGCTATTCGGGCAGGAATTATAGATGTCTCCGACTATTATATATAATTGATTGATGTTTCAAAAATCGTTTACCATACTGGCCGACGGATGTTTTCCCACCCATACGGTTCCTTTGGATCATTTACGGAATGCACAGTGCGTGGTATGCTGTGACGGAGCGGCAGTAAAGCTGACTGAGTTTGGCCGCGAGCCCGATTATATTGTAGGAGATCTCGACAGTCTGCCCGCAACGCTCAAAGAAAAATATGCCGACAGGCTTTACCCCTCGGCCGACCAGGAGACTAACGACCAAACCAAAGCCGTACTGTTTTGCAAGGAACAAGGGGCTACCGCCATCACCATTATCGGAGCCACCGGATTACGCGAGGATCATACACTCGGCAATATTTCACTACTGGCTGACTATGCAGAGATGTTTCCCGCTATTGAGATGATGACCGACTACGGCGTCTTCACCGTGATGAGCAAAAGCGGCTCTCTGCCCAGTCACAAGGGGCAACAAATATCGATCTTTGCACTCGACAGTCGGGCTCGGCTCTCGGTGGGCAACCTGAAATATCCGATTCCCAACAAGCCTCTATCGTCGTGGTGGCAGGGCACACTGAACGAAGCACTGGGGGAATCTTTTTCGCTGGACTTTAACGAAGGACGCTGGATTGTGTTCCGATGTTACTGACCCTACCACACATGTGGTATAAAATTACCATTCTTGGGGGATTTCCCGACACAGGCAAACCCTCTACCTTTGCAGTATAAATTTATACTAAAACAAAAAGAAATGGCTACACAAGACTTACGATTCGAAACGCTGCAGGTACACGCAGGACAAGAGGCAGACCCAACCACCAAATCGAGGGCAGTGCCTATTTATCAAACCAGTTCGTATGTTTTTGACGACGCAAAAGATGGCGCCGATCTGTTTGGACTGCGTAAATTCGGAAACATTTACACTCGTTTGATGAACCCTACCACCGACGTGTTTGAAAAACGTGTTGCAGCTCTCGAAGGCGGAGTCAGCGCCTTAGCCACTTCATCCGGTCAATCGGCACAGTTCATTGCCCTGAATAATATTATCGAAGCCGGAGAAAATTTCATTTCGACACCTCACCTCTACGGAGGCACCTATAATCAATTCAAGAATCAGTTCAAACGGCTCGGCGTGGAAGCACGATTCACCGTCAATGACACTCCCGAAGAGTTTGAAGCGCTGATCGACGATAAGACCAAAGCCATCTATCTGGAAACGATCGGCAACCCCGACCTGAATGTTCCCGATTTTGAAGCCATTGCTGCCGTTGCCGACAAACACGGCATTCCGCTGATTGTAGACAATACGTTCGGTGCCGGTGGCGCTATCTTCAAACCACTCGAACACGGGGCTACAATCGTAGTGGAATCTGCCACCAAATGGATCGGCGGTCACGGCACATCTCTCGGAGGCGTAATTGTCGACAGCGGCAAATTCAACTGGGGCAACGGTAATTTTCCCGTATTTACAGAACCTTCGCCCAGCTATCACGGATTGGTACTCTGGGATGTGTTCGGCACAAACGGACCTTTCGGTAATATTGCATTTACTCTACGTGCCCGTGTAGAAGGCGTCCGCGACTGGGGAAATACGATCAGTCCGTTCAACTCATTCCTTTTGCTTCAGGGGTTAGAAACACTATCTTTGCGGGTAGAGCGTCACGTAAGCAATGCGCTTACGCTGGCTGAATGGCTCGAACAACACCCGAAAGTAGAATACGTAAACTACCCAGGGCTGAAAAGTAACAAATATCATCAGCTGGCCACCAAATATTTCAAAAACGGTTTCGGAGGCGTACTCACGTTCAAGGTAAAAGGAGACCCTGTCAATGCCGACAAACTGATTGACAACGTAAAATTGTTGAGTCACTTAGCCAATGTAGGCGATGCCAAATCGTTGATTATCCACCCGGCAGCTACCACTCACGAACAACTCTCTCCCGAAGAACAAAAGGCATCGGGTGTGGAACGGGGTCTGTTACGCGTTTCGGTAGGCATCGAGCACATCGAAGATATTAAGGGCGATCTGGCTCAGGCATTAGATAAAATTTAATTCACAACACCGTAGAGACGCATGGCCATGCGTCTCTACAACATAATAATATTAATCATGGCAAAAATTGTAACACAACTAACAGACTTAGTCGGTAATACGCCGCTATTGGCGCCGGCCAATTTCACGAAGAATCATGGCCTCAAAGCCAAAGTGATTTTCAAACTTGAATACTTCAATCCGGCCGGAAGCGTCAAAGACCGTATCGCTTTGGCCATGGTAGAAGATGCAGAAAAGAAAGGTCTTTTGAAAGAAGGATCGGTGATTGTGGAACCCACCAGTGGAAACACCGGCGTAGGCTTGGCCTTTGTTGCCGCAGCCAAAGGGTATCGTCTGATTATTGCCCTACCCGAAACTTTTAGTGTGGAGCGTCGAAATTTGCTAAAAGCATTAGGTGCCGAATTGGTACTGACCACCGGTACGCTGGGTATGGCCGGAGCCATCGAAAAAGCAAAAGAAATCGCCGCCGGAATTCCGAATTCATTCATCCCGCAACAATTTGAAAATCCGGCCAATCCTGAAGTCCACAAACGCACGACAGCAGAAGAGATTTGGCGCGATACCGACGGCAAAGTCGACATTTTTATTGCCGGTGTAGGAACAGGTGGTACGATAAGCGGTGTAGGAGAGGCATTGAAAAGCCACAATCCGAATGTTAAGATAGTGGCTGTCGAACCAGCCGAATCGCCCGTTCTTTCTGGTGGAACCAAGGGTGCTCATAAAATACAAGGCATTGGTGCCGGTTTTGTCCCTGCGATATTCAATCGCAACGTTATAGACGAAATACTCCTCATCAAGAGCGATGATGCGATTAAAACAAGCCGCGAACTGGCACAGACTGAAGGTTTACTGGTCGGCATTTCGTCGGGAGCCGCTGCTTATGCCGCATTAGAACTTGCAAAGCGACCCGAAAATGAAGGAAAAAACATTGTAGCGCTGCTGCCCGATACCGGCGAACGATATTTATCAACGGTGCTTTACGCCTTCGATGAATATCCCATACAGTGATACTATACCGGATCTAGTTTGCCAATTCTGAAATATATCGATTCAAACTTTTGAATCAAAAAAACGGCATCTATTGAGAAATAGCTGCAGGTTGAAAAGTGAGTGATTGTGAAAAAAGTCGTCCTTGCCACTACGGCAAAGGGCGACTCTTTTTTGTAATACTAACGACAGTTTTTATCTTCTATGATGCCGGGCCGGTGGTTCGGGATCGACAACCTCATTTAGATAGATCGCGCCTCCCACAATAGCAACCGTGCCTACACCTCCCATAATATGCCCGAACGTTGTTGTTCTGTTGACATAGAACATATTGTCGGAAGAGCCAATAGAGGACGGACGAATGGATGATGTCTGCATTATCTGCGACACCCAAAACGACTGGTCTATATAAATCGAATTACTAAAATTATCGTTTACCGCAAGGGTGAGAAAACACCGAAAAGTAAATGGAGTATTCTCGGAAGTAAAAATATATTTATCTACTTTTGAACCATTTTGATCCCCAAAAGAGACTCTTTCCTTCAATTCCTGCGGTAATGGTTTGATGAGATTACTCATAATAGCCAACGGTCGTACCGACACATACGAATTGGGAGGTATAAAGCTAACCTGTTCTCTTTTATCCATCACTCCAGATGTTTGAGCACTACCTACTGCAATATTCCCCATTCTTACTGCACCACCAACCGTTGTCGAACTAATATTCACCTGATCATTCCAAAGGCTAAGCCTCGATCCGTCTCCATAAACCACAGCCGATTTTTTCCAATCGACATAGAGCGGTTGGTTCATCTTGTTATACACCTGCACCGTCAACGGACAGTTATACCCGGAAAAAACATAACGGATACTTACCGTATCATTTTCCCATACAAAAGTTTGCTCATCCGCCCGATAGACATCACTATTAAGCGTAATATACTGATATTGGGTACATGCACCCAACAATACAGCAAAAAAGAGGAAAAAGATTTTTTTCATGTCGGTGTTTAAATTTATAGGATAAAGATAAATTACTTTTCTACAAAAACAAAATCAAGTTTATTTTTTTAAACCAAAGTATGTTAATTGTCAACAATTATAAGATGAAACAAGACACAAAAACGCTGCATAAAAAAGAATGATTTCCGCAACAAAAAAGCCATCTGCGTTACAAACAACAGATGGCTTCCTGAGAAAAGAGATAACTATCAGAATTTTACATCCTGACTATAGATTTCTCCAAAGCGATTCACAACCTCGATTCTGGCATGTTTGGCACCTTTGGTCGGCTTGACGCGGAACAAATGAGCTGTTTTATACCCTTCGGCCTTGCCTTTTTTCATATCGATAAAAGCCTGGTCTTCGTCGGCAAACTGCTCCATTGAGCCTTGAAGCACTCCGTTTTCATAATATTGTACCTTCCATGCCACATCCCAATCCCACACATTTGCCACCAGATAGTCCGGTTGCATCTGAAACTCTCTGGGTTTATAGACCCGAAACTGATACGACAAATCGTGACCGGTAGCTTTGTAATGCCATTTTACACTGTCACCATTCACATCTATCACCAGATAACCGTTAGGAGCACCACACCGGTTCACTTCGCCAGCCCACCAGGCTCCGCAAGCCGCGCCTATATTGTGTTCGTAGACTGACGGAGCTGCCTCTTCGTTTTCATAAAAATGGGTATGACCGGTAAAGATATGCACATTGTAATCTTTCAGCAAATCCAGAAGTTCGGCACTGTTTTTAATATTGCCCGATCCGTTCGATGTCTTATTCAACACAGGAGCATGCATATTCAGAAACACCGTAGTTCCGGGTTTTACGTAACTCAGATCGTTTTTCAGCCATTCAAGCTGATCCTGCGGTATGCGTTCTTTGTATTTTCTGTCCTGAAAATAGTCGATATCGCTGATTGTTACCACATGTACTTTCCCGAGATCAAAAGAGTACGCCACCGGACCGAAAGTTGCTTCATAAATCTCTTCTGCAAAAGGTTTTGACGGATCTTCCGAATTCTGAAGGCTATTATATGCCCGGTTGAAATCGTGATTTCCGATAGTAGAAAAGACCGGAACGCCCAACGAACCGATTGCCGATTTATAGGCCGGAAAAAGATCCATGGCATCCCACACGTTATCGCCCAGTGTCATGACGTAAATTTCACGATTTCCCAACTGAGCAACCGTTGCTTTCAGATCGGGAACCGTCTCTTTCTGAAAACGATCCAATTGCGTGTAGTTGCGCACCTGCGGATCTGACATTGCGACATATTCAAATGCCGATAAACGGTCGGGACGTGTCTGCAACACAAAATCGCACCGGTTCGTTGTCTGCCCTCCAGCCAGTCGGGTATAATAACCATCGGCCACACCTTTGCTTACCTGAATCCGGTATGCCGCCGGCACCGAAACAGAGACATATTTACTTCGCGCCAGATCGGATGGCAGGTAATAGATTCCCGCAGCATTGGTTGTCGCGAAATGAAATCCATCGTTCACCACCACACCTGCCACCGGCTTTCCAGCCTCATCAGCCACCACCCCTTTTACTGTCATCCCCTCTTTGTCGGGCACCACTACACCCGACAGTTGCTGTTTTACCTCCCCACCTACAGACTGAGCCTGACAAGCAGCTAGGGGCAACATCAGCATCCATCCCCACAGAGTAATCTGCTGCAAAAATCTTCTCATTTTTATTGTTTTACTTGTCATTAATTTCAGTATCAAATCACTTTTAGATCCACACAATCAAACAGGGCAATAATCTCTTCAGGAGAAGCTGCCTTATTCACAGCCCGCTCAAACGATACCGATTGATCATCAAAGCAAATCACATTGGCACAATCGAAAATATGGCTCAACTTACGAGCTGCTACTTCTCTGGAAACCAATCCCTTTTTTATTGCTTTTTTATAGTAAGCATTCACCTTGTTTACCGCATTGTAAACCGCCGGTTTCACAATCTCGGCACCGGAAGTAGAGGGTCCAATCGAAACACTATACACATGTGTATAATTTTGATTGAAGGCATTCCATTTGGCCGTCAACTCGCTACCGAGAAAATGTTCCTCTTCAAAAGTGACCTTCGGATTTGGAATGCTGCCATAAACCGTAAAGAGATAGTGCGTTCGACTCTCTGTTGTGGCCGGAGCTACACTTCCAATTGCTTCGGTTCCTGAAGCATGACTTACTGCCGCGATCTCCGCATAAGTCTGCGCCCGTGCAATCAGAGGCATCCCCATCAGCAACAGGCTAATGTAAATCAATTTTTTCATTGTTGCTATTTATTGTTCATTATAATTTATTTCTGCCATATCAGCTTAACAGAGAAGTCGTCGCCTCCCATGCTGGCTTTGGCAGCCTGATAATTTTTCAAATTGGTTCGCTGTAAAACAGCAGGGTATTTATACCGATGAGGAAAATTATTTCCTACAGCCACACCGTCACCACGAGGTAATACGGGATAACCGGTCCGGTTTATTTCGTACCACGCCTGACAATCGCAGAAGAAAAGCGCATAGAATTTTTGCACCATGATACGTTCGAGTGTGCCATCGTAGGCAGCGGCACTGTTGGCAAAATAGTTCGCGGGAACAACTCCTCCCCATTGCGTGATAGCCGCACTTACACCATTTTGATAATGCGTTTTGGCATCTTCGGAAATAATTCCACGCTGTGCCAACTCGGCTTTAATCAGCTCCACTTCGGCATAATTCATCAGCGTCAGTTTCATAGGAGCAATCGCCATGTTCACATTCGGTTGCGAAGCATTAAAAGAGGGCACCACTTTATAACCACTCGGATAGCCGATATAGGATTTGACCCCGTTATTGGTTGCCTGTGTGGCAAAAATGGGCAAACGTGGGTCATTCCAGGTTTTCAGGTTGTTGACAAAAAATTCGGACAGATAGGCATAAGCCGTAAAGTCCTGCGAACGTGTCAGCGGTGCCAACTGAGGAGAGACTCCCGACACCGAAAGCAACGCCGCATCACTATTGGAGGAAAAGACCGGATATTTGGCCGGATTGCCCACCATCTCAATCAATTTGGCTTTTGCATTCAATCCATCCACATTCAAAACACGCAACAGCACCCGCATACGAAGCGAATTACAGAATTTTTTCCATTTCAGAATACCAGCAGATGCCCCGGCAGTTAATGTTGCATCGGTTGAATACAACAACTCACCTCCGGTATTGTATTTCAAGCCCGAAGCCGTATTGAAAAGATTATTGGCCGAATCCAAATCGTTAATCATATTCTGGTAAATCGTTTTTTGCGTGTCGAATCTCGGATTAAACAACTGCTCATTGCCCCGGCAGGCCTCTGTCATGGGCACATCGCCGAACGAATCGGCAAGCAGTTGAAAAATCCAGCTACGCAGCGTCATTGCAACGGCAATATAATTGTTCTCGTGCATAGTCTCCGCCACCGTTTGCATCGACTTGATATTATTCAACCACTGGTAATAGTTTGTCCATGTACCGTCGCCGGCAGCATCGCCCATAAAATACCAACCTACACCGGTTGTGCTTGATGTAGAAACCTCACTTTGCAGTAATGGGAAGGTGTAATCGTCGTACCGGTTCCAGTTATAAGTGGCCATTCCATACAAAACCGGATTCAGAAAAGTTCCCGGATTGGAGCTGGTAAGGCGGGTCGGATCGGTATTGAGGGAGTCGAAATTACCACAAGATGTTATCAGCAGGGTAATGGTTGCCAATAAACCGAACAGTATTGTCTTTGTTGTTTTCATATGATAATAATTATCTTGTTTAAGGACAGATGGAACTTCATGTCGCTGGAATTATTTTCCGATAGCTATCGGGAACCCTTGGGTGTTGTGAAGCAACATGTTCGTTTCATCGTTATTTATGTTAGAAACTGATATTGATATTTGCGCCGAACGAACGTGTGGTTGGCAACGATCCGGTTTCGATGCCCGGCACGAGGGACGAACCGTTTAGCGCCACCGTTTCCGGGTCGAACATCGGATAGTTCGATACACACAACAGGTTGCGACCATAGAACGCAATCGAAGCTTTTGTAAACGGAGTTGCGCTCAATAGTTTCCGCGACAAATCAAACTCAATACGAGCCTCTCTCAGTTTGACATATGTTGCCGAAAAAGAGTTCGTTTCCACATTGTCCATACGGTTATATTCGGGATAAAAAGAGCCCACCGGTACCATGGTTGTATTCGGACTGTACGAGCCATCGCCATTTTGCACCACACCATTGGCTACCATGTAGTAACCTCCCAGCTGAAACAGACTCGGATTGTTTTTGATACGGGGATCGTCGGCTCCAATATAATAGGAGCTTCCCGGCAAACGTCCGTTCAGAGTATATGCCAGTTTACCCTGCTCCACCATTTTGTAGAACGAATGCGAATAAACCAGACCACCCAGCTGACCATCGAGCAGGAAGCTAAATTTCACGTTTTTGTATGTAAATTCGTTGTAGAAACCACCTTTCCACGAAGGATAGGCACAACCCACATATTCGATCTGTGCACTACGCACCGGCAAACCGTTGGATCCGATAATCACGTCACCATTGGGATTGCGCACCAGTTTATATCCCCACAAATCGCCTGTGGTTCCGCCCACCTTACCGATAATAGAGGCACTACCGATACTGCTGATAAGCTGATTCTCGTCCGATCCGGCAGCAAGAGCCAGAATTTTGTTTTGATTCTTCGACCAGGTTACGGTCGATTTCCATTGGAAAGAACGTGTCTGAACCGGCGTTGCGTTCAGCTCCACCTCGATCCCGCGGTTACGCACATTTCCCGAGTTGATGGTTGCCCGCGAATATCCCGTGGTGGGATCCATAGGCGCATCCAATATCTGGTTTTTAGTTCGGTTGTAGTAAAATGTCAGATCAAGGCCGACACGGTTTTTGAACATTCTGAAATCGATACCGGTCTCGAAGTTTGTCGAAATTTCGGGCTTAAAATTCTGGTTGTACAACGTGGTCGGCATCGTTACCGACCCGGCAAAAGCGCTGGTTGTATAGTAAGGCGATGTCTTATACGGATCGGCATCGTTACCCACCTGCGCCCACGAAGCGCGCAGTTTAAGATAGCTGATCTGCTTCGGAAGGGTAAAGAGTTCATTCATCAGGGCGCTGGCACTCACCGATGGATAAAAGAACGAGCGACTGTTTTTTGGCAAAGTCGACGACCAGTCGTTACGTCCGGTGATATCCAAAAACAGTTTGTTTTTATAATCGAAATTGGCGGTGTAGTAGACACTGTTGATCGCCTTTTTCTTTATCACGGTAGATACAAACGGATTGGAAGCCCCGTTGGCAAGCATATACACACCCGGCGTAATAAGTCCGTTGACCGCAGCCGACAGCATATCGTAGTATTGATACATCATATTTCCTCCGGCCGACACATTCATATGGACTCCATTGGTAAAGCTATCGTGGTACGAGAGCAATGCGTCGCTGTTCAACTCATAATTCAAAATATTCTGCTTTTTGAAATATCCGTTGGAATAAACCACATCGCTCACAGTCCGATGCTGTTCGCACATTTCTGCCGACAGTTGGATGCCGGAACGCACCATCAACTCCAGCTTGCGCGACAGTTGCAGGTTGGCCGATAACGATGTCGTGTTGCTATGCTTCTCGGAAGGATTTACATTTTCATAAAGAGTCACATACGGGTTCCCGATAAACGTGCTATACGGCTGCAACTGCTTTACCTTCTCCTGCCCGGTTCTCCACATCGGGCGCAACCAGTCGAGATCGACATTCGGGTTTTGAAAAATCATAAAATAGGAGATGGAGTTGCTATTGTATCCCACCGCCGGAATATTATCCGACTGACGGTAAGTATAGTTGCTTTTGGCGCTGATTTTCAACACACGCGACACCTGTTGTTGAGCGGAAAAACTGGCCACCAACCGTTCAAAACCTGTATTGGGCAAGATCCATTCGTTTTTGGTGTATGTAATGGAGGCACGCATCGAGCCTTTATCGCCCTTACCATCGATAGCGACCGAATTGGTTAGCGTATAGCCATTCTGGAACAAGCCTTTGCGGTTATCCTTGTAGGCTACCCACGGAGTAGCGGTAGTAGCACGGGTTTGAGTCACCGGATCGAACTGATAGTACGACTGGTTGGCATCAAAACGGGGACCGAATGCACTACTGGTTCCGCTGGTGCCCGCATTGCCATCGGGTGCGGTGCCATACGAATAGTATTGCTGGCCGGCATAAATAGTTCCTTTTTTGCCTATATTCGACGGAGTTCCCTGTCCGAATTCGTATTGATAATCGGGCCAACGCATCACATCTTCCATACTGATATTCGACGAAAACGAGACCCCGATCCCTTTTTTGTCGCGGTTACCAGACTTAGTAGTAACCATAATAACACCGTTTGCCGCACGCGAACCGTATAAAGCAGCCGCGCTGGCACCTTTCAACACCTGAATGCTCTCAATATCTTCCGGGTTTATATCCGAGAAACCGTTTCCATAGTCGACCGACAGTTCTGCTGCCGAACCGGCACCGTAAGCCACACCCGGGTTGGTCAACGAGCTACTCATCGGAACACCATCGACCACCACCAACGCGCTATTCCCTTCCGGATTAAGCGATACGTCACCCCGTAAAGAGATACGGCTGGACGATAACGGGCCACCTGCCGAATAGAGATTCAGGCCTGCTACCTTCCCGCTGAGAGCCGACGACCAGTTGCTGGGCATCGATCCGGTAATCTGATCGCCCTGCACCGTCCGGGTCGAATATCCCAACCCCTTTTCTTCGCGCTTAATACCCAATGCCGTCACGACCACATCACTCAGTTGTTTGGAATCTTCGTCCAGTTTAGTGATGATGGTGCCATTGGCATAAACCTGTTCGCGGGTTGTATATCCCACATAACTAATAACTACCATATTCTTTGCAGTAAGAGTCTTCTTGGTTTTGAACGAAAACTCTCCGTTTGCATCGGTAACGCTTCCTTCGCCGGTACCTTTTACGGCAACCGTAGCTCCGATTAAAGGTTCCCCTTTATTATCCGTCACTTTTCCTTTCACCACACTCTGAGCATACATCATTACAGGCATAAAAGCCATAAGAATCAAGCCCAGTTTCATCCGATTCTTCAATAGTCTCATCTTATGCATACATTCTATTTAGTTAATATTTAGCTTTCTATATTACAACCACAGACTCTTTCTCCTGCCTGTAATCCTGACACAAAGGGAGCTTTATTATATTAACCTGCTATAAACAAAATGTTACGATTTTATAACGTTCAGCAAAAAAAAGAGCACAACCCATAATGGATTATGCTCTCTATAAACATTGGACTACCCCTTCTATCTATTGCACCGGAACATAGATTTCCGTTTTCAACTTAGCAGGCTCGGTTTTATTTGGATTGTTGAGGTATTTTTCAAAACAGGCAACATTACGCAACTGAATCCCGCTTTCGGGCAACCAATGGCCGAAAATAGTATCGTACACCGAGTCCAGGTTATCGTAAGAACCCTGATAATGGAAAACGGCATACTTGCCGCCCGACAATACTTTTTCCCCGATCTCACCTTCGGCTTGAGCCGGCTTATGAATAACAAGGCAAATGTCGGTACGCAACTTGTCGGCTTCGGTCACCTTCGGATCATCGTGATAGATACAAATATGCTCGATTCCGGCCGTAAAGAGTTTCTGTGATTTGACACAACCCCAGAGTTTGGTCCAGGCTCCGCCAAAATCGAGCGAAGAATAGTCGCCGGCATGCCGGATATAAAGAATACGCTGGTCTTCGAGATCGACCATTTTCGGGGCTTTCAGGTTTAGCGCCGGATTGATAAGTGCTGATTTCATGATGGTAAAATTTTTATTATTTCTGAATTCTATCGGCGATATGCCGTAGTATTGATTGAAGACTTTCGACAGGGAGGATGGCATTTCGTACCCAACGCTAAAAGCAATATCCTGCACCGGGAGTTCGGTATAGCGCAACAACCGCGCTGCTGTCTCCACCCGCATCCGGGTGACATATGCCCCAATGGGTTCACCCAGAAATGCCTTGGTGATGCGGTGAAAGTGAAACGGAGATAAATTGGATAAATCGGCCAGCTTACATAAATCGAGTTTTTCGTCGAGATGATTGCCTATATATTCCGTCACGATGTTGATGCGACGGAGATACTCCTCCCTCGTGGTAAGTTTGTTTTGCATAATAGCTTGTTGTTTGACGTTGCAAAGATACGCCTTCAACAAACGACCTGCCTTGTCCGATCTTGCTTATTTAAAAATTACTTTTTCCAATGACAAATTCTTCTTACATTCGTCGCACATTACTATAAAACACTCTTACCACTATGAAATACGGCTTTTTCATTATAATGCTTAGCTTTTTCCTGGCCATGTTCGGCTACGTGATTGGGCGCGGATGGCAGGCTTTGCCCAATCAGGGCTATTGGCGACAACTCTATGCCGGATTGAGCGTTCTGCTTTTTGCCTCCTTTTTTGTTGCCCTTTTTCTGGGACAAACCATGTCATTGGGTATGGCCTCAGCCATCTCGTTTGCAGGCGACACCTATTTTCTGGTAATGATTTACCTGTTGCTCTCCTTTCTGGCCGCCGATCTGGTGCGCGCTGTAAACTCGTTTGCCCATTTTGCCCCGCCGGGCATGATGACCTTCCGGTTCTGGTGGCTGATGGCCAGTTTCGGTGTGATCGCCATCGCTTTAGTTGCGGGCAACTACAAATTCAACCATCCCGAAGTGGTATCGATCAACCTCGAAACCAACAAACCGAAACAAGGAAAAGAGCTGCGCATAGTGGCTGTGAGCGATCTGCATGTTGGTTTTTCTATCCGCAAGCAACAACTGCAACGTTACGTACAGATGATTAACGATCAGCATCCAGACATCGTCCTGATTGCCGGCGACTTCTTCGACCGGGCTATAAAGCCTGTTGAGAAGCAAAAGATGCAGGAAGAGCTTCGTAACATTCATGCGCCGAAAGGCATTTACGCCATCAATGGCAACCATGAGTTCTATTCGGGTAATCTGAAAGCTATCGACAACTTCTACCGCGACGCGGGGGTTCGTCTACTGACAGACAATGTGGCATTCATCGACAGTGCATTCTACCTCATCGGGCGCGACGACCGCACCAACACGCACCGTAAACCATTAAAATATCTGACGGAAGGTCTCGATCCGGCACTACCCACCATTCTGCTCGATCACCAACCGCACCACCTGGAAGAGGCGGAGCAAAACGGCATCGACCTCCAAATATCAGGACATACGCACGAAGGACAGTTCTTCCCGGGCAACCTTATCGTAAAGCGGGAGTTTGAACAGGCACACGGATACCTGCGCAAAGGCAAAACGCAGTATTACATATCGTCGGGACTGGGCATCTGGGGACCGCAATACCGCATCGGCACCCAATCGGAACTGGTGGTGATAAATCTGAAATATTAGTAACCGCATTCGATTCTTGAGAAGAAGCTATGAGCTTTTTTCTTGCAAAACCCGCTCTTCAGGAACTATCTTCGCGAAGTAAACTGTGTAACGAATGACCGAAAACATATCTTCTTCAAAGAACGAATACGTTCACGCCACGGAGTTTGCCGATCTGGCACTCGACATTGCCACCACCATGCTGGCTTCGGGAGCCCATTGCGGACGAATCACCCGCAACCTGGATCGTCTGGCAAAACGATGGGAGCTGAGCGTACAGATGCAACTTACCTTTATCGGAGTGGCAATGACCGTTGCCAGCGAGCACGACCCGTACCACACCGTTACCCGCTACCGCTCTACCCCGCCCCACTCCGTACATCTGGAACTGCTCACCGAGTTCAGCCGCCTGACGTGGAAAGCGGCCGACGGCGACCTCAACTTCGAGCAGGTGAAAAAGGAGACCGAACGCATCAAAATGATCAAACATTACAGCTACTGGTCGATAGCACTGGCAGTAGGACTCTCCTGCGCCTGCCTTTGCCTGTTGGCCGGAGGCAGCCTTATCGACGGCATTGTGGCCTGCATCGGAGCTTTCGTCGGATCGATCGTCAGGGTATTTATTCTGCACCACAAGTTCAACCCGATGATTGCATTTGTCATTGCCTCGTTTGTCACCACCATGGTATCGGGAGCCAATATGGTGTTCCACTGGGGATCGGCACCCGAAACGGCACTGGCTACTGCCGTGCTCTACTTAGTGCCCGGCGTACCGCTTATTAATTCGCTAATCGACCTGATAGAGGGACATCTCTCGTCGGCCTGGAACCGGGCTCTCTTCGGAGCCTCCATCCTGCTATGCATGGCTGTAGGAATGACCCTGAGTATCGCATTATTAGGCATCAATAATTTTTAGCCATGACCTCAGAACTTTTTCTTCGCATACTGCTTGATTTCGGACTGGCCTTTGTAGTTGGTTTCTGCTGGGGCATTCTCTTCGGTTCGCCCAAAAACATTCTCTGGGTGGCCGGTCTGCTCGGCGCACTCGGACATAGCCTGCGCTTTGTACTGCTGGAAAGCGGCGTGGTGCTCATTACCGCTACCATGATTAGCGCTGTCACCATCGGCATTCTGGGGATCTATTGCGCCCACAAAGTGCACCATCCGCCGGTGGTTTTCACCATGCCGGCCTTCATCACCATGATTCCGGGGCTTTATGCCTACCGCACCATGCTGGGCTGCATCAAACTCACTGACCCGGCTATCGTGCAGAAAACGCCCGACATTATGGTACAAATCGGACACAACCTGATGCTCACCTTGTCGCTGTTGGCGATTCTGGCCATCGGTATTTCCATTGCCGCGCTGCTGTTCCGAACGAACAGCGTAAAGGAAATCAATTTCGGGAAACGACAGAAGAAAAATTGATAGACCGATCAAAACAAAGGCTTCGCTTGAGCGGAGCCTTGACTGTTTACTTAATCATCCTGAGCAATTTCGTCGAGAATCTTGATCCTGTCGGGTTCTTTAGTTTGCTCAAAGAAACGGGCAATGATACCCGAACTTTTTTTCTCTATCTCGAGTAGTTCTTCAGAAGGAATAATTTCCGTCAGATACCACATACCAGCCTCCTTTAAAGCGTCTTTTAGCAGAGGAATGGTATCAAAGTCAGTTTTCCGATAGAAACTCAGTTTATCCATTCCCAAAAAGATCGCATCTTCCTTGCATATATTGACTGCCTTAAATAATCGACTACCTTCCGGAGTCAGCCAGTTGGCAACAGGAAGAAAACTAAGGAGAAATAAGCAATCGTTCTGCACTATAAATGGAAAATACCCGACAGGCCCCTCATCCCGACGAGAACAAACCAGCAGCTTCTGCCCATTGACGGCATCCACTATAGCTCCATCCACTATAGCTCCGACCAATGCAAGATTCCTAAAGAAAGGATGCGTTGTATCCATTCGCTCCTTTTGGCGTTGCAAGGCATGATTTTGAACATATACTTTTAATTTCCGTGTGGCCTCGCATCCTTCAAAGATCCGATCGGCCGGAATAGAGAGCCATTCGATTGGTCGGTTATCCGTTGTTGCTATGCCCACCCGAAAAGCCGACCGCTCCACCCCCTTATACCTGAAAACTTTTACTTCGGCAGAAATGGCTTCGATACGGAACCAGGGGATTAAACATAACGACGCGGTTCCACATTCCCAGCTAAATTGATACGAATACAGCCGGAAGTTCATCTTTGACAAACCGATCATCACCTTCTGAAAATGCAGTTGCAATTCACACATAAAATGGGTTTGGCCACAAGCTGTAATTTCGCTCATCTTCTTTGCCATAATGACTCTGCCATCTGACAGATTGGTGTATGGCGGCGAATAAAATCTCTCGAGATAAGAGAGAAACACCATCCCCATCGTCATTAAATCATAAAAAGTCAACCCTATTGATGCATCGTTCTGCACAAAATGTTCTTTTTGGAAAGCCGTCAAATCAGCCTGAACCATCCGTATATAATAACGGGGCACCGGGCTGTCTCTGACGATGGCTACTCTTGCAGGAGCTGTCTTTATTGCCATCATATCGAGCTTCTGTTTTTTTGAAAACGAATCAAACAGAGAAGGATCGAGATCCGAAAGCCTCAGTATTTTACGGGCAACCTCCGAGAACTGGTTAAAATAGGTTTTGGTAACAGCAAAACTTCTTTTGACAGGAGCCTGTGGTTTTTTCTTTTTATGTTTTGCCATAGATAGATAAGTTTAGGAATAATCGAGTGTATGTGCCGTTCGGCATACGGTAGTTTCGAGCTTTAACACATTGCTGTATGTAAGTCTCGTATTCAGTCATCCATCGCAATTTCGTCAAGGACTTCCGACCGATTAGAAGAACGATCACACTGCAAATAAGCCAATATTTTATTCGAATCTACATGAACATTACCTTTTCTTCTTGCTGCAAGCATTTGTACGTCTTCCTCTATATTGAGTAAACCGGCACATCCGATTTGTTCGAAAAGCGACTTTAGTTTCTCATTGTTACCAATATCACTTCGAATATAGCTGCTTAGTTTATCCAGCATCAAATACTTTTTATCCAATTTTCCCAGACCATACAATTCATAGAGTTTCCGTCCTTCTGGCGTTCCATTATTTGTAACAAATAGAAAAGTCTTTAGCAGAAGCACCCCTGCAATATATTCGCCCAGCATATAGCCTATTTTGGAATCGCAAATTCGATACTCTATCAAATAACAACGATCACCTGTGTATAAAGCTACGGGCGTGCGGAACGACACATCAAGCATCATGTAAATTTCACCTTTCGACAAACAATCGAGCCGTTCATTCATCCGATTAATCGCATGTTGTTGAATATATACATCTATTGTCGTATCGCTCTGCTTATCGGACAGCCCTAACACTCCAGCATCTATTTTTCTTCCAAACGGGCCTTGGATATGTTCAAACCACGAAAGACGATAAGCCTGACGTTTGCCATCGGAGGTATTAAACGTCTTGGGATTTTGAACTTCTCCATGCAAATAAAAAACAGGGATGAAACTCTGGTTCTTATCTTTCTTCTGTTCATAGTTGAAATCTCCCCACGAAATTGTTGCACTATAATCGAACAGATCGAGGCACAACATTTCCAAAATCACACATATCATATGATCCCCATTCGTCTTGATGGAAGGATCCATAATGGCCGACATACGCCGGTTAAACTCATGATTATACTTACAATCAAGCTTCTGATAAGTTTGCAGGCTAACTACAACCGTCAGATAATCGAACAAGGTCACTTTCAGTTTCTCTGTTATCTGAACCGTAAACAGATGTATCATGCAATTAAATTCTTTTCTGATTGCGCACATATCCCTTTCCGTTAGTCCGGGATAAGACCGGTTGACAATTTTAGGATCCAACACCCGAAACCGATACAACACATCCAAAAAGAGAGGATCTAAAAGATCCAGGCATCCTTCTCCACCGACTTCATCACATACCTTGCGAAATACAGAAAAGAACCTATTCTTCGCTTTCTCTCTTTCCAGCCGGGCTTTATTTTGGATCAATTCTCTTTTGTTCATTTTCTTCATAGGCAAAGAATCTTCAATTGGAATGCGATAGAATGTGAGGTGCTTTGCGTAGTACCCCACATTCAAAATAAGATAGTAACTGATTTTATTGGACCGGATCGGTGGCGTTTTTTTTACTGACCTCTTTTTGGTAAGCGAGAGTACGGTTCAGATTCTCGATGTCGCCGTTCAGCCCATCGATAAAGTTGTCGTAAATGGTCACCGTGTCGTTGAGTTCGGCCAGGGCATTCACGCGCCTTACGATAGCCTTGTAGCTGGCATCTACTGCCTGACGGGCCACCCGAACATTCGCCGATGGTTTTTGCTGTAGCTCGGCATTACGGGAGTTGAACAGTAGGTCGTACTTTTCACTGACCGTATTCAGTGCTGTCATCCATTCGGTACCAGCAATAGTTACCAGATCGCTCTTGTTAGGCTCGGAAGCATGAGCCTCCACCAGATTGCGGATGGCATTGGTCTCTTCCGCCTCCGTCTTCTCGCGCACGTTACCAAACTGTGCGACCACTTTTTTCAAACGTGCAGCCGCCTCACGACACTCCTGACGGGGATGCCTCAGATCCGATTCGAGCAGGAAATTGTATCCGCTATAGTATTGTTCGCGTTCTTCGTCCAGATTATTCAACTCAATGGTACAGCTACTTCCTTTAGCAACTACCATGGCAGCATGTTCGCTCGACAAAGCTTTGGAAAAAGGAGGATAGAGAGTCTCAAGTTTCAGTTTGGCAACTGTCTCTTGTTGGATCATCCGGTCGACCGCGATCATCAGGTTCTCGTGTTGCTCATTTCTCAGACGAGAGAGAGGAGCGTCTGTAATTTGCTTCATTGGCACACATTTTTAATTGGTTAATATTTGAAATTGGCGATACCAGTACAAATCAATAAAAAACACGTCAACAGCATCAAATCATCAGCAGAGTCCGCTTTCGGGCATCTATTCGTCCATCACATTGTGCTCCAAAAATCGGAGTCAGGGGGAATGCCACGTTGTACCCCTACAATTATGAAAGGGGAGCCAGGTTGCACCATTGTTGCCCTACAATTTCATTTCCCAGGGGCCTATTGCCACATTGTTGCCCTGCAAGTTCGCAAACCGGGACAGGATATACCATTGTATCCCTACAAGCTCGTTTTCCGGAGCCGGGCAGTCCTATTGTTGACCTACAATACCCGTTTTTGGCATAACACGCCCCTATTATTCAACAATCGATTGACAAAAATATGAAATGTATTTTGATTACAAAACACAATGAATCATTTTTTCACAACAAAACAGCTTAGTTTTTCAAATTCATCAGCAATATTATTAAACAATTCCCTGTTTACGGGCGTTCCAAAGGGTCAGTAACTCTCAGCAAAAAAATATTTTTCTCTATCATCAAATCATTTATCCAATATTTCACAACAAAGAAACAATACATTAACTACTTTACAAGAACAAAAACATATATTTGCAGAAACAAACAGAACGAATCGCAAGGAGAAATCAGCAATAATTATTCAACAGACATAATGTTTCACCCTCTAAAATATTTTGACCATGAAGAAAAAGATTTTGTTCCTCACCGGCGATTTTGCCGAAGATTATGAAACGATGGTACCGTTTCAAATGTTGGAGATGGTAGGTTACGAAGTGCATGTGGTGTGTCCCGGCAAGAAAAAGGGCGACACGGTGAAAACCGCTATCCACGATTTTGAAGGCGATCAGACCTACTCCGAAAAACCGGGGCACAACTTCGCCCTCACCTACAGTTTCGATGAGGTGACGGTAAGTGACTATCTTGGTTTGGTGATTGCCGGCGGCCGTGCTCCCGAATACCTGCGCCTCAACGACAAGGTGATCGACATTGTACGTTATTTCTTCAACCATAACAAGCCTGTCGCAGCCATTTGCCACGGCATTCAAATCCTCACAGCCGCCGATGTAGTGAAAGGTCGTAAACTGACTGCCTACCCTGCCGTGGGTCCCGAAGTAACGCTGGCCGGAGGCGAGTTTCATGCCATTGCAGCCGACAAAGCCTTTGTAGATGGCAACCTCGTCACCTCACCCGCATGGCCGGGCCATCCGGCCTTTATGCGCGAGTTTCTGAGACTGTTGGGAGCAACCATTGAGGTATAAACTAATTTAGAAAGGCACGGAAGTCAGCAAAACAACCGTGCCTTTCTATTTTTCCAATCTCCGGACATATCAAAACAGCTCCAACTGAAGCTGTATCGACTTCCGGTTGGTACTCTCGGCGGCATTACTCACTCCCAATCCCAACAACCGCACCTTCTGTCCACCCAAATCGGCAGCACGAAGAATATCTTTTGCTGCTCGCCATAACGATTGAAAGTCTCGCACCGTTTCGGGCAACGTGCGACTGCGGGTAATGAGTCGGAAGTCGGCAAACTTGATTTTCACCGTCACCGTACGACCGAAGAACTGCTCTTTTTCCATCCGCGACATCACTTCCAACGCCACCTGATAAAGTTCAAGTTGTAGGTGCAGCACCGAATCTTTGTCCTGATCGAAGGTATTTTCGGCGCTTACCGATTTGGTAATCCGATCCGGCTCCACCTCCCGGTAATCCAATCCACGGGTATTGAGATAGTATTGATGTCCCGCTTTACCGAACAGTTGTACCAGCTCTGCTTCCGAACGTTTTTTCAGATCGGCTCCGGTGGAGATTCCATGCCGGTGCATTTTTTCGGCCGTCACCTTGCCCACTCCGAAAAACTGCTCGACCTTTAGCGTCTCCACAAATTTTTCGGCATCTTGAGGACGTACAACAAACAACCCGTCGGGTTTCCGGTAATCAGAAGCAATCTTGGCCAGAAATTTATTGAACGAGACTCCGGCCGAAGCGGTCAGGCCGGTTGTTTCTTTTATCCGTTGTTTGATTTCACGGGCAATGATGGTTGCCGACGGATTGCCCTTTTTATTTTCGGTCACATCCAGAAAAGCCTCATCGAGCGAAAGAGGCTCCACCAGATCGGTATAATCGAGAAATATCTGCCGGATCTGATCGGAAACGGCATGATATACGTCGAATCGCGGCGGCGCAAAAATAAGATGCGGACATCGTTTCAACGCCGTTGTGGATGCCATTGCCGAATGAACACCATACCGGCGTGCCTCGTAACTGGCCGTTGCCACTACACCACGCGCTTCGGGATAGCCAACAGCAAGGGCTTTACCCTGATAATCCGGATTATCCCGCTGCTCGATAGCGGCATAAAAGGCATCCATGTCGATATGTATGATTTTCCGTACCATGTCCATCAGTGAAGAACAAAGATAACCATTCCGCTATAAATTTTGAACTGGGCAAAACAACAAATCCCGCAGTCGCCGATAAACGATTGCGGGATTATTATTTTAAGTTGAGAGAACGCGAATTACGCAAATACACACAAATCATACAACTCAGACTTATTCGTGTTAATTTGCGATATTTGCGTTCTAAAAGATCATTCCTGAAAATAGACCCGTTTTACACGACGTGACACGTTGGTTAACAGTTCGTATGAAATGGTTCCTATCGAGTCGGCCAGTTCGCTGATGGGACGTCCGGTACCGAAAATTTCGGCGGTATCCCCTTCATGCACATCCATCCCGGTAACATCGATCATGGCCACATCCATGCAGATATTCCCAATGACAGGAGCCAGCTTTCCGTTAATCAACACCTTGCCCACCCCGTTTCCGAAGCGACGGTCGAAACCATCCGCATAGCCCAGGGGCAATACGGCAATCTCGCTGTCGTGCTCCAACACTCCGCGACGGCTATAACCCACCGTTTCGCCGGCTTTCACCTTGCGTACCTGAAGCACCGTTGTCTTAAGCGTACAAACCGTTTCCATTTCGGGCGAATTGACGGCACTGATACTGTACATACCGATTCCCAGACGCACCATATCGAATTGAAATTCGGGAAAACGTTCGATGCCCGGCGAATTGAGGATATGACGCAAGAACGAATAGCCGATACCATCCTGTAAGGTGTCGGCACAATATTTAAAGAGATCTATTTGTTGGTGAGTAAAATCGTCGAAAGCAGGGCTATCGGCGCCGGCAAGGTGCGAAAATATCGACTGCACCTGCACCGTCTCCTGATCTTTCAGAATATGCACCAGTTCGTGCATGTCGGGCTTCTCAAAACCAAGGCGGTGCATTCCACTATCTATTTTAACGTGAATCGGATAGTGACTCTCGCCATGACGCACTGCCGCTTTTATAAACGCATTCAACAAACTGAAGCTATATATTTCGGGTTCCAGTTGGTATTCAAACAAGAGATTAAAGCTGTTCGGCTCCGGATTCATCACCATAATCGGCAACGTAATTCCTTCGCGGCGCAACTCGACCCCTTCGTCGGCCACCGCCACCGCCAGATAATCACACCGATGATGCTGAAGCGTTTTGGCCACCTCAACGGCTCCGCTTCCGTAAGCGAAAGCCTTCACCATGCAAACAATTTTGGTTTCGTGGCGTAGTTTGGAACGAAAATAGTTGAAATTATGCACCAACGCACTCAAATTCACCTCAAGCGTGGTTTGATGCGCTACATTCTCTATCTGTTCCGATATTTGCTCGAAGTGGTAGTTACGCGAACCTTTCAGCAACACCACCTCATTTTTCAACGCTTTCCACCTGCCGGACTGCAAAAACGATTCGGTGGTATTGAAACACTCTTTCTGAGGCATCCCAAACTTATCGAGATGTTTCGAAATCTCAATTCCGATTCCGATCAGGCGGTTGATTCCGCTCTCCTGAACCAGATTGGCAATATTGGCATACAACTTATCGGCAACCTCGCCACTTTGGAGAATATCCGACAACACGAGCGTCATATTCATCTGCTTATCGGCCGCCTGCCGACGGGCAAAATCGAGCGCAATGTTCAACGAATTGATGTCGGCATTGTAACTGTCGTTAATCACCAGACAGTCGTTGCGACCCTCCTTCACCTCCAGACGCATGGCTACCGGTTCCAGCAATTTCATGCGAGCTGCAATCAACTGCGTATCGAGCGTTCTGTGTTCGATTACCTGCGCCTGCAAAAGCCAGGCTGCAAGACAATGCAGACTATTCTCCACCGAAGCATCGTCGGTAAACGGAATAGTGTAAACAATCGTTTCTTCGCCAAACTTGCATGTCATGGTGCTTACCTTACCGATTTTATCTATTCCCAACACCTGCAAATCGCAAAGTTGATCGTATCCCCAAATAAACCGACGGCACCGCAAACCAGATTCCAAAATACATTTCTCTACCACGGCATGGTCTTTGCAGGAAATCAGCCATTGAGCATCGGTAAACAGTAACAATTTCTCGCAACATTTTTCAATAAGCGACGTGAAATTTTCCTGATGTGCCTGCCCAATATTGGTCATAACACCAATGGTAGGCCGAATAATATGTTCGAGCCGTTCAATCTCTCCTTTCCGGGAGATACCGGCCTCAAAAATTCCAAGGTTATTTTGTTCGCTGATTTGCCAAACCGACAACGGAACACCGATTTGCGAATTGTAGCTCCGCGGCGAACGCACGGTACTATAATCGGCATGCAATAATTGCGAAAGCCACTCTTTAACAATGGTTTTTCCGTTACTTCCCGTAATGCCGATCACCGGCAACGAAAAATGGTTGCGGTGAAATGCCGCCAATTGTTGCAACGCCAGCAAGGTATCATTGACAATCAGAAAACTGGCATCCGACATAGAATCGAAATCGGATTGAAAGTCGCTCACCACAAAATGACGTACACCGTGGTTATAAAGATCGCGGACATACCGATGACCGTCGTTACTGGCGGAACGTAAAGCGAAAAAAAGTGTGTCGTCCGGAAAAATCAACGAACGACTGTCCGTCAAAAGGCGGCTGATATTGCCCTCGGTACGCACAAGCGATTTACCACCAAGTAGCTGGGCAATATGAAAAAACGAATAAGTCATTTAGATTTACAATTTAATCATTGACAATTTACGATTGAAAGGAAGAGCCAATTTTACAAACGCGAAGTTCATTGGCACATTGGCATATTTTAGCTTCGCTGATCTTCGATTCAAATTGTTCAATATTCTCTTGCTCCGAAAATAGAACTACCGACACGCACCATGGTACTGCCCTCCTCCACCGCTATGCGGTAGTCATCGGACATACCCATCGACAACGTATCGAAAAGAGGTTGATCTTTGAAGTAAGCGATTTTGATTTGATCGAAGAAGTTTTTGAGAGAACGAAACTCGGCACGCACCTGCACCTCATCGTCCGTGAAAGTTGCCATTCCCATCAGGCCGCGAACCCGAACCGAAGTCAGTTCGACCCACTTACCGGCAGCAAGAATGGCTGTCAGTTCTTCGGGAGAAAAACCGAATTTAGTTGTTTCCCGCGCAATGTGAACCTGCAATAAACAGTCGATTATACGACCCGACTTTGCAGCCTGTCTGTTAATCTCCTCCAGCAAACGATACGAATCAACACCGTGTATCAGCGAAACAAAAGGAGTAATATACTTAACTTTATTAGTTTGAAGATGACCAATGAAGTGCCAAGCAATATCTTTTGGTAAGGTTTCCTGTTTTCGAGAAACCTCCTGCACTTTATTCTCTCCAAAAACGCGTGTACCTGCTTCATAGGCCTCTAAAATAGATTCGTTTGGATGAAATTTGGAGACGCATACCAACGTTACATGCGAAGGCAGTGTTGCCCTGATGGCTTTCAAATTATCTGCAATCGACATAATTAGAAAATTTTGATGCGACAATCCGCATCCACAAATATGCTATAAATTATTCAGGAATCGACCCGTTTTCTTCGCGCGGAGAACCTGCATACGGATAAACATCCATAATGGCTGTTTCGGCAATCGATGCGACTTCCCAATCTGATAAGGTGGTACTTAATCTTTCGATCAACAGTGTCAGCGCATCTTTCAGATTGCCAGCCTGCACCATCATGGTAACGGCCGTCTTTTTTTCTACCGCTTTTTCTTCATCCAGCGTCACAAAATTTACTTTTGCCCGATACCACTTATCACCACTCGGATTATCAAATAGCTCGGCAATGCGAGATCTCTTGATATTGCTCACCGAGAATTCACCACTCACGAATGGCTTTATCTCTTCGATGATACGCGCTTCGGCTTCGGTAAACGAAAGTGCATCGACTAGATACGGTTCATTCACCTTTTTGGGGAGTCCGTCTTCCCCTGTCTTTTCATAGCGGACTTTACATTCAAACCAGGTATGCATTGTAATGTGTCTTTGTTATAGTCAGCAAGCGACAATCGTTAGACGCTTGTTTTATCCAAATCATTCAGTTCTGTTTTCGGCGTAAAAGTTGATGGCAACGGCATCTCGTACACTTTCTCTCTAAGGAAATCACTCAACTCCTTGGTGCCGGAAAACTTGGCTATCTCTTCGGCCGGTATCAATTCACCGATGCCAAGACGGGGACGTTTTCCTTTTTTATTAAACAACTCGTATGGCATTCGTAGACTTCTGATTCTCCAGTTAATTAACCCCAGAAAATAGAAAAAGATGGAATTTTTATTATAAAACCGAATGGGCAAGACCGGTACTTTGGCAAACTGTATCAGTTTCAGGATACCATCCTGCCACTCCCGGTCGCGAACCCGCAACGTTCGGAGTTTGAACATGGATACCGCTCCTGCCGGAAAACATCCTACCGGATGACCGTTCTTCAGCTGATGCAACGTCTCTCTCACTCCGTTAATAGCGGCTGCCGATGGCGTTGTGTTATTGCCAATACGCGGTTGAACCGATATGAAATTTTCGTCCATCGCTTCAATCAGCGTCAGTATCTGATTCACCATCACCTTGTAGTCCGGACGAATGCTTGCCATCAGGTGAATAAGGATAATGCCATCCAGCCCACCATACGGATGGTTCGACACCGTGATAAAAGCTCCATCAGGCAGACTCTGTAACCGGTCGGCATTCCCTACACGATAATCTACGCCAAAATCTTTCAGAAGTCCGTCGGCAAATGCCGCTCCCGTACGATGACACGACCGCCCGTAAGCCCAGTTAATCCGATCGATGGCAAGTAGATGCAACACAACCCGGGCAAACCAATTACCCAGACGTCCCCTAAAAAATATTGATTTCTGCGCTAAAAAATCTACATCAATAACTGTTCTCTTCATATATACGTTATTGCACCATCTTTTGACGGGGTTCAACCGACTCGTTGTGTGCGGTTTGTACAAGATAATTTGTATTCATCTTTACTTTCATCAGTAAAATTCCTACCCCCATCCAGAACAGCTCCCTGACACGGGTAACGAGGCTCACATAGATTCCCAATCCGGCAGGTAAAGATAAAGCTCTCAATGCCAATGCAAAACCACCTTCACGGGTTCCAATTTGCATCGGGGAGAAAAAGAGTATATTGGTAAACAAACTCATAAACGAATAGATTACAACCGACTCGACCAGACTGACATCCACATTAACAGGTTTTAGTATCACATACACTTCGAGACAGTTACAAATACGAGCGATCACTTCTAAGCTGAGAGCTGTAAAAAAAGCTTTACGCCGAGCTCCGTATAAATAAGAGATCTGAGCATCAATCATCGAGAGTTGTTCCTGATATTTATCCTTAAAAGGAGCCACCCACTTTTTCAACAACGGCAACCGTGCAAAAAAGTTGAACGCCTTCACAGCCATGCCTCTGCGATAACCGCGCCACAAAAGCATTAACAAAATAACAAAAGCCAGAAAGGAGGCTATCAACACAATGCTGAGCGAAAGTTTCATGGGAAGGAACAAAGCGGCTACCACGATTGACAAAGCCCAGAAAATACAGTGTGCCGAAATATGGGTCATTGTATACAACAATACCGATGATGTCGCTTTTTCGACTCCCAGCATCGATTTGAACTCCATTATTTTGTAGGGATCACCGCCAACAAAACCCAATGGAGTAGCCGCTTTCAAGGCAAAACCACTCAGTGTAATTTTGAATACATGTAAAAACGGCACAATACGATGTTCGGGCATATCGTCCCGAATAATGGTATTGAACGCCATGGTGTTAATAATGTAGATAGGCAGCCACATACCAATAATGGCAATAAACCACCAGCCGGTCTTTTGAACGTGAGCCACAATGATATCCCAACCGATACACCAGGCAATCACCACCATAGCCACCATGCCTAAAGCGAAGAAAAGATTTCGTCCGAGATTTGTGCTGATTTTTCCCATGTAAAAACGTTAGTGTTGGTTTAAATCATAGCACATTTTTTCGTGTCGGTTTATTGCAAAACTCAACAACGGATTAAGGATCACTATTTCACAAACAAAATAGAGCCACTCAATATCAAGAAGCAAAGTTACCAACATAACCATACTGCGGGCATTGAACGTAAAACCGTCCAACAATGGCATCATTTTCAGACTCTCGGCACGAAATTCAGCAATTCTTTCTTCCGGAAAACCATTTGGATACATTTCGTGCAACCGCTTAATGTACCGCTGCAATTCAGGTGTTTTACGCTCCTGATTCAGGGTATAAATATGATACAACTTAAGGAAAAATTTAGATACCGGCTCTTTTTTCCAATCGAGCGACTGAAAGTTCCGTTTTACCGAATCGGCGTCCTCAAATTCACTATCCTTTCCTCCTTTCAAAAAATGGAGATGTAACGTTTTGTAATAATCGACCATGGCAGCCTGGTTGAAATGCGAGTATGCCGACACAAGCGCAATCAGGAAAACCCACCACCCCCATTCGTAACCGGTAGCCGACAAAATACGATCGTTTCCATGCATCAAACGCAGGCAGATCGTGGTGTAGAAGGTAAGAAACCAGATATCGCCACAAAAGCCGTCGAGAATACGACCGATTTTCGATTTAATTCCGGTAATACGCGCCAGTTGACCGTCCACGCAATCCAAAATATTGGCAAATACCAAGAAGGCGAATCCCAATAGATTGATAGCCAAACTATCGTCGGGATAAAACAAGACACACCCGATTACTCCCACAAAGATGGAAATAATGGTGATTATATTCGGAGTAACGGGAGTAGATCGGAGTAATAAAGCGATTTTAAAACCTACCGGACGATAAAAAATTCTATCGAGCCAGTTTTCTGTATCCCACGATTTGAGAGAATCTTTAAATGTAATCGGTTGCTGTGTATTCATTACGAGCTTAATTTGTAACTATAGTTACGCCATCGTTGAAATGGGTAAATAGCAACTGCAAATTTAGAAAAAAAAAGCGTACACCCGCTTAATGGGCTCCTACAAATTTTAATTCATCTTAAGTTAAGCACTTATCTCAATTTACCGATAACTGTAACCTCCGTCGCAAACAACAACCTCACCGTTCATATAGCTGTTATTGACAAGCAACCAATACACATCAGTCAGCTCTTCGGGGGTACAAAAGCGACCCAAGGCCAGTTTTCGGTTAATATTATCCCTGATTTCGGACGGCTTGGTTTTCTGCCACTCCGTATCGACAAAGCCAGGAGCCACCGCATTTACACGGATATGCTTTCCTGCAAAAAACTTCACCAAATTTTTTACCAACGCGTGTACGGATGCCTTGGTAACTCCGTATGCCAGCGAGACCGAATGTGGCTGAATTGCCATAAGCGACCCGGTAAACACAACGCATCCGCCCTCTTCAAAGACAGGATAAAGTTTCTGCATCAGGAAAACAGGAAAATGGACATTGGCAGTAAAAACCTTTAGCCAGTTTTCGGGTTCAATTTGCAAAAAATCACTCCGATCAGTCATTCCGGCATTAAAAACCACACAGTTGAGGGTAATTTGTTGTTCCGACAAAAACGAAGTGATCACATCGACCGATTGCAAATCCGAAATATTGGCTTTCACCAACTTTATTTTACCTGGAAAACGGGATTCCAATTCGTCGCGAACGCGGTATGCAGTTGCATCGTCCGAAGAGTAGGTCATCACAACCGACATTCCTTCTTTGAGCAAACGCTCGCATACGGCCTTGCCGATTCCTTTGGTTGCCCCTGTAATTAGTGCCGTTTTACTCATCATTCTTTACAAAAGTAGGCTTCGCACTACGTTCGGCATGCAATTGCTGATCGTATGTTTCGTAGATCGCTTTTTTCAGCGAAGAAGAGGATACACCGTCGCCATACGGGAAATAAAAGACATCTACGCCACATTCTTTCAGGTAATCGTATTTGCCAAACCAGTCGTCACCCACTACAAACGCGTCGATATTGAGCTTTTTCACAATCTCCGTATGATCGAGCGTATGCTGCGGAATAACCAGATCGGGAGCCTTGAGAGCTTCGATAATCAGCATCCGTTCGTTGAAAGGAATGATCGGTGCGGCTTTGTACGATTTCACCAGTTCATCGGTGCTGACGCCCACAATCAGAAGATCGCCCAATCCCCGGGCATAATTAATCATTTTCAGGTGATTGGAATGGAACATATCAAAAGTTCCGGAGGTATAAACAATACTTTTTTTATTGAACATGAGAAAATCTTAATATAAACAGAATGTAATTACGGCAAAAAGAGCTAACTTGCAACGAAATTTAAACCTTTAGTAACCTTTTTGCCGGTTCATGCAAAGGTATTTATTTATTTGATTCTATCTGACTTTTTTACACTTTTTTTTCTTGGAAACAATCGTAAAAAACACACTATCGAACACTGAACTGCACTGGCCTACCTGCATTCGTATTCAATCAAATTAATCATTCATTGCCATGAATATATTTCTCGACTCCGACTTAAAAGTACTAGACAAAAAGGGAATTACGGTAGCGAATTGCCTCGAACAGCTTAACTGCTTTTCCACCGGATTTCCTTTTCTTCAGATTAAAAAAGCAGCCGAAATAAACGACGGCATACTGAAAGTAGACACGACTCAGATCGACCATTACATAGAGTTTTGGGATGACTTTCTGGCTGAAAAGAAAAAAATCATCAAATTTGTTCCCGCATCAGGAGCTGCCAGTCGCATGTTCAAAAATCTTTTTGAATTTTTGGATGGCGAATCGGAAATACCAACCACCTCATTTGAAAAGAAATTTTTCGACGAAATAACTTATTTCGCATTTTATGACGCATTGAATAGCGTTTGTTTCCACAACGAAGGCCGTACCATTCCTCAGCTTATCGAAGCAGGACAATATAAGACCATCGTGAGCAATCTACTCGAAGAGAAAGGATTGAATTACAAAAAACTTCCGAAAGGGTTGTTGCTTTTCCACCGCTACTCCGACGAAGTGCGCACACCGGCGCAGGAACATCTGGTCGAAGGTGCCGCCTATACCGCTAACAGCAAAGGTGAAGTCAACATTCATTTTACCGTCTCCACCGAGCATCGCGCACTGTTCGAGCAGCATGTAAAAGAGCAATTGGCTATTCTTGCCACGAAGAACAACCTCCGTTACCACGTCTCTTTTTCGGAACAGAAACCATCGACCGATACGCTGGCGGCCGACGCCGACAACCAGCCTTTCCGCGAAGATGGCAAACTACTTTTCCGCCCGGGAGGACATGGCGCTTTGATTGAAAACCTGAACGACATCGATGCCGATGTGGTATTCATCAAAAATATCGACAATGTCACTACCGACAAACTGAAGAAACCGACCATCACCTACAAACGTCTGTTGGCAGGCATTCTGGTACAAACCCAGAAACAGATCTTCGGATTTCTGCACGAACTGGACAATCCGGAAATTTCGGATGCAAAACTGGAGGTGATCAAACAATTCTGCTCTTCGCGCCTTTGCATCCACAATCCGAAAGTTGCAGGGTATAGCCGCGAAGAGTTGATAAAATACCTGCACGGCAAGCTCAACCGTCCATTACGGGTATGCGGCATGGTGAAAAACGAAGGCGAACCCGGCGGTGGTCCCTACATTGCGGTCAACTCCGACGACACGGCTTCTCCCCAAATTTTGGAAAGCTCGCAAATCGACACCTCTGATCCTACAAAGGTAGAACTGATGCAAAAAGCAACCCACTTCAACCCAGTGGATCTGGTTTGTGCTATTAAAGATTATAAAGGAAAAAAATACGACCTGCCAAAATACGTGGATAAGAACACAGGCTTTATCTCCGCCAAGTCGAAGAGCGGGAAAGAGCTAAAAGCGCTTGAGTTGCCCGGCCTCTGGAACGGCGCCATGAGCGATTGGAACACCATTTTCGTAGACACTCCGGTAGAGACCTTCAGTCCAGTGAAAACAGTAAATGATTTGCTACGGCCGGAACATCAGTAAACAATAATCCCCGAAGGCTTCTGAAACCTTCGGGGATTATTGTTTACTCCTCTTCGCTCAAATAGTTGCAATATTCAGCATTCCACAATCGGTACCGACAGAATTGTTCCTGCATCTTTGTTTTGAAACGATCCCAATTACGCAACGATTTATCGCTCCAGTAGACTTCCGCAATCGCCGACATACGTGGAAAAATACCGTACTCTACCTCCTTGTCATTGGCAAAGTATTCGGTCCACAAACATCCTTGCCCGCCCAGAATATTGACTGCAACCGACGGAGCAATCGAATCAGGAACCGGTTCGAAATTATATACTCTCGACGCGGTCACCAGCCAATCTTTATGCGCCAAACGCTCTTCGCCTTTCTTCTGCTGAATATTGAGATAACTATTTCGGAACGGGGTCATAATCACCTGATGGCCTAACTTTGCAGCCTCTATACCATTTGTTGCCGTCTTCCAGTTCATCACGGTTATGCCATCCACCAGTTTACCATCATCGAGCATATCGTCCCAACCAATAGGAATACGACCATGTTTCCGAATCACTGCACTTACCTGTTCCACAAAATAGCGCTGCAGACCCTTTTCATCCTTGAGATTATTTTTTTGAATAAATTCCTGGACAACAGGTGACACCTTCCACCATTTGTGCGCACACTCATCAGCACCAATATGAATATAGCGAGATGGAAAGATTTGCATCAACTCTTCATATACATTTTTCAGAAAAACAAAAACCTCGTCGGAGGGAGCCAGCACGTTATTCACCTTATTGAAAATGCCCCAGGTGGTAGCCGTTTTGGGATGTAGAACGGAGTCGGTAGCAAACTGCGAAAATGAAGCCAACACTGCCAATGAATGGCCGGGGATATCAATTTCGGGAACCACAGTAATGTATCGTTTGGCAGCATAACGTACAATCTCTTTCATATCCGCCCGGGTATAATATCCGCCATAGCGGGTCGAATCGAAACCGGTGCCGGGATAAAGGCCAATAATGGTACCCTCACGCCACGCTCCGATGGTATTCAATTGTGGATATTTTTTACTTTCGAGTCGCCATCCCTGATCATCGGTAAGGTGAATATGAAAATAGTTCATCTTATGCAGGGCGATAAAATCAATATACCGTTTGAGAAAACTCACCGGAAACATATGCCGCACTACATCCAGATGCATACCCCGGTAAGCAAACCGGGGTTTGTCGGCAATCGATACCGAAGCAATTTGCAACTTACCACCTTGTACCGGAGGCAACAACTGAATGAGACTCTGCATAGCATAAAATAGTCCTTCGGGATCGGCGCCTTGGAGCATCACACCTGTAGGCGAACTCTCTAAGGTATATTGCCCGGGCACACTACCCGCCTGCTTTTTTACCGCCAAACGAATACAATTTTGCAGCTTGTTTTGTTTACTCACTATGGCAATATCAAATCCATAGTACTGTTTTAAATAGTGCGCAAGAAACTGCGCCGAGTTCATGGCCGCTTTTCCCGAAGCCACCAATTGAGTTTTCGCGTCAAGAGCAAATGTCCCTTCATGCATCATTACGCGTTCCGGCTGGGGAATAATGGAAACGGCAGGTTGTTCTTGCGAATGGGTTAAGGTTGTCATCAGCACACTACTTAGCAAAAAGCCAAGTCTTATCTTTCGATTCATCATCACATAAATTAGTTTAGATCCGTCAGTTGGGGGGACAGAATCGCCATTCCATCACATTCCAAATGATCGGAAAATGCATCGCACAAATATACACAAATGAACATTCACCATCAAATAGTCCGGTCCCTTTCTCTCGGATACCTTTAGCCAACCTACGATAGGCTTTTTGCTGCTTTCCGAACGCCGTTTCCATACCTCGGAGACTCGTAAAGAAAGCAAGTTCACTTTTCACGTTTATTATACGCAACACTCATTTGCCGCTATCAAAAAAAAACGTTAGCTTTGCATATCAAAGAGCTGTCAATTAAACACTTAATATTCAACATTTTAAATTTCAGAGGGTATGATTTATTCACATGAAGTAGAACAAATGTGTGTGGTAAAAAAGGGTCCCAACCACGGACCAGCTCCCATTCCTCAAGAAGGAAAGTGGGTTCAGGCGAAGGAAATCAAAGATATTTCCGGTTTAACTCACGGTGTGGGATGGTGCGCACCACAACAAGGTGCTTGTAAACTGACACTTAACGTAAAAGACGGCGTTATTCAGGAAGCTTTAATCGAAACTATCGGTTGTTCGGGCATGACTCACTCTGCAGCTATGTCTGCCGAAATCCTTCCCGGTAAAACCATTTTGGAAGCATTGAACACCGACTTAGTTTGCGATGCTATCAACACTGCAATGCGCGAATTATTCTTACAAATTGCTTACGGACGTACTCAGTCAGCTTTCTCGGAAGGCGGTCTGCCAATCGGTGCCGGTCTCGAAGACTTGGGTAAAGGTCTCCGCAGCCAGGTAGGTACCATGTACGGTACTTTGGCAAAAGGCGTTCGTTACCTCGAAATGGCTGAAGGTTACTGCACACGCATCGGCTTAGACGAAGACGGTGAAGTAATCGGTTATGAATTCGTTCACATGGGCAAATTCATGGATATGGTAAAAAAAGGCGTAAATGCCGGTGAAGCTTTGGAAAAAGCAAAAAGTTCGTACGGTCGCTTCAAAGAAGCTGCAAAATATATTGATCCCCGCCACGAGTAATATCGTGATGTAGACTTATGAATTATTAATTATAAATTATTAATTGAAAATATTATGGCTTTATTTGAAAGTTACGACCGCCGCATTAACCAAATCAACGCGGTTCTTAATCAATACGGAATCAAAGACATCGACGAAGCTAAGGCTATCTGCGATGCAAAGGGCATTGATCCTTACAAAATTTGTGAAGAAACTCAGCCTATCTGCTTCGAAAATGCAAAATGGGCTTATGTTGTTGGCGCTGCCATCGCTATCAAAAAAGGTTGCACCAATGCTGCCGACGCATCCGAAGCTATCGGTATCGGTTTGCAGGCTTTCTGCATCGCCGGTTCTGTAGCCGCCGATCGTAATGTAGGTATCGGTCACGGTAACCTCGGTGCTCGTCTGCTCCGCGAAGAAACTCAGTGCTTTGCCTTCTTGGCCGGTCACGAATCGTTCGCTGCTGCTGAAGGTGCTATCAAAATTGCTGAAATGGCAAACAAAGTACGTACCAATCCTTTGCGCGTTATTTTGAACGGTTTGGGTAAAGATGCCGCTATGATCATCTCTCGTATCAACGGCTTTACTTATGTACAAACTCAATTCGACTATGCTTCGGGCGCTTTGAACGTTGTAAAAGAAACTCCGTATTCAAACGGTCTTCGTGCAAAAGTAAAATGCTACGGTGCTGACGATGTTCGCGAAGGCGTTGCTATCATGTGGAAAGAAGGCGTTGACGTTTCCATCACAGGCAACTCAACCAACCCTACCCGTTTCCAACACCCGGTAGCTGGTACCTACAAAAAAGAACGTCTTGAAAAAGGCGAAAAATACTTCTCTGTTGCTTCAGGTGGTGGTACAGGCCGTACCCTTCACCCCGACAACATGGCGGCAGGTCCTGCTTCTTACGGTATGACCGACACCATGGGTCGTATGCACGGTGATGCTCAATTTGCCGGTTCTTCTTCCGTTCCTGCTCACGTTGAAATGATGGGCTTCCTCGGAATGGGTAACAACCCGATGGTTGGTGCAACCGTTGCTGTTGCCGTAGCTATCGCTGAGGCAAGCAAGTAAGAAGAGTCCTGAATTCCAGATTCCAAAAATTCAAGACTAATCTCACAGATTAAGTCTATCCGATAAATGGAAAAACGGAATTCCTAATCTCGAAATTATACAACATGAAAAACTGCCTCTGCGTTTCTGCGCGGGGCAGTTTTTTTATACACCCAAACTATGAGTCGTATCCAAACTTTCATCTCATTTAGCGTCTTGCTGTTCATTTGCGCTATGAGCCTGAATGCACAGCAAAACAAGACCGGCCGAACCGACTTATCGGTTGGTCAATTCAAAGAGTATCTGACAAAAAATCCGGCTACGCCATTGATCGATGTACGTACCTCCGAAGAGTTTACTGCTGATCACCTGCAAAATGCAATCAACATTTCGGTTAACGATCCCAACTTCGACACAAAAATCTCCAAATTCGACAAAACTGAGACTGTAATGGTCTACTGTCGTTCTGGACACCGCAGTGTGACCGCTTCGGACAAACTGCTACAGCTCGGCTTTATCAGCATCTTCAACCTTGAGAAAGGCATCAACAGCTGGCGAACTGCCGGCGAACAAACAGTTAAATAATTAGGAATTATGAATTGTGAATCTTGAATTAATAATTTATCATTCATAACTTATAATTATTCATTGTTAATTATCAATTATTTATGTGGTTATTATTGGGCGCTCTTTCCGCGCTTCTATTAGGTATATACGACGTTGCAAAAAAGGTTTCGCTACAGAAAAATGCGGTTATTCCGGTACTATTTTCTTCTATCGTCATTTCCAGCCTTATTTTATCTCCGCTACCGGTGTTGTCGCATTATTTCCCCGAAATGATGAAAGGCACGCTGCTCTATGTTCCTCCGATGGACGGCAGAGCTCATTTTTACATCGTGCTAAAATCGCTGTTGGTGCTATCGTCGTGGCTGTTCGGCTACTTTGCCATGAAACATCTACCAATCACCATCGTCACCCCGATTGAGGCTACACGTCCGCTATGGACACTGCTTGGTGCTTTGGTCATTTTTTCAGAAAGACTATCGCCTTACCAATGGATTGGAGTGTCGGTTACGTTGATTTCGTTCTATCTTTTTTCGATGGTCGGCAAGAAAGAGGGTGTGGTTTTTCACCACAACAAATGGGTCTTTTTTATTATCTTAGCAGCTCTTACGGGAGCCGCCAGCGGACTCTACGATAAGTTCCTGATGAGGGAATTCAACCGGGTGGGCGTACAGGTTTATTATCTTTTTTATCAGTCAATTATCATGGGAATCATCACCCTGTTTCTCTGGTACCCCAAACGAAAAACATCGACACCGTTTCAGTGGAGATACTCAATTATCGGAATTTCCATTTTTCTTACACTTGCCGATTTTGTCTATTTCTTTGCCCTCTCCGATCCCGATGCTATGATTTCGCTGCTATCAACCGTACGTAGAGCCGGTGTGGTAGTCTCTTTTTCCATCGGAGCATTTCTGTTCAGAGAAAAAAACATCAAAATCAAATTTATTTGTCTGGCAGGTGTAATTGCCGGTACGCTAATCCTTTTATTTGGAAAATAAAAGCCCCAAATCCGATTTCAAACAAATTCTATTTAATTCCAAACAAAACAAACAAGGTTCGGCTCTAAAGCAACATTACACACACAAAACCAAACGAAACACTGCCAGATTGATAACAAGGCTCGATCTCAACCTTGCCTATTTATATTTTAGATACGTATTTTTTATATATTTAGCGTATAAAATTACCAAATAACAGTCCAAAAAGTTGTTTTCCGCTTCAAGAATGCTTAAAATTGCAACAAAAATATCATGCCATGGATATAGATAAACTGATGCATTCGCTGGAAGCCAAACACCCCGGTGAACAAGAATATTTGCAAGCAGTACGCGAAGTGCTGATGAGTATCGAAGAGGTTTATAACCAACACCCGGAGTTTGAAAAAGCAAAAATTGCAGAACGGTTGGTAGAGCCCGATCGGATTTTCACGTTCAAAGTACCTTGGATTGACGATAGCGGCGAGGTACAGGTCAATTTAGGCTACCGAATTCAGTTCAACAATGCGATAGGACCCTACAAGGGTGGACTTCGTTTCCACTCTTCGGTCAATCTCTCCATTTTGAAATTTCTGGGGTTCGAACAAATTTTCAAAAATGCGCTCACCACTCTTCCGATGGGAGGTGCCAAAGGGGGTTCTGATTTCAATCCGAGAGGCAAATCGGATGCTGAAGTAATGCGATTCTGCCAATCGTTTATGTTGGAACTCTGGAAACATATCGGTCCGGAGACCGATGTTCCAGCAGGCGACATTGGAGTGGGTGCCCGCGAAATTGGCTACCTGAACGGTATGTATAAAAAATTGACGAACACCGTTACCGGCGTTCTGACGGGCAAAGGTCTTGAATACGGAGGTTCGCTGATTCGACCCGAAGCTACCGGTTTTGGCGGTTTATATTTCGTACAACAGATGCTCGAAACAGCGGGTGATTCTTTGAAAGAAAAAACCGTGGCAATCTCCGGATTCGGCAATGTTGCCTGGGGTGCCGCACTCAAAGCCAATCAACTCGGAGCGAAAGTGATAACAATATCCGGCCCCGATGGTTATATTTACGATCCGAATGGAATTTCGGGAGAGAAAGTGGATTACATGCTCGAACTCAGGGCGACTTGTAACGATATTGTGGCTCCTTACGCCGAACAATTCGACGCTACATTTATTCCGAACAAACGACCCTGGGAGGTTAAAGCCGACATTGCGTTGCCTTGCGCGACACAAAACGAGCTGAATGAAGAAGATGCAAAACGACTGATTGCAAATGGCGTTTGCTGTGTGGGCGAAATTTCCAATATGGGATGCACCCCCGAAGCCATCGATCTGTTCATTGAAAATAAAATATTGTACGGTCCGGGAAAAGCGGTCAACGCAGGAGGCGTGTCCACTTCGGGACTTGAAATGACGCAAAATGCCATGCACCTTGGTTGGTCGGCCGAAGAGGTTGACGCGAAACTGCACCAGATCATGGGAAGTATTCATACCCAATGTGTGCAATACGGCCGACAGCCCGACGGGTATATCAACTACATGAAGGGGGCAAATATTGCCGGCTTCATGAAGGTTGCCCGAGCAATGATGGCGCAGGGAGTCATTTAAATGTAAAAGTCCCGGGCTTCTTTCCTGAAGTTCGGGACTTTATTTACCAAACCGCAAGGTTTGCCTATTTCGGGTATTTTTACCATTAAATATTTTACAAACATTAGCTATGAGAACAAATCTAAGTTCACAAATTACACTGAACCGGATTCCCGAGCGCTACTACCGACCAACCGATGCTTTCGAGTTGGCCGCGTTGACTCGCTTTGAAAAGGTGTCTGTGGAAATTTATGACGATGCTTTGCGTGGCTCTAAAAAAGTGGCTGCGGAAATTGTGGGGTTGATGAAAGAGAAAAACAGCAAGGGAGAATTGTTCGTTTTAGGCCTCACCGGCGGCAGAGCCGGCATCGAATTGTATTCAGAACTGGTACGCCTGCACAAGGAAGAAGGTTTGAGTTTTAAAAAAGTAGCGGTAGTCAATCTCTACGAGTATTATCCGTTGTCGAAGGCAATGGACAAAAGCTTTCTGTCTCGTATCAAAGAGATGCTGCTCGATCACATCGACATCGATCCGGCCAACATTATTTCGCCGGATGCAACGATCGACCGAAAAGATGTGATGGCTCATTGTAAAGCGTTTGAAGAGAGAATAAACGCTTTGGGCGGTATCGATTTTCAACTTTTAGGTATCGGACGGGGTGGTAACATCGGGTTCAACGAACCGGGTTCGCAACTGAATTCCACTACTCGACTGATTATGCTCAACAGCGAATCGCGCAAAGAAGCGGCTCGGCATCTTGGTTTTTCAGAACCACCTGCAAGCTCTATTACATTAGGTATTAATACAATAACAAAAGCTAAGCGCATTATATTACTCTCCTGGGGCGAAGACAAATCGGCTGTCGTACGCACAGCTGTCGAAGAGGCAGCTTCCGTAGCGTTTCCGGCATCGTTCCTCCAGTTACACAACAACGCATCTTTTGTGATCGACATACATGCCGCCGGAGAACTGACCCGAATCAGCAAACCGTGGTTAGTCACCTCGTGCGACTGGGACGATAAACTCATTCGCCGGGCTATCGTTTGGTTATGTCAACAGGTAAACAAACCGATTCTCAAACTCACCGACAAAGACTACACCGAACACAACCTGAGTGAGCTCTTGACAATATTCGGCTCGGCATATAACTGCAACATAAAAATATTCAACGATTTACAGCACACTATTACCGGATGGCCGGGTGGCAAACCCGATGCCGACGACACCTACCGTCCGGAACGGGCGAATCCTTACCCCAAAAAGGTACTGGTCTTCAGCCCGCATCCCGACGATGATGTTATTTCGATGGGAGGAACGTTGAAACGCCTTGTAGACCAACACCACGAAGTGCATGTAGCATACGAAACTTCGGGAAATATCGCGGTAAATGATGACGAGATCATCCGTTTTCTCTCCTTTGTTAAGGGCTATATCGAGATGTTTGAACCCGACAACAAAGAATTAAGAGCTCGTTACGAAATCCAATCACGTTTTCTGGTCAAAGGAGAAGGAAATGTTCCACTTTCCGAAATTTTGTCGATGAAAGGATTGATTCGACGGGGAGAAGCGAAGGCCGCCTGTCGGTTCGAAGGTGTTTCGTCCAAAAACGTTCATTTTCTCAATTTACCTTTTTATGAAACCGGCACCATCAAAAAGAATCCGATTTCGCAGGCCGACATTGAGATCGTCAAAACGCTTTTACAGGAATTGAAACCCCATCAGATTTATGTGGCCGGAGACCTTGCCGATCCGCATGGAACGCACAAAGTTTGTTTGGATGCCGTACTTGCCGCCATTGACGATCTAAAAAACGAAGCATGGCTCAACGACTGCCGCATCTGGATGTACCGCGGTGCCTGGATGGAATGGGAAATCGACCATATTGAGATGGCCGTACCTCTCAGCCCGGAAGAACTGCGTTCAAAACGAAATGCCATCCTCAAACACCAGTCACAAATGGAAAGTGCACCTTTCTTAGGTAACGACGAGCGACTTTTCTGGCAACGTTCCGAAGAACGGAATATAGCAACTGCTGCGTTCTACAATCAACTTGGATTGGCAGCCTACGAAGCTATCGAAGCCTTCGTTCGATATATTCCTATCAAATAAACCTATTTTGATTCCATCATCAACAGCCGTTTTGTCATTCAAGACGGCTGTTTTTGCATCCCACGCTCTTTTTGTAGCTTTGCAATCAGTTCTGATTCTCCTAAACAACGCCAATGATCCGGTTTATAAAATCGTATATGTTGCCGATTGCCATGTGCCTCGGCATCCTGTTTTACAAATTTTTCACCCAACTTTCCTTTATCACGCCCTACCTTATTTTTGCAATGCTATTCATTACCTATTGCAAAATATCTATCAAGGAAATTCGGTTTGAAAAATTTCATTTCTTCCTGTTGTCCATACAACTATTCGGAAGCATCGCCGTATATCTTGCACTGGTCGGAATCAGCCCTTTGGTTGCACAGGGCTCTATGATTTGTCTGTTGGCACCCACCGCCACCTCAGCAGCCGTAATCACAGGGATGCTTGGAGGGAGCATAGCCAGCCTGACCGCCTACAGCATTCTGAGTAACCTTTGCGTAGCCATTTTTGCACCGGTCATCTTTTCTTTTATCGGCGAGCACACCGACATGACCTTTTTTCAATCGTTTCTTTACATCCTGAAAGAAGTGTTTCCGCTCTTGATTCTGCCACTCGTATTGGCTTTTTTGCTTGAGAAACTGGCACCGAAAGCCAAATCAAAAATAAAAGCACTGCACGGCTGGTCATTCTATCTGTGGGCATTAGCACTCACAATCGTGGTAGGAAAAACAGTTTCGTTTGTAATGAAACAGTCAGCCTCCCATTATACCATCGAAATAGCCATGGCAGCTTGCACCTTTGTAATTTGCATCGGACAATTTATTGCAGGAAGAAAAATTGGAAGCCGGTACGATAAAACCGTTACCGGAGGGCAGGGATTGGGACAGAAAAATACGGTTCTTACCATCTGGATGGCACTCTCCTACCTCGATCCTATCTCTTCAATCGGACCCGGAGCGTACGTATTGTGGCAAAATCTGGTAAACTCGTATCAACTATGGAGGAAACAACGACAAGTCAAAGCCGACTCCTGACCTTGCCAGAAACCAGCCTGAAAATAAGAATGGGTGTGATACAAATAAAAAAACTACACTCTCTTTTTTGCTTCTTAAAAACTATACCTTAAATTAGCAAAACCTTAAATTTAGTAATACCACCTTTATAATTGGTAGCTACAAAGTTATTACGACAATAGAAAATCACCTGCAAAATTTGCAACAAATCATAACAATACGGTAACATCCATTGTCTGTTTTGATAAATTTGCTTGAAAAAATAGAACAACAAAAGAATGGATTACGTATTTTACCATTTTCACACAGCAAAATGGTCTCTCCCGTACCAATACGAATTGTTTGCAAAAAAATCCTTCCTTCTATTTTTCAACTAAAAAAAATTCTTATCTTTGCACCGCAAAACAAAACAGCGTTGAACCTTTCAAACAAGGGTACTCATACGCTTTTGATAAAAAAGAAACATGATTGCGAAAGTAGCTCAGTTGGTAGAGCACGACCTTGCCAAGGTCGGGGTCGCGGGTTCGAGTCCCGTCTTTCGCTCAAAAGGATGCCCGGATGGTGGAATGGTAGACACGAAGGACTTAAAATCCTTTGGCTTCACGGCTGTGGGGGTTCAAGTCCCCCTCCGGGTACTTAAAAAAAAGGGTTTACACTATTCCGTGTAAGCCCTTTTTTTATGACATTCTGTGCATCGTTCAATTATATCGATTTTCCATTTTATGTACAATCTCTTTTCCATGAACAAACCGCACAAATTTCAAGGATACATTACAAATTCTATATAACTTTGTAACATCAATTTTTACCCCTATAAAAAATCACACAACATGCATTTAGCAGACTCATACAAAGTCTTTTCGGGTACAAATAGCCGCTATCTGGCTGAGAAAATTTGCCAAAGCTTAGGTTGCGAACTGGGAAAAATGACAACAACTCATTTTGCCGACGGCGAATTTGCGGTTAGATATGACGAATCGATCCGCGGTTGTTATGTTTTTCTGGTACAATCCACCTATCCTTCATCCGACAATTTAATGGAGCTTCTCCTGATGATTGATGCAGCCAAACGGGCATCTGCCTACAAAGTTATTGCTGTCATCCCCTATTTCGGATGGGCTCGTCAGGACCGAAAAGACAAACCCCGTGTATCAATCGGAGCAAAACTGATTGCTGATCTTTTGAGTACTGCCGGTATCGACCGCCTGATTACCATGGATCTCCACGCCGATCAGATTCAGGGCTTTTTCAATGTACCGGTGGATCACCTTTATGCATCGACATTGTTCATTCCTTATATCAAATCTCAGCAAATAGAAGATCTGGCCATCGCCTCTCCTGATGTAGGAGGCTCCAAACGCGTAGGATCGTACTCCAAACATATGGAGGCTCCGATGGTACTTTGCTACAAGTTGCGTGAAAAAGCAAATGAGGTAAGCGAAATGAAAATTATAGGTAAAGTAACGGGTAAGAATGTTATCATTCTCGACGATATGGTCGACACAGCCGGTACCCTTACCAAAGCTGCCGGTCTGATGATGGAATACGGAGCAAAATCGGTAAGAGCAATCGTTACCCACCCCATCATGTCGGATCCGGCATCACAACGCATCGAAGATTCGGTTTTGAAAGAGATTATTTTCACCGATTCCATTCCATACAAAGGAAGTTGCAGCAAAGTAAGAGTTTTGTCGGTTGCCGATTTATTTGCCGACACCATCAAAAAGATATTCAACAACGAATCTATCAGCAGTCAATATTTGCTTTAACCGTCGGCTGCAAAGCAGCTTTAACGAACCTGTGATTAGGAAATAAAGATAATAATACCTATCTTTACAGTCTAAAAATCACATATTTGAACAACTTCTTGTCGTGGATATACTGTCAGTTTTACGCTAACATATTGAAATGAAAGAAGTTTTTCGCATTAAAATTGTTATTCGTTTGAATTTATAAAACAACCCGGCAAAACAGGCTTACCAAGACGGGCACAATCCGGCAGAGGAACCTGTTGATCCAACTAAAAATTACTACGATGAAAGAAATTGACGATCTTCCGGAATTTGACGACGATGAAGCTATCGCGTTTATCTTGAAATTCATTCCTCAGGAACTCAAAGCAAAAGTAACCGAAGATGATATTGCTTACATCCTGGATGTTATCTACGATTTTTACGAATCGAACGGATTGATTGAAGAAGATTCGACAGAAGAGGCTTCTATTGATGAAGAAGATATGTTGAATTTTGTAATGAAAGCTATTAAAAAAGACAAAGTAGTTAGCCTTTCCGAAGAAGAAGTTCAAATTTTGCTGAACGGCGAATTTGAATACGGAAAATCCATTGGTATCTACGACGAAGAATAAATCAAACACAATCATTTAAAATATTAACACAGAACAACACTTATGAGCACAACATCTATTTTAGACAAAGCTGCTGACAACATTCGTATTTTAGCATCAAGCATGGTCGAAAAGGCCAAATCAGGTCACCCAGGTGGAGCTATGGGCGGTGCCGATTTCGTTAACGTACTTTTTAGCGAATTCTTAACTTACGATCCGAAGGATCCTCAATGGATCAATCGCGACCGCTTTTTCCTCGATCCAGGTCACATGTCGCCGATGCTTTACAGTGTTTTGGCTCTTACCGGTAAATATTCTCTCGATGATCTGTCACAGTTTCGTCAATGGGGTAGCGTAACTCCGGGACACCCAGAAGTAGATGTTGAACGCGGTGTTGAAAATACTTCCGGCCCGCTCGGACAAGGACACACGATGGCTGTAGGCGCTGCTATCGCCGAACGTTTTCTTGCTGCCCGTTTCGGCAACTGGATGAGTCACAAAATTTACACTTTCATTTCCGATGGTGGCGTTCAGGAAGAAATTTCGCAAGGAGCTGGTCGTATTGCCGGGACACTCGGACTGAGCAACCTGATTATGTTCTACGATTCGAATGACATTCAGCTTTCGACTGTTGTAAGCGAAGTGAGCGTAGAAGATACCGCAAAAAAATACGAAGCTTGGGGCTGGAACGTAATGACCATCGTTGGAAACAACGCAGCTCAAATTCGCGAAGCTTTGGCTAAAGCTCAGACCGAAAAGGAACGTCCTACCCTGATTATCGGTAAAACCATCATGGGTAAAGGTGCCGTTACGGCTGACGGAAGCAGCTTCGAAAACAAATGTGCCACCCACGGGATGCCATTGAGCGAAGGCGGTGCTTCATACGAAAAGACAATTCAAAATCTCGGCGGAAATCCCGAAAACCCATTCGTTATCTTCCCCGAAGTAGAAGAGCTCTACGCCAAACGTAAAGCCGAACTGGCAAAAATTACCGCCGAAAAGAAAGCCCAACAGGCTGCATGGGAAAAAGAAAATCCCGAACTGGCTAAAAAATTAGCTAAATTCTTCTCGAAAGAGGCTCCTAAAGTTGACTTTGCTGCTATTGCTCAAAAAGCCGATCAGGCTACACGAGCAGCATCTTCTACCGTTTTGGCTGCATTTGCAAGTCAGGTAGAAAACATGATTGTTGCTTCGGCCGACCTTTCCAACTCGGACAAAACCGACGGCTTCCTCAAAAAAACACACGCCTTCACCAAGGGTGATTTCTCTGGAGCATTCTTCCAAGCTGGTGTATGCGAATTGACAATGGCTGCTATTGCAAACGGTATGGCACTCCACGGAGGGGTTATTCCTGCAGTGGGTACATTCTTCGTATTCTCCGACTACATGAAACCGGCCGTACGTATGGCTGCTTTGATGCAATTGCCCGTTAAATATGTTTGGACACACGATGCATTCCGCGTAGGCGAAGACGGTCCTACTCACCAACCGGTTGAACAGGAAGCTCAAATCCGCCTGATGGAACAGTTGAAAAATCACCACGGCAAAAATGGAATGTTGGTGCTTCGTCCTGCCGATGCCGACGAAACAACCGTTGCATGGAAACTGGCACTTGAAAACACCAGCACTCCTACCGGTTTGATTCTGTCTCGTCAGAACATTAAGAACCTTGTTGCCGAAAACGGTTACACATCGGCTTTGCAAGCAGCAAAAGGAGCATATATCGTTTACAAACCTGCAACTAAAGCCGACATTACGTTGGTTGCCAACGGTTCTGAAGTAGCTACTTTGGTCGAAGCCGTTCCATTCCTGAAAGAAAAAGGCATTGAAGCACAGGTTGTTTCGGCACCTTCCGAAGGCTTGTTCTTCAATCAGGACGAAAGCTACCGCAACGAAGTAATTCCCGCATCGACTCCGGTATTTGGGTTGACAGCAGGTCTTCCTTCTACATTGCAACGCTTGGCAGGCGCCAACGGTAGAGTATTCGGTTTGGATCATTTCGGATACTCGGCACCCTACAAAGTATTGGACAAAGAATTTGGTTTCACTGCAGAAAATGTAGTCAACCAGGTTACAGCACAACTGGGCAAGTAATAGACTTGCCCTTTCCTTAGTTTCTGACACCGTGGAAAGATAACACAATTTTATTGTTATCTTTTAATCACTTAGTTATGTATAAAGCAAGACATATAACCGACGACATTTATTACATAGGTGTCAACGACCGGCAAAAGGTGCTCTTTGAAAATCTCATTCCACTACCACACGGAGTTTCGTACAACTCTTATCTGATAATGGATGAAAAGACAGTTCTTGTCGACACCGTTGAAGTCTCGTTTGCAGAGGTTTTTCTGGATAAGCTGTTAAGTGTACTGGGCGACCGGCATCTCGACTATCTGGTCATCAACCACATGGAACCCGATCATTCGGGTGCCATTCGTGCCATTCGCCGAATGTTTCCCGACATTAAAATTGTGGGAAATGCCCGTACATTCAACATGTTGGAAGGTTTTTACGGCATCCATGACGGTTTGCACGAAGTGAAGGATGGAGACCAATTGCCAATAGGAAAACACACATTGCAGTTTTTCCTGACACCGATGATTCACTGGCCAGAAACGATGATGACCTATGATATCAATGACAAATTGATTTTCACCGGTGATGCTTTCGGCGCTTTCGGCACATTAGACGGAGGTGTTTTGGATACCGACATTGAAACCGGTAACCACTTGGAAGAAAGCCGTCGTTATTTTTCAAATATTGCTGGCAAATATGGTTCTGCGGTTCAAAAGGCATTGCTTAAACTGAAGGAAATAGAAATCAAAACAATTTGCCCGACTCACGGACCGGTTTGGCGTGAAAAAGTCGATCAGATAATCGACATCACAGACAGGTTGAGCCGTTACGAAGGCGAACGCGGAGTGGTGATTATTTACGGTAGTATGTATGGCAATACGGAGCAGATGGCAGAAGCTATCGCCTATGGACTTTCGGAAGAAGGCGAAAAAAACATCACCATCTACAACGTGTCGAAAACGGATGTTTCGTTTATTTTGAGCGATATTTTCCGTTACGACCGCATTGTAATCGGCAGTCCGACTTATAGCAACGAACTGTTCCCCGAGATTGCGTCTTTGCTTGCAAAGTTGGAAACACGCGATATCAAAAACCGTAAATTTGCCTATTTCGGTTCGTCGACATGGGCAAACGCCTCTATCAAACTTCTGGCTGCATTTGCCGAGAGAGTAAAATGGGAGGTTGTTAGCCTGCCGATTGAAATCAAGCAGAGTCTGAAAGAGGACAAATACGAAGATTGTATCGCTTTGGGAAGATTATTGGCAAAATCATAACAGAGAGTGTATTGGCAGATTTGCTGATGATTTTGTTATGGAGAAGATGATTGAGATAGTGACGATACTATCGCTAAACGTGATGATGAACGCAAAATTACAAATCTTTAAATTACACTTAGGATGAGACTTATTATCGAACCCGACTATGATGTCGTATCGAAATGGGCAGCAGCTTACATCGTATCGAAAATACGCAAAGCCAACCCCACGGCCGAAAAACCTTTTGTTCTGGGTCTTCCTACCGGATCAACACCGCTGGGGACTTACAAAGAACTGATCGCCCTGCATAAGGCAGGAGTTGTTTCTTTCAAAAATGTGATTACTTTCAACATGGATGAGTACATCGGAATTCCCGAAGATCATCCCGAAAGCTATCATACTTTCATGCAAAAGAATTTCTTCAGCCATATCGATATTCCGAAAGAAAATATCAATATTCTGGATGGAAATGCAGCCGATACGGCCGCCGAATGCGAACGGTATGAGGCGAAAATAAAAGGGGTAGGAGGTATCGACCTGTTTATGGGTGGTGTTGGATCGGACGGACACATTGCTTTCAACGAGCCCTGTTCTTCGCTTTATTCACGCACCAGAGACAAAGAGCTGACTACCGATACGATTATAGCCAACTCACGTTTCTTCGACAACGATGTCAGCAAAGTGCCCAAAACAGCACTTACAGTTGGGGTAGCAACCATTCTGGATGCCCGCGAGGTACTGATTCTGATTTCCGGACACAACAAAGCGCGTGCGCTGCGTCAGGCCGTGGAAGAAGGTGTCAACCATAAATGGACGATCAGTATGCTGCAACTGCATCCGAAAGGAATTATTGTTTGCGACAATGCTGCCTGCGATGAGCTGACAGTAGGTACCTACAAATATTTTCTGGACATCGAAAGTCAATGGCTTGATCCGAACAAAATGTTGTAATAAGAGATAACGACACTTTAAAATAGAAAAGGTTTCATCGCAGCAATGCTACCGATGAAACCTTTTTATTTTTACCGAACAGCTATTTATCATTCGGTTATAATTTCATCCATAACCACATCCCACTCTTCAGAAGGAACCGCATCCACAATCTGCAACCGAAACGCCACCCCTATTTTACGAGCTTGCGTCGATGGTAAAAACCGGTCGTAGTATCCCCGACCCCGTCCCAGACGATGTCCCTGCAAATCGAAAGCCACACCGGGAACAATAACCAGATCCACATCTTCCTCACAGGCCTCTCCAACCGGTTCCATAATACCAAACGCACCGGCTTGCATGCGATCGCGCCCCCTAAAGAGGCGTATTTCCATCTCATCACCACGCACAACCGGCAGGTAAAATTGTTTTGTCTGCCAATACTTTTCAATCAAGGGTTCAATCTGCACCTCATCGGCAAGCGGCCAGTAACACAAAACAGAATGAGCAGTGCGAAAAGCTTCACACTGCTCAATATGCTGCACAATTCTCTCCGACAAACAGATCTGTTCGTCTTTCGACAACTGTTGTTTACGCTCTTTTATCAATTTGCGAACCAACGCTTTTGCCTGCGATTGGAACTCTTCTGCCATATCAAATCAATTTCTTGATTTCGGCAATAATTTCTTCGCCCAACCGATCGGCCTCCTCCGGCGATTTGGCTTCGGAATAAATCCGGATAATCGGTTCGGTGTTCGATTTACGCAAATGTACCCATCCTTCGGCAAAATCGATTTTTACGCCATCAATATCGTTGATATCGTATTGTGCATATTTTGCTTTGATAGCAGCCAACACTTCGTCTACATTGATAGAAGGCGTAAGCTCCATCCGTTTTTTGCCCATAAAATAGGAGGGATACGATGCACGCAATTCGGATACTTTCTTCCCTGTTTTTGCCAGATGCGACAAGAACAAAGCAATGCCCACCAAAGCATCGCGTCCGTAATGGCTGGCCGGATAAATCACGCCACCGTTGCCTTCGCCACCAATTACAGCATTGGTCTCTTTCATTTTGGTCACCACGTTCACCTCGCCCACGGCCGAAGCAGTGTACGAGCCTCCATGTTGCTGTGTAACGTCGCGCAAAGCACGGGTAGAGCTCATATTGGAAACCGTATTGCCCGGTGTATGCGATAGCACATAATCTGCAACCGATACCAAGGTGTACTCCTCGCCGAACATCGATCCGTCTTCGCAAATGATTGCCAATCGATCGACATCGGGATCGACCACAAATCCGACATCAGCTTTTCCGCTTTTCAGGAAAGAGGCAATTTCGGTAAGGTGTTCCGGCAGCGGTTCCGGATTGTGAGGAAAATGTCCATTGGGAGTACAATTCAGCTGTTCTACATTGTTCACTCCCAAGGCCGACAACAATTCCGGGATAGCGATTCCACCCACCGAGTTCACACAATCGATAGCCACCCGAAAATCGGCTTTATAAATCGCTTCGATATCGACCAAATCGAGTGCCAACACACTCTCGATATGCTTTTGCGTATACGAAAAATCTTCCGTCAATTTACCGATAGCATCCACTTCGGCATAGTCAAAATCCTGCGATTCGGCAATGTTCAAAACGGTTTCACCCTCTTTGGCATCCAAAAACTCGCCCTTTTCGTTGAGCAACTTGAGCGCGTTCCATTGTTTCGGATTATGGCTGGCGGTAAGAATGACGCCACCGCTTGCGTTTTCCATCGTGACGGCAAGTTCGGTGGTAGGTGTGGTAGCCAATCCGATATTGACAACATCGAAACCCATGCCAAGCAGGGTACCGATTACCACATGATTCACCATTTCGCCCGAAATACGGGCATCTCTACCAACAACCACCTTCAACGGATACTGTGTTGTATTTTTCTTCACCCAGGTTGCATACGCTGTAGTAAATTTCACTATATCCAGAGGATTCAATCCGTCGCCGGCCTTTCCTCCTATAGTACCCCGAATTCCTGATATGGATTTGATTAATGACATAGTATAAAAGTTTGGTATATATATAAAACGACTGCGAACCAAAATACAAGAAAATGATTCGCAGCGATTAATATAATTTTGTGAATTTTATCTCGGCAATTTTTTAATGCTGAGTTTATAGTAATATGGAGTTACATTCGACTGATCGGTAGAAGTTCCCATTGTTCCGGGCACGATCAATTCAGCCTGTGCTCCCGAATATTTCATGTAAGCTACAGCTTCTTGCCATGCAGTAGGCTCTGATCCGACAGTGCCATATGTCATGGTATACGGATAGGCAGAACCCAACGTTGTCCATGTATTTTCAAGCGTATCGGGCGGCAAAGTCAAATCCATTTTCACATACCGTACAATCACCGCATCACCCAAACGAATAGAATCTTTACTATCGATTGCAGACTGATCTCCCACCTGCAACAAATGATAATACAAACCGGTAGAGCTCAAATAATAATCTTTCTTTCCCGTCCACGCCTTTGTAGCATAATCGGCAGGCAAAGAACCTACAACATTAATGGTATCGTAACGAAGGAAAGTACTTATGGTGGCTTTTTGTTGCTTCAACAGGTCGGAATAGGTAGAATTTCCACTACAACCAACAACAAGCACTGCAAAGAAACAGCTTAACAAAAAGCCTGAGAATAACTTCATATTTTCTGTTTGAAGGATGAAACAAATAAACAAAAGGTGTATTGTTGCGCAAAGTTACAATTATATTTGAATTCATATCAAGATTCGGCCTCGTTTTTTGAATAGTTAAGGATATTGTAGAACGCCGTAGCCCCCTGATGCCATCGGATTTGACACCTGACAGATCAATCGGCTCAAATAGCAGCGCTTTATGGTTAATTTTTATTAATTAAAACTTTTCAATGCAACGTTTCACACTGCGATTCATCTTTTCTTACAGAGGCCAAAGAGTTGTTTGACGGCGAAAACAAACCACAGAAGCATTTTGAGCCAGTTTTTCTACCGCAAAACTCTCTTTCACAAGGGACGCACAGCATAACCACAACAACACCAGGCCTGCAAAAGGATAAAAACCAATCATTTTCGTGCAATTTTCAAATGACAACAGAAGCTAAAAATTACACCGAAAATGTTACAGTTCACGTATGAAAACATTGGAATGATTAACATAAAACATTATACACCAGAATAATATATACTGCCTTAGCGTTGGCAATCTTTATTTTTTTTGGTTTTTGGTTAGATGGGAGTCCGGTTCACTGTGAAGTGACCGGATTTTTTTTGCCGCCCATTCAAATTTTACTATCTTTGAATTCTTATTTTGACAGCACAAACCGAGCTCACAGCTCTCCTGTCATGCTTATTTTAATAGTAACAAAACACACCTGAAGATACTAAGCTCAATCTTCTAACATTCATTCTATGTCTACTCGAAATTGGATCTCGTTAATCATTGTCATGTTAGGTATCACATTTTGCGCATGTACCAACGAAAGCGACAAATGGAAAGATTTAAATGAAAAATTCTTAGAAAACAACAAAACAAAAAATGGCGTAGTCACTCTAAAAGACGGACTCCAATACAAAATTCTGACGCAAGGCGTGGGGTTAAAACCCACAGTCGGAAGTTATGTTCAAATCGTGTACTCGGGGAAATTAATTGACGGAACCGTTTTTGACACGACAATGAACGACACCACTTGGGTCAACACCGCAAGTTCCAGTTACGTTTCTTCGTATGTTGCCGGATTTCAGGAAGCATTAACCCGGATGAACACAGGCTCTCGCTGGGAAGTTTACATTCCACAATCGCTGGGATATGGTTCCGACGGCTACGGCACTATTCCTTCTTATTCCACCTTAATTTTTGACGTACAATTGATCGGATTCAAATAACCGATTATTCAATAACCATTTAAATACATTGCTTATGGACATGCTTGTTGTTGGCGGGTTAGTCGTACTATTCGTCCTGCTCATCACTTTTTTCTACTATGTTCCGTTTTTACTTTGGATTTCGGCCAAGGTTTCGGGTGTCAACATCTCGCTGATCCAGCTTTTCCTGATGCGTATCCGTAAAGTTCCGCCTCATGCCATCGTGCGATGTATGATCGAAGCTCACAAAGCTGGCCTCAGCACCATTCGTCGTGACGACCTCGAAGCACACTACCTTGCCGGAGGGCACATCGAAAGAGTCGTTCATGCTTTGGTTTCTGCTGCAAAAGCAAACATCGAACTATCATTTCAGATGGCAACGGCAATCGACTTGGCCGGTCGCGATGTATTTGAAGCCGTACAAATGTCGGTAAACCCGAAAGTACTCGATACACCCCCGGTAACCGCTGTTGCCAAAGATGGCATCCAGATGATTACCAAAGCCCGTGTAACCGTTCGTGCAAACATCCGCCAGTTGGTGGGTGGAGCCGGTGAAGAAACAGTTCTCGCCCGTGTCGGCGAAGGTATCGTTTCATCTATCGGATCGTCGCAATCGCACAAAACCGTAATGGAAAATCCGGATTCAATTTCAAAACTGGTTCTCCATAAAGGCTTGGATGCCGGAACTGCCTTTGAAATCCTCTCCATTGACATTGCTGACATCGACATCGGAAAAAATATCGGAGCGCAGCTTCAAATGGATCAAGCCGAAGCCGATAAAAATATTGCTCAGGCTAAAGCCGAAGAACGCCGTGCAATGGCTGTCGCTTCGGAGCAAGAGATGAAATCCAAAGCACAAGAAGCACGCGCAAAGGTAATCGAAGCCGAAGCAGAAGTTCCCAAGGCCATGGCCGATGCCTTCAGAAGCGGTAACCTTGGCATCATGGATTACTATAAAATGAAAAATATTGAGGCCGACACGTCGATGCGCGAATCGATAGCGAAGCCTTCGTCTACGCAGGGAGCCAGCGGTAACAAGCCTTCGAAACCGGCCTAAACGACTCTGAATAAACAAAACGGATTGTGTAATTATGCAGTCCGTTTTTTTATTTCAAAATTTTAGACCCATCAATTTTATACTATTGGCTATAAACTCTTATTTTTGTATCTTTGCCCAATTTTATTTTCAAAAAAGAAACAGATATGGCACACTATTTAAATGACATCTCCAGAACGTTTAGTGAATACCTGCTGATCCCGGGTTTAACTACCAAAGAGTGTATTCCGAACCAGATATCGTTGAAGGCTCCGCTTGTAAAATTCAAAGCAAACGAAGCCCCGGCAATATCTCTCAACGTTCCGTTTGTATCGGCAATTATGCAATCCGTGTCGGATCATAAGATGGCGATTGAACTTGCCCGCAATGGTGGCCTTTCGTTTATATTCGGTTCGCAATCGATCGAATCGCAAGCCGAAATGGTACGCAAAGTAAAAAAATACAAAGCCGGATTCGTTATCAGTGATGCCAACCTAACACCCGAAAATACCTTAGCCGACGTGTTAGCGCTAAAGGAAAAAACGGGGCATGCCACCATCGGCATTACCGAAAAAGGCACTTCGGACAGTAAACTGCTGGGCATTATTACCGGCCGCGACTACCGTGTAAGCCGCGACGGTCTTGACAAAAAAGTAAAAGAGTTTATGACTCCGTTCGACAAACTGATAACCGGCGAATTCGGTATCTCTTTGGCCGAAGCAAACGACATCATCTGGGATCACAAACTGAACTGCCTGCCCATTATAGACAAGAACCAATATTTGAAATATTTCGTATTCCGCAAGGACTACGATAGCCATCAGGACAATCCGAATGAAATTTCGGATGCCGACAAAAAATTGCTGGTCGGTGCAGGTATCAACACCCGTGACTACACCGAACGCGTTCCTCTACTGATTGAAGCCGGTGTTGATGTTTTGTGCCTCGACTCATCCGATGGATTCTCCGTTTGGCAAAAAGAGACGCTGGAATATATAAAGAGCACCTACGGCGACAAGGTAAAAATCGGTGCCGGCAACGTGGTGGACCGAGACGGGTTCTTATATTTGGCCGAAGCCGGAGCCGACTTCGTAAAAGTAGGCGTTGGTGGCGGTTCTATCTGCATCACCCGCGAACAGAAAGGGATCGGCCGCGGACAAGCCACTGCTTTGATTGAAGTAGCCGCCGCACGCGACGAATATTTCAAAAAAACCGGAGTTTATGTACCTATCTGTTCCGACGGTGGCATCGTACAGGATTACCACATGGTGCTGGCACTGGCAATGGGAGCCGACTTTATCATGATGGGACGCTATTTCGCCCGCTTCGACGAAAGCCCTACCCGCAAACTGATGGTAAATGGCAACTACATGAAAGAGTACTGGGGCGAAGGCTCTAACCGCGCGCGTAACTGGCAACGCTACGATGCCGGAGGAAGCGAAGGTTTGAAGTTTGAAGAGGGCGTCGACAGCTTTGTGCCGTATGCCGGTAAGTTGAAGGACAACCTCGACATTACGCTGGGCAAAATTCGTTCTACTATGAGCAGCTGCGGAGTAACTTCTATCCCCGACCTGCAGAAGAATGGCAAGATCACATTGGTTTCGTCAACCAGTATTATCGAAGGCGGAGCACACGACGTGATTGTAAAAGATTCGCGCAACAACGGCTAACGTTGATCGACACATAAAGTAAGCGGGCGGATTCTCGAAAGAAAATCCGCCCGCTTTTATTTTTATGGATGATGTCAGTTATTGACCCTCACTTCAAGGTCGTTGTAAATATTCAACTCCACGGTAGCTCCTGCTACATGACGGCCATACCGATCCTCGAGATAACCGCTGACAACAATATCCTGTTTGCCATATCGACTCATATAATACATGGCATCGGACATAAAATGATGAAAAGCTGGATTATTTCTCGAATCGGCTATAGTGATAATCTCTCCATTTTTATACACAGGAACATCGGGAATTCGATAGACACCGATGCCATCCACATCGATCACAACTCCACGAACCACATCACCCGCTACCAAATTGCCGGTAACCTCCACAACAGAGCCCAACAAACTGAACTCATTAATGGAACTTGCCGAACCGGTAATCACAATATCTTCGGGATAGGCGATTTGTCGGCTCTCAAAATAGCCGTCGGACGCCGTTACCGGAGTAAACCTATAATCAAGCGTACCCTGTGTCACAATCTCCTTTTCGCACGAAGTAACCAACAGAGCCAAGGCTACTATAAACCCCAGAATAATTTTTTGTCTCATCTTAAAAAATTAAATTTGTCGAAAACGATCATACCATACACACTATACCAGAGAGCACAACTCCGGTTCCATATTCCGACAACGATTTTATCTCGCTTATCTATAATCAAATCTTCATATTCATCGCACTGCGAACCTCTTCGAGTGTAGCCGAACCCACTTCGCGGGCTTTGGCGGCGCCATCGAGCAGCACCTGACGCACATAATCCATATTTGCTTCCAGTTCGGTCCGTTTCTGACGGAAAGGACGGAGGTATTCGTTGATCGACTCAGTCAGCACTTTCTTCAACTGTCCGCCACCACCGTTACCAATGCTTTCGGCCACCTCTTCCGGCGTACGTCCGGTACACATAGAGATAAGCAGCAACAGGTTCGACACTTCGGGACGATTTTCCGGATCGTACGTAATAAGACGTTCGGCATCGGTCTTGGCCTTCTTAATCAACGCAGCCGTTTCGTCTTCAGTTGCGCTCAGCATAATGGCATTGTTGCGGCTCTTGCTCATCTTTTGTCCGCCATCCAGCCCAAGAATCATCGGCGACTTACTCAACAGCGGTTGCGGTTCAGGAAATACAGGATTACCTGCCGCAAATTTATCGTTGAACCGACGGGCAATCAAACGGGTCAGCTCAAGATGCGGCAGCTGATCTTTACCCACCGGTACCACATTGCCCTTGCAAAAGAGAATATCGGCGGCCTGATGCACCGGATAGGTATACATACCTGCATTGATGCTCTTCAAACCCGATGCCTGAATCTCTTCCTTCACCGTCGGGTTACGATTGAGCTCGGCGTTGGAGACCAACGTCAGGAACGGTAACAGCAACTGATTCAGTTCGGGAACATAGCTGTGCGGAAAGATAAATGTTTTTCCGTCGGTAGGATCGATGCCGGCCGCCAGATAGTCGAGCGTCAGCTGACGCACGTTTTCCGATATTTTATCGAACGAATCACGATCGGTGAGCACCTGGTAATCGGCAATAACGATATAGGTTTCAACACCCAGATTGTGTAACCGGACACGGTTTTGAAGCGACCCGAACAGGTGACCGATATGCAGCCGGCCGGTTGGCCGGTCACCGGTCAGAACCCGGTATTTCTCCGGATGAATAGCCAAATCTGCCTCTAATTTCTTACTTCTTTCCACCGCAACCTCGTATGTACCCAACTCCATTTTTTCTGTATCCGACATAATTCTATTCGTTTGTTCTGTTTTACGTTTAATAGACTCTTTTTTCAGCGTCTGAGAAATATTGGCAAATTTACATCTTATTTTGAAAATAGAGGGTGTAAACGGGTGGATATTTGCAGGTAAAAATGGAGTTTTCGTTATTCGAGACAGGGATTCAGGAAATATCCTATGCCTATTTCGATTTTCCAATCAATGGTTTAAGCTCTTTAGTTAGCTCAAGCTCTAATGGATTAATGTAATCACCCAAATTATTTTCAAACACAATAAGATGTACTTTCAATCCCAACTTAATTGATTTTGCCCAAAATCTTAACTGTAATCCACCTGTTTTCGCATGTGCATAACCAAAATGAGTCGATAACCTAGCTCCAACATCCTTCTTAACTTTACCCACATAAAGAATGTTTGTATCTTCATCCGGTTTATCTTTTAATCCTGATTTATTTCGTTCAGCACTCTGAACATCAAATGCCTTATACGCCTCCAAAATCTCAGATGCTTGTTCACGTTTAAATTCAAAAAAATACAAACACGATTTACTTTTTATATTATCTTCCAGCTGATCGAAATTTCGAAAAAAAGAAATCTTCAAACTTTCTGGCAGATCATATTTTGCTTTCTTATTCAATTCCGGATCATCCAAAGTTGCGCAATTAATAAGAAGCACATAATGATGAAATCCTTGATTTGACAATATATGCGTATACACATCAATACCTTTACATACTGATTTCTGAATTAACTCTTGAATTATATTTTCGTCCATACTCTTTATATATTTAATGATTATTTCAAAACAAGTAGAGACGTGGCATGCCACACTAGTGTCCGCTAAAATAATTTAAGCATTTCAAAACTATCAATTTGTAAATCTGCGCTTGTACTAATTCCAGTTATAAATTCTCGAAGATTAGTTTTTTCAAATAATGAAACGCTCAAAATTCGAAGTAATTCAAATGGAGACATCTTTGTTTTTAGTTCTGTTCCAATTAACGCTACTAAGCAATAAGCTGTTATGCACGTATAGATCTGTATTTTCACTGCATTCTCCGTAAAGCCATAAAATCTTTTAATCCTTAAGTGTTGCTTTATCCATTTGAAAAATAGTTCAATCTGCCATCTACATTTGTATAGATAAGCTATTTTCTGGGCATCAAGATCAAAATTATTTGTGAAAAATTCCAACACACAATTCTTTTCTTTGCTATAATAATGCACAATGCGCAGAGGTGCTTTGTAAATGTTTTTTGCCCAGCGATTGGATAAGACTATCTTCAAATCCAACAATATACCAGTTTCTTTTTCATTACTATTATAGGTCTCCAATACGTCATATCGCATCTTTTTTTTTCGTCTTACCACGTAAAAACCACCAAGCGAATCTATCCGAGATAGCGATGCTAATTTCACATAGGCTTTATCGAAAATATAGAAAGCATCTGACTTATAATCAAACATATCCATAATTGATTGATCTCTCACATTATGGTCTGTAACAATATTGCAAACAGGAATACTGGTTAGAATGTCAAATAATACATGGATTTTGATACCTCCTGTCCCATTCTACAATTCTGACCACCAAAACTGATTTGGATCTAATTTTATGGTTGTTGAATCTGCTGCAAATACACGATAATTGATTCCTTCCATAAACAGATTGTCCATATTTATTTTTTTGCTTTGCGCAAGCTCCACCATTCGTTCTGCAAAAAGTTGAAAAATACGCACATCTCGTTTCTCATTTGCTTCAGATAATGTGGAACGACAAACGCTTTTGCCAAATCCCAAATGGTGAAACTTCTGCTTATGAGGCTCAAGGGAGCCAATAATATCTCTGAGGCCTTCTCTATTGGTTAGCTGTGCCCAAAGCATAACCAAAATATGATTCCAGCAAGAAAAAGATTTTACACTATGATTACCCTGAAATTTTCTTACCAGATACTCAAAATAGTCACGAGGTAAAAATTGACATAATTGTGTAAAGATATACGAGTCTTTGTTCATCGCTTACAATTTGATAGTTTCATCAAATGTAAGCGTTTGAAAACCTCCGACAAATTTATTACGGCATAAATACTTACTCAATTGTAATTTATATAGCCACTACCTTGTTTTATACCGGACACTAGTGCGGCATGCCACGTCTCTACCGAAACAGTTGCGGCGCAAATTCGCTCAGGTAAATGCGCCAGTTTTTCCAGATATGGCCTTCGCCGGTCTCGAAATATGTATAGGGGAAATGATGGACATCAAGTCGTTTCCGGTAATCGGCATTGGCTTTGTAGAGGAAATCGGTACTTCCGATTCCAATCCAGTAGAGTTTCGGATGTTTATCGAACTGCACCTGCAACTTCTTATCCATATCCATGTACACCGGCGAACTATTTCCGCTGTCGGGCAGGATTGCCGCCGAAAAGAGGCCTACATAGTCGAACATGTCGGGATACTCTTTTGAAATATGCAGGGAATGAAATCCTCCCATCGAAAGACCTGCAATGGCACGTCTCGATTTTGCTTTCACCGTACGATAATTCCGGTCGATGAAATTTACAATTTCAGGAAACGATTTTTCGTACGAGCCCTCCATGGTTTTGGACAACTGAAATGTCGGTTTGTAAAATCCGAGTGACGATTCGCCCGGTGCAGCTTCCTGTACAGCATTGCCGTTGGGCATCACCACCATCATTGGCTTGGCTTTGCCGGCAGCAATCAGGTTGTCGAGAATCTGCGCCGTACGTCCCAGCGCAATCCAGGCCTCTTCGTCGCCACCCATGCCATGCAACAGGTACAAGACCGGATAATTTATCTTGCTCTCTTCGTATCCGGGAGGGGTGTAAATGGTCATGCGGCGGGTAAGCCCGAGCGACGAACTCTGGTACCAACGACGGGCAACGCTACCGTGAGGCACGGCGTTCACCTTGTAAAGATCTGCCCGTCCGCCACCGATTATAAAGACGTTGGTCACGGTAGCCACATCGCGAACCAGGTAAACATTCGACGGATCGGTCACTTTGCAACCATCGACCACAAACGAATAGCTATAAAGTTCGGGTGCAAGCGACTGTGCCGTTGTAAACTCCCATACTCCTTTATCATTCTTTGCAAATTGCGCCGTTCCCGGCACATCGACCGTACCGGATGGGGTCGTCTGTTTCTGAACCGGCAAAAAATCGCCCGTTACTTCCACTTTCACGGCCTGCGGAGCGTTCAAACGAAACGTGACCGTATTGTCACTATTGATTTGTGTCGATACTATTTCGCCGGCTCCCCACAATGCCTGTTGCGCGTGAATACCGATACAGGCCATGGCAAATACAAAAAACAGAGTTAGCTTTTTCATAAATACGATATTGAGGGTTAAAATTCATCTCGAACAAATCATTACGAGATATAGTGATTTGTGTGAGTGCTGACCCCACCTAACCTCCCCAACGGGGAGGAACTTGATTGTAAAAAGAGGATATTCTATTCATATAACAATGTTACAGCCCTCCTTTGGAGGAACCAACGGTCAACGACCGAAGGGAGTTAATGGGAGGTCAAAAAATAGCCCAACCGAAAACTACAATAGCTGTTTATCGATTTACGCATTCCCTTGTACAATCAATTTTGCACCGGCTTCAGCACCACCCCCCTACTCTTGCGGCCATCTATTTTGATGGTAAAGGGACGGTCGAACCGTACGTGGCGAATGTATTCCGTTTCGTGAACGGCCGGTTGCGCGTCGAGATACCCGAAATCGAGATAACCCTCTTTGATATACGGATTGACCGTAAAATAACCCACGCCGAACGAGGTGAGATTCTGAAAGAAGTGCGTTCCCTGACTCGGATCGATGCGGTAATTGGTAAGCCCGGCTTCCACAATCAACCGTGCCGACGAAATATGCGGCCACTTGACGGGAATACCCAGACAAGGATCGTTGGTTCCCCAGCGCCCCGGCCCAATGAGTACACACCCACGCTCTTCGGCAAGCAACTGCCGGTTGAGGATCTCAATTTCGTCTACTATTTTCCGGTTGTTGGCTGCATTGAACGAGTCGGGCTTCACATAAATAACATCGTACACATCGTGCGTGATGCCGTGCCCCAAGGCGTTGGAGCAATTAATAATGGTCTCTCCGTCGTGAACCTCGCTCAGATCCTCTTCGAGCATCTCGGTTGAGTCTACAATGGGACGAATCTGCAACAGATAAAATGTTCCGGCTCTGTTTTTCCGGTCGAGCTCTACGGCAAACTCTATTTCGACAGGGCGACCCATTTCGCGCTGTCCGATTTGCAATACTTTCTGCAAAATAGGTGCCAACGGAAAGGTGTCGTGTTTCAAAATATTGGCAAATGTAATCACCCGCCGACCCTCTTCAAACATCGTATCGTAAAGGGCTTGTGCCTGCGGGTTGAAGGTAGATGCCAGCCACGACAGCGAGTTGTCTTTCTCTGCATCCTTCAATGTCAGTTTCAACAAATTGAAGCCATCGTCCACCTGCGGCGTAAAATGTTCCTGCGCAAGGTCGAAGGCATAAAAATGAGTTTGTGTTTCGCGTAGAGCCATCTCCAGACTATTGGCCTGCAGGCAGCTTTTGGGATGGGCAGGCGAGAAACGCAACGACAGTCCTCCATCCACAATGTATTTACCCAAGCCCAATGCCACGTTGGCAATACCCTCTTCAGCAGTCTCGTGCCCGATGGGATAGTAGTTGAGCGAACGCGCCACCCCCGAAAACGAAGGATAGAAATGGGTTCCGTAGGCCGATCCGCACACCTCCTGCAACACAATGGCCATCTTCTCTTCGTCGATCACATTGTGCGTGGCCTTCATGTAGGCCTTACTGCTCTGGTAATAGACCGACGCGTATACCGCTTTGATAGCTTCGCACACCGCCAGCAGGGTATTGGTTTTACTGGTTTTCACGTTGGGCACCATGTAGGTGGTGTAGATACCGGCGAAAGGTTGGTAGTGCGAATCTTCGAGCAGACTCGACGAGCGGATGGCAATGGGCCCGGCAATGGAACCGAGAAACGCGTAGAGATCAGCCACTACATTTTGCGCCATTTTCGCCTTGAGAAAATGGGACAGGATCACCTCATCAGGTTCATCCTGCAGGGCAATGGTGTATAGGTCGTTCCGCTCCATAAACTCTGAAAAGACATCGGTACACAGCACCACCGTACGCGGAACTGCAATCGCCGAAGCGCCGAACTCGTCCTCTTCAATATTGCGTTTCACCATGGCATCAAGAAACGCCAGACCACGTCCCTTGCCCCCCATCGATCCTTCCCCGATACGGGCAAAGTTGGAGTACTCGTCGAAACGTCCCCGTTCAAACACCGCCACGATTCCCTTGTTTTTGATGCGGCGGTAGTCGACAATGGCATCGAAAATGATTTTCCGTACATCGCCCAGCGTATCGCCCGGCTCGATGGTAATGCGCCGCAGAAATTCAGCCAACGGAAACATGGCACGCGAATAGAGCCAACGCGAAATATGGTTGTGCGACACATGGTAGAGCAACGAATCGTCGGGAATAGTAAAGATCGACTCCTGCAAATCCTTCAGCTTTGTCACCCGGGCCACCTCCTCGCCGGACACCGGATTGATAAAGACAAAATCGCCGAACCCAAAATTATTGATGACCGTAGCCTGCAGGTCGCGCTGAAAAGCTTTGGCGTTTTTATTCAGAAAAACAGCCCCGAATCGTTCGGCATACTCAGCATTCTCCTCATCGGACGACTGCATAATAATGGGCACATACGGATCTTCGAGCCGGATATCTTCACACAAAGCCACCCCGGCATATCTGTTTTTCACTCCCGACCGATTGAAACTCACGTCGGTAATCACACCCTGCAAATGGTGCTTGTAACGTTGGTAAAGTTCCCACGCCTCTTCGTAGTTACGCGCCAGCAAAATCTTGGGTCGCCCACGCATACGCAGCATCTGTTCGTGCTCATTGAGTGCCTCGATCATAAACGAACGCGACTGCTTAAACACCAGCTTATAAAGCATCGGCAGCATAGATGAATAAAACCGCACCGAATCTTCCACCACCAAAATCACCTGCACCCCAACCGACCGCACATCGGCCTCAGCATTCATCTTGTCTTCCATCAGTTTGATAATGGCCAGCAACAGATCGGCATTTTCCAGCCAACTGAATACATAGTCGATGGCGCTCAGATCTTCGTGTGCCAGCCGACGGGTAACGCCACGCGAGAATGGGGTCAGTACGGTAATCGGAATTTGAGGATATTGTGCCTTGATACGGTTTGCCAACTCGAATGTATCGCTATGTTCGCCCGAAGGCATGGAGATAATCAACTCGAACGAGCGGCTTTGCAGCAAGCGAAAAGCCTCCTCCTCAGTATGCACCAACGTAATTCGCGGCGGATAGCGCAGGTTGAGAGAGACATATTCATTGAATATCTGCTCGTCTACCCGACCGTCTTCCTCCAACGTAAACGAGTCGTAGGCACTGGCAATAAGCAAAATATTGAACACCCGTTTGTTCATCAAATCGGCAAACGAGGTATCCTTGAAGTATAGTTTTTTTATATTGACGTTTCGCATGGATTCAATTTGAAAATGAGAAAAACAACGTTCAGCGCAGCTAATATGCTAATGTGCTAATGACACTGACAAACAGCCCGTCACTGACCATTTTCAAAGCCAGACAAATATACACAATTCCCAAAACAAAAGCGTATATACACTTTCCGATATTCTTGGTTATGTCTCAAAAATCTACAAGTTCATAATTAGTGCTCCTACCGCCTGACGTTTCCTGTATCAACACACCTTTTCCAACCAGATCTTTTATATCACGCAAAGCGCTATCAGATGAGCATTTGGTTATTTTTGCCCATTTCGACGACTTCAGTTTCCCATCAAACCCATCCAACAGTTTATTCAGCATCAAACGTTGACGGCTATTCAGTTCGGTTTCCTTATGCCTGTCCCAGAAATCGGCTTTATGAAGCACCTTTTGCAACGATTCATCCGTCGCGAGTAAAACGTGATACAAACAATTCAAAAACCAAACCAGCCATTCGGTAATATCGCCACTGCAGAACTGCACCTGTTGAAGTACACTGTAATACAATTTTTTTTCAGCCATAATCTGGCTCGAAAGGCTGTAGAATCGTTGCGAACTATCATCGGAACGAGCCAGCAACAAATCGGAAATTGCTCGGGAAATTCGGCCATTACCATCGTCAAACGGATGAATAATGACAAACCAAAAATGTGCAATCGCAGCTTTCAAAACCGGATCGATTTTTGTTTCATTATTGAACCAATCGAGGAAAAGTTTCATTTCACTCGCCACCTTATCGGGTGCAGGAGCCTGATAATGCACTTTTTCTTTTCCCATTGCACCCGAAACAACCTGCATTTCGCCGGTACGGTAACAACCGGTGTCTATTTTATGCATACCACTTCGTCCTGCCGGAAATAAAGCTGCCTGCCAGCCGAATAACCGCTCGGCATTAAGCGGCTGATTATAATTTTGTGTGGCATCAAGCATCATTTCCACCACCCCATCGATATTTCTATCAACGTTGACCATACCGGCATATTCGATACCCAATCGTCTTGCAATTGAAGAACGAATCTGTTCGTAGTTAAGCGTCTCTCCTTCAATCTCAGAAGATTTCAGAACATCAAGCGTTAAAGTAGCAAGCACAGTCTCTTTTTTAAGCGAAAAGCCGACAGCACTCATTTGCCCTAATAGTTTTCCCTGTAAGTGACGCACTTTTCCTAATATTACCTGAATCTCCTGCTCATCCCAGGTAAAATGAGGCCAATTGTCGTATTGGTAAATATACTTTAGCATTGTAATTTCAATTATGCGGTAAATATACGAACTATTCACCGCAAATACACGGCAAATAAATCATTTATTCGCCGCAAAATGAATAATTACCTAAAAATCAACCACTATCAACAAAAAAACGCAGCCACCCGAAAAAAGCAGCTGCGTCATTATCAATTGGCAATTGAATTTTATTTTCTTTTGAATGGCATCTTGTGTTGCGATACCATCTTCATCATTTTGCGCATTTCGCCGAATTGCTTCAGCAGGCGGTTCACATCCTGAATGGTGGTTCCGCTACCTTTAGCAATCCGCTGACGACGCGTTCCGTTAATCACCTCCGGATTTTTCCGTTCAAACGGAGTCATGGAGTGAATAATGGCTTCGGTCGATTTGAAAACATTGTCGTCGAATTCCACATCTTTCAATGCTTTGCCCATACCAGGAATCATCGAAGCCACATCTTTCAGGTTACCCATTTTTTTGATTTGCGACAGCTGCCCCAGAAAATCGTCGAAGTCAAACTGGTTCTTGGCCAGTTTTTTGCTCAGGCGACGACTCTCTTCCTCGTCGTACATCTCCTGCGCCTTTTCTACGAACGAAACGATGTCGCCCATGCCGAGAATACGGTCGGCCATACGTTCGGGATGGAAAGTATCGAGGGCATCCATCTTTTCGCCGGTACCCACAAACTTGATAGGTTTGGTAACCACCGTACGAATAGAGAGCGCCGCACCACCACGGGTATCACCGTCGAGTTTGGTGAGGACAACCCCGTCGAAATCGAGACGATCGTTAAATTCTTTGGCCGTATTTACCGCATCCTGACCGGTCATAGAGTCAACCACGAAAAGGGTTTCGTGCGGCTGAATAGCAGCTTTCACGGCAGCAATCTCTTTCATCATCTGCTCGTCGATAGCCAGACGACCGGCGGTATCAACAATTACCAGGTCGTGATTGTTCTGTTTGGCAAACTTCACGGCATTTTTGGCAATCTCCACCGCGTCTTTGTTGCCGATCTCGGCATACACGGGCACACCGATCTGTTCTCCCAACACCTTCAACTGGTCAATAGCAGCCGGACGGTAGATGTCGCAGGCAACAAGCAACGGATTTTTGCCGCGTTTCGACTTGAGCATGCTGGCCAGTTTTCCCGAGAAAGTAGTCTTACCAGAACCTTGCAGACCCGACATCAAAATAATCGAAGGATTCGCCTTTATATTGATATCAACGGTAGTTCCGCCCATCAAACGGGCAAGTTCGTCGTGCACAATCTTCACCATCAGTTGCCCGGGTTGCAACGAAGTCAACACATCCTGACCCAATGCCTTTTCCTTTACCTCATCGGTAAATGTCTTGGCAACCTTGTAGTTTACGTCGGCATCGATCAATGCTTTACGGATATCTTTCAACGTTTCGGCAACGTTGATTTCGGTAATCGACCCCTGCCCTTTCAGTATCTTAAACGACCGTTCAAGTCTTTCGCTTAGATTTTCAAACATATATGAGAAAAATTTGCTTTTTGAATTCCTGTTTTTTCGGATTGCAAATGTACAATTTATCGGCAACCTGTGCAAGTCGTTGAGAGAGTTTCATATCCACCCGATTCAAGAAAACATTTACGCACCACAATTCATCCGGAATAAGAAAAGACGAATTTTACTCGGTTACATCGAAAGAAATAGATATTTTTGCACCATAAATAGTGCCACAATAGGCCTTAAAACAAAAGTCATGATAGAACAATATACCCCTGCCGATTTTCAGACTGTGTATGAAATCATTAACGACGCCTCATCGGCATACAAAGGAATAATTCCTGCCGACCGCTGGCACGAACCGTATATGCCCGAAGAAGAGTTGCGGGAACAGTTGGAAGATGGCATCGAATTTTGGTGTTACAAGCACAACAATGAAATCGTGGGTGTAATGGGCATTCAGGAGAAAAGCGATGTCACGCTAATTCGTCACGCCTACGTACGCACTACTCAGAGAGGCCTCGGCATCGGAGGTAAATTGCTCTCGCATCTCACTACGTTAACGTCAAAACCGGTATTGATAGGCACCTGGGCCGATGCCGACTGGGCGATTTCGTTCTACCGAAAGCACGGATTCAAACTGGTGGAAAAAGAGTTGAAGAATAAATTACTGCAGACGTACTGGTCGGTTCCCGAACGACAAATAGAGACCTCAGTAGTATTAGCCGACAGTAAGTTCACATTGAATAATCCAGCATGAACAACCGCTATATCGTCTCCATCGGATCGAACAGCGACGCGGAACAAAAAACGTACGAAGTCCGGCAAATCCTCACCGATCTATTCGATAATGTCGCCTTTTCTGCTTTTCGATGGACATCTCCCGTGGGTGCGCACTACACACAACCGTTCTACAACGGGGCTGTTTGCTTTGAAAGCAACCTCGACGCCGTGGATTTGAAAGCACAATTAAAAACCATTGAAACGAAGTTGGGGCGCACACCCGAACAGAAAAAAGAGGGCATTGTCCCGATGGATCTCGACATCATCGTATGCAACGAAGAAATTATCCACCCTGATTATCAACGTTTCCCCTGGGTAAAAGAGGCGGTAGATTCTCTTTCGCCCCTTGTTAAAAAATAATTTTCACTTCCGCAGTACAATTTCATCAACAAAATCGTATTTTTGTTTGTCTGCTAAATTAACCAAAATCTGTTTGCCTATTCTCATTTCTCTCTACAGGGCGAAAAGAGTCATAATACACGGCAAGAGGAGATTTTCCTTGACTTTTCAAATCAAAATTACATCGATATGAAGCATTTTCCAAGTTCGGAACTCATCATCAACGACGACGGTTCTATTTTTCATCTGCATCTATTGCCCGAGCAGCTCTCCGACAAAGTTATTCTGGTCGGAGATCCGGGAAGGGTTGAAATGATCGCTTCCTATTTCGATCATATCGAGTGTGATGTTGCCAATCGTGAATTTCGCACCATCACGGGCACCTACAAAGGAAAACGACTTACCGTTGTGGGAACCGGAATTGGCACGGACAACATTGATATAGTGGTAAACGAACTGGATGCCCTGTCGAACATAGATTTGAAAACCAGAACCGAAAAATCCGACCACAAACAGCTCACCATGGTACGCATCGGCACGTCGGGAGCAGTGCAACCCGACATCGCTCCGGGAACTTATGTGTTAGCTCAGAAATCGATCGGGTTCGACGGAGTTCTCAATTTCTATGCAAACAGAAATACGGCCTGCGACATCGAATTTGAAAAGGCTTTTACCCATCATGTCAACTGGCACCCGCAATGGTGTGCTCCTTACGTGATTGACAATGATGCCGAACTCATCGACCGGATAGGCCATGACGATATTTTACGCGGAGTAACCATCTCCGCCAACGGGTTTTACGGGCCACAAGGCCGTGAGCTCCGGTTACCGCTTGCCCACCCCACACTGAACGATAAAATAGAAACTTTCCGCTACGGACGTTATAAAGTCACCAATTACGAAATGGAGAGTTCCGCCATTGCCGGACTTGCCAAACTAATGGGGCATAAAGCGCTGACCGTTTGCTGCATCATTGCCAACCGTAGAATTCACGACGCTTTTCCCAACTACAAAGAATCGGTTCAGATACTGGTGGAAAAAGTACTGGCCAGAATCTAAATCATTTACAGAGACATGAAAGAATCGATATTAGCCCGTTTTACGGCCAGAACCGACTGGATGTTGCTTCGCAATATCGTTTGCATTGCTGCCGGAGCCCTTCTATGGATGTATCCCGATGCATTTGCCACCGGAGTTGTGATTGGTATCGGCATTTTGTTGGTGCTCTACGGAGTGATCTCCTTTTTACTCTCCTTCCGCCATGTGGTTCGGAACATGCTCATTCATACGGCTTCTATCAACTCCATCGTTTCTCTGATTGTCGGCCTGGCATTTATCATCAAACCTTCATTTTTTGCACAATGGTTCATTGTGGTCATTGCCATTTGCATCATCGGACTCGCATTATTGCAACTGATTGAGATTACCTCGCTGCGCCGCTTCAACAACTCCACTTCTGCTCTCTTCTACCTGAGTCCATTAGTTTTACTGGGTCTTGGCATTCTGGTTCTGGTTAAACCGGAGGGTGTTATCAATCTGGTGGGCTATTTTGGAGCTGTTGCTCTGATCTACACCGGCATTTCGGGAATATTCCTGACTATCCGATTGAAGAAGGAAAACAAACGAAAATCGATAGCGCCACCACATGCAGAGTAAGACATTACAATACAAAACAAGATTTTTCGGATGAATAACGATACTATTTGCGCTATTTCAACTGCTCCCGGACAAGGGGCCATAGCTGTTGTACGCATTTCGGGGCAAAATGCAATTGCCACCTGCAATGCTATTTTCAAAGCTAAAAATAACACCCGCGATGTTCTCTCCCAAAAAGGACAGTCGGTAAGTTTCGGCAACATTATCAACCTGAAAGGCGAAACGGTAGATGAAGTTTTGCTTACTGTTTTCTGCAATCCTCACTCCTATACCGGCGAAGACTCGGTAGAAATTTCGTGCCACGGATCGGCATTTATCCAGCAACAGATTCTGCAACTACTTATTGAAAACGGTTGCCGCATGGCCGAACCGGGCGAATTTACGCAACGGGCTTTCATGAACGGAAAAATGGATTTGTCGCAGGCAGAAGCCGTGGCCGACCTGATCGCCGCCGAATCGGCAGCTGCCCACAAATTAGCGGTCAATCAGTTGAAAGGAGGTTTTTCGGAAGAGCTCAACCGGCTGCGTGCTGAGTTGCTCGATTTTACCTCACTGATCGAACTGGAGCTCGATTTCAGCGAAGAAGAGGTGGAATTTGCCAACCGCGATCAACTCAACACATTGATTAACCACATTGAACTGGTTACCACCAAGCTGATCAACTCATTCAGCGTGGGCAATGCGGTTAAAAACGGCATTCCGGTGGCCATTGTGGGCGAAACCAATGTCGGGAAGTCGACCCTACTCAACCGCCTGTTGAACGAAGAACGCGCCATCGTATCCGACATTCACGGTACCACCCGCGATACCATTGAAGAGGTGATGACCTTCGGGGGGGTACAGTTCCGCTTTATCGACACCGCTGGCATCCGCGACACCCGCGACAAGATCGAGAGCCTCGGTATCGAACGCACCTTCCACAAAATAGATCAGGCCACCATTATTTTACCCGTACTCGATTCAACCCGCAGCCTCACCGAACTGACCCATTTTGCGAATGACATCATTGAAAAAACGGCCGGCAAACAACGGATCTTTATTGTTAACAAAATAGACTCCCTCTCGGCAGACAAACGTGAAGCGTTGCAATCGTTGCCTGTATTACAGAACGAACAGTGCAGCTTCCTTTCTGCCAAATTCGGACAAGGCTATAGTCAGTTGCAACAAGCATTAATCGCGGCTGCCAATATTCCCGAGATAGGAGCAAGCGATGTTATCGTGACCAATGTCCGCCACTACGAAGCCCTGCTGAAATCACAGGAAGCCATTCTGCGCGTGATCGACGGCCTGAAAAACAATCTTTCAGGAGAATTCGTTTCTCAGGATATTCGTGAAGCGATCTATTATCTCGGACTGATCACCGGCGGCAGCATTACCAACGATGAAATTTTGGGGAATATTTTTTCCAAGTTTTGCATTGGAAAGTAGCCTCCCATAAATAAACGAATAACAAACATAGCTTAACCGTTGTAATCACCATAATTACAACGGTTTTTTATTTCCATAAAATACATGCTTATTTATGGATAATATTGGTTTGTTTATATTATATTTGTACCATAATTGTACCAGTGGTACAAATACTTTAAATTTGTACCACATTTTCCGATTTATTATATGGAAAAAATGCCATTTTTTTATGTTTTTCAATTGAAACATATTATCCATTTTAGACTATGATAGACTATGATGGACAATGGTAGACAAAAAAGTGAGTGTATCCATCAAATGCAATGAAGCTTAAACATCCAATAAAAAAACGCTGTGAATACTGCGGAAAAGATTTTCCGGCCAGTAATCGAACAGTACGCTATTGTTCGCATGCTTGCAATAGCAAGGCTTATCGATTAGCGCAGCAAAATAAAGTTGCAGCCCTGACAGCCACTCTTGTAAAGCCGCAAAGACAGCAAAGGACAAAGTCCAATATTGTAGACCGGCCATATATAAACGTAGCTGAAGCAGCTGTATTGATTGGAGTCTGTCGACAAACAGTCTATAATTTGCTTCAAAATGGACGATTTCATGCTGCCAGACTTTCATCAAGGTTAACATTGATAAGTCGTCAAAGTGTCGATGATTTTATATTATCGAACACGCCCTATGAACGTCGATCGGTAAAAGAGTATAAACAAATAGATGATTGGTACACCTTAGATGAGATAACGGCAAAATATGGAATAAAACGCCATCAGATACGCAATATCGTCAACTCTGTTGGGATTTCTGAGAAAAAAGAAGGAACACGGACATTGATAGCCAAAAACAAACTAGATTCATATTTCAGGAAACATGGCTTTGATCATTCGATTCTAAATCTTGCCGAATGGTATACGGCGGAAGAGATACAAAAGCAATATACAATGACAGAAACCGCAGTTCGTATTCTAGTATCTCGTTACAAAATTCCAAAGATGAGGCGAGACGGCAAAAAATATTATTCAAAACAACATATCGACAGGCTCAAAACAAAAACGTTATGAGAAAAAAATCAAAAGGAGTGAAGGTATCGTTGAGGTTTAGGTTTCTTGACTCCGGTAAAGAAACATTATACCTTGATTTTTATCCTGCTGTAACAGATCCCACAACCGGTAACCCAACCAGAAGGGAATATCTGGGAATGTATGTAACACCGATCAGGAAAAGGAACGGAGAACTACAAACAACAAATGATGGCTCCCACAGGTACCATCCGAATGACCAAGAGACTATACGATTAGCTGAGATCATCCGAAACAACAGACAAAATGAGTTAGACAAAGCCGAAATATATACTGAAAACGAAGTGGAATTACTGAAAGCACAAGAAAGAAGTAAAGGCGATTTTATAAAGTATTTCCAACAAATGGCAGACGAAAAGCGAGCGTCCAATCAGGACAATTGGACATCGGCATTACTCCATTTGAAAGCCTACACACAAAAAACAGACAAAAAAGCATCAATACGGTTCTGTGATATTACTCTTCAATGGTGTGAAGGATTCAAAAACTATCTTCTCACTGTAAAAAGCAATCGAGGCAATACCCTGTTAGCAATCAACACAGCTGCAGCATATTTTGTCAAGTTCAAGATTGCTCTTAAGTCAGCTTTTAGATATGGTTATTTGCCGAAGAATATAAACGCTGATTTGAAAAGCATCAAAGAAGTTGAAACCCACCGCGAATTTTTAACCCTTGATGAACTCAAAAAGCTTTTTCATACTCCTTGCACAAGTGATGTAATGAAACGTGCAGCCTTATTTTCCTCATTAACAGGGTTGAGGCATTCTGATATATTAAAAATGAAATGGAGTGAACTGGTTGAAAACAATGGACTCTACACCCTAAAATACACAATCCAAAAAACCAACAAATACGAAGAATTACCCATATCAGCTCAAGCTATGCAACTATGTGAAGAAAGAAGAAACGCAGAAAATCTGGTATTTGAAGGCCTTAAATATTCTGCGTATGCAAACAAAGCACTCGCACAATGGCTTGGAGCAGCAGGAATCACACGAAATATCACATTCCATTGCTTCCGGCATACTTTTGCAACTTTACAACTCGCAAGCGGAACCCAGATAACTACCATCCAAAAGATGCTAGGACACAAAAAGCTTGAGACAACAATGGTTTATGCAAAGACACTCGAAGAAGCAAAGAGAGAGGCTGCAGATAAACTAAAAATATTTTAGAACAATCACATGAAATACAAAGACCTGACAATTGACGAGTTTTTAGAATTAATCTACGAAAAAGGATTAAGCTCGTTTGATATCTATGAATATGCTCAAGAAAAAACAAACAACTTCGAGAAGAAGCGCTTAGAACTTATTATTGAACGAATCCGTGACTTCGTAAATCATATAGATATATCCTATATGAAGAGACTTCCCAAAAGCGAAACTCATCCAATGGGCTCTGCATTTCCAGAAGAAAGTACATTATCAAGATATTTATATGATTGGCTCGCTAATTTCAGAAATTCTCTAAACAAAAAAAGTAGTTGCATTACCTCCGAAGAATATGACTCACAAATTACAACGATGCAAAATTCAATTACAGCCATATTAGAATGCAAAAGTATAAAAGACAAGAATGACCGTATATTGTCCTTTAGCTCTGATATATGGTTTAATAAATATTTCAAATGCATTATCGAATTCTCCGATATGCTTCAATTAGAATATAATAAAATTGAAGCGTTTGATTCCCAATCTTATATATGCAAGGATTATGTTCCTTTTCAATCTAAAGTGCTTTTATCCGAGACCAAAAATATAAAAATCGATTACATTCATGTAATCAACTGCCTATATGAATTAGGATTTTTCACCGATTTAAATGGTAATAAAATTACGAAAGATATAGTAATTAATAGTTTTGGAGAAATTGTCAATAAGAATTTCTCAAGATTCCAACAAGATCTTAGCAATGCTAAGAATGCTGCTAATGCGGATCAAAAATCCCTATTGAGAATATTTAATAAAATGACTGAAAAACAAATAGATATCATCTCAAATAAGACCTTAGGAGAATCAATATAATACGAACAAATAAATTAAATTATTCATTACTAATAAATATGTATTGAATAAACCAATTACCAAAGTCATACTTTTGACCACGATTTCAAAATGAAGTCGTGGTTTTTTTTATTGTCTTCGTGTTATTCATGGTGAACAAATGACTACAAAACAACCTTGAAACGGAATATTTTTCATAAAAAAAAAACGCACTATTGCGATAAAATACGACTGAAAGTCCCATTAAATCTACGTATTTAGCTCTAAAAACTCAGGAAAAAATTCCAATAACTATCCAGCAAAAAAATAATTCGATTGAAATATAACATATTACTCTATTACAACCTTAATAACAAAGTATTGCAAAGTATATTAAAGTAAATCACAAAAAGAAGTGACATGAATTTAGAGAATGTTGTAGAGATAGCAAAGAAAAATCCAAGCCTCACTTTTACGATAAAGGATGGCGAAGTTACATCGATCTCTGAATACAAAGATCTCTTACCGGAAGAAGAGAAACTTCTCAGTATAATAGAAGTTGCCAAATTATTTGGTATTACCAGAGCTACTGTATTAAGGTGGACAATCAGGAGATATTTAATACCTGTATTAGTTCAAGGTCGTAAAAAACACAAACTAACTGAAGTTAGAAAAATCTTAAATGGTGATTACAATGATAGAAATTGATACTACAAACTTGACCTTTGAGAATCTTCCTACTGCAGTCGGATTGTTAATTGAGGAAATAAAAGCTCTTAGATCCGAGCTTTTAGAGCAAAAAACACCTCCAAAAGATGAAGATACCTGGTTCAGCATTGACCAACTGAGAGAGTACCTGCCCGACCATCCAGCAAAAGCCACTATTTACGGATGGGTAAGTACTCGACAGATCCCACACCATAAGGGGAATAAAAAATTGAGATTTCGTCAGAGTGATATAGACAACTGGTTATCAGGGGGAAAACGAAAAAGCGAAGGAGAACTTAACGATGAGGCTAAGGCTCACCAAAAGGGAAAAAGAAGAATTAACCGTTATGAATAAGGCACTTCATAAGGTGTATTTACTTGACAAAAAAGGAGGTAAAGAATCATGAAAGATTATTTTTCTCATGATTACAATGCCCGTAATGACAAGAAGCTTGTTACAGCATCAATGAAATATGGACTTGAAGCCATTGGGGCATATTGGTGTTTGGTTGAGATGCTTTATGAGGAAGGTGGTTATCTGATAATCGAAGAATACGAACGTATTTCATTCGAATTACGAACATCAATCGAACTTATAAAGTATTTAATACATGACAGCCATTTATTCGAAAATGATGGAAGCAAATTTTGGTCAATAACAGCAATTGAGCGTTTGAAAATGCGCGCAAATAAGAGTGAAAAAGCACGTAAAAGCATAGAGGCTAGATGGAAGCGAAAAGGTGATACGAACGTATTTCATTCGAATTACGATTGTAATACAAGTAAAGTAAAGAAAATTAAAGGAAAAGACACCCCTAAACCCCCTCAGGGAAATGAATATATTTTTGATGAATTTAGAAAAATCTATCCCGGAAGGAACCGAAGTTTATTAACAGAGTTTTCCAACTTCACGAAAAGGCATAAAGATTGGTTTGAGTGTTTGAGTTTATTGACACCTGCAATTGAAAAGGAAATAACTGACCATAAACAAAAAAAAATGGATGGAGAATTTGCGCCAGAGTATGCCAATCTGCAAACATGGATTAATCAACGCCGATGGGAAACTGAATTGCCCCAAAAAACAAACAATGAAGAAACAAAACAACATACAAAAAGAAAGGCTATTGACCTTGTTCAATGCTGAGGCAGAAGAAGCTGTTATTAGTGCCGTAATCGCTGAATCCACGGCGTTTGCTTTCATTAGTTCTATACTTAGGCCGGAAATGTTCTATAAGGATCAGTACGCTTTGATATATCGGGCTGTTGAGGCATTATATGACAAGGCCGAAAGAATAGACGCTATTTCAATAGCTGAACAGTTGAGACGGACTGGAAATTTAGATGCTGTCGGTGGTGCATTTGCCCTGACAGAACTAATGTTAAAAGTAGGATCAGCCTCTCACATTGAGACACACGCTCTTTTGGTACAACAAGAGTATTATCGGCGCCGGGTATATGAGACTGCAAATAAGATAGTGAATCTTTCGAGCGATCCAACAAATGATATTGCAGATGTAATTGATAAGGCTCAAGCTAACATTGACAGTATTATGGCAGATGCGTATCGCAAGGATGATAACATTGCCTTGAGCGCGTCGGCTTATTCTGCTTTTCAAAGTTATTTCGAACGTGAGAGAGCCTCCAAACAAGGTTTAACCACAGGTATAGAAACTGGCGTGCCATTATTAAACAAACTCTCAAGAGGTTGGCAAAACGGCAATCTTGTTATCATTGCCGCTCGGCCGGCTATGGGTAAAACATCGGTTGCCCTGCACATGGCAAAATCGGCAGCAAGCAAAGGATTTCGACCAGTAATATTTTCGCTTGAGATGTCTCATACGGAACTATCCAACAAACTAATTCTTTCTGAAAGCGATATTGATCCAACCCGATTTAAAAATGGGGGATTAAGTCAATCTGAAATAAACAATATGGAGAAGGGCGCAGGAATTGTTTGTAGTCTTTCAATGACGATCAGCGACAAAAGTGACATAACCGTCCGGCAGATCAAAAACACAGCCAAATTGCTCAAAAAACAGGACAAATGTGACGTAGTATTTATCGACTACTTACAATTGATCAATTGTAAGTCTGACAACAGAAATTATAATAGAGAGAATGAGGTGTCTCAAACAAGCCGTGCATTAAAGATAATGGCCAAAGAACTGGAGATACCTGTCATTGTGTTGTCTCAGTTGTCCCGTAACTGTGAAGAGAGGGCAAAAAAACGCCCACTGCTTTCAGACCTTCGGGAGTCAGGCGCTATCGAACAGGATGCGGATGTGGTCATGTTCCTTTTCCGGCCAGAGTATTATAACATCCGAACATATGAGGACAAAGATACCAAAGGAATGTTAATAATAGATATAGCTAAGGGAAGAAACCTCCCAACGTGCGAGATTGAATTTGCCTACAATGAGCAGTTCACAAAGTTCTTTGACCCAAATAAGAAACTGCTTTAAGAGATATGTATCATAAAACACGATCAAACAATGTAATATGGGAGTAAAAATAACACTTGTGCAGATTTATAAAGAGAAGAGGGGGTCTTAACCTCCATTTTCTCTCTATTTGCAATAAAAAACATTGATTACCACTTACCACAAGTTACCACAATAAAAATCGAAATAATTATATCCAATTTGTATTTCCGTAACGACAAAAGTACATGAAAAATCATCTGCATTTACGGATTCATGCAAAAGCAAGAAGGAGGGGGTGGGTGCGTTTTTTCATTTTCGTATATTGCTATATATCAATTTAATATATTTACGCAATAGAGCATAACTACTACATGCAATACTCTATAAATGTATTTCATTATATTATATATCAATTTATTATCTATTCTATTTCATACTCTATTAATACTCCATTTATATGAATAAAGAGACTCCTAAAAGCATTTCCAAGATTACCATTTCGCAGGACACTAAAACATCTTTAGACCACCAAAGAGGGCGAACTCCAATAGATAGATACATTCTTTGTATGTTAAATTATTTCACATATACTGGAATTGACCCAACGTATGACAAGGCCGGACAACTGGATAAAATTCTCAAACGTTTCGAGGATGTTATCAAAATTATCAGGGGAATTGAGAAGGGCCGGATAATGAAAATCGAGGATAAGACAGATCGCTTATTTGAGCATATTTTTGGTACTACTGTTATTGAAAGATTGCAAGAAGAACCAATTGCAATGACTGATCAGATAAGTCTGGATGAGTTGCAAGAAGCTGTATCTATAAACCAAAATTTGAAGCAACAATTGGAAGATGCACGTCGTGCTTTCGAAATAGAGAGGAAAGAAAAAGAAATGTACAAATTCAAAGTTATCAATTCAGATGCTGCATATAGTACATCTCTTATCAAAGAGGCGATTTCAAAAATTCAGGAAATCTCAAAGCCTGCTGTGCTTGATAGCAGCAGATTCTTAGTCGAAAAAATTGGAATGAATGAATTAAGGAAGATACTTGAAGAATTGTTAGTAAAAAACAAGAATTAAGCGGAGTATCTTACAATTAATCTTCACTTTTGTTTGCAGGATAAACTTACGATGGTGTTAATTGAAACTTGTGCATGGTTGAATGATTTGCAATCCCTTTTTAGTTCCAGCTAGCTATGGTATTCTTTAATGCTGGAAGTATCATTTAACAGGTCATCATCCTATTACTCAAACTCCAGCCAATGATCTTTCTGTCATACAAGTTCAACACCGTAGTTAGGTAGATAAATCCATCAATAGTTTGGATATATTGATATCAGAAACACATTTCTCATCTGTAGCTGCTGCCCGAAAATCACGATTTAAGAGATTCTCTGCAATGGGTTCTGTAGAATTAGGGTCGGCTGTCACAACATAGCGTTTCCCAATTTTACTTCGTATATTCATTTCACGCATCCGCTTAGCTACCGTTGTTTGAGAAATAGGATAACCGGTCTTTGTCAATTCAACAGCAATTCTAGGACTCCCATAGCATTGATGAGAACCAAAATAAGTTTCACTTATCTAAAAATATATCTTGCACTAGAATAGATTTGTTGCTTTTGGGAATCTTCACTATCAAGTAAGATTGAATACTATTATATATTATCTGTTGATTAATTCTCTTTTCGTGCCCCACCTTCACAAAAAGTGGACTTCCTAATCAATGCCGGATAAAAAGTTAAGCTACAAATTTATTAGAATTATTGTTTTCAGAATTAAATTCATCAATTGTCAG
>Ga0183099_1000075_pt1 | contig 107753 bp, 95 predicted proteins | sample Biomet1_FD_127788 | JGI IMG/M metagenome (GOLD analysis project Ga0183099, IMG submission 127788) | Microbial communities from bioreactor (seeded with anoxic lake sediment) at LBNL, California, USA - Biofuel metagenome 1 | ecosystem: Engineered > Bioreactor > Anaerobic > Unclassified ...
TGCTTCGGGTAGAAGGCTATGACCTTGTCGTGGTCATAGCCTTCTACCCGAAGCATGACCGGATACGCTGCCGGAGGCCCGGTTTGAATGAACTTTAAATTGCTGCGCACGTTCGGAAAAGCGTCGGCGAGCTCGGCATTGATTTTTGTCGTCAATGCCTTTCTTGCGTCGACATCTTTGGCAACGACGACAAATTGCACGTAATTATTGGCGGGCAGCATCGGTTCCGTCGTAAGGACAAACCGCGGGGCGCCCTCACCTACATAGTAGGAATAGTTCTTGATGATGTCGCCTTGTGCCGTGAGAAACTGAGCGAACCTTTTTGCTTCTGTTTCTGAAGATTTAAGCGAGGATCCCTCCGGCAAGGTCATTTCAACGATGATTTCCGGCCGCAGGGACGGCGGAAAAAACTCCTGCTTGATGACCTTAAAGGTAAAGAGCGAGGCAACAAAGCAGGCTGCGGTCACACCGAGCACCAACGCTTTATGCTGCAAACAAAATACGAGTATTTTGCGAAAGAATCCATAAAACTTGCTTTGATAGGGATCTATTTTCCCATCTTCCGCTTTATGGACTTTTACTTTGATCAATTTATAGCCGTAAAGCGGCGCGACCATAACGGAAACAATCCAGGACAAAATCAGCGCCATGCCGATTACAGGAAAGAGCGCCTGGCAAAATTCTGCCGCCATCCCTTTGGCAAAGGCGACGGGAATGAACCCCGCGCAGGTAATCAAGGTACCTGTCAGCATCGGCCTTGCCGTCGCTTCAAAGGCATAACAAGCTGCTTCAAAACGTCCATAACCAGCTTCAAGCTTTACACTCATCATCTCGACGGCGATGATCGCATCGTCGACCAAAAGCCCTAAGGATATGATCAATGCTCCCAAGGATACCTTATGGAGACTGATTCCCATGATTTCCATGCCGACAAAGACCCCGGCAATGACCAGCGGAATGCAGCCGGCAACGACCAAGCCAGTACGAATCCCAAGGCTCAAGAAACTTACGATGAGCACGATGATGATGGCTTCCCGCAAAGTATCGACAAAATCGCCGATGGATTCTTTGACCACTTGCGGCTGATCCGATACCGGATGGATTTCAAGTCCTGCCGGTAAATCGGTCTTGACCTTAGAAATCAAGCTGTTTAAGTTATCGCCAAGGGTCAAGATGTTTCCGCCGGATTCCATGGAAACGGCGATGCCGATTGCCGGTTCCCCATTGAAGAACATTTTCGGCTCTGCCGGTTCGCTGTAGCGGCGCTCGACTTTGGCAATGTCACCGAGGCGGAAGGTTTTGCCATTAGCTCGAATCGGCAGGCTGCGAATCGCCTCGATATTATCAAAGGGGCCTGTGAGCCGCAAATAGACATTATCGGATTCCGTCTCGACCATGCCGGCTGGCGTAATGGTATTTTGTTTTTTGACCGCATCACTGACAGTCTGTGGACTTATCCCCAGAGCCGCTAGTTTAGTGCGTTCGACTTCGATATAGATTTTTTCTGTTTGTTCACCGACAAGCTCGACTTTTTTGACGCTTTTGACGTCGAGCAGCAAGCGGCGGATTTTTTCAGCTCGGTCACGCATTTCTTCATAAGAATAGCCATCGCCCGTCAAGGCATAAATCGAGCCATAGACGTCATCGAAACGATCATTGAAATACGGCCCATAAACGCCTGACGGCAAATCCGTCTTCATATCATTGACGAGGTTACGGACCTCCTGCCAGGTAGTGCGCACCGCCGAATTGGCGACATCTTGGCGGAGATTGACATAAATGACGGAGGAACCCGGCCGCGAATAGCTCTTGACGTAATCCAGGCCAGTCGTATCTTGCAGCTTCTTCTCGATTTTGTCGGTTACCTGCTCTTCCATCTCGCGGGCTGTCGCCCCCGGCCAGGAAACCGTGACGACCATCTGCCGGATCGTAAAATCCGGATCTTCCATTCTGCCCAGTTTCGTATAAGAAAAAATCCCGGCTATAAATACAACGACGATGAAGTACCAGACCAAAGACCGGTTCTTCAGCGATAGTTCTGTTAGATTTTTCATTGGTCCGCACCTTCCATCAAGCGGACATCCTGACCTTCTCTCAATTTGTGTACCCCGGCGATTACCACGATGTCACCATGGCTGAGGCCCGTTGCCTTGACCGAGTTGTTGCCAAAGCCTTCGACCGAGACATTTTTGAGTGCCACTTGATGGTCTTCATTGACGACCCATACTTGCGGCTGATCGCCCGTTTGATAAATCGCCGACAAAGGCAAGATCGCCGTGCCATCGGGATTGCCCGCACGATCGGCACAATCGACGCTGGCCGTCATGCCAAGACGCAGGCCTGCTGGCGGCTGCGGCAAACGAACCCGAACCTTATAGGTACGTGTGGTTTGATCTGCCATCGGTGCAATTTCGCGAATGACGCCTGGAACCTTTATCGTACTGTTAAGTGCCCAGAAAGAAACCATCACATCTTTTCCCAAAGGCAGGCTTTCCAGTCGATTTTCCGGGATATTGATTTCTACTTCAAGTTCATCGGTCTGCACCAAGGTCAAGACGGTCTGCCCAGCCGATACAACTTGTCCGGCTTCCGCTGAAACGGCAGAGATGACCCCCTCCGTATCAGCGGTAAGACTTGCATAGCCAACGGCATTTTGTCCTTGGGCAGCATCTGCTCTGGCTTGATCGTAGGCAGCCTGTGCCGCTTCATACGTTGTCTGGTATTGGTCAAGCGCCGCAGCGCTGATCGCCGCTTGCTGATAGAGCTGCGTATAGCGGTTGAGATTTGATTCCGCCAAACGAAGCTGCGATTTCGCCGATTCTACCTGGGCATCGCTTTTGTTGGCAGTTTCCCGCAAGTCTTTCCCATCGATTGTCATCAAGACATCGCCAGCGTGCACCATACTGCCAAGTTCGACCCGGCGATCGATGATTTTGCCGCCAACCTGAAAGGATACGTTTTTTTCATAGCGGCCGCGAACTTCACCGGCATAAGTCGATTCTGCTCCACCGGCAGCAAAAGAAACCACTTTCGTTTTGACGAGCTGTGCCGTCGAAGTTTCCTGTGTGCTTTTGCCACAACCACTGAGTATATTTGTAATAAAGAATAAGCTCATGAGTATCGTTAATAACTTTCTATTCGCCTTTAGCATAATCTCCTCCTAAAGTTTCTTAAAAATCCTGTCTGAGCAGAATTCAAGTATTTAAGATCTTGGAAAAATCCGCAGTTTTTGCTCTTTGAGCCAACTGGGCAAAGCCTTGCAGCAAAGCTGGCACGACGAGAGGATCTACTCCCGCACTCAAATAATCAATCCAGCGCTGCAAAACATTGCGCAAGAATTCTTCCTGCTCTTTTCCCGCAGGCGTTGCATAGATGCGCTTGACCCGCTTATCCGTAGTTCCCTGGACGCGGCTGACAAGAGCCTTGCTTTCCAGCATCTTTATCGTGCGTGCCACAACAGCCTTGTCGACACACATCAAAGCTGCCATATCATCCTGTCTTACGCCCTCATTTTCATAAAGGTTCAGCATCAAGACGTATTCTGAAAAAGTCAGGCCTAATGCCGAACAAGCCGTGACAATATAATTTTGTGACCGACGGTCTAAGAGCCCAAAAGATCTAGCCGTGCTTCTATAATCCATTTGCCCACATCCTTTAGTTGATTTAATCAACTATATTATAACAAAAAAAAGCAGAGAATTCAACTCTGCTTTCTTCCTATTCTTTGATCGAACGATGCGCTAAACCAACACCGAGCTCATTGAGGTTCAAAACGCCAACGCCCATGTAAATGGCAACGCAAAGATGCTCCTCATAACGGGCGATACCGATTTTGCCACCGACATTGAATCCGGTTGCCTTCGTCTTGACCTGTTCAAGTGCTGCGCTGGCAGCTCCGGCAACAGGTCCGGCACCGATATGGTTGTCTGGCACGATGCCCTGTCTTTGCGCGGCCACGACAGCCCGCTCTACGATTTTCACGATAGAACTGATGAATTCCCCGCCAAAATCAACTGCTGTCGCCCGTATGGACTGCTGCGCCAGCTGCTGTTTTACCGCATTTTCTTCCTCGCGGCTCGCGGTCACTGCAATCTTCAATGCGGCACGGCCAACATCAATGCTCGTAATCTTGCCCTTTTCCATAAAAAACCTCCTGTAAACCTTCCGATTCCACTGCTTGTATTATAACGAAAAGCATAGCTTTTTTCAATGAAAGGAAGCTGGCAGCCGTTTTAAAAGCTCACAAAAAGCCGGACAGGTTTTCCCGTCCGGCCTCGGAATTACTGTATGAGACTTATTAAGCATTGTCTTCCTGTGTCTGTGTTTTTGGCGTACGAATCATATACAGGACAAAGATGATGAAGAACAGTGCCATCGCAGCTGCCGAATAACGATACATATCGATATAGCCGATTGTTTCAGCCGCTGCCCCAAGGCCGATTGCCCCGGCGCTCGTCCCGACATCGAGCATATTATAAAAGGTAGCACTTGCACCGCTGCGGCGGTCGCTGCTCACGAGATTGAGCATCCAAGTCAAAAGCGCCGGCAGCAAAAGCCCGCCGCCAAATCCGTACAAAACAGCAACGCCTAAAAGCATCGGCAAAGACGTCGCATGCATGAGCAAAATCAAAGCGATAAAAAAGAGCGCCGATCCAGGAACCATGATCCAAGCCGCCCCCTTAGCATCAAAAATACGACCGCCGACTGGTCTCGATAAGAAAATACAAACCGTGCCGACGATAAAGAAAGCACCCGCATTTTCGATATGCGCCTGATTGGCCATCATCGAAACAAAGGTATTTACGCTTCCGTAACTCATGCCAAAAAGAACCGTCAACAAAGCCGGAACTGCCGTGCCGCGTTCAAGCAAACGATCCCGCAGCGACAGTTTTGCCTTAGCTTCTTTAGGTACCGCAACCGCTGATGGCTTGCTCACGCTTGTCGTCAAGAATGCTAACGCACTGGCGATTGCTGCAACCGCAAACATCGAAGCGGATCCTGATCCATTCATGAGCCACAGGCCTGCTGCCGGCGCCAAAGCCATCGCCAAGGTGCTCCCCAGACCAAAATAGCCGATGCCCTCGCCCATGCGTGAGCGTGGAATGATATCCGCTGCGATCGCTGCCGCAAACGTCGTCGTCAAACCAAAGCCGAAGCCATGCAATAAGCGGATTGCAATCATTTCATTGACCGAATAGAAAAAATTATAGCCAACTGTGCAAAGTACGGATATCAAAAGGCCTAAATACAGGCACTTTTTCTTGCCGAATTTTTCCTGGCCAAAATCGGTGAAAAAACGAATAAAAATAGCAGAAAATCCAAAGATCCCCGTAATGATACCGATCTGCGACCCCGTTGCGCCATGTGCTGCAGCATAAAGCGGCAAGGTCGGCAGTAAAATATGAAAGCCACCAAACAATAAAGCATTGGTCATTACGATTGCAATAAAATTCTTTGTCCATAATCGAGTATTTTCCATGATAAATTTGAACACTCCCCATAGGTTTCATTTCGCCGCCAAAGCGGTGTTGAATCAAAGTAGAAAAAACCAGATGGCACACAGAATTCTGTACCCCATCCAGTCCATTCTTCAGGCTTCATCGCCCAATATTATTTTGCTTTTAGGTGTTGGTCGAGGAAATCAATGACGACTTGCATAACTTCTGGTTGAACCCAGTATACGCCGCCATGGGCCGCACCGGTGACTTCATAGCGAGTAGACTCTATGCCATGAGCTTGCAGTGCTTGATGAAGGATTTCTGTCTGGCTAGGTGATACGAGCTGATCAGCCGTGCCGTGCATCAAGAGGAACGGTGCGGTCTTATCTGTGATGTAGTTGAGCGGATTGGCTGCTACTGCACTATCTGGATCCGCTAATATCCCACCGTCTTTGCCGCCAAAGATCGGGCTGCCATTTACCCAAAGGGCTTCGGTCGCACCGGCTGATTTATGTTTTTGCTGGACTTCTGCTGAAAAATCTGAACCGACACGAGTCAGATCCGATAAGCCGTAGATATCAACTGCCGCTTTTACATCGCTGCTTTGGTCGAGGTTTTCACCCTTGTCGAATTTCTTCGTACCATTGCTGGTGCCGACCATTGCCGATAAATAACCGCCGGCGGAATCGCCCATGACCGCTACATTATTCGGATCGATATTGAATTTTGCCGCATTGGCTTTGATATAGCGAATCGCAGCCTTCACATCTTCGACCGGCTGTGGGAATCTGCCCGTCGGTGCCACACGATACTGGATGCTCGCGACGACATAACCGGCATCGGCAATCTGTAATCTTTGCTGTATATATTTATCTTTATTCGCGTGGATAAATCCGCCACCGGTAACAAAGACAACTGCCGGCATTTTTTCTTTGCGCTGCGGTTTCAAAACGTCCATCTTCATCGCGACGTTTTCATAACCGATTGTCGAGACTTGTTCATAAACAACATCAGAAATCAGATCGACCTGCGGTTTTTTTACCTGCACGTTTAAAATCTTGCTATCTGCGGCATGTGCTGTTTCTGCCGAAACCACGGATAAGCCTCCGAGGCTCAACAATACGCCGCCCAAGGTCACCATGGTGATTGTTTTTTTCAGATTCATGTTAAAATCCACTCCCCTAAAATTTATCTTACAAAACAAATAAATCAAAACATGTATAAAATGATATGTTGTAATTTATATAATTATTATATATACTAGAAAAAATAAAGTCAATACATTTTGCAAGTGAGGTTTACCTATGAATACATTAAGCTATGCCATCTTAGGCCTGATTGACAAGGATCAACTGACCGGCTATGATCTGACAAAAATCTTCAATGATTGTGTCGCTGATTTTTGGAGTGCCAAACAAAGCCAAATTTATACAGAGTTAAAAAAGCTCGTAGCCGAAGAACTCATCGAATTCAAAGTCGTCATCCAAGGAGAAGTCCTCGAAAAGAAAATATATTCCTTGACCCCCAAAGGCAAAGAAACGCTTCTAGCGTGGATGTCCGAAGAAGAACCGCCACTGCCACAGAGCAAAGATATTTTTAAGCTTCGCCTTTACTTTTCGGAAAATCTTTCACCAAAACAGCTGCAAGAAAAATTTGAAAATCGCAGCAAAGCCGTTTTTGCCTTGCTGCTGCGCTATCAGACCAAACTCAACGAATATTGCCCTGAAACCGTCGCGCCGCAATCGGCTGGTGATTACCTGCTGCTCAAGGGAGCAGTGACGAGTCTCGAAAGCCAGCTGCGCTGGCTCGAAGAATCCCTTGAGTTTCTCAACAAGCTACGAAAATAATCCCCCCGAGCAAAAAAAGAGCTGCTTATAAAAGCGGCTCTTTTCTCTATTCCCGCTCTATCCTTGCAAACCTTTGTGGATATTGACAAATTGCCCCGCTGTTTTTTGTCCATATTGACCTTGCCTGCAAGCTTTCCTTTCATGAAAATTTTATATACTTGCACAAAAAAATAGGCTCTTAACGAAAACAATCCTGCAATGATTTTCGTTAAAAGCCTATTTTATTTGTTTTATTTACCTTTTTCCAAAGTCTTCACCGGCTGTGCCTCTATTTTTTCCACAGGGGCTGTTCCCGTATTTTCCACCGGATCCGCCAGTCCATTTCTGACTTCATGAATTGTATCGCCCACAGCTTTTCCTAGCTTTGGGAGTTTTGTTGGCCCAAAAAACACAACCCCGATCACAACAACTACCGCAATCTCAGGGACACTCAAACCAAACATCGACGACACGTCCTTCCATTTATAAGCATTCAAACCGCTTATATCTTAAGTTCCTCGCGGGCAAATACCCTGTCTTGCCATTTTACCGCAACTACATTTGCTTTGCTCTAGTATTGTCTACAAAAATTTCTTGAAGAACTTGTATCTATCCTATAGTATATCTTTCCTTCTCGTCAATCCCTTATTGCGAAAATCTTCTTTATCTGATCAAAATATCGTACGGCTTTGTTTTTTTCCGGTTTTATTCGCCTTATGCCCGCTGATGTTTCCAATATAAGCTGGATGCATCAAATCGAGCTTTTTGAGCACATCCCCAACCCGAATAGCTGCATATAAATTGAAACGAACATCCGGATCAGCCAAGTCGATATTTAGGAGCTGCTCTATTTTGTCATAACGATAACGCAGTGTATTGACATGAACAAAAAGCTTTTCCGCTGTGGCTTTCCAGTTGAAATTGCACGCGAGCAAAGCACGCACCGTTTCCTGCAATTCCGAGTCGCAGTCATGGTCGTATTCTAAAAGCTTGTCGAGTGTGTTGCGGCAAAAGTCACAGATGCTCTTCCTATTATGTAAAAAAAGCTCCGTAAAAATCCCCATGTTGTTGAAATGCTGCAATACCGTCTTTTTTTCAAGCAAGCGGAAGGTCAAAGCAATATGTGCTTCATTGAAGCTTTTATAGAGGTCCGGCAGCAAATAATTGTTGCCAATGCCAATGCCTGCTTTGGTTTCAAGCCTTTTCTCGACAAAATTCTTCCAATTCTCCAACCGCTTCTCATCTGGCCACGGATTCTCTTTATCACTGCGCGGCTGCCGCACATCCGTCAAAATGACGACATGCATCTCTTTCCAATAGACGAGCTCGATGGGACTGACGCCCGCCGCTGCGGCAAACTCACGGCTGAGCTGCTTGAGCACCGTCACATTGCTGAACTTGTTTTCAAAAACAACGACCATCACCGCATAAAAATGCTCCATATCGAGTTGAATACCCATTTTCTCACGAAAAAATTTAATATGATTCCCTTTATTTACAAATAAATCTTCAATGAACTTTCTTTTTTCTTCCTGCAGCTGCCGCTCGATGCGCAGTTCACTGCGAAGATAGTTTTTTAGTGCCAGCCGAGTGTTAGCTATGATATCGATGATCTTTACGATTTGGTCCGTCGGGATGTCCTTGAGCAATACCCATAATTTCTTGCCGTTGTTTTCCACGACAAACACCAGCCGACGCGAATTCTTGCAATAATAATATTGGTCTTCCTTGATACCTGGCATCTCCTGTAAAAAATGTCCAACAGCTTTATCTGACAACGGCATTTTTCGCGGATAATGCTTAAACAGGCGATCATCGATGATAAAGACTTCTCGCTTTACATTTTCCCTGATGTATTTGCCAACTTCACCGATCCCTTTCGTAATTAATAACTCCAAAAGATGCACTGCAGTATCCGTATCTATATCCATTCCATTCAATCCTTTTCTCCACGATTCGATAACATACGATTTCCATCGCTCAGATCTGCTGCCCGTATTTTGGTTACAGTAAGATAAAATGAGACTTCGCAGCTTTATTTTATCTTACTGTATTTTTTTTAAAAGTTCAAATCTGCCTTAGAAGAAACAGTTTGCCGTAAAGCAAAGCGTCTTATCCAGGCTATTGCCATGGAATGCCGGAGTCAACGACCGATCCGTGACGCTCAGAAGCTGATAGCAAAGATTCAACGCTACATTTTTTGCCGGAACGTATTCGTATGCAAACGCCCAGCCTTTTACATTATCCGTGCCATGTAAGGACACATCATAATTCCCCGTCGTATCCGCATTGGCTAGCACATCAAAGCCACCTAGGCCATAAGGAACCGCTCCGCTTTTAACCTGTCGATAGTTTACCAGCCAAGCATTATCGCCTTTTTTCCGCACATCTGTCATCGGGGTATTGTTAAAGAGACATTTGCTTCCGCTCGGTCCCTTGGCATTGCTGAGCTGCACCGACCAGCCATTGGGATTCTTATTCATATTCGTCGGATTTTCCAAAGTAGTACCTATGTATTCTGTCAACAAAGTCAGTCCGCTGAATTTATAACTTGCCCCAAGGTCATATCCTTGTGAAGAATCATATTTTGCCCCATTCGCAGCCAATAAGCGACTGCCCGCATTCACGGCTGCGTTACTCGTCCCAGGAATGTCAGCCCAATAATAACCCGTGGTGAACTTGAGTTTATCATTCGCTTGCCAGGTCAGGTTTCCTATCGTCACCTGATTGCTGTCACTTTGATTTCCCGAAGGTGTTGTGTTTCCTTTTGTCGGATTGCCTGTCCAGGCATTGAATCCCGCCACTTTGCTCAGTGATTTTTTAATCCAGATTCCATCGGTTGAATCGGGTTTCGACATCAAGCCAAAACCAGTTTCGCAGTTGCTGTCTCGTCCGATTTTCAAAACATCAAGGCCCATCACATTTTGAGCTGTCAGTGTCGCGACATCGATATAGGTTGTCGACCCGATACCATCGGTATTGCCGGGGCGGTTGCTCCAACCCGAAGTCAAGCGAATATTCGCTTTCATGCTGTCATTCAACTCTCCGGTAATCAAAACACGAGCACGCCAATCGTATTCGTCTCCGCCTTTTAGTTTTGATGATTGATTGACGGATTGCTGCGGGTCATTGCCATGCAGACGAAAACGCAAATCGCCGCTGGCAATCCAAGTTTTTGTCTTCGCTTCCACTTTTGCCACACGAACACCCATATGATTGAGTTCACTGGCAAATTCTGCCGACAGGCGATCAATCGACTTTTGTTGATTTTCATCTGCCGTCTGAAAATTATCTATTGCTTTCCCCACTAGGACTGCCATTTCATAACGTGTGATTTCCTGGTCACCACGAAACTCGGCATCGTTATATCCCTGAATCAATTTGGCTTCGCCGAGTTCACGGACAGCGGCATAAGCCCAGTGTCCATGCGGTACATCATCAAAAGTTGCCGCCAAGCAGCTTGCTGAAAACAATCCTGTCATCATTACGGTAAAAAAAGCGGTTTTCAAGTTTTGCATCCTTTTCAAAATCAACCAACTCCATCTTCTTCAGCTTAATAAATTCTTATGATTCCTATAAAACATCATTTATTTGTGTATTCATAAAATTAAAAATTTTTTTCATCTCAAGATAGAAGGAAACCTCCCCTGACAGCTTCCTTCTTCTTGTTTGCTCAGTTTTCTTTCAATGCGTTTTTACCCGCCAAATAACCAAAGGTATAGGCTCTGCCATGACTGTTCCCCGGAATTGCCGTCGGATAATCGTTGCCGTAGAAACAGCCTGAATTATTGCCCGCGGCGTAGAGCCCTGGAATGACTTCTTTTTCTGTATCGAGGACCTGCATTTTATCGTTGATCTGCAATCCGCCCAAGGTCACGAGCATCGAAGAACCCATCTTACATGCATAAAATGGTGCTTTGACTAACGGCTTCATGAACAGACTCGGTTTGCCAAAATCTTCATCGCGGCCTTTTTCTGCCAGCTCATTATAGCGTTTGACCGTTGCCAGGAACTGCTCTTTTGGAATATTCATCAAATCTGCCAACTCATCGAGCGAATTCGCTTTTTTCACGAGACCCGATTCAATATAACGGTCTACATCTTTAGGATCATGATGGAATTTCATTTCCTTGCAAGCCGTCTGGTGGAAACTCGGTGCCTCTTCTGGCCATTTATCATCCCAAATCGTCCATTTGCAATGATCTTTTTGCTGGCGGGACGAATTGACCAAATAACCAAAGACTAGATCTTCGTTGCCAAAACGTTCACCTTTCATATTGACACTGAGCCATGGCTGACGGACAAGTGCGTCAGGATTTTCTTTGGCGTTGTCGACAAAAGCTTTGTCAAAGTACATTGCCGTATGCGGCCCCTCATCGATTGCCGCACCGATCCAAAGGCCCATCTGCTGCCCATCGCCTGTATTATAGGTTCCCGGATAAGATATTTTATTGACGTATTGCGCGGTCGGAATATAATATTTCAGCATTTCTTCATTGTGCCCATAATCACCCGCACAGAGAATAACGCCTTTTTTGGTGTTGAAACGGATGTATTTGCCGTCTTCTGCCTTGCCGATGACACCAGTGACTCGTCCGGTATTATCCTTGCGAATCAATTGCGCGCCCGGCGTTTTATAATAAATCTTGATATTATGCTTTTCCGCATTTTTGAGCAAGGTATAGATGGTAGCATACGTCGCCGGTCCGCCATAGAGTCCTTTTGGCATATCAGCCAGAGCAGATTCCGGCGGATCCATGACAAAGGTAAGCGTAGGATACGCAGGCAAAGTGGACGATGGTGCTACGAGCTCATCTTTGGTCCAGAGATGTTTAATGGTGCACCCGGCTTCGAGTTCCATTGCCACGAGCCAGTCATTTGCTTTACCGCTGTTAAAAGCAAACTGATTGACGACTCGCTGATCTGCCCGATAAGCGCCATAACGCATGAGTTCCTGGGCAATCTGCATCGGATCCATTTTCGTTCCGGCTTCAAGCTGAACTTTGGCATTGACCGCACCATAATCGTAGCTGCGGAAATTGACATTTTGTGTTTTTTCTAAGAGAACGACTTTTGCGCCTTCTTCAGCTGCCGAAATAGCTGCACATAGCCCGGAAAATCCGCCACCGACTACAGCGATATCGACTTCTACCGTTTCTTTGATTTCGCTATCTTGTATCGCCGCCGGCGCTTTTAAAAAGCTTGGTTCCTGGCTATTTCCTGCATTCTTGGCAGCGTCGATGGCCGCCCGGTCTTCTTTGCTTCGTCCATTGCCACAGCCACTGGCCAAAAGGCCTGAACCGACTACACCAGCAAAAGCCAACGCGCTGTTTTTCAAAAAGCCGCGACGGGACATTCCTTTGGCTTGTTTTTTCTCACTCATACTATTTCCTCCCCAATAAATATCTTTCATCATATGATAATCAAATTGTAGCATTTTGCGAAAAATCAGTAATCGACGAATACTTTGAATTTCCATTCTCGTCTTTGTAGGTATTCACCATAAAATAAACCGTATTAATCGTACCATCAGCAATATTTTCTTATTCCTTGTTTTTTCCTCCAAAAAAGCAACGAAAAAAACCATATAATCATCCTACCCTATATTTTTTAAATATCTCCTTGTGGACTTATTTCTTTAATTAAAGTCAGTTTTTCAAAGCTTTCTCGTTTTATGAAAAGATTTCATCTAGTTCATCTATACAAAAAGCTGTTTCGAATTCTTGTAGATATCATCAAAGAAAAAAACCTGCATTCATTATAAAATAGACTTAGCATCATATTGCTAATATTTATAGAAAGGATGAATCATGATGGCTCCTATTATAGAATTTATTAAACGCAAGCCATTACCGGTTGCCATTGTCTTGATCGTCTTAATTGGAATCGGTGCTTTTGCCATGAAGCAAGCAGAGGCGTATCCGGCGTTAGCCTGTGCACCTTGTCACAACATGGGTCCTTATGTTGAAGGTTATGAATCCGCTGAACTTTTATCGCATAAGCATGAGCAAGCCAGCGTCAAGTGCATCGATTGCCATGACAATTCTATGGGTGATAAGATCCACGAAACCTGGGCTTATGTGACAGATGATTTTGATGATCCTCTCGATCAGCATAAATTCAGCAATGAAATGTGCTTGAAATGTCACAATATCGATGATATCAAAGGCAAGACAAGCTATGGTCAGGTAAATCCGCATGATTCCCATCTAGGCGATCTGGTATGCTCTGACTGTCATAAAATGCACACCAAATCCAAAACTGCCTGCTCGGAATGTCACAACTTCGAGTTCATGCAAAAACTGCCAGCGGAATGGGAAAAATAATTTTCTGCTAGCAAAAAACGGCCGGCTCAAGGATTTTTTGTTGAGCCGGCTCCTTATTTTCCAGGAGGTTCATGATGTCTATTGAAATTGAATTCAGTAACCTGATAAAAATATATGAAGAAAAATCGCTTTACAAAAATCTCAGTGGCAAAGTCAAGGCCGGCCACTGCACCTGCATAACCGGCAATAATGGTTCAGGTAAGTCCACCTTTTTGAAAATCATCGCCGGACTCAGCCGACCGACAAGCGGGTCCCTTCTATATTACAAAGAAGGAAGTACCTTGCCTTTAGCTAAGCTTCGCGAACAAATCGCCTTTGTTTCCCCCGAAATGCAGCTCTACGATGCGTTGACCGCGACGGAAAACCTTCTTTTCTTCGCTTCGATGGCTGCAAATTCGGCTTTGGCAAAGGAACTTGTGCCAAAAGCTCTGCAATTGGTCGGACTTTCCTCCGTCGCTGACAAAAAGACCGCCACCTTCTCAACGGGCATGAAACAACGCTTGAAACTAGCAATGCTGCCCGCATCGAACCGAAGCCTTTGGCTGCTCGATGAACCCTCCTCGAACCTTGACGCCGCCGGGCGAAAAATCGTAGAAAAACTCATTGAACACGCCAAAAAGAAAGAATATACGGTACTGCTGGCGACGAATGATCCCTTGGAGGTGGCCTATGCCGATACGATTTTCTGCCTTTCATAAAACGAAAGACCTCCTCTATAAGGAGTTGACCACTGAATTTCGCACGCGTTATGGCACCTCTGCCCTGCTGATGTTTTCGCTGACGACACTATCCGCCGTCAGCATGAGCATCGGGGCACAGTCTCTATCACCTGATTTTTTGGCAATTCTCTTTTGGATTATTTTATTTTTTTCAGCCATGGCAGGGCTTTCCCGCGTGTTTTTACAAGAAAGTGAACAGGGGACCTTGCAAACCCTGCGCATTTATGCGAGCAGCCAGCCTGTCTTTTTCGGCAAATTCATCTATAACGTATTGCTTCTCTTTGCCTTGACTTTGTTTTTGCTGCCACTGTTCATCGTGTTTTTAAATGCATCTGTGCCGCATTTAGGTGAGCTTTGCCTCGTGCTTTTTCTCGGAAACATCGGTCTTTCTGGCGCCGCAACGCTCATTGCCTCCTTGTTGACGCAAGTACAAGGACAAAGTTCATTATTCACCATCTTAAGCTTTCCGATCATTTTACCGCTGCTGCTTTTTTGCATTCAGCTGACTGCCGCGGCTTTTTCTAGCGAAGGCTTCACCCTAGACAACCGCCTGCTCTTTTTGACAGGCTACGATGTAGTGATTCTCGGCTTGGCATCTGTTTTGTTTGATTATATCTGGTACGATTAGGAGGTTTACCATGTTTTTTGATACATCCTTAACTGCTTTGACACTTGCTGTCATTTGGGCTGTTTTCTATCTTGTTCCCCCGGCACAAGGGCTTGGCGATCTGGTCCGCATCGCCTTTTTTCACATTCCGACCGCCTGGGTATCCGTTTTGGCTTTTGTGCTATCTGCCTGGTGGAGCATCCTTTACCTCAAAACACGCAAAATAGAAGCGGATGCACTGAGCTGCCGTTCCGCGGCTCTCGGCTTGATCTTTTGTCTGTTGGCTACGATCAGCGGCGCTGTTTTTGCCAAACTCACCTGGGGCGCCTATTGGAACTGGGACCCACGGCAAATCACGATTTTTATTTTGCTTTTGGTCTACGGAGCTTATTTTGCCTTGCGCTCAGCCATTGCTGAGCCTCCAGTACGCGCCAGGCTCTCGGCTGTCTACGCACTGTTTGCCGGAGCGGCGATGCCATTTCTCATCTTTGTCATTCCCCGTTATTACTCATCTTTGCACCCGGAACCCGTCATCAATGCCAGCGGGCATATCGATATGGACCCGGTGATGCTCGCCGTCTTACTCGCCGCTTCAGCTGTCATGACACTGATTTATCTGCGCCTTTTATTTCGCCGGAGGTGTTCCGCATGAAACAACGTCACTTGATCATCCTCACGGTCGTCGCCTTATTTGCGATATATGCACTAAGTGAATTCAGCCAGTCCCTCAATCCTTACGTGAGCTTTGCTGAAGCAAAAACAAGCAAATCAACGGTACAGGTCAAAGGCAGCTTGCTAAAAGAGCCGACGAGCATTACCTATGAAAACCAGGAACTGCGCTTTTTACTGCGTGATGAAAAAGGCCAGCAGGTCCAAGTGTCTTATCACGGGGTAAAACCGGATAACTTTGAGCATGCCGACAGCGTCGTCGTCATCGGTAAATACAAAGACAACGAATTCACTGCCGAAAAGCTTTTGGTAAAATGTCCCTCGAAATATGAACGAAAAGGAGCTTCCTCATGATTGGTGTCATCAGTTTATTTCTCGGCTGCATCTGCAGCTTCATTTCCCTATTTTCTTATTTGAACCGTACGAGCCGTAAGGATACGCGGCAAAAAAACAGCGATTCATTTCATCTCGGCGCCTTTTGCTATCAATTGACCGTTATATTCGCCGTCATCGCCGCTGTTTTTTTCCTCTATGTGATTTTAACGGATCAATTCCAATACAAATATATTTGGAGCTATTCAGCGAGCAGCCTGCCGATTTTCTACAAAATCGCTGTGTTCTGGGCCGGACAGGAAGGTTCCTTTCTGCTTTGGCTCTTGCTGCACAGCCTCATTGGCTATATTTTGCTCAAAAGAAAATGCATGCCCGTGCCGGCTTTTATCGCCTATCTTAGCGTACAGGTTTTTTTACAGCTTTTGCTCTTGCTGAAAAATCCTTTTGTCCTTCAATTGGGTGCCAATACACAAGGCATGGGACTCAATCCACTGTTGCAAGATTTTTGGATGGTCATCCATCCGCCGATTATTTTCATCGGTTATGCGCTCTTTGCCGTACCATTTGCTTATGCCATAGGCGCTCTTGTAGAGGAAAAGCATACCGAATGGCTTGAAAAATCGCTGCCTTGGGCTTTAGCCGCCTGGGGCTTTCTCGGCGCCGGCATCTTCCTTGGCGGCTTTTGGGCTTATAAAACCCTTGGCTGGGGCGGCTACTGGGGCTGGGACCCGGTAGAAAATGCCTCCTTGATTCCCTGGCTCACCGGCGGTGCGCTCGTCCACGTCCTGCTGCTCGCTCGCAAAAAAGCCGGGGCACAGCGTTTTGCCTACATCACCGCCATCTACACCTTTATTCTCGTATTATACGGAACCTACTTAACGAGAAGCGGCGTCCTCAGCGACTTTTCTGTCCACTCGTTTGGCAAAGACAACAGCGCTTCGACCATGGCCTTTTTAATTGGAGCAATCGCGCTGATTGCCACATTAGTCCTGGCAATCAAATGGTCTACGATTTTTGCCGGAAAAATCTATGACAACCTTTGCAGCCGCGAATTTTTGTTGACGGCAGGTGCTGCCGCACTGATGGGCTTAGCCGTGCTGGTACTGATCGGTACATCGACCCCGCTGTTAAGCCAGCTGATCGGACAGCCGCAAAGCATTCAGCCTGATTTTTACAATCATTGTACGCTGCCACTGTCCGCCATCTTACTATTTTTAGCAATACTTGGGACTCGGCAAAAATGGGGTGCACAAAACATTCTCGCCCAAGCATTGCGCCCGATTTTTCTGGCAGCGATCATCCTCGCCGCGGCAATTGCATTTATCTACAAAATAACCAATCCACTGGTTATTTTGACGATCATCTTAGCCTTGGCGCTGCTTTTGTCAAGCGTCATAAAGATCTGCCAGCGAAAATTCCTGGCATCGTCCCTCGGACATCTTGGCCTATCTGTCCTCTGCCTTGGCGTTCTCTTATCTTCCCTCGCAGCGGAAAAAACAACGATTGCAATGCAGCCGGGCGAAAGCGTTGCTGTTTTTGGCGAAGGACTTCGCTATGACGGCATCGATGCTTCTGCCCCAGAGCAAAAAAAACAATTATTTTCTATTCTGCCGGAAAACAAGCAGATAACGGCGTTGACGAAATACACGCCAGACGGCCGCGAAGCCGCCCATGAACCGGCTATTTATCGCTCGCTTACAGGCGATCTATACTTGTCACCGAGCCAAAAGCAAGCACCGGAAAAAGCGCTGCTGCGCCTTGCCCTGAATGAACCAAAAGATTTAAATGGCGCGACCTACTGCCTAAAATCCATTCGTATGGATTCTTCTAATCCCGAAGCACTCAAATTCGTCGCGGCAATATCCTTGCGTTCCGCCAGCGGAGAAAACAGCTATGAGCTCGCCATGGTTCACGACAATGGCTCTTTTCAGTCAGAACCCGTCCAAACGCCAGACGACCTTGAAATCTCTTTACAGGCACTCAATAAGGATAAACAAGAAATCTCCATTGCCGTGCAAGATATAATGGTAACCGACTCTCCTGAGCTTGACCTTGACGTAAGCTTCAAGCCCATGATCTTCCTAGTTTGGCTGGGCTGCGCCTGCATCACGTTAAGCTGCTTTCTCGCCTTTGCCAAAAATTTCTGTCGCAAATAAAAAACAGAAGAACGTCGATCTTCTCAAATAAAAGGCACTTGCAAAAACGCCCTAAAAAGTTAGACACAATATAGCCAACTTTTTATAGGGCAGTCCATGCAAGTGCCTTTTTTATTTGTCTTTCCCCTGGCAAAATTCTTCTTTAATATCGGTAATGAAGGAAGCCCGATTCAAGACATCCCAAACCTTCAGTGCCGCAAACATATCGCTTTGTCCTTTGCCGCCAGCCAAATCGAGGCTGAGCAATTTTTCTATTTTTTCATAACGGTAATGGATGGTATTGACATGGGCAAACATTTCCTTTGCTGTCTTTGCCCAGTTAAAGCCATTTTTAAGCAATATGCGAAGCGTGTCGACCAGCTGCAGTTTCATATCGCGATCATAGGCGATGACCGGCCCGATGGTTTCCGCTACATAGGCCTTAAGTTCACCGATTTCACGAGAGAAAATCACCGAAAAAATCCCCATATCATCAAATAATTGAAGTGATTCTGTCGATCGATCTTCTGAAAACGCAAGCGCGATCTTCGCTTCTAGGTAAGAGCGATGCAGCTTTGCCAATTGATAGAAGCGACCAACGCCGCCTGCCAGTTTCATCTTGAGCTCAGCTTCGAGCTGCCCCTTAGCACTCGCTGCCATCATTTTGGCTTCGCCGCCCAAAATCGGCGCATCTGCCGGCAAGATCAAAACCAGAGTCTTGTGCCAAAGCACCGGACTGAATCGCCCGGATTTAAGCCGACAAAGCTCAAGATCCGCTAAAGAGAATTCTTCGCCAGCAGTTCCTGGTTCAAATAGCAATATTCCATAGTAGCGATTCGCCTGTAAATGCATTTTATGAAACCCTATGATGTCATGAATATTCGCACTGCTTTGGACCAAAGCTTCCGCTAGATTTTTCTCTAGTCTTTCCGCCTGCCGCTTTGCCTGTCGCTGCATATCCAAATAAGTTTCTAATGCCAGACGGCGTTGGCAAAGCATATGGATTTTTTTGCTGATTTCAGTCTTTTCGGTTTGACAAAAACACACGCGCAAGACTTCATCCTTTTCGGTGAATTCATAAAAAAGCCATTGATGTTCTCGATGATAATAGTATTCGGTCGAGCTGAGCTTTGGCATCTCCAGCAGTTGTTTCTGCAAAGCTTCCAAATTCGCTGCCGGCTCGTTTGACCATATAACCCTTGCTTTTGCATCGATAAACCATAACGGTTGGCCGATTTCCGCTGCCAAATCAGCCCCCAAGGCTTCTATGCCGCCATCGATGAGCAACTTCAAAAAACGCTGATCCATCTGTGCCTGTTTTTCCATGGTACTCACACTCACTCCCCACCATTTTTAATCGCCGCCTTGTCGAGCGAACCAACATAAGCATCGTCAAGTATCCCCAAAGCCTTCAATACATCCCAGATTTTAATCGCTGCGAACAGCTCAAATTTATGAGCCGCATTTTGCAGGTCACAGCCCAAGAGTTTTTCCATACGCTCTATTCGATAATAAATTGTATTGACATGCACGCCGCATTTTTCTGCAGTTTCTTTCCAGTTCAGTCCATTGTCGAGCAAAATCCGCAAGGTGTTCAAAAAGCTCGCATTCTTTTGATTATCATACGATAGAATCGGGCCGAGCCGGTCGTATACGAAACGTTTATTTTCTTCATGGCCGCGGCTGAATATATAGCGGAAAAAGCCCATATCTGAAAAGCGCTGTACATAGCCGCCTTGTGTCGATATCCCCTTAAAGGCCAGGGCAATCCTTGCTTCACGATAACTTGCGTCGAGCTGGCTCAGTGGATAGATCTGCCCGATTCCAACAGCGAGATCGATTTTCAGTTCTTTGGCGACAATATCTCGAAAGACCTCCGACACACGAAGTTCCGGCCACTCTTTGCGAAGCTCGAACGTCTCATTTTCATATAGTGCCGGAATGATATGGACCAGATTGCCTCGCCAATAAATCGGCCGCATCGAGGGAAGCTGATTATTTTCTGTATAGACCACCATGCGTTCAACAATTTGATGCAGCTGCTTGCGTTCGATTTTCGCCTTAGGCTGAAGCAGCTGAATCACATATGGCTTATCTCTATTCAAGTTAAAATGTCCCAAAGATAAAAAGTCCTCACGAGGACGATCTCCATCGCCAAAAAGCTGCTCCATCAAATCCGTCTCAACAGATTCGAACAACCGATGAGCGGTTTGCTGCGACTGCAAATAAAAAGCAGCTGCCAGACCTGTTCCCTCCAGGATCTGACGGACAACCGCAACAGAGTCTGCTGCACATTCTACCGCTGCCAGCAGAGCCTGCGGCTTTTCCGTCAGCCCATAATAAAATATTCCGCTCACATCATAAAATTCACGTGTTCCAGCAGGCAAGACACGATATAAAGACGAGGGCTGGCGAAATCCTGGATTGCTGCAAAGCACCTTCCCCTGTTCATCAAATAATGTCCATTGTCGTTTGAGCTTTTTTTGCAAAAATTCTATGAGCGCTGCCAAGCCCTGTTCACGAACTGTTCCGAGCAGCTCCAGCTGAGAAACTGTCTTTTCCATAAAACGCCTCCTGCGAACAAATTTTTCTCCCTATCATAAACGCAAAAGCATTGCGGTCATTACAGCAAAAAGAGACTGCCCTGAAACAGTCTCTTTTGCCTATTATACGTTTACATTCTATTTTAAAATATTTTTTCCTGCCAAGTAACCAAAGGTATATGCTCGGCCATGGCTGTTGCCCATCATGGTCACGCAGTAGTCATTGGCGTAATAGTTGCCCGAGGCATTGCCCGCCGCATACAGCCCTTGGATGATTTTTTTATTCTCATCGAGCACTTGCATATTTTCATTGATTTTGAGTCCCCCCAAGGTAACGAGCAAGGCCATGGAAATATGCGCTGCATAAAATGGAGGCTTTTCGATCGTCGTCAGACAAGTGTTGCGCTTATAAAAATCTTCGTCAAAATCTTTTTTCTTGAGTTCATTATAACGATCTACCGACGCTTTGAGCTTTTCAAACGGCATGTTCATCTTCTGTGCCAATTCTTCTAAGGTATTGGCCGATTTGACGACGTTGTCATCGATGAGCTGCTGCAATCTCTTGGGATCATGATACACGCTTTTTAGGGATTTACAAGCGGTCTGATGAAAGCCCGGCGCTTCCTCCGGCCATTTTGCATCCCAGACATTCCAGCGCGTATGATCATTTTCCTGCCGCGTGCTGTTGGCGATGTACGCATAAGGAAGGTCCTCATTGGCAAATCGATCACCATCTACATTGAGCCCTAGCCAAGGCTGGCGCATAACCGAATCGGCAAGCCCCGGAGCATCGACCATGCCAAAGTCGAAATACATCGGTGCATGCGGCGCTTCATCCATCGCCCCGCCGACCCACATGCCCATTTTCTGTCCATCGCCAGTGTTGGCTTTGCTCGGATATAAGTTGATTTTGACCGTTTCACTGCTTGGAATATAATATTTCAACATTTCCTTATCGTTGCCATAATCACCGGTGCAAAGAATGATGCCCTTCTTGCCGCTGAATTTTATATGTTTGCCATCTTTGCCTTTTGCAATGACTGCACTGACACGTCCATTGTCGCCTTGTTCACGGACCAGCTGGACTGCCGGCGTATCAAAATGAATGTCGACACCTTTTTGCTCCGCCGTGGATTGGAGTGTATAAGCCACCGCAATAACTGGATTGCCGCCAATCATTCCCTTTGGTGCTTTTTCAATGGCCTCTGCCGACGGCTCTAAAACAAACGTCATTGTCGGAAAGGTCGGTAAAGTCGCCCCTTCGGCTACCATTTCATCTTGCGTCCAAACATGCTGCACCTTGCAGCCGGCTTTAAGTGCCATATCGAGCAGCCAGTCATTGACCTTGCCGCTTTCGTTGACCCATTTCATAACGACCCGCTGATTGCCCTTATAAGCGGCATACCGCATGATTTCACGCGTAGCCATGACTTTATCGATATGGATGCCGACGCTTTTCTGCGAACTCGAATCGATTGCCCCATAATCGTAGCCGCGAAAATTGACATTCGGCGTTTTTTCCAGCACGATGACCTTTGCCCCTTCTTCTGCTGCTGAAATAGCTGCGCAAAGGCCCGACATGCCTGCACCGACAACGATGACATCCGCCTCTTTTGTCGAGGCGATCTCACTGTCTTTTATCGGCTCTGGCGCCGTCAAAAAGGACGGTTTCCCAGTTGCTGCTTTATCGCTGTTAGGATCGCGTTTGCGACCGTTGCCGCAGCCACCCAGCAAGATTCCCGAAGCCATGACCCCAGCCATGGTAAAGGCACCGCTTTTCAAAAAATTCCGTCGTGATATCCCCTGTTTTCCTTCTTTGCCATCTTGTGCTGACATGCAAAACTCCCCCAAACACTTTTTCTTTATAGTAATCCGATAGCAAAACTTGAAAACGCTAAGCGTTTTTTATAAAACAGCCTACCGTTTTTTCGCAAGTATCCTTTATATTATTGCAATTGCATAATCTTATCATAACATCTGATTATGATTGAGTCATCTTGCATTCCTACGGAATATTTTGCCTATCAATTGTATACATCGACGGATATATCCTCTCATTCCATGTGAATCCCGCTCGTTTCCCTTATCTTATCCTCTGCATTTTTTAATCAGTATAAACAGGACTTTGGTTTGCATGCTCTCAAAGCTATTGTAAAATACACTAGCTGTTTTCAACTTCAATTGTAGTTTTTTACAATAAGCTTCGCCTATTATGCTGCAGTAAAAAATTTTCTTAAAAACTGCAAAACAAATTGAATTCCGTTATAATAGAAAACAGAGCCCACAAGCTGGAAAGAAGGTCTTCTTAATGAAAGATATATTAGATGTACATATGCATACCCTGATGAGCGGACACGCTTACAGCACCATCCGTGAAATGACGGCTGCGGCAAAAAAGAACGGACTAGAGCTCCTCGGCATCACCGAGCACGCACCTATGATGCCGGGAACTTGTCACGAAATATATTTCCACAACTTCAAGGTCATCGCCCGCGATGCCTACGAAGTTCCGCTGATCCTTGGCAGTGAACTCAACATTATGGACTACAATGGCAATGTCGATCTCAAAGACAATGTTTTGGCAAAACTCGATTATGCCATCGCCAGCCTGCATGAACCCTGTCTTGATCCTGGCAGCATCGAGGAAAACACCGCAGCAGTCATCGGTGCGATGAAAAACCCGTACGTAAAGATCATCGGACACCCGGATAACGGCAATTATCCCCTCGATTATGAAGCCGTTGTCAAAGCCGCCAAAGAATATCATGTCTTGCTTGAAGTCAATAACAGCTCGTATCATCCACTGTCCGGGCGCATCAACTCCCGACAAAATGCGTTGGTCATGCTGGATTTATGCAAACGCCATGAAGTATCCGTCATCATGGACAGCGATGCCCATATCGATCTTGATGTCGGCAACCATGAGTTTTCCCAGGCACTCCTAGTTGAAGCCAACTTCCCCGAAGCATTGGTCGTCAACACCGATATAGCAAAATTTCAAAAGTTCCTCGACTAATCTCCACCCTATAGCAAAGCACAGGCGGTCATGAAGCCGCCTGTGCTTTTTCTATCGCCTATTTGCTCCTCTTAAAATGAAAGCGGTTTCATTCCTTCTTTATTTTTGCAGGTTTTTTTACTTTTATGGCGAATATATTTAACATAAAGTTTACGTTCTGTATTTGTATACGTTTTAAAATCCGTAAATAATAGATTCCATTTTCTAAAATAATTTATTATTTAAAAGCTCGGAAAATTTAAATATTGAGGTGAGGAAATGAGATTTACCATCAGCAAACAAATCTTAGTAACCTGTACCATGATCATTGCCATCTTTGTGATGCTCGATCTGTACATGTATCATCGCATGACCACGATTCAAGAAACGTATCAAACGCTTCTAACCGAATCCACTGACTTCACGAGCACGGCCAAGGACATCCGGACTCAGCTGTGGATGCGCAACACCTACGTCCGCAACTACATACTGACCGGCGACAACACCTACATAACCAAGAGTAACGAGATGAAAGCTCTTACAGCGACTAAACTGAGTTTTTTAGCCGATACGATGCAAAGCCCACAAGCAGCCAAGGAAATCGGTATCTTGAAACTAGCCCTGACGGAATATGACAAGACGCTTGACCAAGGCGCTGCCGTACGCGAAAAGCTCGGTATCGACGGTACCTTGAAGTTCTTATCCGCCACCGGCAAACGTGCCGATGGCATGGAAACCATCATCGATGATTTCACCGAATTCGTCAGCACGCAAATCAAGAGTGAAATCGAACAGACGCAAAAAGAACAAGCCCATTCCATGATCATCCTGCTCGTTTGCAACCTGCTGACTTTGGCATTCGCCATTTGGGCTGCATTTTTTCTGGCTCGCAGAATTTCGCAGCCAGTCGCAAAAATGGCAGAAACTGCCGCCAATGTCGCGCAAGGGGATTTGCGGGCAACCGAAAAAGTCTATGGCGGCAATAATGAGATCGGCGATATGGCAAAATCCATGGAAGGCATGGTCGGAAATCTGCGGCATATCGTCAAACAAATCGTCGACACCGGTAAATCAGTAGCCAGTGCCAGCGATCAGCTGAACCTGGTGTCCGAACAATCGGCTCAGGCCGCGCAGGAAATCGCCTCGACGACGACCCATCTGGCCGAAGGAGCTGTAACGCAGACCGATGAGATGAACCAGGTCGTCGGCATTGTGACCAACATGGTCTCACATATCGGCGAAGTAGCCAAAAATACCGAAACCCTCGCCCAAAGAGCCAGCAAAACGGCAGATATCGCCAACGAAGGAAAAACAGCCGTCACTAAAGCCAGCGCACAAATGCAGCGCATCACCGACTCGGTAAGCCAATCAGCCGATGGTGTCAAGGCACTTGGACAAAGTTCTGCCCAAATCGGCAACATCGTCCAAGTCATCAGCGACATCGCCAGCCAGACCAATCTACTGGCACTCAACGCAGCCATCGAAGCAGCTCGGGCCGGCGAGCACGGACGCGGCTTCGCAGTCGTCGCCGGTGAAGTAAAAAAACTCGCCGACCAATCACAAGCTGCCGCTCAGAGCATAACCGACTTGATCATCCAGATCCAAACGCATATCCAAAGCGTTGTCGAAATGATGGAAACCGGCAATACCAACGTAGCCGCCGGGACAGACGAAATGAACTCCACGCTCGAGCAATTCAACCACATCGCCGCTTTGATCGAAGACCTCAACCACCAGGTGCTTGATATCACGCATTCAACCGAAAAAGTATCACAGTCCGGCAATACCGTTTTGAGCTCGATCGACAAAGTCAAAGCAATGGTCGAAAAGAGCGTTTCCGGGACACATTCCATCTCGGCTGCCACCCAGCAGCAACTGGCTTCGACCGAAGAGATTTCTTCTTCAAGCAGTATTTTGGCAAAACAGGCCAAAGAGCTCGAATCCATGATGTCCCATTTTAAACTTTAATTTACGCTCTACAAACGATGGAGGTTTATTGATATGACAAAAAAAACGCTCGCTTATCTTCTAATGACCATGCTGCTTTTGGCCCTTACCGGGTGCGGCAGCCAGACTGCAGAAAAAAACGCGACGATCGTATTGAAAGCAAATGATGTACATTCCGCCGACTTCCCGACGGCTCAAAGCACCAAATACTTCGGCCAGCTGCTTGAAGAACGCAGCGGCGGCCGCATAAAACTGCAGCTGTACACGGATGGCCAGCTCGGTGATGGCAAAGTTATCGATGATGCCGTAAATGACGGGGTCCTCGACATCGACCGCGAAGGCTTCGACCATTTCGCCGCAGATATTCCACTTCTGCAGGCCTTTACGATGCCTTATATTTTCCGTGATAATGCCCATGTGTGGAAAGTCCTTGAGGGATCGATTGGCGAACAGGTCAAAAGCAGCCTTAAAGACAAGGACAAAATCGTCCTCGCATTCTACGATGCCGGCATGCGCAGTTTCTACGGCATGAAACCAATGACGACCCCAGCTGACCTAAACGGGCTTCGCATCCGTATGCTCGGCGGCGACGTATTCAAAAATATGCTCTCTATCCTTCAAGCACAAAGTGTCAGCGTCGCCTACAATGACATTTATCCAAGCCTGCAAGTCGGCAAGCTCGATGCTGCCGAAAACAACATTCCAAGTTACTTGAGTGCCAAGCATTATGAACTCGCAAAGTATTATACGCTCGATGAACATGTCGCCATCCCTGAGGTTCTTTTTATTTCCCGTCAATCCTGGGACAAACTGAGCCCCGACGACCAAAAGCTCCTCATGGACTGCGGTGCCGAGGCACAAGCCTATGAACGAAAGCTTTGGAATGACTATAGTCAAAAAGGCATTGAAGAATTAAAGGCGCAAGGCGTCCAGTTCATTCAACCTGATAAAGCCGCCTTTACGGCTGCAATGCAGCCATTGTATGCAAAATATCCTCAACTCTTGCCAATGATCAAAGAAATTCAGGCAGTCCAATAAAAAAACGGAAGGCACCCACAGCTGGTGCCTTCCGTTTTTTTGGACAAAATCCGCACTCATTTCATTTTATGTGCTTCATATGCAGAAATATAGCCAATTCTTTTTGCGTGCTTGCCGCCGGAAAAAGCCGTATCCATCCACAAGGAAGCGATTTCCCAGCCCATATCTGGTGAAATGATCCTAGCTCCCATGCACAATACATTGCTGTCATTATGCTCTCTGGTCGCTTTTGCTGAAAACAGATCGTGTACCAGTGCAGCGCGTACACCCTTTATCTTATTGGCCATAATTGACATGCCAATGCCAGTTCCGCAAATCAATATGCCTCTTTTGTTTTCATCCGAAGCTGCGATTTCTCCGACCGCCTGTGCAATCGGCGCAAAATCAGTAGATGCTTCACTATAGGTCCCTTTATCTTCGATGACAAACCCAGCCAACTTAAACTTTTCGATCAATGCCTGTTTCATCGAAAATCCAGCATGATCGCTGCCAATGACAATAATCTTAGACATAGCGCCCTCCATGTTTTCGCAATAATCAGATAATTATTTTATATGCACTGCCTTATTTTTATAGTAATACGCAGCTTTTGCTGCATATGGCATTTTCTTCATCATTTGAATCGAGCTCGATTCTTTATTCTTCCAACTTCCAACTCCTGCAATATCGGCCGAAATCCACAGGTATTGTCTTACATCATTCCATCAATCCAAAGGCTGCAACGCGATTTTTATCGCTTCACCGCTCTTGAGCATTTTATAAGCTGCATCCCATTGGTCGATCTTAAGCTTATGCGTGATCATCGCCTCAGCCTGTATTGCACCGTTGTTCATGAGCTCAAGTGTAGGCGGCCAATCATGGGTGTTCTGGCTGCGACTGCCCGTGACGACCAGTTCTTTTTGAATGATCTTAGAAAAATCTACCGTCACTTCATTCTGTGCAAATATACCGACCTGGACATACTGGCCTTGTTTTCTAAGAAGATCCATTCCCATCTGCATCGAAGGGACTACCCCTGTACAATCAAAGCAGATATCCGCACCATAGCCATCCGTGAGACCATCGACAAAGTCCTTGATTTTTTCCGTCTGGATGTCTACGGTATAATCGATGCCGAGTTCCTTGGCTTCCGCCAAACGTTTACCATCTTTGGTCAAGCCCGTCATAATGACCTTACCGCCTTTGGCTTTGACAATTTGCGCAACCAGTAACCCAATCGGCCCAGGACCAAGCACCAAGACGATATCATCTTTTTCGATATGGGCTTTATCGACGCCATGATAAGCGCAAGCTGCGGCTTCTGTAATAGAGGCTGCCAGTAAGCTCACCTTTTCCGGAAGAAGGTGCACGCTTTCCTTGCGGGCGATTACATAATTGGTGAACGCACCATTTTGCTGTGTTCCGATGCCTTTACGCGTCGCGCAGAGATTGTATTTCTTCTCTTTACAATAACGGCAAGTACCGCAAATCTCAAAAGTCGTTTCCGATGTAACGCGATCCCCGATTTTGAAATCTTTGACATTGGCCCCGACTTCAACAATTTCACCGGCAAATTCATGCCCCATGGTCAAAGGCGCCGACACTTTATAGTTTCCTTCAAATGTATGCATATCCGAGCCGCAAACACCTGCATAGGCAACCTTTATCTTGACTTGATCTTCATTTATGCTTGGTTCTTCACGATCCCAAATTTCAAAATTTCCTGCCCCTAAAGCAGTTTTTACCAATGCTTTCATAAGTGAGTCCCTCCTGTTGAAAAGTCTGCCAAAGCCCTTTTGATATCCTGCAGATTCTTTTTCATTTGATTATTCTTGAACACAGCCGAACCAACGACAATATTTTCTGCCCCAGCCCCGGCTGCCACGGCTATATTTTGCGGCGTAATCCCACCGTCAATCTGAATGGTAAAAGAAAATCCCTTATCATGGCGCCATTTTGCCAGGGCCATTATTTTTTCGGTGCTGATGGGAATGTATTTCTGTCCGCCAAATCCAGGCTCTACCGTCATCAACAGCACTCGCCCGAGAAGTCCGGCTTTTGCTGCATAAATAAGTTGATTGAACGGTGTTGCCGGATTGAGTGCCACGCCGGCTTCAATCCCAAGGCTCGAGATCAACTCAAGCGTACGATATAGATGCGGACAAGCTTCCATATGTACCGTAATAGAAGTGACACCTGCTTTCGCCAGGCGTTCGATCAGTATGGGATCTGGATCATCAACCATCAAGTGCGCATCCATTTTCAGCAAAGGAAACCGCTCTGCTACATCCCGAATCTGATCCGGACCAAACGTGATATTCGGCACAAAATGCCCATCCATTACATCTAGATGCAATTCTTCGATACCGTTATCCTGCAAAACCTTGACATCTTCGCCAATGCGGGAAAAATTCGCCGCCAGCAAAGATGGTGCTATAACCACTGCCATATAGATTCTCTCCTTAGTCCAGCGATTTTACGGCGACGATGATGTCCTCTGCCTGTAAATGGAATTTGGTCAAAAGGTCTTCCGGCGATCCGGAGCAGCCAAACGTATCTTGCACACCGACCATCGCCATCTTTACCGGCTGCTGACGCGATAAAACTTCGCTCACCGCACTGCCAAGTCCGCCAATCACGCTGTGTTCCTCTGCCGTCACGACTTTTCCGGTCAATTTGGCCGTTTCTATGAGCAAAGCTTCATCGATTGGCTTGATTGTATGGATGTTGACTACACGGGCTTCGATGCCCTGTTCGCTGAGTTTTTCAGCCGCAGCCAAAGCCTTGGCGACCATGATGCCCGTCGCAATGATGCCGACATCTTTTCCTTCCCGTAAAACCTCACCTTTACCCCAGTTGAACTGGTAATTATCGCCGTGAAGGTCCGGCACAGTGGCACGCCCCAAACGGATATAGACGGGGCCGTAATACTGCACAGCCGCTTTCAACGCCTCTTCAGCTTCTTTGCCATCGGCAGGATTGATGACCGTCATATTCGGAATGCTGCGCATCAACGAAATATCTTCGATTGCCTGGTGGCTGCCGCCATCTTCCCCTACAGTCACGCCGGCATGTGTCGCCGCAATTTTGACATTGAGTTTTGGATACGCGATGGAATTGCGGATTTGCTCGAAGGCACGACCTGCCGCAAACATCGCAAAGGTGCTGGCTATCGGTATCTTGCCGCAAGCCGCTAAGCCGGCAGCCGTTCCCATCATATCCTGCTCCGCGATTCCCATATCAAAATAACGCTCCGGAGCAGCTTTCTTAAATGCCGCTGATTTTGTCGCATTGCCAAGGTCGGCATCCAAAACAACTACATTCGGGTTTTGGCTCAAATCGGATACCAATACCTTCGCATAAGATTCTCTTGTCGCTACGCCCATTATTTTGCACCTCTTTCCAGTTCTTCAACGGCTTGCGCGCATTGCTCTGCATTTGGCGCCTTGCCATGCCAGCCCACTTGATTTTCCATAAAGGAAACGCCTTTGCCCTTTACCGTTTCAGCCACAATGGCAACCGGCCGCCCTTGAACTTTTTTGGCAAACACAATGGCTGCCTGGATCTGCTCATGATCATGCCCGTCGATTTCAAGAACCTGCCAGCCGAACGCCCGCAATTTCTCTGGAATCGGATTTACGCCCATGACCTCATCGTTGGATCCATCGATTTGAAGACCATTATGATCGACGAACAAGGTCACATTGTCGAGCTTATAATGGGCACTGCTCATCGCCGCTTCCCAAAACTGACCTTCCTGTATTTCTCCGTCACCGACGATTGCATAAACACGGTAATCCGCTTTATCGAGCTTGCCGGCAAGCGCCATGCCATTTGCCGCCGATAACCCTTGGCCTAAAGAGCCCGTTGACATATCGACGCCAGGCGTATTTTTCATATCCGGATGGCCTTGCAGCATAGCACCGCATTTTCTAAGGAGCATCAACTCACTTTGCGGGAAAAAACCTCTTTGTGCCAGCGTTGCATAAAGACCTGGAGCACCATGACCTTTGGATAATACCAAACGATCGCGGTCCTTCGCCTTTGGATCTTTGACGTCGATTTTCATCTGATCGAAATACAGAACCGTCAGGATATCGGTCATAGAAAGCGACCCGCCCGGATGCCCCGATTTGGCTTCTGCCAGCATTTTGACAATATTGATGCGTATGCTCTGCGCTGTTTTTTTCAATTCATTTATTTCCATAATCTGTTTCACTCCATAACAAACAAAATTTTGTTATACTCTTCCTGTCGATCCTTTATCAGCTGAAAAGCTTTCTCTACTTCTGCTAAAGAAAACCGATGCGAGATCAATTTTTCAAGTTCTACCCTGCCATCTTGAATGTATTCCACGCTTTTTGCCCAGGCAGCTCCGGGAAATGGCGCTGTATAAGAATTCCAAAAGCCCTTAAGCGTCAATTCATGACGGAAAATGCTTTCGAACGATTTTTCCTTCAATAAGATGTCAGCTCTGGCTATCCCCAGATACCCGACTTTCCCTTGTTTCTTCGTAATCAACAAACATTGTTCCTGGGTTATCTTCGAACCGGCAGTCTCCATCGCAATATCGACGCCTTGTCCCTGCGTCAATTCAAGTATCTCTTTTTCCACATCACAATTCAGTCCATTGATGCAATAGTCGGCGCCCAAAGCTTTTGCTTCGGCGAGTTTTTTCTCGGAGATATCAACGGCGATGACGCGGCGAACGCCATAGATCTTGCACCATTGCAAGACAAGCTGCCCAATCGTCCCCATGCCAAGGATCGCCACCGTATCGCCCATGCACGGCTGTATGCCAAGCACTCCATACAGAGCCACCGCGCAAGGTTCAATCAGCGCTGCTTGGTCAAGCGGAATACTCCCCGTCTTTAGCACATTGGCAGCCGGCACTTTTACAAATTCGGCATAACCGCCAGGAACATCGGCCCCAACCATCGTTATATCATCACACATCGAATAATGGCCTGATTTGCAGTGTATACAACTATTGCAAGGAATGAGCGGCTGCGCTACCACCGCATCGCCAAGGGCAAATCCTTTGACATTTTTACCAACCTCTATAATTTTTCCGGCAAATTCATGCCCGGGAACTCCCGGTACTGGATATTTCCAATTCGTCAAAATCCGCGGACTGTCTGAGCCGCAAATCCCACAAGCACTGACAGCGATGATAACATCCTCTGCGCCGCACTGCGGGTCGGCGATATCATCATAACGGATATCACCTGTTCCATAAATCACAGCAGCTTTCATCTAAAAATCACATCCTATCAAGATCCGGCGCAGAGGCTTTGCAAAAACCTCTCCGCCGGTTAAAATCCAATCAGTTAACGAGTGCGAACAATTGATAGATCACAAAGTGGATCAAATTACCGCCTTGGTCAATACTAGAAATCAAGGCTGTACCTTCCGGCATCTTGAAGTTCGCCGCCAGGCCCATTTTGGTATGGAACTGAGCAACTGCAGTTGCCATGAGCAGCGACATCGAAATGACGATGGAACCTGCCAAGACGGAATGGATGATATTGCCGCGGGCTGCCGCAACAATCATTGCGACAATAAACGGAATCGTCGCCAAATCGCCAAATGGCAGGACATTGTTCCCCGGTAAAATAACCGCTAAGAAAATCGTAATCGGCACCAAGATCAAAGCCGTAGCGATTACAGCCGGATGACCCGTCGTAACAGCAGCATCCAGGCCGATATAGATATTTGCATCCGCACCGAAGCGTTTGGTCAAAAACTCACGAGCAGATTCTGAGATTGGAATCAAACCTTCCATCAAGAGCTTGACCATACGAGGCATTAACACCATAACACCGGCCATAGCAACGCCGACTTTTACGATTTGACCCGGGCCGTAACCTGCTAGTCCGCCAAGCACGCAGCCAAGGAAAAGTCCCATGAAAATAGGTTCGCCAAAGATACCGAATTTTTCTTGAATGCTTTCCGGATCTGCCTTGAGGTCCTTGATGACCGGAATTCTCTGAATCAGCCAGATCAAAGGGATACCAATCGGCGCATACGATACCGTACTGCCTGTCGGCACGGAAATGCCTTCCAGATCAAAATATTTTTCCATATAAGGAGCCGTCCAATCGGCGATTTTCAATACCGCGATCTCGAACAATACCGCCGCGATCATAGCCTGGACCAAGCTTCCAGACAAGGCATAAACAAAGGCGCCGCAAAAAGTAAAGTGCCAATAATTCCAAATATCCACATCCATTGTTTTGGTCATCTTCGTGATCAACATAAAGGCATTGACCAAAAGACCAACTGGCAATACCAATGCCGCGACCGGAGATGCCCAGGCAATGCTGGCTGCTCCCGGCCAGCCGATATCGATGATATTGAGCTGGATACCAAAATTCTTGACCATCGCCTGCGCGGCCGGTCCAAGATTGTCACACAATAAACCAACGACCAGGAAAACCCCAGTGAATCCTACCCCGATCGTCAAACCGGAACGAAATGCCTTGGCAGGCTTTTGTCCGAATCCTATTCCTATGAGAAAAATGGCAACTGGCAAAATTACGGTTGGTCCTAAGCCTAAAAACGCTTGAAACAAAGGAATTAAATCTGTCATTTTATCATACCTCCTGGTTTATTATTTTTTGAGTTCTGCTAAGATTTCAGCTTTTACCGCATCCAGGCCGATGCCTGTCAGAAAAGCTCTGGCATTTATTACAGGGAATGGATAGTTTTTGCCGGCGACAGTCGTCGTCACCAAAAGATCTGCCCTGTCCTGATATCCAGGCACTTCCATGATCTTGCACTGAATGATTTCCACGTTGATTTTATGTTCTTTCGCCATTTTCCCCACTGCATCCGATACGACAGTCGAGGTAGCGATTCCGGTTCCACAGGCTACAAGAACTACTTTTTTTTGCATATCAATATCTCCCTTTTACTTTAATTTGTCGATGACAAAAGTTTTGATTTTATGTTTGTCTGCTTCTAGAGCAAGATATCCCATTGCTTCCTGGTCTTGCAAAATCGCCATCAGCTTCTGCAACAAGTCGAGCTGCGCATGCTGTTCTTTCATCGCCAGCATAAAGACCAGGTTTACCGGCACAGTCGCTTCTTCTTCGCCCATGATGACGAAATCCACCGGATTTTTGAGGCGAGCCACACAAATCGCCGGCTCTGTCACATGGACGATATCCGTATGCGGAATCGCCACGCCATAGCTTTCCGTCGGAAGCCCCGTCGCAAACACCCTTTCGCGTGAGATAACCGCATCTTTATAGCTTTCTTTTACATAACCTTGCTGGTGAAGCGTTTGCGCCATTTGCGCCAAGACATCTTCATTTTTACTGGCATCAAGCCCCAGTATGATCAAATTTTCGTCAATTGTGATTTCCATTGTAAATCAAGGCCTCCCTTAGCTCTTGTTCAGTTGTTGCAGCTTCCAAGCGCAGCATGACCTCATCATTTTGAAAACATTGATAGAGGTAGCGCACGCCGTCTTTGCCATTGATATCAAGGCCGAGAAGGCATACCAACTGTGTACTCGTTTTTCCTGTCCAAACAATCGGTTTCTCTGTTTTTACGATGAAGACTACGGCCTTATTCACATAAGAACTGTCCGCATGCGGCAGAGCCACCTTTTGATTGATCAGATATGCACCCATCTTTTCTCTTTCGAGAACTGCTTTTTCATAGCCCGGCTTCACATATCCTTCCTCAACGAGCTGCCCGCACATTTTTTTGAGCAGTTGTGATTTCGTATACGTTTCCTGTCCCAGCATCAGCACTTTCACATTTCTTACGACTTCCGGCACCCCTTCAGCCACGGGCTCTGGCAAGCTCATCGGCAGAGCAGCCGCCTTGAGCAAATAGGACAATTTTTCTTTTCCCGCCTTTGTCAGCAGCTCCTTGACTGAAATATACGGAATCTCCTGTAGTTTCGGGTCAACGCTGCCAACGATCGCTACCACATCATATTGCAGCAAGATCTGTTGAATCTGCTTATAGACATCATGCTGGCCAATCATGCCGACATGCAAAAGCGCAACCTGTTGAAGCTTTGCCCCGAATATCTTTTTGAGCTGCTCCGCGCAGTAAAGCGCCACGCCGTCTCCGGTAAAGCAAATCGTAATCACGGCCTTTTTCCTGAGAACTGCCGGCGATAAATCCTGCTTTTTCGAGGAGCCATAGTTGAGCCCTTCAATGCCGCTGACGACATCCAGCAAATTCGACCCGGGCAGGACACTGCGGCGCAAAGCTTCTATGACCATAACCGTGTCCACGCGTTCAATCGTCTCCACACGGATCTTGGTCCGCATCTGAATGATCTCGCCAAACGTGAGCAAAGAGCCAAGATCCACCAAGACCAATACGCCCTTCCCCTCGTCAGCCCCCATCACTACAGCAGCCAGGCGATCCAGTGCATCGCGTGGACTTTCATCGAAGCTCATATTGAAGGATTTCCCCTGGTTCATATTGAGCAGCTTGTTGGCGATTTCCAGCATACTGCTGCCTACATTTCCATGGGTTGCGACTACTACGCCGACATTGCCCTCTTCTTCACGCTCATTTCCATGAAGATACAAAGCGATGTAGCTGATCTCATCTTCCGGCAATGTGACCTTATAGTAAGAATTGATAAACTCCACCATTTTCTCTGCAACCTTGTACTCCAGCCCAAATTTCTGCTTCACATCTTCCTTGTTCGGATTGATGATCTGTTTACCTTGGCTCAAACGCACAAAGGTCGAATTCAAATGGATTGCCAGGCAATAGATGAGGGATTCATCGAGTTCACCGAGCTCAGCTTCCGCTATTTTCAAGACCTCTTGTGCCAGATAAATAACTTCACTGCCAATGACCTTTGAAACCTCCGCCAGAGATAGTGGGGCCAAACGATGCTTGATGTGTGTGATGATATGCTGCAATTTTTGCTCGATTTCATCACCGATCAAATTTTTGATTTGCTGCTCGCTAAGACCTTGCTGGCGATATTCCATATGCACTTTTTCAATGTAGCCATAAAATTCTTTAGGAAAGCTGTATACATCATCATCCAACGCAGCCGGCTCTTGGCATTGATTCGGCTCAAAACGCAAATCCTGCCAAACCAGACTGTCCAGTTCCTGTCGATTTCCTTGTATCTTGAGCAAGCCTTTTTTTACATAGAGGCTCAAGGACTGGACATCTACCATGACCGAACTTTCTTTCTTCGTGACATAAGTCAAAAAACTCTTCGCGCAGGTCACCTGGATATCGCTCTTCAATTGACCGATATTGCCTTTGCAGTCATAGAGCAGATACGCCTTGACGACATCCAAAGACACCTGGAGCCTGGCGTTCATGCGCGCCGATTCATAGCCGAAAAAGCGAACAATGAGCTGCAAGCGTTCTGTCAAAGGCCGTTCTGCCAAAGGCGGAATATTGATCAACATCGGAATGCGGCGCTTAAAGGTCGACAATAAACTCGTCTCGATGTTCTCCGTCGTTGCCGCAATCAGTTGGACATTCGCCTTACGCAAAGCATCCGCTTCGCCGAGGCGCCGGAAATGTCCCCGATCGATGAGCAAAAACAGCATCTCTTGTCCTTCAGCAGAAAGGCGATGGACTTCATCCAAAAATAAAATCCCGCCATCGGTCTGCTCAACCAGACCTTTGCGATCTGTAACCGCTCCAGTATAGGCGCCCTTTACGCAGCCAAAGAGTTGTGTAATCAAAAGCTGTGAGTTTTCGGCATAGTCTGCACAATTAAAGATATTGAATGGCGCGTCTGCCGGCAAAGAACCAGACTCCAAAGAAAATCTGTACATCGCCTCAGCCAGTTCGCTTTTTCCCACACCCGTCTCGCCAACGACCAGACAGTGCAAGCCATGCGGCGGATAAAGCATCGTAGCCTTTGCCTGCTGGATTTGTGTGTCCAGGCTGCCGCCGCTGCCAACCAAATTGGAAAAGGCTCGACAGCTTTTCTCTACGACAATATCCTCATTGCCTTCAAGGATCTCTTGCTTTTTATTCTCTTCTATATCTTTTATGTATTTGTTCAGCAGATATATCGATATAAAAAACTTTTGCTTTGCCAGTTCTTCACGCAATTGCGGCAATGAATATCTTTTATCCTCTGCCATCAGCTTCTGCAAAGCTGCACAAATATAAGCCTGTTTCCGGTCCCTTGAATCCTGGAGCTTGAGTTCCTTGCGCAATAGCGTTATATACTCGCGACTCACTTTGAGTTTTTTACAAAGTTCCGTATCCGTATACGGTCGATCATGGTTTTCTTCTGCAATGAGTTGTTGGATTTGTTCTTTCATTACTAGCCCTCCTGCCGTTATATAATGCAAGCCCCGTGCCAAATAAAAGTAAATATTTGCGAGCTTAGATTTTTCAATCTTTTCTGAATACATGCGTTCACAAATTTTTATGATTATATTTACATTCATAAAAATATTCTTACTTTTATTTACATACGTAACTTATATTCCGGCATTTCCTTACATTTTTTTGATTTTCGGTCAAATAAATGACATTCTTTTTAATGTCGACTAAACAAATATATCAACAGGACAAGTTCGCCGTCAATATAAAGGTTTTGCCCAATTCAACTCAACCAGCCTTTTCTCTCGAAACAACGATCAAAATCCTCCATAGGCATTTAGAAAAACAAAATATCCGCCGGCTTTCGCCAGCGGATATTTTGTCTATTATTATAAATATTATTTCGATATTTTATTTGGTAAGCAGCGCAACTGCTTCTTCAAAATGAAGCAGTACCAGTTCGGTTATATTCTCATCAAGCTTGTTATTTGCCACCATCTTTTCCATGATGCTTTGTGTGCGAAGTTTCGGTACCGAATCGCTGTACGGACGTTTTTCCGTCAATGCCGCAAACACATCGGCTACCGCAACGATCCGTGATCCCAAAGAAAGATCCGGCGCGCTCAGACGGAACGGATAGCCGGTCCCATCGAGACACTCATGATGAAACGCCGCCCACTCGGCAATCTGCTCAAAACCATCGATCTGTTCAAGGATTCGATACGTATAATACGTATGCTGCCGTACGATCTTAATTTCATCTTTCGTCAGTTGATCAGGTTTTTCCAAAATCTGATTGGGAATTGCCAGCTTGCCAATATCATGCAAAAGACCCGCAATCTGCATCATTTTGACCTCATTGGCACTAAAGCCCTTGAGCTTGCCTAAAAAGGAGGCTACTCTGGCGACATAGTGCGAATGCCTTGCCGTAAAGCGGCTCATGCTGTCGATGATGGTTGCAAAGATCTCAGAGATTTCCAATGCATCTTCTAACGACATTGCCAGCTTGCCGTAGACATCAAGTTTTTGGAACAACGCTCCTTGATAGCTCTGGTTCATCATATCCAGCCAAAAACTTTCCGCCTGTGCACAGGATTTGAAAAGTTCCACCAAATCGGGATCGAATTCTGTGCCGCTGCGCTTTTCAACATAGGCCTCGATGCGTTCGTTCTGGGCAAAAATGAATTCTCCCTGCTGGATTTGCAGGGCAATTTTATCTGCCAAATGAAGCAGACGCGAATTGAGCGGAATCGACTTTCCGGCAAAACCGCTCGGGTTGCCGCCTAACCAACGGTCATGGTGATAGCGTATAGCCGGAGCCAAGTTTCCCAGCTGCGGTGAATCCTTCAACAACTGATAACCGGCTTCTGCATGATGATAAAGTTCCGGTCCGACAGCATCTTCGAGCAACCGTACGCGTTGGCGCTCCTGCGTGTTGGCCGCTGCTCCGATATCATGGAGCAATGCGGCATACACCAGTTTTTGCCGCTCCTCGGGGCTCATATCAAGTGCCTCGGCGAAGTTGTCACAGATTACCCCGACACGCCAATGATGATTTTCCACTCCCAAAAGAGCTAATTCCAGAGACATCGATAGTGCTTTTATCAAATTGATCGGATGAATATTAAATGTACGCATATGCCTCACCCTTTTCCTATATCAGGTAGTTGCCAATCAATCGGTTCTTGCCCTGTACGCAAAAGAAATTCATTTGTTCTCGAAAACGGCCGGCTGCCAAAAAATCCACGATAGGCGGATAGTGGGCTTGGATGCGGCGATTCGATAATCAGATGCTGCTTGCCCGTGATCATCGCTTTTTTCGCCCTGGCCGGACTGCCCCAGAGAATAAACACCAATGGTTTTTCTCTGTCATTGAGCAGCGCTATGACCTTATCCGTAAACGTTTCCCAACCAAGACCGCGATGGGAATTAGCCGCATGTTCTCTGACGGTCAAAACCGTGTTGAGGAGAAGCACTCCCTGCTCAGCCCAAGGCTTCAAGCAACCATTGTCCGGTAACCTGCACCCTAGGTCATCTTCAAGCTCTTTGAAAATATTCACGAGCGATGGCGGGGCTTCTACTCCCGGCTTAACCGAAAAACTCAGACCATGTGCTTGATTTGGCCCATGATAAGGATCCTGTCCTAAAATAACGACCTTTGCTTCATGATAACTCGTATAATGAAGCGCATTGAAAATATCATACATGCTCGGATGAATCGGCCGTGACTGATATTCCGCTTTCAAAAATTCACGCAGCTTCATATAATAAGGCTCTTTTAGCTCCGCTGCCAGATACTCTGCCCAGTCGTTCTTAAAAATTTCCATGCTGCCGTTCACTCCATTATCGATGATTTCTATCTATTATAGTATAACAAAATCCGCTCTCAATATCAGCCTTAAATTCCCCCAGACTAGTATCCTAATAAAAAACGAGCCAGAAACGATGCTTCACGCACGTTTCTGGCTCACTTTTTATTTTACTGCATCATAGCCGACCTGCAAGGCCTGCATATTGAGTTCGATCGTCGCTTTCGGGACGCGTTTAGCTACAGATTCACGAACCGTCTCCAATTGAACGACTCCGGTTATCTTCACCAGTGCCCCGAGTGCCACGATATTGGCAAAAAGTGCCTTACCGACTTTTTCTACTGCCAAACGGGTAATCGGCACACGAATGATGTTAGGAAAATCCGGAGCATCCGGAACCAAATCATCATCGAGAACCAAAACCCCATCAGCGCTAAGATCTTTATAATAAGAATCCGCTGCCTTTTGTGTCATCGCGAGAACGACTTGCGGACAAAGAACTTTCGGATGGTAAATCGCTTGTTCTGATATAATGACCTCTGCCTTAGATGCCCCACCACGAGCTTCTGGTCCATAAGACTGGGATTGCACGGCTTCTTTGCCTTCCTGCACTGCCGCTTCCGCTAAAATGATCGCCGCGGTAATGACGCCCTGACCGCCCGATCCGGATAAACGTAACTGGTTCATGCCTTTACCCCCTCTGCGATTTCAATGACCTGCTGATAGGCGCTCGAATAATCAAGACTATTGCCTTTATAAAGAACGCCAATCGGGAATTTACCTTCGCGCTTTTCTTCGTCAAGTTTTTCCCAGGCTGCCGTCATCACAGCAGTATCGCGCATCCATTTCATCATGTCTGCCGGACTTCCCATTTTGTTTTTGCGGCCAAAAGCCGTCGGACATTGGACTACGGCTTCAATAAGTGAAAAGCCCTTATTGTCAAAGCCTTCAGCGATCATATCGATCAGATGCTTTTCATGAAAAGCCGTGCTGCGGGCCACATAGGTAGCACCAGCAGCCTGTGCCAAATCACAGGCATCGAAAGGGCGATCGACACTGCCATACGGCGCAGTCGTCGCTTTTTTATGCAAAGGAGTCATCGGTGAAGCCTGTCCACCCGTCATCCCATAAATATTATTATTGAAGAGAACTACCGTGAGGTCCACATTGCGGCGAGCCCCGTGGATGAAATGATTGCCGCCGATTGCCGTACAATCGCCATCACCTGTGATGACCACTACATTGAGGTCGGGGTTAGCAAGCTTAATTCCCGTCGCAAACGGGATCGCCCGGCCATGGGCGGTATGAAGCGTATCAAAATCCATATAACCGGAAGCTCTTGATGAGCAGCCAATTCCCGAAACAATGACTGTATTATCCTGTGTCAGACCCTTTTTTTCGATAGCCTGCACAATTGCCTTCATTGCTGTTCCATTGCCACAGCCAGGACACCACATATGCGGCAGACGGTTTTGACGAAAATATTTTTCATAAGCTCTTTCCATTATGCTTTCCCTCCCGCACAAAGTTTTTCAATCGCAACGACGATTTCTTGCGGAGTGAAAATCTTTGTATTGTATTTCGCCAAAAGTTCTACACTGCAACGCCCGCCAGCTGCACGCTGTACTTCACCTACGAGCTGTCCATAGTTGAGTTCCGGCACTAATATCCCCTGTACTTTTTCAGCTAGATTCTTAATGACTTTATCGGCAAACGGCCAGATCGTCATCAGACGAACCATGCCGATTTTCAAGCCCTTTTCTCTGGCTGTACAAACAGCTTCATAAGCCGTTCTCGCGGTACCGCCAAAAGCGACTACCGCATATTCGGCATCATCCATGAAGAATTCTTCATAATGCGTGATTTCATCTTGCGCAATCTCAAGCTTCTTATGTAAGCGTTCAATCACATTACCGGTCACTTCCGGACTGCCCGAAGGAAAACCTGTTTCATCATGGACCAGCCCGGTCACATGGATATGGTAACCTGTACCAAAATCAGCGACATTCGGAACCAAATCCGCATCCGCGCGATACGGTTCATAACCTTCCGCCCTGGTTTCTTTTGGCACACGCCGTGGATATATCTCGATTTCATGATCCTCCGGCAAAACAACTTTTTCCCTCAAATGGCCGACGATTTCATCCATCAGCAAAATAACAGGCGTGCGGAACCTTTCAGCATAGTTGACCGCCATGACTGACGCGTCAAAAGCCTCACGAACCGTCCATGGAGATAGCGCAATCATCGGATGATCGCCATGTGTGCCCCAACGAGCTTGCATCACGTCGCCTTGTGACGGTGACGTCGGCTGACCTGTAGATGGACCAACGCGCTGCACATTGACGATAACTGCCGGAATCTCAGCAGCTGCTGCATAACCGACAAGCTCCTGCATCAAAGAAAAGCCAGGACCAGACGTAGCGGTCAGTACCTTTTGCCCAGCCAAAGATGCACCAAGAATAGCGCCCATGCTGGCGATTTCATCTTCCATCTGAATGAATTTCCCGCCAACAGCCGGCAAAAGCTGTGCCATGGATTCAGCGATTTCAGTTGAAGGGGTGATCGGATAGCCCCCAAAAAAACGGACACCTGCGGCCAAAGCACCTTCTGCGCAGGCTTCATTACCTTGCATTAACCTTGCTTTTTTCATGATTGCACCTTCTTATCTACAAATATGGCATAATCTGGGCATCTCATCTCACACTGCCCACAAGCGATACACTCGTCTGGTTTGACGACCTGCACGCGTCCTAAGGTATCCAAAGCCAAGACTTGTTTTGGACAAAATTCCACACAAATCCCACAGCCCTTGCATCTTGGCGTTTTAATGGTGATTTCCGATTTCATACACATACCCCTCCATCATTTCCCTAAATGCGGCACTTTAATGCTCTTATCTCTGCTCTTACGTATAATAAAGTCCATTAATAATTGCCATTATTACAATAATAGCAAAGATGAATAAAAAAATCCATTGTTTTGTAATTTTATTTATGAAGTATCCATGTATACAAAACAATTATGCCTTGTTTTTATTTTTTATTTTAATTCAAAAAGTCTCATAAACAGCCAAAAATCAACTTTCTTCCATAAATAAAAACGCCGCTATCCTTTCGGATGCGGCGTTTTTTTAGTTACGAAGCATTATAAATGCTTGCATAAATATTCTTTTATATCCTTGCCATCTTCGAGTTCCATGACAGCATCCAGAACTGCTTTAGCCTGGGTCGATGTAATCGAACGGATCTTTTCTTTGACACGAGGGATCGCCGGAGCGCTCATGCTAAGTTCCGTGATGCCCATTCCCAAAAGCAGAACTGCTGCATACGGATCACTAGCCATTTCCCCGCACATGCCAGCCCAGATCCCGTTGTCACGAGCAGACTGGATCGTGCGTTGAATCAAGCGCAATACAGCTGGGTTGAAATGATCGTAAAGATAGCTTACATTATGGTTTACGCGGTCAACAGCCAAAGTGTACTGAACGAGATCGTTCGTACCGATGCTGAAGAAATCTACATGTTTTGCCAAAATCGGCGTCATGACAGCAGCTGCTGGTGTTTCGACCATGATTCCGACCTGTACGGTATCGGAAAAAGCTTTGCCTTCATGCGCAAGTTCAACTTTAGCCTGTTTGATGATTTCCTTGACCTGTTTTACTTCAGATACATTGATTACCATTGGCAGCATCATTGCCGCTTTGCCGAAAACACCTGCGCGCAAAATCGCTTTGACCTGCGGCATGAAAAGATCCGGGCGCATCAAGCTGATGCGGATGGCTCTCCAACCGAGGAATGGGTTTTCTTCTTTCGGAATGTCAAGATACGCAAGCGGTTTATCGCCACCGATATCCATCGTCCGAATTACGCAAAGATTGCCCTGGCATTTTTCGACAGCTGATTTATACGCCTTGAATTGGTCTTCTTCCGTAGGAATGTCTTCGCGTCCCATGAACACGAATTCCGAGCGGAACAAACCTACGCCTTCGCAGCCATACGTGAGCGCTGCATCGACATCCATATGCGTTCCGATATTGGCCATAAGCTCTACGCGTACGCCATCGGTCGTTTCAGCCGGCAATGGTGCCAGCTCAGCATAACGAGCCTTGAGTTCAAGCTGTTTCTTGAACTTTTCCTTGTAGGTATCCAAAACTTCAGCCGATGGAGCAATGACGATTTCGCCTGTTTCTCCATCGATAGCAACCTGGTCGCCATCTTGGATCTGATCGATTTTATCGCCAAGACCGGCAACGGTCGGAATAGCTCTCGCTTTTGCGATAATGACCGCATGGCAAGTCGTGCTGCCCTGTCCGAGGATTACCCCGCCGATTTTTTCCGTAGGGATATTCGCAATGACAGATGGTTCGATTTCCTGTCCGCAAAGGATGACTGCGCCATCGCCAAGCTCAGGTTCTTTTACACCGAGGATGTACTTCGCGATACGTTTACCGACATCACGGATATCTACGGCTCTTTCCTGGAAATACGCATCTTCCATAGCGGAAAACATCGCTGCGGATTCTTCTGCCGCAGCCAGAACCGCACGCGGTGCAGAGCTGAGCTCAGCGACCTTTTCACGCATGGAATCGCCGAGCATAGGATCCTGGGCCATCATGCGATGAGCTTCCATGATCGCCGCTTGTTCCGGCATGTTTTTTTCCTGTAAAGTCTTCACGTTGCCGCATAAAACTTCGGCAACTGCTTTTAGTGCATTTTCAATCTTTGCAATTTCTACTTCTTCGCTTCCAGCTTTATAATCAGCTAAATAGCCGTCGATGCTTTGACCCACAAGAAGGATTTTACCAATTGCAATTCCAGAAATAACACCTTTTCCCCGTAATGCTTCTGGCATATTCTGGATCCTCCTCTAAATTATTCTTCACCGAATTTCGAATTTACTAAGTCTACAAGAGCTGCAACTGCTTGGGAAGCGTCATCGCCTTCAGCGCTGATTACGATTTCAGTTCCCTGAACAAGGCCCATGCTCATGATCATAAGAATACTTTTAGCATCTACTGTTTTGCCTTTAGCAGTGACTTTAACCTTTGATTTGAATTTAGCTGCAGTCTGTACGAATACAGATGCCGGGCGAGCGTGAATTCCTGTTTTGTTTGAGATAACTACTGTCTTTTCCATAATATAATCTCTCCATTTCTTTTTATAAAAATTAACCATCTGCACATCCATAGCGAAGCCATAAAGGGCAGATGTATTTCTGCATTTATCGACAAAAGCAAATTTCTCAAAGAGCTTATTGCCATTGCCTTAAAAATCACAGCTGATAATAATATAAGCAAGTTCCGTGCCAACTTTTTAAAAACCCTAAAACATAACATTTTCATTACAATTCAGATATTTTTTTCACTCTTTGATGAAATTTTTGTAAAGTTTTATTAAGTTTTCAGAAATAAGCATCAATTAAATATAATATCTTAGGTAAAAAGTATCAATATTTTTATTTAACTTGATACTTTTTACTATGTGTTGATATTTTTTACCAACTTAATTATACCAAGCCATATTTTCGAGCCTTGGATGCCACGGTTTTATGTGTCAATTTAAGCATTTTCCCAGCAGCATTGAAGCTTCCACATTTTTTCAAGGCATTGCCGATGATCTGTTTTTCATATTCTTCCCATGGCAGTATCGCATCGGCAGCAAAGCTCTTGACCTCGCGCGCCGCCGTTTCGCCGATCAGATAAGATGGCAGATTTTCCGGCAAGATATAATTCGACTCCATTAAGGTAATCACGCGTTCCATGACATTTTCAAGCTCACGCACATTCCCCGGCCAGCGATAATCCATGAGAACCGCCATTGCTTCGGGGCTGATTCCCCTTACATCCTTATGCGCCTGTTCTCTTAAGCGAGCAATGAAATTTTCTGTGAGCAAAGGAATATCTTCGAGTCTTTCCCGAAGCGGTGGCAAAAGCAAAGGGATTACATTGAGGCGATAATATAAATCATCGCGGAAGGTTCCCTGTTCTACCATTTCCTCTAAGGGACGATTCGTCGCGGCTATGATGCGCACGTCCACATGGATATTTTCTTCCCCGCCCACCCGGTAGAATTCCCGCTGCTGCAATACGCGCAGCAATTTGACCTGCATGCTTTTATCCATTTCACCGATTTCATCGAGAAATATCGTGCCTTTATCTGCCAGCTCAAATTTACCAAGCTTACGGCGGATCGCTCCTGTAAAGGCTCCTTTTTCATGTCCGAACAGCTCAGATTCAAGCAAAGTCGACGGAATCGCACCGCAATTGACGCGGATAAACGCGCCCTTGCGGCGATTGCTGGCATAGTGGATGCCCTCGGCGACAAGTTCCTTGCCCGTACCGCTTTCACCGCGAATCAGAACGGTCGCTGCGCTTTGGGCAGCTTTTGATGCCATTGCCAGCACATCGACGACTCTGCCGCTGCGGCCGATATAGTTCGCAAAGGATTTTCCTGTTTTTTTGGTCCGCAAAAGTTCTTGTTCAAGGTATTCCGCTTTCGCAGAAATCTGGTTCAACTTTTCCATCAAAGTCTGTATTTCCGTAATGTTTTTGATGACAGAAACAACCCCGGCAATCTCGCCATCGACGAAAATCGGGTTTACGTTTGCGACAATAGTCGTCCCATCTTTCTTATGGCTGATGCTGCCGATTCGGGGGATGCCCGTTTTAAGCACGCTGCAACGATTCCCTTTGGGTGCGACCTCATATACATTCTCACCGATGATCATCGCTTCCGTCTTGTGCAAAATCCGCAAATACGAAGGATTGACATAGGTCACCTCGCCATTTTTGTCAACGACGCAAATACCATCTTGCACCGCCTCCAAAATCAATTGCAGACGTTCTTGCATCAAAGCGTTTTCATGCAGCAGCCGGTCGACTTCATGCTTTTCGGTAGGAGTCAGCACTTCAAAGTCGCCCTCCAAAAAATTAGCCATGGCAATGGCTGCAATGACGCGATTATCGCCTTCTGCCGCAACAAACACCGAATCATTGCAAGCAATCTTCAAGGAAATAAGCATCATTACATTGCTCATTTCCACTCGCTGGCTATGGGCGCTGCGCAAATAAAACTTCGTCTGATATTTTGCTGACAGCTCTTGCGCTTTTTGGACAAGAACTGCCGCCACGCGGACATGGATCCCGCTTTCATAACGAATTACCGCTTCTTTTTCAAACAGCATCTGCCATCTTCCTCTTCACTTAAACTTATCTTCATCTATATACTGTTATTATACTTCATCTGCCTACGTCTGACCACTCCTGTAGGATTTATTTCTATATTGCTTGAATTTTTAAAAACTTATTGCAACATCGTCCTTTTTATTTGGTAAATGCAGGACAAACGATTCAAAGATAGTGTATAATAATCATAGTTTTGATTGAACTTACAATACAAGCTATAATTATTGCAGGATTTTTTTTTAATATGTCGAATTCGGTCTAAAGAATAGATTTTGTAAATTCGACAAGGGTTTTTATACATAGCCTAGATGGCCATGCCAGCTTTTCTTTGCAAATACATTGGGAATTGTGGTGACCCGCATGAATTTTATGATGATAACGTCGGTTGTGATGTTGCTGAGCGTTTCAATAATCTACAAAATCACAAATTTCTTTGGTTTGCGCCTTAAGTTCAAATCATTATTGCTTTGTGCGATTTGCGCTTTCAGCGTCAATTTCATTACGCTTTCTGTTTCGGCTTATCTGACAAGATCTCATTTTATCTTGATTTTATTTGCGGTATTCCTTTCAGCCTGTCTCGTGACCTATTACAACGAACGGCTCAATCGCCAGATCATGCCACTGACAGAGAGTACGCATTCGGCAATTGCCCTAGAGCCTTTGCCTAAAGCAAATGACCCGCCTGTCGAAGAAGCCGGATGGGTCCTGCCGAAACGCAGACCAGAACAAACTAAACATCCGCCATCTGCCCTAGAAGAGGCCCTCGTGGCCAAAGAGGTGCCGTTGGCCAAACAAACTACGGATACTGTTATTCAATGCAAAAAGAGTTTTCACGCTCCGGCAATTCTCTCAGAAACAATTGCCCAAATCGTGCAAAGGGACATGGAAAATACTCGTCTGAAAAGAGTCCACAACACCTTGTCCAATTTAAATTCACTTGACGCCATTCTCGATTATGCCTATGAAGAAAAAGTTCGTTTTAATTATTCAAATGCCCTGTTGGCTTTTGAAAAGGCTCTTCAAAAATTTGGAAATGATGCATATGCTCCTTTCATCGTAATTGAAATGAGCAATATATACAAAGATAGCGGCTTATATGATGAAGCAATCGCTTCATACCAAACGGCACTTGAATTACCTGCGGTTGCCGCAGACCTTTCCATTCAAGAAAACTTTTTGTCGACTGCCGAATATCTGCGTATGGTAAAATATGTATTAGTCAAGCATGACAGCTTAAAAGTGCCCTTCAATCAAATACCGCGGCCTTATATGCTGGAAATTGAGTTTAATTTCCAATCGCAAACAGAAAAAAAACATGTATCTTAAAAACAGGAGGCTCCCTCATGAAAAAAAGTGTAGAAATTTTAAAATTGCCTATTATCAGCATCACTGAAGGTCGCGAACTCGGCGTCAGCAAATCTTTGCTCATCGACGCAAAAAACGGTTCTGTATCCGCCTTGATCATCGAAGATGAAGAATGGTACCGCGGCGTTAAGCTTTTGCCATATGATTCCGTAATCGCCATCGGGGATGATGCCATTACGATCACGAACAGCGAAAACATCTTAAAGCTCGACGAAGCAACTGCTTATGAACCTTTACTTGATGAGAATGTACGCGTCATCGGTACGAAAGCAATCACGAAATCCGGCAGCATCCAAGGTCTCGTCGAAGAAATCTTCATCGATGAAAGCGGTAAAATAGCAAAATGCGCAATCACGACAACAAACAGCTCTGAAGCCAAAGAAATCCCGGCAGAAGAAATTTCGATATTCGGTAAGCAAGTAACGATCATCGAAAGCAAAATCCCGGAAAAAAAAACGGCTGATATAGCTGTCAAAGCTCCCATAGAAGAAAAGCAGGAAAAATCGGCACCCGCAAAAGAAGAAACCACTCCAGCAGAAAAGGCTCCAGAACCAGAAGTAAAGCCTCAAACTGTTGTTGAAGAACCAGTTAAAGCTGAACCTGCAAAAGAAGAACCTGCTAAAGTTGAAGCAAAAGCTCCGGCAGCTGAAGCTCATAAAGCTCCTATTGCCGATCAAGCGAAGCAACTCAACGATAAAGTTACCGAAGAACGCCATCGTCGCTTTCTTCTCGGAAAAAAAGCCGCCCGCCGCATTGCAACAGACAACGGCATCGTTATCGTCGAAGCCGGCGCTGATATCACCGAAGAAGTTCTGCAAAAGGCAAAACTAGCGAATAAATTCATTGAGTTATCGATGAACGTACAATAAGTTCCAACTGAAAAACGATGCCTCAATTTATGTTGAGGCATCGTTTTTTATATATTGCCCTGCACGTGATTTTCCATTCCATTTAAAGGAGTTTTTCTCATTGACTGTCCGCCCTTATCGTTTATTTTTTTTGTTTTTCATCTTAATCACTGCCTTTTTTTTGATTTCTTTGAGCAGTGCAGATTATGCCCTGCTCAATAATGACCGCATAGCTTATGGCGTCGAATCAAACGGCATCGTACTGAGCGGTTTATCCAAGCAAGATGCACAAGCAAAGCTAGCAGCACTCTATCAGGAAAAGCGCAAGAGCCCAATCCTCCAGCTTCATCATGAAGGAAAAATGTGGGAAATTTCTGCAAGCGACATTGATTTACAAGCGGATTCTGCAAAAACAGCTGGCGCTGCCTACGAAATCGGGCGCACAAACAGTCTGCTCGTGTCAAGCTGGCAAATACTCTATGCTGCCTGCCAAGGCAAATCCATAGATCCAGTAATCACCTATGACGAGAGCAAACTGCAAAAAGCCCTGGCTCAAATTGCCCAAAATGTAAACCAACCCAGCGCAAATGCCTATTGCGAACTCACTAAAGACAACCAGATCCTTGTCATGCCAGAAAAAATCGGCAAGCGATTCGACTATGCATCCTGGAGTCAAAAGATTGCCCCAGCTTTGCATAAGCTTGATTTTCCTCAAATAGCAGAGCTTCCAATCGAAGAAGCCGTTCCTGCGATTAAAAGCAGCGACCTTCAATCGATTGATACGATTTTGGGATCTTATTCCACTCACTTTGATCCCGGCGAATACAATCGCAGCCAAAATATCCGCATCGGCGCCGAAAGCCTCAACCACGTCCTTCTTGCTCCTGAGAAAATACTATCTTTCAACGACACGGTCGGCCATCGGGTAAGTGCCGCCGGATACAAAGATGCGCCGGTCCTCGTCGATGGCGAAGTCGTCCCCGGCATAGGCGGCGGCATCTGTCAGGTAAGCTCCACACTTTACAATGCAATTTTACTCGCGGATCTAAAGCCCACAGAACGAGACGATCATTTCTATCCATCTTCTTATGTTCCCATCGGCTTTGATGCGACTGTTGCAGATGATTTAATCGATTTCAAATTCCAAAACACCATGAAAAAAAATATCTACCTTTTGACTGCTGTATACGGTGATACCATCACGATATATATCCTCGGCAGCAAAAGCGATCGACCCAATTATGAAATCCGGCTGATTTCTGCCACTGATAAAATCCTTTCTCCGCAAACTATCACCCGGTATTCCAATGAATTGCCGCGAGGAACACAAAGACTCGAAGCAAATGGACGACAAGGCTACATGATTTCCGCTTACCGTGTCCGTATGCAAAACGGCCAGGAAATCGGGCGCGAGCTCTTGCACCAAGATGAATATTCTGCTAAAGATCGCGTAATGGTCATCGGTACAAAATAAAAAATGACGCGAAGCTCTTTTCTCAAAGAGTCTCGCGTCATTTTTCAATTTTAGGACAGTTGCTGCAAAGGTTCTGCCAAAGATCTCGTCTCTATCGTCTTCATTTGCGATTCCAGCAAAACTGCCAATTGAAGCATCAAGCGATCATACGCATTGTCGAGACGCTTGCCGCTTATTTCTTCAATTTTCCGCAGCCTATATTCCAAGGTGTTCCTATGCACTGTCAATTTCTGTGCCGCCTTGACCGCATTTCCATTTTCCTCAAAATAGACAAATAAGCTATTCACTAAATCCATCTTATATTTCACATCACACCGAGACAATGCTCCGATGATCTCATGGCAATACGCTTGCAGCTTCTCTTGCGGAATTTCCAAGAGAAGCTTATAAATTCCCAAAGACTCATAATCATACAAACTCTCGGCACGGACAGTCTGGGCAAACCATAAGGCGGTTCCCGCCTGCTGATAGCTTTCCTTGATCTGTGAAAAATCCATTCGTCCGCCAATTCCAGCAACGACTTTAAGCCCGGGGAAGGTCTGCTCGATAGCTTTGAGCATATCTGTCAGCAATGGCCCTGCCCGCAGACCGGTTGACGAAACGGGCAGCAAAAGCAGCAATTTATCCATCCATAAGGTCAATAGCAAGGGCTGGCACCGCTTGCCAAAAAAGTTCTCCACAAAAGCTTCCGCTCGCCGAATCAGCTCCAACTGCTGATTCCCTGTTTTTGCGGTCTCAGGAAAACTGGTCGCTTTCAAAAGCACGACCTGCTGTTCCTTTGAAAAATCATAATCCCATAACTCAGCAATGCGAGAAAAATCGACCTTTTCCCCTGCCTCTTTCAATAAAATCTGCTCCATGAAACTTCCGATAAAATGCCGTTTGTTTTGTTGATGCATGATATACGCAGCAATTTCCTGCCCGATTTCAGGTAAATCTATCTTTTCCGGGAGTTGTACTAAAGGAAACGACTCTTTCTCTGCCAAAGCTATGACTACAGACGGCAAAAAGAAATCGACCACGTCTGAATAGATGAGTATTCCCGCAACTGCTTTCCCCAAGGCAAAGCGGATTAGCGGCAGCCAACGTTCGCGTCCTTCGCCACATCCGCTCACTTTAACAACCAAAAGTTCTCCCGCCTGGACCCAAGGGATCTCATCCGCTAAATCGCCAAAATGGACCCACCGCACAAGACGCCCTAATCCCTTGCCTCCGGCAATGACCTTCGCCTCATGCAGGCTTTGCAAACAAAGAATTTCCTGACAACTGACCATGTAAGATGCCTCCACCCATTGTAAAAATGAATTTCATATAAAAAAAGGCTGCTCAAAAAGAGCAGTCTTCTTTGACTTCTTTATATAACATCATAACAAATATTCTCTAAATGGTCAATCGTCCTCTATAAAAGGACTCACCTCGATGTTCATTTCTAAATTAATGTAAAATGACCATGTATAATGGAATCGTTAACACTGAAAGCAAGGTACTCACCGATACAATCAACGTCGCATATTCTGTATCCGTCTTGTAAAAACTCGACAAAACCACAACCTGCACCATGACTGGCAAAGATGCCATGATAATGAATACTTTGTACATCAAATCCGGGATTGGCAGAAAAAATGCCACCAAGCTGATACTGAGGGGGCTGATGACGAAACGCCCCAAAAGCACCCAAAGCAGATCGCGGTTAAATTTGGTCTTGCGCAAATCCATGCCATACAAGGTTACACCGATGAAGATCAAAGCAAGCGGAGTCGTCATATTTCCGAGATAATGCGCCGCATTCATAAAGAATTCCGGCAACGGAATCTCAAAAAGAATCAATAAAAGCGCCGTCAAAAAACCGATGATCGGACCAGAAAAAATTCGTTTAAGTGTTCCATAGCTAAAAAGTTTTGTCTTTGCCGTTCCCGAATCGAGACTCATCGAATAATTGCCAATCGTCCAAAAAAAAGTCGTATTGGCAAAAAAATAGAGCAGCGTATACGGCAGCGCCTTTTCGCCAAACAAGGCCAATGTAACTGGCAATCCGACAAAAATCGAATTTGACGTCGTAAAAGAAGCATGGAATATTCCCAGATGTTTCTTATTGATGCGCAAAACCTTACCTAAAAAAAGACTCAAGACAAAACACATCACCATTGCCAAAAAAGGTACGACTGCACCATAAATCAGATGGACCAGATCATCGCGATGAAACGCATTGATCAGGCTATACAACAAAAAAAACGGCAAGGACACGTAGTTTACCATTTTAGGCAAAAGCGCCTTGGTCTCTGCCGTAAACCATCCGCGGTGAGCTAAAATACAACCGACAATTCCCATGAGTATGAGCGTCAATACGCCCTCAATCGCATGCAACAAAACCATTTTCTGCATCTCTCCTCAGGCGGCATGAAAACCGCTAAAAATCAAATCGTATAATTTGCCCAAAAATGCCAACAAATTGAACCCCGGCTCCACTGCCTCGTCCGCAAGCATCGGTACTCGATCAACAACCTTGCCATCATACAAAATCGCCAAACTGCCGACCTGATCACCGGCCTTCACCGGAGCAGTAACATATGCGTTCATTTCTTTGCGAACAGAATAACGCGATTTATCATCACCAACAACAGGATAATAGATATCCCGCTCTGGTCTAGCGCTGATTTTATACGCTTTTCCATCGTGCACCCGCACATTTGCAACAAGTTCATCTTTACTGTAAGCGCTTTCCATTTTAGCACAAGCGAATCCATAATCCAATAGCTCTGCCGCTTCAATAAAGCGTCGATCGTCACCTGCATGCAAGACAACGGCAATCAACTGCAGCCCATCGCGCTGCGCAGCGGACACCAAGCATTCTCCCGCAGCCTCTGTGTAACCGGTTTTTATGCCATTGGCTCCGGGATAAGTACCGAGCAGCTCATTGGTATTTTCAAAAGTAAACTGCTTTCCTTCTGGACGAATCCAAGCAATTTGCTGTTTTTTGACACCCACAATCTGCTGAAATTCAGAATTTCGCCAACCATAGGCTGCAATCTTCGACAAATCTCTCGCTGTTGTATAATGATTCGCATCTGTCAATCCATTCGGATTGGCAAAGTGCGTATCATGCGCCCCGACCCTGTCGGCAAAAGCGTTCATTTTATCCACAAATGCACTGCGCGAAGGACCCATATAATCCGCTACAGCTACCGCCGCATCATTGCCTGAGGCCAGCATCATTCCCTGCAAAAGATCTTGCATTCGAATCTGGTCCCCTCCAGCCAAATGGATTACCGTCCCATCTACCTGTTCCGCCTCCGGACCGATGTCTACCGCTGCATTGAACCTTGCCCCTTCCAATGCGAGCAGCAACGTCACCATTTTCGTCGTACTCGCCGGATTTTCTCTTGCATCGGCATTTTTTTCATATAGTACTTTTCCAGTCGAAGCTTCAATTAAAATTGCTGCATCCGCCGTTAAATCAGATTCATGAAATTCTGCTGCAACCGATGAAATCGGCAATGTGACCAAGCACATACAGATACAAACTACATATTTACCCCAAAACACGATTTTTAGCCCCTTATCCACAATGAATTTTTGTATTTTTAGCCCCAAGCCCATTAATCAACAAATAAAAGGCCATATCAGCCCCTATTTACACAAAAGCAGGCGAGTTACCCACAGCTCTGTTGATAACTTTGTGGATAACTCACCCATTTAGGATTCCATTAAACGCTCCAGAACAAAAAACGTTCCCCGCGCCTTTGCCAGCAAATTATTCTTATCATCGACAAGCTCGCATTCGGCTACCATCGTCCGCGATCCATCGTGCAAAATCCGACCAAACGCAAATATTTGCGTCGCTTCCGGCGCAGCTTTGATCATATTCATATTGAAATCAAGCGTGACAACCTTCTTATTGCAACTAAGACAAGCCGCCCCCATTGCTGTATCCGCCAAAGACATCAACACACCGCCATGCGCTATTTTATACATATTCGTATACTCGTGCTCGACGAACAATGCCAGCTTGACCTCTCCACTTTGAATCTCGATTATGCCCATTCCCAAGTATTTTACAAAAGGATTCTCTTTGTAAAATGCTAAAATATGTTGTTTTACCGCTGCATAAATCTTTTTATCCTCCAAGAATTTGACTCCTCCACCAAAACTTTTTGATTCCTATTATAACATATCATCACGCCAGCATTACCTGCATCTCACCTTATTTTCTATGGTATAATATAAATAAAATCAGTTCCAATCTAGAATATGTAAGGAGATCTTTATGCAATATAAAATTTATTTATTTGATTTTGACTATACCCTTGCCAATTCAGAAAAAGCAATCGTCACGTGCTTTCAGCGTGTTCTAAAACAAAATGATTACCCGGATACCCCTGATGATACGATCAAACGCACCATCGGCATGCCAATGGAAGATGCCTTGAGTCTGCTGACCGGCGAGCAAGAAGCAAGCCGTATCGCCCGCTTACAGGAACAATTCAGTACCGAGGCAAATGTTTTGATGACGGCCAATACCTTTTTCTTTCCGGAAACCATTCCGACGCTTTCCGCCCTCAAGGCAGCCGGGGCTAAAGTCGGCATCATTTCAACAAAAAAACGTTCTCGTATCCGCGAAAAACTGCTTGCCGATGATGTCGACAACTTGATTGACATCATCATCGGCAGGGAAGACGTCGATGTGCCAAAGCCATCGCCGGAAGGACTGCTGCTGGCCTTAGACCATCTGCAAGCCGAAAAATCTGAAGTGCTCTATACCGGAGACAGCCTCATCGACGCCCATACCGCCAAGAACGCCCAAGTCGATTTTGCCGCTGTCACGACCGGGATGACGACAGCCGCTGACTTTGCTGCTTTACCCCATAAAAAAATTCTTAAAAACCTCGCCGGGCTTTTGTAAAACCATCAAAAAACCGCCAGAGAACTCTTTCTCTGGCGGTTTTTTCATATCAGCCGAAGCTCTTGACTCTCTGTGCTGCCGGTATTTTCTCAATGGGCACTGGCATCGCTGCAGGGCTGCCAAAAGGCATTTGCGCGACCAAACTCCATTTTGACGGCAAACCAAAGCTGCTCTTCACTTCTGTATCAATCAATGGATTATAATGCTGCAGATTTGCCCCTAAACCATAATCTGCCAAAGCGGTCCAAATGGCAAACTGTACCATCCCATTGGCTTGCTGCGCCCAAACGGGAAAGTTTTCCCTATAAAGCGGGTATTTTTTTGCCATTTCATCAACAACACTCATATCATCAAAATAGAGCATCGTACCATAAGCCTTAGCAAACCCATCCACTTTTTCTTCCGTCAGCAAAAAAGTTTCCGGAGCGACAACCTTGCGCAGCGTTTTTTTGACGATATGCCAAAGTTTTTCATGCTGCTCACCAAACAATACAACAACCCGGCTCGACTGCATATTAAAAGCCGAAGGCGCTGCCTGCGTCATGCTTTCAACCATTTCTATGATCCGATCCGGCGCTATAGAGACATCATCATTCAAAGCATAATTCGTCCGGCGGTTCAAAACCGCTTCCTGAAAATTTCTCATGGCAAAACCCTCTTTCTAAACATCTTGATATTCTCAGCCACTTAAGAGAAGACGTCCATGCTGTAAATATACGATGCCCTGTTGCCATTGTCAAGCGCAGGCCGCGTTAAAAAATACCTGTAGCAATACGGACTGCTTACAAAAGAAAATTTTATCCTCACTCTACCAAATAGGCATATCTTTTGCGAAACTCTTGACTGGAAAGGCCGAAAATGTTTGCCAATTTCAAATCATCCAAATCATTTGGCTGCAGCCTTATCATAAAATCCTTAGCAAGCTGATAATGAGTCGACTCCGTATCGACCAGACGCACCTGCATCCGCCCTTGCTGTTCATCTTGCAACTGGTCAAAGTAAAGCGGTACCGCCTCATTGTCCTGCATTGTAATCATCGCCGAATTTCCGCCTTCATCAAGGAACCGAACCGCGGCATACCCCAGTGACCTTGTATAATCTATATCATAGGAAATTGGCGGTGCACATCGCAGTGCATAGCCCAGCTTTTCGTCGACAAGCGACATTTTGATCGATGTTTTCGCCAATTCCTTTCGTACTTCTTTTCTCAGAACCTCACCAAAATCAAGTTCAGCATAACGGATATGCCCGTGTTCATCCAAACATATATCACCTAATGCCGCAAAATCTTCCGGTGCAATCTTATCGATGATGCCTTCGGCAATAACCGCAACGCCATAGTTGCGTCCTGTTAAATATCGTTTGACAATGGAACAGGTCAATAAATCGACAACCTGCTGCAAACGTATTTTTTCAGTAGGAAACTCCTCCGGAATCAGCGTGATGATCGCCCCTGCTGATTTACCTATGCCCAAAGCCAGATGACCTGCAGTTCGCCCCATCGTAATGGCAAAATACCATCGGTTATTCGTCGTCCGCGCATCCTCCATCAAATTTTCCAAAAGCATCGTCCCCACCGCACGAGCTGTCTCAAAACCAAAAGTCGGCATTCCTGCCGGTAAGGGAAGATCGTTATCAATGGTCTTTGGCACATGCACCACCGCTAAAGAGCGTCCGCATTTTTTGGCATGCGCGGCAACAGCGGTCGCGCTAAAGCCCGTATCATCGCCGCCAATCGTAACCAGATACGTCACTCCCATTTCATTGAGCGTATCCACGACCATCTGCAAATCCTCTTCCCGCCTTGTCGGGTTGAAGCGAGACATATGCAAGATACAGCCGCCGGTCAAATGTATGCGGCTCACCAGGTCATACGTAAGCTTAATATACTGCTTTTCACCTTTTGCCAAATGAGAAAAGCCCTCATAAATTCCATAGACATCCCAACCGCGCCTTTGTGCTTCCATCGTCACTGCACTGATCACACTATTGATTCCCGGAGCAGGACCACCGCCACAAACAATTGCCACGATTTTCTTTCTCGTATTGATCATGATCGCTTCACCCTTCTGTTCTTAAAGATAAAATTTGTATGCACTGCCGATTCTACCATAACCAAAAACAATGGCAAGCATTATGGCTTAAAAGAAAACGTTTGCTTTTAATATTTTTCATCTTTTTTATCAAATTTTAAGCAAAACGTATTTTCATCAGTTATTTTGCCTTATTTTTAAGTAAAGAACCATCGTTTCAATGTTATTTTTTTTGCTGATACTTAACTTTCCTTATTCTTGTCGTCAAGGAAAAATGCTTATTTCATTCCATTTTGCCTTATTTCATCGCATACACAGCATATGATAAACTTCCATAAAATAAATTTCATCTATACTGAAACCGCTGCGTCTGATGGAATGTTATGAATTTTATGTTATAATAGTAGATAATAAAAGATTTTGTCAACGGTTATGATGCAGCGCCATATGCCTGCTTATTTTGAAAGGAAGTGATTTTATTGTTCAATTCTCTATCATTTAAGGGAAAAATTCTTTTGCTCATCCTCCCTATAACAATTTGCGGTTTGATTATCTTATCTGGCGTCTCCTATCAGTATGTCAACTCGGTTCTAGAAAAAGAACTTTTAGGCGGTGCCGAAAAAAACACACAGGAAGTGGCACTCAATATAGATGCTTGGCTCGATGCCCGGCTTTTAGAAACGCAGATTGCCGCCTCTAACCCGTCTGCACGAAATGCCGTGACCGATCCGGCAGCAGCCAGCAAAAACAGTGAATACCGGTTGCAGCTCCTACAAAAGAAATTTCCAAATGTTTACGATAGCGTAAGCTGGGGCTATTTTGATAACTCCGGTACACTTCGCGGCTATACCGCTTCCGGCCCCAAAGAAATGGTCGTCGGAGACAAATCCTGGTATAAAGAAACCATGCAAGGCAAAAAAGAGGCCTTCATGTCTTCTCCTGTCATTTCTCAGGCAACCGGGAAAATAATCGTTAACTCGATTTCACTGATCAAAGACGATAACAATAAGAACGTCGGCATGATTCTCGCCGCGATTTACGTCCAGGCTGTTGCCGACAAAGTGCAAAACCTGAAAATCGGCGATAAGGGGTATGGCCTCCTTGTCTCCGGCGATGGTACCTTCGTCGTCCATCCTGACGAATCTTATATCATGAAGAAAAAAATAACCGAAGACGATGACCCGCAGGTTCGTACACTCGGTGAAAAAATGCTGAGCGGTGATAACGGAATGTATCGTTACACGACAAAATCCGGCGACCGCATGATTGCCTTCTTAGAACCAATAAAAACAACTGGTTGGAGCGTTGCCACCATCGTCTATGAAGATGAAATCCTCGCACCGGCACGCAAAGTCTTGATGATCATGGGTGGCATTTCACTTCTCATGCTCATATTGATTTCCCTCAGCATATTCATCGCTGCCAACAAGCTCGTCAAACCACTACATGTAATGGTACAGGCAGTCAATGAAATGGCTAGAGGCGACTTCACGGAAAAAGCAGCACAAATCCATACAAAGGATGAATTTGGCCTACTGGCCTCTGCGATTCGCGAGATGCGCATCAAAATCCGTTCTCTGATGCGCTCTGTGAGTGAGTCGTCCCAAACGCTGGCAGCAGCCTCTGAAGAATTAACCGCCACATCCGAACAATCGTCACTGGCTTCTGATCAAATTGCAACTGCCATCACTGCGGTTGCGCAAGGAACGGCAACGCAGCTTACATCCTCCGGGGAAACAATGACCTCTGTTGAAGCTCTTTCTGAAAACATCCGTGACATCTCGGCCAACGCGGCCTCAACTGCCAGCAAAAGCGCCGAAGCAGCAACAGTTGCTCAAGGCGGCGGAGCAAAATTGAAAGAAGCCATTGAACAAATGCATCGGATTGAAAAAACAACCGATCATTCTGTACTCGTCGTCAGTCAATTAGGAGAACGCTCCAAAGAAATCGGTCAAATCGTCGATACGATTTCGGGAATTGCCGGGCAGACCAATCTGCTGGCTTTAAATGCGGCAATCGAAGCTGCCCGTGCCGGAGAAATGGGCCGTGGCTTTGCCGTTGTAGCCGAAGAAGTCCGCAAGCTTGCTGAGGGCTCTCAGACAGCCGCCAAGCAGATTTCCGACTTGATATTAGCAATCCAACAAGACACTCAAAATGCAGTCACCACGATGAATGAGGGCAGCGAACAGGTCAAGATTGGAACCGAGACCGTAGGTTCTACTGGCGCTGCATTCCGGCAAATCATCGGTTTTGTTCAGGAAGTTTCAAGCCAAGCTCACGACATCTCAACCGCTATCGCGAGCATGGCCGAAAGCAGCCGCCAAATCGTCACCAACGTAAGGACAATCGACGGCTTGAGCAAAAACGCGGCTGAACAGTCCGAACACGTATCTGCCGCAACTGAAGAGCAATCCGCTTCCATGCAGGAAATCGCCAACGCCAGTCAAAACCTAGCTACAATGGCAGAAAAACTGCAAGCAGAAATACAACAGTTCAAAATTTAAGGATTAAAGATTCTTACCAAATAAAAATAGCTAGGCTACCCTCAAACACTCGGGCAGCCTAGCTATTTTATTTGAACTTTTATTATGTCAGAACGGCCGAACTCCGGTGAAATTCCAAACGACCAGGCGTTCTTCGGTCATCTCTCGAACTGCGTATTCCGGACCTTCATGACCAATACCGCTTTCTTTCACTCCACCATAAGGCATATTATCTGTACGGAAAGTCGCACTATCATTGATGATGACCCCACCGACCTGGAGCTTTTCTGCACAAAGGTGCGCAATCTCTAATGATCCGGTAAATACACCTGCCTGCAATCCATACACAGAGTCGTTGACTGCATCAATCGCTTCATCGATTGTATTATAGGGTATGACCGAAAAGACCGGTGCAAAGATTTCGCGGCTGACGACCTTCATTGAAGCTTGCACATCCGTCAGTATCGTCGGCTCGAGATAAGCCCCTTGGCGGTGTCCGCCAAGCAACACCTTGGCACCGGACTGCACGGCCTCATGGATCCATTCCTCCGCCCGAACTGCTTCAGCTTCACTTATCATCGGACCAAGGTCCGTTTTCTCATCAAAAGGGTCTCCGCCAACAATCAGCTTTGTTGCAGCAATCGCCGCACGGCAAAAGCTTTCATAAACATCTTTGTGCACATAGACCCTCTGGCATGAAATACAAACCTGCCCCGCATTAGCAAAGGCATATTTTGTGCAAAGCGCTGCCGTTTTATCGATATCTGCATCATGGTGTACAATATTCGCTGCATTCGATCCTAGTTCCAAGGATATCCGTCTCAAGCCCACTTTATCGCGCAGCTTCTTGCCCACAGCAGCACTGCCGGTAAAGCTGTAAAAATCGATGCGCTTATCTGCGATCAATAAATCTCCCAGCTCTTTTCCCTGCCCGGTCAATAGACTTAAATAGCCTCTTGGCAAACCAGCTTCTTCAAAAATCTTACAAATCATGACCGCTGATAAAGAGGTCAGCGAGGATGGCTTGAACACTACCGCATTTCCTGCAGCCAAGGCCGGACCAAGTTTATGACAAGCCAGATTCAACGGAAAGTTAAATGGTGTAATCGCACAAACGATACCCACCGGAACTCTTTTGGTATAGGCTACCCTCTGCCCGCAAGCAGGCGCCCCTGCCAGTGGAACCATTTCGCCCTTAACACGCTTAGCTTCTTCTGCCGACAAGATGAGTGTCTGAATCGCTCGTTGCACTTCGCCGCGCGCTTCGCGAATCGGCTTCCCGGTCTCTTGTGTCAATGCATGCGCCAGTTGTGCCTCCTCACGCTCGAAAAGTTTCGCTGCAGCCATCAGTATCTCATAGCGGCGATACGGCTCAATAGGATACGCTAGTGCCGCCCTCGCGCCTTCCACAGCTTGGCTGACTTCTTCTTTTCTAGCCACTGAGAACAACGCTTCTACCTCTCCATTGATCTTATTGACAAGCTTTATTTCCTCTTCGGTTTCTACCCATTTTCCATCAATAAAAAGTCCATATTTTCTCATCAAACAAGCTCCCATCCAACCATGACCTGCAAAGCATATGCCCAAGCACAAAATTTCTTTTGTCTTCAAAGAAATCCATGGTTAAAATTTACAAATTATTCTATATAATCTAATATTCGCCATAACAAAAAATTTTCCTTGTCCTCAGCAAAAAATCAGACCCGAAAATGTGTTACGACAGTTTGTAATTTTTCGGCCAATTCAGCTAAGCCTTTGCTAGCAGAAGCAATCTCTTCCATTGATGCTGACTGCTCTTCTGTAGCAGCAGATACGGTTTGCGATTCATCGACTGCCGCCTGGCTAAGCGTTTCAATATGCTCTGCCGACAGTACGATTTCTTGGCTGCCATCAGCTGTTTGGCGCATGACAGAAGATATTTCCTTTATTTGATCAGACACATCCAAAATCAAATCCTTTATTTCCTCAAAAGCCTGACCAGCTGCTGTAACAACCTGTGTTCCCACCTCAACTTCATGGGTTCCTGAATTCATGGCAAGCACCGCTTTTTCTGTATCCCCCTGAATTTCTCCGATCAAAGAAGCAATCTTAGCCGCCGCTTCCTGGGACTGCTCCGCAAGTTTGCGGACTTCTTCGGCAACAACCGAAAAACCACGGCCTTGTTCTCCGGCACGAGCGGCTTCAATTGCAGCATTAAGCGCCAATAAATTCGTCTGTCCAGCAATCCCTGAAATCGTATCGACAATCTGCCCGATTTCCTTTGAGCGTTCTCCCAATTGGTTGACAACGCTGGCTGAGGAGCTGACTGTTTTGGTTATATTATGCATCTGATTTACCGCTCTACCGACTGAATCGCTGCCGGCTCTGGCTTTTTCTGAAGCTTTTTTCGCATTTTCAGCTGCCTGGTTGGAATTTTCTGCCGCGCCTTCGATTCCATCCGCCATGCTTTCAATAGAGGCTGTCACTTTATTGACGGACTCCAATTGCGTTCCCGCACCTTCAGCGACTCCATTGATTGAAACCGCAACTTGATGCACGGCCTGCGAAGACTGTTCTGCGCTGGCCGTAAGCTCTTCTGAAGCCGCTGCAACCTGCTCTGCTGATTCATTGACCTGCGTGAGCACCGTGCGAAGCTGACTTCTCATATTGGCCAAAGCATCTGCCAGCTGGCCAATCTCATCGATTCTTCGAACCTGTCTAGGTTTATCACGAAAATCTCCATCTTCAAGTTCTTTACAGAACTTCACCATAAGCTGCAATGGCGTCGTGATTTTTTTGCCAATGAAAAGCGCCGCTGCCCCGAGCAATACCACACTGAAAAAAACAAAAATCAAAGAACTCCTGGTCGTTGCTGCAGCTGAGGCTGCGGCATCATTCTTCATGGTCTCGGCACGCTTGCTGTAATACTGCGCAAAATCTCGTAAATCGTCTGTATATTTGGTGGCTAGGGGATCTACGACCTTGACGTATTGCTCATAAGCTTCTGTGTTTTTATTCTGCAAAGCAAGCTCTATGGCTTTTGTGCGTGCATCAAAATAATCCTGTTGGGATTTCTTGATTTTCTTGATAAAATCTAACCCACTGGCATCAAATTTTTGCTGTTCAATCGATGCCATGTTTGTTTTGACTTTATTCGTCCGATCTTCGATAAGCTGCTTCAACTCCTGATTCTTTTTTTCTTCAGTAGTCAACATCAGCTCGAGCATGGCGCCATTCATCTTATTGACATATGCTCTGTTTTCCACAACGAGCTGCACCGGAACCATGCCTTCATCATACATGTTCGCCAAATCTTCAACTGCACTTTTGTGACTGTAATATCCCGCAAACCACATTGCTCCTACAACGATAAATGCCATACACATCAAGACGCCTAACTTCATGCTTAATTTCATATTATCAAAAAACTTCAATCTCATCGCCCCCTTTTTTTCGCAATTCTCTATATCTTCTTTATATAGTAATCAAATGTTTGTGTCAATGGTTTAAATTTACAGTTAATTTTACAATTTATATAAAATCCAACCTCTTTTTATTGAATGGTTCAAGCTATATAATAAAATTATCGGATTGCTGTTTTTCAACTTTTATTTGAGGAGTGTTTTTATGAAAAAATTTGTTTTTTTATTTTTTTTGCTCATCCAAATTCCAAGCTTTACCGCATCAGCTCATCCTTTTTTACCTTTTACAAAGGGGCTTATTCAAGACAAAGACAACCAAATCACCGCGGTCAATCTCTATGGCCCGGCCTTTTACAGTGGCTTGCGTCCGGGCGATTTTTTAGTTGATCCTCCATCTGATGAAAATGACCGCAGCCTATATGCCTTTAATCAAACAGTCCGCCGAGAAAACGTGCTCTATAATTGCCTCATCATCCCCGATCAAATAGCCCTGCCGACACAACAATCCATTTTCTTATTGAAGAAAGATCGTTTGGCCTTTTCTGCTCTTTTAGAAAAGCGCCAAAAAGACCCGTTTCTATCGACGGTTCTCCCCATCAAAAAAATAGATGACGCTTGGAATCTGCTTTACACCGAAGCGACCATCACACAAGCATCACTTGATTACAAGCGATACATTCTATCTGAACAAGTTCCGGCTAACCTTCGCATCACAAGTGTCATTTTTTTCACACCGACCGAACACGGAACCTACCAAATTCTAAATATCAACTGTCATTTTCAAGCAAAAGATCAAAATGGCCTTTGGCAGGACATCCCCTCTTCGGGAATCTTGACAAAAGAAATCCTACAACATCTGTTAACTTAAAAAACAGCATCCCTATGCATAGGATACTGTTCTTTAAAAGAATATCAGACGAGAAATTCGTCGATTAATTTTTGCATTTCCGTTGAGCGTTGCGCAAGCAATGCTGCTTGCATGGCAATTTCTTCACTCGCCTTAACTTGTGCAACTGAAACAACAGCTATACTTTGCATATTCGCTGAAGTCTCTCGGCCCACTCGGTCGACATCTGCGACTTCGACCGCAATGATTTGGCTGTCTTCCAGTACTTTTTTTCCGGCCAAGGAAACCGCTTGGATTCCTTCGTTGATTTCTGCCACCATCAACAAAATTTCACGAAAGCGGCTGTTAACAGCCTGCATTGCCTTAACGCCCTGCTGTACCTCCAAGCTTCCATAATCCATAGATTCCACAGCCTGCCCAGTGGAATTTTGTATCCTGCCAATGAGTCCTCTGATTTTTTCTGTATCCTTTTGTGACTGTTCCGCCAAATGACGAATTTCACCAGCTACAACCGCAAAACCCCGACCTTGTTCACCTGCATGCGCCGCCTCGATTGCAGCATTGATCGCCAACAAATTTGTCTGCCCGGCAATTCCCGCAATAGCATCGATAATCAAGCCAATTTCCTGTGATTGCTGACCCAAATCACCGACTACAGCTGTCGATTTTTTGACACTCGCTTCGATGTTCCCAATTTTCTTCATGACATCGGTCAATAGCGACTCACCGGTCTGCGCCACACCGGCAGCTATGTCTGAACGGGCACCGATACGCAATGAAATATCAACAACATCCGTCAAAGATTGAACAACCTGGCCTACTGCTGCTGTCACTTTTCCACTGCTTTTTCGCTGAACCTCCATCCCTTCTGCAATACTGTTGACTTGTGCTGCTACATTTTGCGAGGAATTCGTCGACTCTCCCGCAATTGCTGACAGTTCTTGCGAAGAGGCACTTACGGCTTCCGTCAATGAAGCCGTTTTCCCCAGAAGAAGCCGCAAATTTTGGCTCATTTTATTGAAGGCCTGCACGAGCAGCCCCACTTCATCGTTAGAAGAAACCTCCATATCCTTGCCCCGTAAATTCCCTTGAGCCAAAGCTTCCGCCTGTTTTTTTAGCAATATCAACGGCCTTGTCATTTGTCCAGTGCACTTTATTCCGACCACAAGCATCAATACCAAACTACATAAAGCTAATACCCCATAAGTGATCTGCATCGACTCCATCTCTCGATAGACAATCGCTCTTGGAACTATGATGCCTAGTATCCACCCCGTGCTTTTCACCGTAGTATAAGCGAAAATATTGCTCGTTCCACCGGATTCTATCGATAAATAGCCTTGGCCGTTTCCTGTCATCTCATTGAACTGATTCTGCAAAAAATCCGCATTTTTTATATCGTCTTGTCCATCAGCCGGTGCGGCTGCAGCCAAAACAGTACCTGTTTTATCTAGCAGCACGGCCTGCCCCTGTTTCTGATATTTCATTTGATCCAATCGATTCTTAAGGGTATCTAACAATATGTCAGCACTCACAGCTCCGGCAAATCTTCCGGAACCATCGCTATAGGGAACTGCAGCCTTTATTACAAGCTTGCCACTGTCATTGGCCTGTACCGGCGTAAAAACCATGCTGCCTGCCTCTTTAGCAGCTATGTACCAAGGTTCTTTCTTGGGATCTGTATTCCTTATCCCCTTATGCCATGAATGGAAAAACCCCACCTCACTGCCCTGCATCAAATCTTCTATTTCAAGATCACCTTCAGCTAGGCTCAATACATTTTGCTGGCGACTCGCCTCCTCATCTGATGCATGCAGCAGACGAGCTGTGGCTAAAACAACCTGGCTGCGAGCCTTGAGCCAACCATCGATTGTTTCGCCGCTTTGATTTACCTCTGCCTGCATGTCAGTTTCAATTGCATTCGACATATATTGATAAGAAATATAATATCCTGCCGCAATCGCCAAGGACATGATCAACCCAACAGCGCCAACTAAAAAGAAAAATTTTTTCCGAACGCCCATAGACACTTCTCCTATCATGACCTTACCCATAATATTCCAATTTCCATAACAAGGAAAGCTGGTAATTTTTATTTTAGCAAAACAAAATTCAGCAAATTGGAAGAGAAGGTTAAGGTTATGTTAAAGAATTTCAAAAAAACAACCGAAGGCATATTTTGTCTTCGGTTGTTTTGGTCTTTATTCGTTTTTTTCGAGTATTCCGGTAAACTGCATATGATAGTATCTAGCGTATATGCCGTCTTTTTCCATAAGTTCTGCGTGACTGCCTCTTTCCTGAATGCCTTGCGCATCGATTACAACGATTTCATCCGCATTGCGAATCGTACTCAGACGATGGGCAACGACAATCGTTGTTCGATTCTTCGCCAGTTTTTCAAGTGAGCCCTGAATATAACGCTCACTTTCATTATCAAGAGCAGATGTCGCTTCATCTAGAATCAGAATCGGCGGATTCTTCAAAAATACGCGCGCAATCGATAGTCGCTGTTTTTGTCCGCCTGATAGGCGTGTTCCCCGCTCTCCGACATAACTGTCGTAGCCCTCCGGCAAGGATTCAATAAAGTCATGGATATTTGCCTGCTTAGCAGCTTCGATAATTTGCTCATCGGTGGCATCTGGTTTGCCATAGGCTATATTATCACGAATGCTTCCGCCAAACATATAGACATCTTGTTGAACGACGCCGATGTTACGACGCAGTGATCGCAGTTTAATATCACGGATATCGTATCCATCGATCAGTACGGCACCGTCGCTGACTTCATAAAAACGAGGCAATAAAGAACAAATCGTCGTTTTGCCGCCGCCTGATGGACCAACAAGGGCAATGGTCTTACCCGCTTCAATTTGTATGTTGATATTTTCAAGGACACTTTGATCATTGTTATAGCGGAAAGAAACATTTTTATAGGTGATTTCACCTTTCACCGTTTTTAGCTCAACCGCATCTTTACGATCGACAATTTCAGGATCTGTTCCCACGACTTCATGGAAGCGGCGAAAACCCGAATACCCTTTTTGGAACTGCTCGGTGAAATTGATCAACACATCGATTGGATTGATGAATATTCCAATGTAAAGTGCATATACCGCAAGATCTGATGCCTGCAAAGAGCCTTCGGCAATAAAGTAACCTCCGCTGACGAGCACGACGGTATACAGCAGCCCTTGAAACAGGCCGTTCCCGGCAAAAAAGCTTCCCATCATCCGGTAGCTGCTCTCTTTTGATTCCAGAAACGCCAAATTGCTTTCGCCGAATTTATCACGCTCAACGGCTTCATTGGCAAAGGATTTCACAACGCGGATCCCAGCTAAGCTATCTTGGACACTTGCATTGACGCCAGCAATTTTTTTACGGTTATCTAAAAATATTTCTTTCATCCGTCGATTCTTATACATATTAAAGAGCAGCATGACAATGGTAATAACTACCAGAATTGACGTCATCTTGACATTTATCAACAAAAGCAATGCAAACGAACCAAATATCTTCAGCAAAGAAATAAAAATATTTTCCGGCCCATGATGTGCCAATTCAGAGATATCAAATAAATCAGCTACAAGCTTTGACATCATCTCTCCGGTATTATTTCGGTCGTAATAAGAAAACGATAACTTCTGATAATGTTCAAAAAGTTTTGCTCTCATATCACTTTCCATTCTGGCGCCCATGATGTGGCCCCAGGTCGTTATATAATACTGGCAGGCATATCGAATAACATACATGACCAACATCCCCACCAGCAGCATACTGCATGAGCGTATGATAACTTCCCGATCTTGTACGAACACATAATGTGTCAAATAATATAATAATTGAGGAAAGGCTAAATCGATCAGCGATAAAATGATTGCGCAAAACAAATCAAAATAAAGCAATCGCCGATATGGCCCATAAAATTGCATAAAACGTTGAAAAATATTCATTGGCTCCTCCTCGCCCACTCTAATTGATAGTCATTCCTAACTATACCATAACATTCCCCGACGCGCATTGCAACCGGCAATATGAAAAGATTGAATTTTTTTATGGGATATTCTATTATAGAAGATATTGTTTTTATACGGAGGGATTTTCTTGAAATTTATTTTAGTTCCGCTCTTTGCCTGGTGCATTGCCGGATTTATCAAAGTATTGCTCTACGGCTTGCGCCATGGGCGGCTTAAGCCAATGGAATTCTTCCGTTATGGCGGTTTTCCTAGTGCTCACACCGCGCTGGTCACCGCACCAGTTTTTTTCGCGGGACTCACCCAAGGATTTTTCACCCCAGTTTTTTCGATTGGCTTTTCCTTAGTACTGATTGTCATCACTGACGCACATGGCCTACGTCGTTATGTCGGCCAGCAAGCTCAACTGATCAATCAACTGCAAACCAAACAGGATGATGCCACATCTCGGCCCCTCAAAGAACATGTAGGCCACAGTTGGCTTGAAATTTTTGGCGGTATTTTCACTGGCATTGCCGTCGCATCAATTGGTTATTTTATTACAAATTAAGGAAAGGTGTGTTGACTTTTGTCAACACACCTTTCCTTAATTTTACGATACTCATTCACTACCAGCTTCAATCAAACTAAGCTTGTTGCAAAGATCTGACAATATATACTGCATCTCATCAATCTCGGCTAGTTTTTCTTCAAAACACGTGCCTTTCAGCTGCAATTTCTCATCAACTACCTGCCCTGCCCGCTCTCGTGAAATTTCTGGAGATATTTGATTATATACTGCCTTGTTGATTGAATCTCGAATAAGCTCGACTGCCTGTTCGGCATAAATTAATAAACTAACTGCGGCATCTCCATCTCGCTCCGGACACTGCAGTTTCTGCCGCTTCAATAAAATCGCTTTTCCCATAAGTTTTGCAATTTCTTGCAGCAAACGACTTGCTGATTGGATGCTTGCAACCCGTTGGGCTTTAATCAATGTAACGCTTGGCTGCAAACTTTCCCGATATTGTTCATTTCCCCAAAGATCGCCGTCGATAAAACAATCCACACCCATTATATAGTTCGCGCACTTTAGTTTGAACAAAACATCATGAACCGACAGATCATCATATGGTAGAGGCTCAAAACTAATATCGAGAATACCTAAGCGCCGGCAATATCCCTCAAGGATTTGTGCATATTTCAGATGGTTATTCCAAATATAGACCCGTTCGCCTCGGGGAATTCTTCCAACGGAAAGAAAAAACCGAGAAGATGGCATCAACTCAAGACAAACTACCTTCACCGGAGAAACAACCTGACATAGTTTTTCGAATTGAGTAGTTGCACAAATATAGAGGTCTGGCATTTTTTTTACTGGCAACATGTCCAATGTATAGGATTCTATCTCGATATCTTTATAAAAAATCGATTGCACTGCTCTTTTGATTTCTTCAGCAACCAAAACATTCGAACCTATAGCGGCAAATTTCAATTTCATTGAAATCACATCCTCTTTTCTGCATAAAGTTCCTCGGCCAACTGAATAAATGCCTCAGCCGCATGAGATAAACTTTTTTGCGTTTTATAAGCCAAAGCCAAATCAATATACAATGGTGCTTTCAATCGGACAATGCCAATTCGTTGATCGACTGAGCATAAATCTTCTGGTAATATAGCGATTCCTGCATTTTCAGCTACAAGAGACTTTATTGTCTGGACTTGGCTTGATTCAAATTGAATCTTTGGCAGCGTATTATTGCGCTCAAACTCACGCAGCAATAAATTACGCAGTGCACAGTCCTGTTTGAACAAAATCAAGGGCTCTTCGACAAGATCTTCCAGCCGAACCATAACATTTGCTGCCAAAAAATGATTTGCCGGCACGCACAAGGCTAGAGATTGCTGCCCGATGGATACATAAGTCAATGAACTGATTTTCATCTCTGGTAACAAGAAAGCTAAATCGACCCGATCTTCAAGCAATGCCCTCTGCCCATCCTCATTATTATTTTCTTCAAATACAACTTGGATTTGTGGATATTTTTCTTTAAATTTCGCTAAAAGAAAAGTAAACGCCTTGATTCCAGACAATGGCGTCAAGGCTAAACGCAATATTCCGCCATTCAAATTTTTGATATTATTGATATCTGCGAGAGTTTTGCTTACACCATGTAAGACATGCTCAACATGATTATAAAAAATTTTCCCCTCACTTGTCAGCAATACCTGTTTTTGACTGCGGTCGAAGAGCTGTATTCCCAGCTCATCTTCTAATGCCCGAATGGTATTTGTCACAGCTGGCTGCGACACGTACAGCCGTTCAGCTGCCCGGGTGAAACTATTGACCTTACTGACCATTTGAAAATATTCCAATTGCCGGAGTTCCATAATATTGACCACTCCTTCTATCTCCAGAAACAACTCTTTTCATTGTATCATATTGATTGCAGACTTCTGCCTCAAAAACCTCTCATTCCACATAATATTAAATTATCCATTGATAACCTTTTATTATACAGCAAGTACTATGTTTAAAATATTCTGCATAAATCATTTTTTATTTAAATTATTTTTTAAAAATGACGTTTATCATTAAATAATTTCCCCCAAACTCTTAAATAAGATTTTCTTATCTAAGAATAAGATGTAGATATTCGTTTATCAATAAATCATATGCTACGATAAACGCATCACATAAAACAATCCGTTTTTGTGACTCAACATATTTTTCAATAATAAAATCTAGGGGGAATCTTATTATGGCATCTACAGTAATCGACAGCGAAGTTTGGGGCTGCTTGTTCAGCACTGATAAAATGAGAGATATTTTCAGTGATAAAAATCTAGTTCAAAAATTTCTCGATACAGAAGCAGCTTTAGCCAAGGCACAAGGTGAACTTGGCGTCATTCCCAAAGAAAAAGCTGATGAAATTTGCGCCAAAGCAAAAGCAGAACTTCTTGATATCGCTCAAATCGGAGAAAACTATAAATCGTCAATCACAATTGTTCCCGTCTTAAAAGAATTCAAAAAAGTCCTCAATGATAATGCCGGAGAATTCGTCCATTGGGGAGCAACTAGTCATGATATTGTAGACACAGGCATGGTACTGATGGAACGCGATGCCTATGAAGTCATTTTGAATCAAATGAAGAATTGCCAAAAATTTGTATTACAACAAGTAAAAAAACATCGCGACACGATTATGTGCGGTCGTACCCATGTTATTCATGCCTTGCCAATCACCTTTGGTTATAAAGCGGCTGTTTGGGCCGATGAACTTGGCCGAGATATTCAACGCCTTGAAGAAATCAAAGATCGTGTATTTGTCGGAGAACTCGCTGGAGCCGTTGGAACTTTGGCGTCACATCAAGTCAAAGGTCTTGAGGTTCAGGCTCGCACGATGGAAATCCTTGGCCTTAATGTACCAACCATAGCTTGGCATGTCGCTCGTGACAATCAAGCTGAATTCGTCAGCGTACTGGCAATCTGTGCTGGAACGATCAGTCGTATAGCGCATGAAATTCTTTCCCTACAGCGCACAGAAATCATTGAACTTGAAGAACCGTTCTTCATGGGTAAAGTCGGGTCTTCAACCATGCCACATAAAAGAAACCCACAGGTTCTTGAAAATGTCCTTGCCTGCTGCCGCTCTGTACGAAGCATCGCACCTTCTATTGTTGAATCCATGATCAGTGAAAACGAACGCGATTGGGGATGTTTCCTCACCGAGTGGGAAGCTATTCCGCGCGCTTGTCATTTAATGAGTTCCGCGCTGGAAAAATCAGAAGATATTCTAGAAAACCTCATCGTATATCCAAAACACATGGAAGCAAATTTATTTAAGCTTCGCGGACTTATGATGAGCGAATGTGTCATGATGCACATGGCACCGAAAATTGGCCGCATGAGCGCACATGATATCGTCTACAAAGCCTGCATGAAAGCTTATGAAGAAGAAGATACCATGGAAAATGCCCTCAAACATAACCCTACCGTTCGTGAAGAGTTCAGCGATGAAGAAATTGCCTATATGCTCGATCCACATAACTATATTGGTTTAGCCCCAGAATTTGCCGATCGCGTCTTAGAAAAATACGGCGCTAAATAAAATGCACTAAACAATTAGCTGATGAAAACCGCGGCTCTGCACCTTTTGGTCTGCCGCGGTTTTATTTACCTACATTTGATTCAAAAGGAAGTGTTTTTCATGTCTAAAGAACTGCGTTCAGGCCTCATTGTCCTGCTCATCGGCTGCATCATCTGGTTTCTTCCCATACCGGCGAATTTAACTCCTCAAGCCTGGCATTTATTTGCTATATTTGCCGCTACTGTAACAGCATTGATATTACAACCACTACCCATCGGAGCCTGTGCTTTTATGGCAGTCACTTTTGCAACCTTATCCGAAACGCTTAAAATCGATGATGCCATTGCTGGTTATGGAAACTCGACCATCTGGCTCATCATAAGTGCTTTTCTATTTGCCCGCGGTTTCATAAAAAGTGGCCTAGGACAACGAATCGCCTTTATTATCATATACTATATCGGCAGATCGTCCTTAACACTTGGCTATGCTATTACCCTCAGCGATTTCGTCATTTCACCAGCAACACCATCAAGTACAGCCCGTGCCGGTGGAATTATTTATCCAATTATCCAAAGCCTGGCCTTTGCTCTTGACTCCAAACCGGGTGCAACAGCTCGCCGCTTCGGCGCTTATATCATGCAGATTGAATATCATGCCAATGCCATTACTTGTGCCATGTTCATGACTGCTATGGCGGGAAATCCTATGGCAATCGAATTGGCTGCAAAAACAGTTGGCATCCAAGTCAGTTGGGGCAACTGGGCCCTTGCCGCTATCGTCCCTGGATTACTCTCTTTACTCCTCATGCCATATCTTCTCTATAAGTTATTTCCACCCGAAATCAAAAATATGCCACACGCTAAGGAAATGGCAAAAAAAGAATTGCAGTCTATGGGAAATATGCGCTTGGATGAAAAGATCGTTGCCACAGTTTTTGTTGGTGCACTTATTCTGTGGGCAACCGGCAGTATTACAAATATCAACGCAACAGTTGTCGGCATGCTTGCCGTCTGTATCATGCTCTTAACAAAAGTCTTGAGTTGGCAGGATGTCTTAAATGAAAAAGGTGCCTGGGATACAATGTTTTGGATGGGGTCTTTGATTGCATTGGCTACGGCTTTGGCAAAAACGGGATTCATTTCCTGGTTGGCCGCTTTAGCTGGTGGCGCGATTCAAGATGCGGGCATAACCTGGTATATAGCTTTTCCGCTTTTGATCCTTGTATATGTTTATTCACATTATGCTTTTGCGAGCGTCACCGCACATATCAGCGCAATGTACGCAGCATTCCTGGCCATATCAGTTGTTGTCGGTACACCACCGCTTTTAGCAGCACTTACCTTTGCTGCTATGTCAAATCTTATGATTCCATTGACCCACTACGGCGGTGGAGCTGCGCCAATTTTGTATGGAGCTGACTACGTGTCTATGGGAGACTGGTGGAAGCTCGGCTTCATTCTGACAACCGTAAACGTTTTGATCTGGCTAGTTATTGGCGGCGCTTGGTGGAAGCTCATCGGTCTTTGGTAAAATACAACAAAATCCTATAGTTTTCAATAAATGATAAATGTATCTATTTTATGGTTGCATTTATCATTTATTTTACTTTGCCATTATGTTATAATCAGAGCAAATTTTAGGAGAGAAGGCTTTTTATGGAATCCACTCACAGCGATTTACTCAAGAAAATGATTGCCTATTATGCCGGTGATGCCAAACGCATTCAACATTTCCTCAAAGTCTATAGTTTTGCAAGCTTATTAGGAACGCTTGAGTCATTGCCAAAAGAAGAGCAGTACCTGTTAGAAGTAACTGCCATCGTCCATGATATCGGCATCAAGCTCAGCGAAGAAAAGTACGGTAGCAGCGCCGGAAAATATCAAGAAATCGAAGGCCCGGCTATTTCCCGGGAAATGCTTGGCGAGCTCGGCTATGATGCCGCCTTGATTGACAGAGTTGCTTATCTTATCGGCCATCATCATACCTATGAAAACATTGACGGACTCGACTATCAAATTCTTGTCGAAGCTGATTTTCTTGTCAACGCTTACGAAGATAATCTATCAGCGAAAGCTATAGATAGTTTCAAACAAAAAGTATTTCGAACCAAAAGCGGAACAGCATTATTACAACAAATCTATCCTCATTGAAATCCTAAAACGGGATGAATAAATCAGTTGCCATAGCTGATTTATCCATCCCGTTTTTTATCATTCAGATTCAAGCTGCCTTTTATCGACGACATAGGTTCCTGCCAAGAAATCTCCAATACGGCGGTCTTTTAAAAAAAGCATGATCCATTCAATCAAAACCATAAGTGGAATCTGCAGTATCAAATTTCGCAGGATGCTGCGTATTTTACTGCAGACTTGATCATCTTTGCATTGCAATATGATCAGCTTCATCCTGCGTTTGCCGATGCTGCTTCCGCCAAAAACATCCTTGCCTACCATATACAGTATACTCCAGATAGTGCCCAATGTAATAAGAGAACTTCCCACCGATTTTAAACTGTCTTGCTGCAAATCATTAGCCACAAAATACAAGAAGTACCCTAAAAATAAAACGGATAGTCCCACGATCACATCTAGGATATACGCAACGATCCTTCGTGAAATGTATCGCTGTCTCTGACCCGGCGCATATAGGTCCTTCATCATAGTAAACTTGCCTCCAGTTCAATTCATCTATTTTGCTTAATATCATTAATTATTCCCATTATTTTCTAATCGCAAAAAACAACTCCGAGAAAACCTCTTGTTTCCCGGAGTTGTTTTTATCATGCTTTATTCGTTCTATACATATTGATCAATTCTTTATTTTCACTGATTGACCAAACACCACATGGGCAAATACCTGCACAAATACCACAACCGATACAGCGTTCTGGATCTGAAACATATTCAAAGCCCCCGCCCTCGAGCTCATTTCTCGTAATGGCTTTTTCCGGACAAGAGTTGAGGCACATTTTACAATCACGACATGTGCCACAGCTGATACAGCGGGCATCATCTTTTACAGGACTTTCCAGATCACAATGATGGCATTTATCAAAATAAGCCTTCGAAATACGCTCTGCCGGTATTTGTTCCTTCTTAACAAAACTCTCTGCTGGTTTACCAAGAACATAGCTATCAGCAAAATGTGCCGCTTGAAGGCCGCCACCGATAGCATCGACTAATCGTCCCGGTTTGATTACATCCCCTGCGGCGAAAACTCCATCAAGAATCTCCATTTCGTCATTCGGTACGAGCCACTCCCTGAATTTTTTGATACCTGGATCTTCTGGCAGATAATCAAGTACAGGTGCTTCGCCGATTGAAACAATTACCATATCGCCGGGAATGAATTGCCCGTCTTTATCATATATTCCTTCATCCGTTATTTTCGCTGTCATGAACGGCCAAATCAATCGCCCACCAAGTTCTTCAACGTGTTCGATTTCATGCGCGAAGGCTGCTGGTTTTTGCACGTCGATGCAAGTTACTGTTTCAGCCCCCATTTGATAAGCGCCAACAGCTGTATCCATTCCGGAGTTGCCACAGCCGATGACAATGACTTTTTTGCCGACAGCTGGCTTTTCACCACGGTTTACTGCCTTGAGGAAATCTATTCCCATCGTAAGTTTTTCCGTTCCTTCCCAAGGGAAGAATCTCGCTTTATGGCCGCCCGTTGCAACGATTACAGCATCATGGCTCTGGCGGATATCTGCAAACTTAGCCAAATCCACTTTACAATCAGCAACAAATTTTACCCCGGCATCTTCGATGCGTTTGAGCTCTGCCTCAAGTATTTCGTGCGGCAAACGCCCTCTAGGAATTACTTGTTCAAGCTTGCCGCCAATTGCTTTAGCCTCATCATATACCGTTACCGCATGCCCTTTGCGAGCCAGCTGCCAAGCGGCTGAAAGGCCCGCCATACCGCCGCCGATAACGCCGATCGTCTTACCAGTAGCCTTTGCTGTCACTTCGATTTCCGTGTGGACAGACTGCAAGCCCAGTCCACCGATTTGAACCGCTTCATCGAGATTACTGCGCGTACAGTCTTGCATGCAAAGGTTTGGACAAACCGACCCACAAACCGATCCCGGAAAAGGCGTGTAATCCAAAACAAGTTTATAGGCTTCTTCAAGCTTGCCTTCACGAATCAAATCAAAGCGGCGCTGAGAAGGTATCCCCGCCGGGCAATTGAATTCACAAGGAGCTGCATACATTGCATTATCCCAGGAAGGAACCCGCTGGCGATACAGGCCTGTGACTACTGTTGGATATACAACAAAATCATCCATCGCGACATCATTGAATATTCCACCTTTAACCCATTCCTTCGTGCGGAACTCAGTTAAATTCGGCTGTGCCTTTTCTTTTTTCTCATTAAAAGCCAAAGGACGAAGTTTATGCCATTGCGACCAATCCGAAAGCTGCGTTCTAAGCTCCGGACGACCTATTGAATCGAGGAATTCATCAATGCCTCCATCAAGAAAGGCAATATCTGCCGCGTCGAGGTCGAATAATTCTATATCCGCTGCATAACCACTTGCATTGCCGCGGAAATAAACAATCCCGCCAACCATCCCAACACACGCCCGATCACCTAAGACCGAAGAAAAATTTTCACTGTCGATTCCACAGACAACAGCTCGGCCGCCACCCATGAATTCAAACGAAAAACTTCCAACATTTTTCAAGATCCAAAGTTCCGGTTCTTCATATAAAGGATCATGCTTCATCAATGAACCTGAACGAGTTCCCGCTCTGCCACCGATATATATCTTACCACCGGCCGAGCAATGCCCTGCAGTATCCCCAGCATCGCCCCTGACGGTTATTTTACCACCAGCGTTAAGCCAGCCCACGTCAGCCGAAGCGGATTCATCCACGACGATTTCTGTATTGTCTAAGCACATGGAACCAACGCGCTGACCGGCGTTTGTTACATGGAATGTTAATTTTTTACCTTCAGGGTGCCATAACGGGCCACCAATATCATGCTGTCCGGAGGCCGCAATCTCAAATTCGGTCTCACCATTTGCTACAGCTTCACCGATTGCTAGAAGCAATTCCTGTGTGGACATTCGTTCATGTCCTGTCAACGTATCTATTTTAAACATGATTCAAGCTGCCTCCTTAGCATACATACTGAATACCGAGTTTATCGGCAATCGCTTTATCTGTAGAAACCAATGCATCACTGCGACCAACCGGCAAAGAGCTGTTGCCGATAGGTGCCATGAGCTTACGAAGCTCCGAATCAAAAGCGAGGACATAGTCAACGATTTTTTGCGCACCACGATCGACATCCAGACGTTTGACCAAACGAGGATCCTGCGTACAAATCCCGGTCGGACACTTTCCTGTACTGCAAGAGTTACAGCGACCATGTTCGTTGCCAACGCAACCGAGAAGCTGAATCAAGAGCTTGCCGACAAAAACGCCATTAGCGCCAAGACAAATCATTTTAAAAGCATCTGCTGCCGCATTGCCGGTCATGCCGATACCGCCGCCGGCATAAAGTGGAATCTGTCCTTGCAATCCCTGTTTTACAGCGGCAAGATAACATTCCCTGAGTTTCGAAACAATCGGATGCCCCGTATGATCGAGTGATATCTCATTTGCGGCACCTGTTCCGCCTTGAATACCATCGATGAAAAATCCGCCGCAAATCTGATATGGATCACGCAGCAAATTATTGTACACCGATACAGACGTCGCTGAAGCTGCGCATTTGATTGCAACCGGAACTCTAAAGCCAAAAGCTGCATTCAAAGAAAGATGCATTTTTTGCACAGATTCTTCAATAGAGTACAACCCTTGATGGTTTGGCGGAGATGAAAGTGTCGCTTTTGGCACACCACGAATTGCCTGAATATGCTCCGCAACTTTTGCTGCTGGTAAAAGACCGCCATCGCCTGGCTTTGCGCCTTGGCCGATTTTGATGAGAATACCCGCTGGATCAACTTTCATTTTCGGCAATGCCTTGATGATACGGTTCCAGCCAAAATGGCCTGAGGCGATTTGGATGATCATGTATTTGAGTTCTTCTGCTTCCAAAAGATTTACCGGCATACCACCTTCACCGGAGCTCATACGAACCGGCAGGCCGCATTTTTCATTGAGATAAGCAGTCGCCATGGCAACAGCCTCCCAAGCTCTTGTCGAAAGCGCCCCAATCGACATATCCGAAAAAATCAATGGATAGATCCAATTGACTGGCGGTGTTTTATGCGCCATGGTCAATTTGCCGTCTTTCATTTCAAACGGCAAGTTTTTTGCCGGCAAAACTCGGCCAAAAGGCGCACGGATATCAAACGTATGACGCTGCGAATCGAGCGATGGATCAGTCATCTGACTGATGCGGCCAACAACGATATGGTCGAGTGTCCGCTGTGCATTGAGGTTCGTACGACCGCCACGCTTGATTGGACCACCGTCACGCGATAAAAGCGTTTTTCGAGTATCATCGTTACGCACAGGCCGAATCGCTCCATTTGGACATACCTTTTCGCACATGCCGCAGCCAACACAGGCATTGCTGAGCTTCGCCTGTTGCTTGATCACGGGAACCGCACTATGTCTGTGCACCGGGTCCGGTTGTTTGCCTGTCGATAAAGTAATGGAACGACGAGACATTTCCGCTTTTATTGCCCCAAAAGTACAGGATGCGACACAGCTGCCGCACATCGTACAAAGCTCTTGCTTATATTCTATCTTCCAGTTAAGGTCATTGACCCCAACATCTTGTGTCTTTACTGTTTCCATCTCTGCACCTCCAAATCGTTGTCAATGACGACAACTTCGCGTTCATTTGGATAAATATCTTTCGACATATCCCGATTCGGTAAAATTTCATTGAGTCCGCAAACCTCTGAAGAAATCGCGACCGTCGTTCCATCGCTGCCAACGACAACCGGACGAAGCTTTTTCGAATCACAGCAGGTAATCATCTTACCATCTGGCAATACGGCAATAATTGTATTCGGTCCGTTTATTTCTAAATGAGCTAAGGATTGGCGAATCGCCTGCAATACATCTTTATCCGGGCGAGCCTCGATTTCAGCAAATGGCAGTGGTGTAATGACGTGTTTGAAATACTCAATTGGCCACTTCAATTCGTGGAGGACATAATGCAGTGTGTACAGGAAATTCTGCGAATCCGATTCAAATCCTGTATAGCCACGATGCAATGATTTTTGAAATTCTTTATTCTTCGTATAAAATGTGTTTTCACCATTTGCACAAAGCGTATAGCCTTGCAAGAAAAATGGATGTGCCGCATAGCGCACAATATCATAGTTTGTATTTTGACGACACTGGGCCACAATACTCTTAGCCACGAGACAGCCATTATCATCCCATAGGCGGAAATACGTTGCAATATCTCTTGGATCCCCAATCTCTTTAAGCGTGAGAACATCCGGCCAGAAAGAATATACATAGCCCTCTCCGGCATCTTCCAATAATTTACGCAAAGCTAAACGGGTATCCATCAGCAAGTCTTCTCGCTGTGCCTCAGTCTTTTCATTATAATGTTCCGGATAATCGTAGTTGCGGAAAATATAATATGGCATGGCCTGAATATCAAGCCCTGGTTGTTTATTGGGAATAGGAATCCATTCAGCCAACTGCACAAAGTTATGGCTATCCATATAATCTTCAACCATCTGCGCTCCGCGCTGTGTACAGGCTACAGAGAGCAACGGTTTGTCTTTGTAATTAGAAAAAATCCCATATAAATCCTGCATGACCATGGCAAAACCTGAATTATCATGGCCTTCCTGCTGTGGCAGCATCAAATGCAAGGCTTTTGACGGATGTACCGGCACTTTACTTTTGATTGAACCTATTCTGCACATATTATCTCTCCTTCATCAACACACAAATAATCCAGATTCAAAAAACATGTATTTATTCACACTTTACAAAATCCTCCAATGACAATGCTGTCAATAGAGGATTTCAATTGGCTGCATTGCCATTGCTTTCATTTAGTAAATGAAAAATATTTTCTTGTCGAAAGTTCATACCTTTTTGATTTCTCTTTTCGGTATGTACATCTGTTCTTTGTCACTGTATTCAAATGCAACATAATTACAATTATAAGAATGTAATCTTATACTGTCAATATGCATATCATGCAATAATCTTCTGAAAATTTCTTCATTTATTCAGTTTTAATCCCTTTTTATTTCAAGACAACTGTATTTTTATTCATAAATTTGATAATTATACAATATGCTAATTTTACAGATTATTAAATTTATTTGTCTTCTAGTGGTGTTATATAGCAATCCCCATAAAAATTCCGACTAATTTTTGTATTTTTGCACTGTATTGTTTTTCTGTATACAAGAATACAATTAATTTTCTTTATGGATTTTTGTATTACAATGTATTTTGTATATTTAAAAAAAGTCCCGAAACATAATGCGTTTCAGGACTCTCAAGGTTATAAATCTCTATGGGTTCATGCTTTTTTGCTTTGCTTTATTTCAACGATTTCTGCTACATCTTTCTTTTTGGCTGCCATTTCACTGTGTCCACGGAAAACACCGCCCTCTTCAATGCTAAAGGCACTGGTCTTCGCATCTCCGATAAGCTGTCCCGATGCAAAAACGCTTAAATTTCCTGCTACTTCCACATTGCCTTTAATCGAACCCGAAACTAATAGGTTTTCCGCCTTGATATTGCCAATGACATCTCCGCTGCTGCCAATCACTACATTGCCTGTAATGGAAATGCCACCTTCAATACGTCCATCCACTCGAATATTACCGCTCCCACTCATTTCACCTTTTATTGAAGTATTTTTTCCGATAATAGTTTCAATGTCATGAGTATTTCCTGTTTCTCCAGCTTTCTTGATCGAGCCAAACATAATAAAATCAACACTCCTTTGTTATCCTAATGAAAAAGCCCAGATGTTTTTCACCTGAGCTTTTAAATTCTGTTATAGATACCTCGATGGATTTACGGCTTGGCCATTTACCCGCACTTCATAATGGACATGCGGCCCCGTGCTGAATCCTGTACTCCCCATATAAGCAATAACCTGTCCGCGTTTTACTTGCTGCCCGGCGGTGACGACGACTCGCTGTGCGTGCCCGTAGCGTGTCGTAATACCATTGCCATGATCGATATCGACCATATTTCCATAACCGCCAGCATTCCAACCTGCAGTGGTGACAACACCATCTGCCGTTGCAACAATCGGCGTCCCTGCATCATTCGCTATATCAATTCCCGGATGAAAATCCGTTCCATTCCATCTTAAACCATATGGTGAACTGACATCCCCGCTGGCGGGCCAGATCGAAGGTGTCACTGCCATCTCGGCCTGTTTTACAGTTAATTGCTGTTGCAAAGCTTCGAGGCTTTCCTTGCGTTGTGCCATGGTTTTTTCAATATTAGCCAAGGCATCACTCACATTTTGAATGCTCGGCTGAATCCGCGGGCCCCCTTGTCCATCATGAGTCCCACCTGCACCTGGATTAGATGATCCGTCCGCCGGTGCTGATAGCTGCCTTATTTCGGTTTCAAGCTCATTGAGCTTTTCCATATCGGCCTGTAAAGCACTAGCTTTTTTTGCCAGCAGCAGCAACTGCTCTTGCTGTAAGCTATTTACCTGTCTCAATTCGCCGATCTCAGCTGTATTGCTCTTTTGTACATACACATTATATGTAGCATAGCCAAAAGCTCCAACAAATAAAATCGCACCCAAACACAAGGAAGCAATTCCATATTTGATTGTACGGATTGGCAGACGAATGCTCTGAACGTTTTCTCCACGGTGAGGAATAATTTTTATGGTATACTCCCGGTTATCCGGTTTTTGAACTTGCTTTTCCAAAAAAAGTCCTCCAAACTAAGAATGTATTTGGCTTCTTTTTTCTGTACAAAAAAAGCCAGTACTATACTATTATAGCACAGGCTTTTTTTATTTTAAAGGCATTTACACCACAACATTATTTTTCTCATATCATCGCAGCTTTGAATTATTGCTGCATCGCCTTTTGCAAAGCTTCTTTTTCTTCATCGGTAAGTGTGTAGGTTGAAGTTCCATTAACAATAGGTTTTGTATAACTGCGCGATTCTTCTCGACCAAAAATGCTCGATAAGATCAGTCCATTATTCGATTCATCAAGCATTGCTACCGCATAGCTTAAATCACTACCGATATCTTCAAAAGCACAAAATCGAATAATGCCTATTTTGTGCAATGACTTGTTTACCATTTGCCGAATAGCCTTATTATCTTCTTCAACCACAGCTGTTCGTTTAACGACTTCTTTGACTTCGTCAATATGTCCAAGGAGCATACGTTCTAAATTAGCTCCATCATCAACGCCTGTCATCATTTTTCTATACCTTTTTTTCAAATAACTTACATTCATAAATAAACTGATGATGATTACATACATAATTAAAACCAAAACACCCAAAATCCCTAAAATATAGAACATGTTATTCATCATCATATTCATCAGTACCGCACTATCGATTGCCATTTTACTTATTCTCCTCTTGCGTTGCAGCCAGTTTAATTTACAAATAAAACCAAAACATCTGCTCCGCTGTTTGCGTATTCGAGTGGAAAAATTTATGATGCAACTGTATTCGTTTTCGTCCAATAAAATTTTCCACTAAATTATTTTATCACAAAATTTTTCAACGTAAATACTTCTGACTGAAAAAACATTTTTTTGTTTCACGTGAAACATTTTCACCTAAACAATAATTTCTTTATTGAAACGTTTTGTTGTATTTTGGGATCCAATCTGTGTTGTGAGTGTTTCAATGATATTATCCAAATCATCTGCTGAATAAAATTCAATTTCAATCTTACTCTTACTCTTGCCTGGCTTTATACGGACCTTTGTTCCCAAAAGCATTTTCAAGCGATCTTCTGCTTCAAGAACAAATATTTCACGCACAGCTTCTTTGCTTTCTACTTCAACAGACTCTTCTTCTTTAAAGTAATTTGGATCTTTTTGTACTTTTTTAACGAGCTCTTCTGCCATTCGAGACGACAAATCTTCAGCAATTATGTAATCCGCTGTTTCTATTTGAAGGATTTCATCCTCGATTCCAAGCAATGGCTTAGCTTGTCCCATCGTTATAGAACTGTTGATGATATATTCTTGTACACGTTTACTCAAGCGCAAAAGGCGTAAAAAATTAGCAATATGCGAACGGCTTCGACCTACACGCTTCGCCAGTAAATCCTGTGTAAGGCCAAATTCGGAAGACAGTCTTTCATAAGCCAAGGCTTCTTCAATTGCATTCAAATCTTCTCGCTGTAGATTTTCAATCAAAGCAATTTCAGTAGACTGTGCATCGGTATATTCTCTTATGAGAACCGGTACCTTCTCAAGTCCAGCTAAACGAGAAGCTCGCAATCTTCTTTCTCCGGCAATCAACTCATACCCTTGTGCACTTTTGCGAACCAGCAGCGGTTGCAAAACCCCATACTCTTTAACGGAATTCTTCAATTCCTCTAAAGACTCTTCATCAAATTCCTTGCGCGGCTGAAATGGATTCGCCCCGATTTCATTTACAGAAATTTCTTGGACTTTATCTTTTACATTTTCGGTGTTTTTTAATAAAGCACCTAAGCCTTTTCCCAAACCACCTGGTGATGTTTTAACCATTTTTATTCACCTCTTTAGCCAACTCACGATATACCTCTGCACCTTTTGATTTTGGATCGTAGGCAATAATCGGCTGCCCATACGATGGCGCTTCACTTAATCGAACATTTCTTGGGATGACCGTCTGATATACTTTTTCGGCAAAATGTTTTTGAACTTCTGCTGCTACCTGCATGGAGAGCTTCGTGCGCGAATCAAACATCGTCAACAGCACACCCTCAAGCGCCAAATCAGGATTAAGATTTTGCTGGACAAGCGAAATCGTATTCATAAGCTGCGAAACACCTTCCAGCGCATAAAATTCTGATTGAATCGGCATCAATACTGAATCTGCGGCCGTCAAAGAATTCAATGTCAAAAGCCCCAATGATGGCGGACAGTCAATGATTACATAATCATAATCTTTTTTGACCTTATCAATTGCCCGTTTCAATTTAGTTTCGCGTGAAATAGCTGCAACTAATTCAACTTCAGCACCGGCAAGTTCAATTGTTGCTGGCAAAATTGACAAATTGGCAAATTCTGTTGATTGAATAACTGCTTCAATATCAGCTCCGGCAACCAAAACATCATAAATAGATTGCTCAATCTGTGATTTATCCAATCCATAACCACTTGTTGCATTCCCCTGTGGATCAACATCGACAAGTAACACTTTTTTATTGAGTTCTGCTAAACAAGCACTTAAATTTACAGAAGTGGTCGTTTTGCCAACCCCGCCTTTTTGATTGGCAATCGCAATAATTTTTGCCAAATTGTTCACCATCTTTTCTTTTTTTTAAATCTGCCGTTTTTCACTGCAAAATTCTCTTAACCCTTAAATTTCCACAATTCGATTTTATATTCCTGCTAAAAAAGAAAAAATTTACTTTATTGTGATAAAAACTGCATTTAAAAAGATCATTTTATGATAAAATATTACTGTTGGCTTACAGTTTTACAACCAAATCCTTTTATTTACTAGCCATAGTTTACAACAACAAAATTGTTTCACGTGAAACAATTGATGAAAGGGGGCTGCTTATGCCGATATACAATGCACCTTTGAAAAAAGTCGATCACGCTGAAACGCGGCGTTATGCCGGATTAAACAAAGCAAAGTTTGATGAAGAAATCATCGAGTCCGCCTGTAGAGATGTTCAAATTTTGGCTCAGCCAAAAGGAATCTGGAACCTTTATGATTACGATGCCTCAAATGCGCTTGTACACGCAGATCCACCTTTTTTAATTGAAGGAAAAAAAATTCAAAAACATCTAGCCGCTTCGACCAAAGTTGTTTTGTTAGCAGCAACAATCGGGGAAGCCGTGGAAGAAGAAATAACTGCCTGTTTTAAAGGCGGAAAATATTCATATTCACTCTTACTAGATGCTGCCGCAACAACGGCCGTGGAGCAAGCTGCAGATGAACTAGAAAAAACCATCCGTCAAAAAATAGAACCGATGGGCTATGATATGGTTTGGCGCTTCAGCCCCGGCTACGGTGACTGGGATATACGGTTCCAGCCTGAAATGATTCGCTTAAGCCAAGCAAACCAGATAGGAATAAGCTTAACCGAATCAATGATGCTTTTGCCACGAAAATCGATTACAGCAATTATAGGCTTGGTTGCAAAACAAGAAATATTTGCGTGTGAACACAAGAGTGTAGAAAAACACGATTGCCAAATCTGTGAAAAAACCGATTGCTTAGCCAGAAAATCATAAATATATCACAATAGATGAAGAGGAGAATCCTAATGATCCAAGTTTTTGACGGTGCCATGGGCACTATGCTGCAAGCTGCTGGTCTAAAACCAGGCGACTGCCCCGAATTATTGAATATAGAAAAACCTGAAATTGTCGAGAAAGTACATGCTGCTTATATTTCCAGTGGTGCTGACATCATTGAAACCAACACATTTGGTGGCAACTGCTTAAAACTCGACCATTATGGATTAGGCAGCCGAGCAAAAGAAATCAATCAAGCTGCCGTAAAAGCAGCAAAAGCTGCTGCAAAAGGAACCCAAGTAAAAATTGCCGGATCCATGGGCCCTACGGGAAGATTCATTGCTCCGCTTGGCGACCTTGATTTTGATGAAGCCTATGATGCATTCTTTGAACAAGCCCAAGCATTAGCAGAAGCTGGAGCCGATTATTTATTGATAGAAACAAGCATTGATATTCAAGAAATGCGAGCCGCCCTATTAGCCTCCAAGGCCGCTGCTAGAATTCCTGTGATTTGCCAAATGTCTTATAGTGAAGACGGACGAACTGTCACAGGGACCGATCCTCAGACAGCCGCGATTACCCTCGAAGCTTTAGGGGCTGATATCATTGGTGCAAATTGTTCCTTAGGTCCAGAACAGCTTATTCCAATTGTAGAAACACTAGCGGCAAATTGCTCGTGCCCAATCAGCGTCCAACCAAATGCTGGAATGCCTCATTTGATTGACGGTAAGACGGTCTTTCCTATGTCAGCAAAAGACATGGGACTGTGGGCGGAAAAGCTGGTTGCTGCCGGCGCAACTTTCATCGGTGGCTGTTGCGGAACAACGCCTGCACATATTGCAGCCTTGAAAAATGCCTTGAAAGACATCGTTCTCCCACAAAGAAAAGCCCGCCGCCCAATCCTTGCCTTGACAAGCCGCAGCAAGACGGTTTTTATCGATAAAGACTTGCCAACTCGGTTAATAGGCGAACGTGTAAATCCAACCGGAAGGAAGAAATTAGCCGAAGAAATACGCAATAATTCCTTCCTATCCGTAAAAAAAGAAGCCATAGAGCAAGTCCATGCCGGTGCAGATATCCTAGACATCAATATGGGTGTCGCCGGCATTGATCAAACGGTCGCAATGAAAAAGGCTATTACCGATATTGCCCAACTTGTAGATGTTCCGTTGGCAATCGATACAAGCGATGCCGCTGCCCTAGAAGCTGGCCTTAAAGCGTATCCGGGCAGAGCATTGATCAATTCCGTCAGCGCTGAACCAGACCGGTTGGAATATTTTCTTCCTTTAGCCAAAAAATATGGTGCAGCAATTCTTTGTTTGCCAATTTCTGCTGATGGTGTTCCTGCAACTGCAGTAGAAAGAAAAAATCTCATTGAAAAAATTGTCGATGAAGCACAGCAGTTTGGCTTAAAATCCGGTGACTTTCTTTTAGATGGACTGGTAATGACTGCGGCAGCTGATGCAAAAGCCGGCACCGAAACCTTAGAAACACTGCGCCTATATCGGGAACACTTCGGTTATCCTTCGACCATGGGGCTCAGCAACATTTCATTTGGTTTGCCAAATCGACCACTGATCAATAGTACATTCTTTTCGATGTGCTTAGCTGCCGGACTGGATGCACCAATCATGAATCCTTATGATGATTCCATGCAAAACTCTTTATTGGCAAGTGCCGCCTTATTAGGCAAAGACCCCAATGCTCGTGCCTACAGCATGAATACCATCAATCAATCCGCACCAAAAGCCGCAGCTACAGCAAAAATAATCGATATGGATATCCTTACTGCTATAAAAACAACAGTCATCAACGGGGAAACAGATTCTGTTGCATCTTTAGTCGAAACAGCTCTAAAAGAAGGCCACTCATCTGAGGAAATTACTGAAAAAGCATTGACAGCAGCCATGAACGATATTGGTGTCGACTTTGGTCAGGGGCGTGTTTTCTTGCCGCAGGTTTTACTATCAGCTGAAACAATGCGTGCAGCGTTCCTCAAAATAAAAGAAATTCTGCCAATGCAAAACACACAAAATAAAGGCACAGTGGTCATTGCTACAGTAAAAGGCGATGTCCATGATCTAGGGAAAAATATTGTTGCCGCCCTTTTAGAAAACAACGGCTTCAAGCTTGTTGATTTAGGTAAGGACGTAGACACAGAAACCATTGTCCGCAGTGCCATTGAAAATCAAGCTGACATCGTTGGGCTATGCGCTTTGATGACAACAACAATGGTGCAAATCGATAAAGTCATTGACGCACTGAAAGAAGCTGGCTGCCCGGCCAAAGTCATTGTCGGCGGTGCTGTCTTAACGCAAGAATATGCGGATCAAGCCGGAGCCGATGCTTATGCCCATGATGGTGTCATTGCCGTTAATATAGCAAAAAAATTATTAGATTGATTTCATGAATAAAATATGTTTCACGTGAAACATATTTTATTCATGAGAAATCCGCAACAAACAAAGCCCACAGCAAATAAAATTGCCGTGGGCTTTGTTTCACGTGAAACATTATTAAACTAAGACTTTTGCTAAACGAATAAACTCCGGATCCAATTTCTTTTTATTTGTTACGGCATCATGAAGGTCAATGGACACCACTTTACCAGCATCAAAACCAAAAACAACATTTGACAATCCCGAGATAAGAGCCAAGGCTGCTTTTTCACCTAATTGACTGGCCTTGACCCGATCAATTACCGTTGGTGATCCGCCGCGTTGAATATGTCCTAAGACAGATACTCTAGTTTCAATATTTGTCTTTTCGCCGATAACTTTTCCAATCTCAATTCCGCTGCCAACGCCTTCAGCAACAACTACCATGCTATAGCGCTTACCGCGATCATAAGCTGCCTTTATCTCTTCGCAAACGTCATCTAAATCATATTCAGCTTCAGGCACCAAAATAGATTCTGCACCGCCAGAAATTCCAGCAATCATAGCCAACCAGCCGCATTTGCGACCCATAACTTCAATTACCGCAATACGGCGATGTGCAGAAGCCGTGTCTCGTAATTTATTGATTGCATCAATAATCGTATTGGCTGCTGTATCAGAGCCTATCGTATAATCGGTTCCCCAAACGTCATTATCAATAGTTCCCGGAAGCCCCACGATAGGAATACCATGTTCGGCACTCAATTTTTGTGCACCGCGCAGGCTGCCATCGCCGCCAATTACAACCAATCCTTGAATTCCCCGTTTCACAAGGTTTTCATAACCTTTTTGGCGGCCTTCCGGTGTTTCGAATTCCGGACAACGAGCAGTCCCCAAGAAAGTCCCACCACGCTGAATGATATCACTAACCGAGCATGTGTTCATCGGAAAAATATCCTCGTCCAACATTCCCTTATAGCCATTATTTATTCCCCAGACTTTTACCCCTTCAAACAAAGCGGTGCGGACTACTGCACGAGTAGCTGCATTCATTCCCGGGCTGTCGCCACCACTTGTCATCACTGCAATACTTTTTAACATAATACGGTATCGCCTCCCGTTTATAGTATTCTCTCTTAAATAAAAAAATCCTGTGTTCTTTACATCAATACATTGTCAAAGAGGAAATTTCTTTTCGCTGGCAACCAATTTTAAATGTCGAGCTTATCTCTAACATGTGCAGTTTAAGTTAGTGCAGGTTCCCTTTCAAACCAAAAGCCAATGCCCAAAAATCGAATTTCCTTCCCCACTCTTTTCCCAGCAGCCTTGCTGCCTCCTCACGTTTTTAAGTTTGTTTTTACTGAATTTTTATCTTTAATTTCCATTTTATGTAATTTGCAAAGCCAGCATAAAAACATACGCATCTTGACAAAAATCTGTTGCAATGTTACATTTTATGTAACGTGCTATACGACTGACGGAAGTGGAAATGACCACGTGAAGTATAGCAAAGTAAGCCGACCGTCTGGGCAAAAAAGTCCGGGATACGTGGGCTTTTTTTTATATCTTTTGAATGGAGAGAATATAAAAATGAACGAACTCGCATTAAAGTACGGTTGCAATCCAAACCAAAAACCAGCAAGGGTCTTTACCAAGGAAGGGAACCTGCCGTTTACTGTCCTCAATGGCAAACCTGGATATATAAATCTGCTCGATGCCTTAAACAGCTGGCAGCTTGTCAAAGAACTAGAAGCCACGACAAAATTACCAGCAGCGGCTTCTTTTAAACACGTCAGCCCTGCCGGAGCTGCCGTTGCCGTTCCTTTATCTGAAACATTGAAGCAAGTATACTTTGTTGAAGGAATCGAGCTCTCGCCGATTGCTACAGCTTATATTAGAGCTCGCGGTGCCGACCGCATGTCATCTTATGGTGATTTTGTAGCTTTATCAAGCGAATGCGATGCCCAAACAGCATCTTTTTTGTCTAGAGAAGTATCCGATGGAATCATTGCCCCATCATATTCTCCTGCAGCGCTTGAAATTCTAAAAACCAAAAGAAAAGGCACATATGTCATCATCCAAATGGATCCCGACTATGCACCGCCTTTATTGGAAACAAAAGAAGTCTTCGGCGTAACCTTCGAACAGCAGCACAACGACATACAAATCACCCCAGAATGCTTGATCAACATTCCAACTAAAAATAAGAACATTCCTATCGAAGCACAGCGTGATTTGCTCATCGCTTTGATCACACTTAAATACACACAATCAAACTCAGTCTGCTATACCAAAGATGGTCAAGCAATCGGAATCGGTGCCGGCCAACAGTCAAGAGTTCATTGTACGCGTTTAGCCGGTAATAAAGCGGATGTGTGGTACCTTCGCCAAAATCCAAAAGTCTTAAATCTTCCATTCAAGGAAAATATTCGCCGCCCTGACCGTGACAATGCAATTGACATCTATGTTTCTGATGAATATATGGACCTGCTGTCTGACGATAATTGGAAACATGCCTTTACGGAAAAACCTGAGATTTTTTCCAAAGAAGAAAAAACTGCCTGGCTTAAAACAGCAAAAGGGATTTCATTAGGCTCCGACGCTTTTTTCCCTTTTGGTGACAACATCGAACGAGCACACAAAAGCGGTGTTGATTTCGTAGCCCAAAGCGGCGGATCCATCCGCGACGACAATGTCATCGAAACCTGTGATAAATACAATATGGCCATGGCCTTTACTGCCATTCGCCTATTCCACCACTAAACAAATAAAAAAACACGATTGGGCAACATGCCAATCGTGTTTTTTTATTATAAAGATATTCTTAAGGTTTCTTCTAGAAAATCACTATTGAAGAAGCCTTTTTTTTCTGTCTTCGGTTTGGTAATCGACTTACTGTTATCTATTACCGCCTGATATACCTTCTCTTCGACGCTGCCCGGCACTAGATCTTCCCAGTGCAAAGCATCGTAAGGGCGCTGCTGCACCGTATTGCTTGGCCTGCCAGCTACCTCAAGCTCGCAGAGGAATTGTATCTGCCGCTTATCTGGGCGAATATAGTAATGTTCCAGCAAATAGGTTTCGGGATAACTATATTCCTTATCAGCAGAGCTCACAAGCTTCACCCATACATCCAAAACTTGTTCTTTGCTTTTATTCGGAAGATTTATCCATCGTGCTGAAGTCTTGTCCAAATAATATTTATAATCATCATCTTGCAAGATCTGCAAAAAACGATCGGCTGATTTATCAGTGTCTTTTTTAGCTGCTTTGCCCTTTTCTACCGATGAATTTTTCAATAAACTTCCCGAATTCGATTCATCTTTGCTGGCAACTGTATCTGCCGCAAAACAAAGGCCGCTGAAGCTAAGACAGCACAGCACTATCAAAATCCCCTGCTTTATCATAACCATTCACCTGTTTTCCGCCGTAAAGCATTATTTTTTTTGTTTTGGAATCACCATGCTGACGGTAATATAATCTTCCGATTGTTCCTGCTTGACTTTGACTTCTAATCCGGATTTTTTCATCTGCTTCGTCAGCTGATTGATCGTATTCAAATATATGCGGACATCACGCACAATGCCCACTACGCGCTTCTTTGACTTGCCCTTAGACGCACCAAGTTCGAGCATTTTTTCAATGAATTGTTCTGTTTCGCGTACATTCATCTGTTTATCGATGATTTCCGCCAAAGCCTTAACCTGCATTTCTTCTTGCGAAAGCTTCAACAGCGCTCGAGCATGACGTTCCGTCAAGCCTGCAGTAAAAATCTGTTCACGGATTTGATCCGTCAATTTCAGCAAACGAAGCTTATTTGCGATCGTCGACTGACTTTTACTCATACGTTTTGCCAGTTCTTCCTGCGTAAAGGCAAAGGTCGCCATCAACTTAGCGAAACCTTCTGCTTCCTCCAGGAAATGCAGATCTTCCCTCTGCAAATTTTCAATCATTGCAATTTCAGCCGTCTCTTTATCTTCCATTCTTTTGACGATAACAGGAACTTCTGTTAATCCAGCGAGTTTCGATGCCCTTAACCGGCGTTCACCGGCAACTAATTCAAGGCCATGATCTGTCTGACGAACTAACAATGGCTGAATTACACCGTATTCACGAATTGATGCTGCTAAATCTTCAAGTGCTGCCGGCAAGAAATTTTTTCGTGGCTGAAACGGATTGGGCACAATTTCATCGATCGACACAACCTGTATATCCTTTTTACTTTGAACTGCATCGGCTTGTATTTCTTCTATCTTGTTTGATTCCAACACTGTTGCGGCTTGCGCCGTGTCCTTATCCTCTATATTCGAAGCCATGCCAAACAATCTGGCTAATCCTTTCATTCATACACCGCCCTCAATAAACATCTGATCACCATAGTTAATTATTCGGTTGTTCGACCAAAAAATCCTTTTTCCTAAAAAATCATAACGGATTTTTTTCTGGAGTTCCAGCCTTGCGCGGATACTGCGAAGGTGTTTTCTGCACTTTTTTTATATAAATGACAGCACGGCTATCATCGATGCCAGGAAGTTTTATTGGTATGACTCGTTCTATTTTCCCTCCGAGCAAGAACACGGCCTTTTTGGCTTCCTCTTCTTCCTCTTTATACTGCATTCCTTTAAGTGCGACAAAATAGCCGCCAACCTTTACAAAAGGCAAGCAATATTCACAAAGTACCGGCAGCCTAGCCACGGCGCGCGAGACAGCGACATCGAAGTGCTCCCTATACAACTTGCTGCGTGCGCCCTCTTCTGCGCGTGAGTGGATTACTGCGGCGTTTTCAAGCTTTAACGTATCTACGACATGCTGCAAGAAATTCACTCGCTTTTTTAAAGAATCGAGCAAGGTCAAATCTATATCTGTTTGAAAAATCTTGAGTGGCAACCCAGGAAACCCTGCACCTGTCCCCACATCAATGACGCTCGTGCCTTTTTTGAAGATATCCTCTTGCCAACAGCTCAAAGAATCTATCATGTGTTTTATCGCTACCTGTTCCGGTTCTGTAATCGCCGTGAGGTTCATTCGTTCATTCCAGTCAACAAGCAATTCATAATATACAGTATACGCTTTTATTTGTTCATCCGTCAGGCTGCAGCCATATGTATCGGCTGCCTTTTTCAGCGTTTCGGCAAAAATCATTTTTTCACCTCTCTGCGGCATTGCTCTAAATATACCAAAAGAATCGAGATATCGGCAGGCGACACTCCCGAAATACGCCCAGCCTGTCCAACTGAATGCGGCCGAATGGCTGTCAGTTTTTCTCTAGCTTCATCTCTTAGGCTAGGAACGACTTGATAGTCGATATCTTCCGGCAATATTTTTTCTTCCAATTTTTCCATACGCGCGACCTGTTCAAGCTGCTTTTTTATATAACCTTCATAAACAACGTAAATCTCCACTTGTTTTTTCACTTCCGGCTCAAGCACTGGCAATGAAAAAACGGATTGCAGCAGATCGTAGTCGATTTCTGTACGTTTCAAAAGATTATATAAAGAAGTCGTCGTACGGATTGGTGAAGAGCCTATCGACTCCAGCTTTGCCTGCGTATCTTGGCTTGGATTGACCAATGCTTCTCTCAATAGGCCAAGAGCAGCCTCTATTGCTTCTCGCTTATGAACAAATCGTTCATAACGGGAATCCGCTACTAAGCCAACCTGACGCCCTTTTTCCGTAAGGCGTAAATCGGCATTATCCTGGCGAAGCAGCAACCGATACTCTGCCCTTGATGTCATGATGCGGTAAGGTTCCTGCGTCCCTTTAGTGACTAAGTCATCGATCAAGACGCCTAAATAAGCTTCGGAACGCTTTAAGATCAAAGCCGCTTTTCCCTGCACCTTCATCGCCGCATTGATGCCGGCAATGAGGCCTTGCGCTGCAGCCTCTTCGTAACCGGATGTCCCATTTGCCTGCCCGGCAGAAAACAATCCACTTAATTTTTTGAATTCCAAAGAAGATTTCAGCTGCAAGGGATCGATGCAATCATATTCTATTGCATAGCCAGGGCGCATGATTTTAACCTGTTCAAGACCGGGAATCGTTTTGAGAAAATCCATCTGCACATCGATTGGCATACTCGTAGACATGCCCTGTACATACATTTCTTCTGTATGAAGCCCCTCCGGTTCCAAAAACAACTGGTGCTTTTCTTTTTCAGGAAAACGCAGCACTTTAGTTTCAATCGATGGACAATAACGCGGACCAATACCCTCGATCATGCCATTCGCCATCGGCGCTCGATGCATGTTATCACGTAAAATATTATGTGTCTCTTCATTCGTATACGTCAACCAGCAGGGAATTTGCTCCCTAGTCTTTTCATCACTCATAAACGAAAAATTATGAGCCTCATCGTCACCCGGTTGAATCAGCATTTTACTGAAATCCACCGAACGGCGATCGACCCTTGCCGGCGTCCCCGTCTTAAATCGCATCAATTCGATTCCTGCAGCCTGCAAAGAAGCGGATAATTTTTCAGCCGAACGTTGTCCGCTAGGACCTCCGCTATAGGTGGATTCGCCGATAATTATCTTGCCACGCAAATACGTTCCTGAAGCAAGCACCGCACACTGACACTCATAAATCTCACCGGTTTCGATTTTAACCCCTTTGATTTCTCCATTTTCGACCAACAGTTCATCGACTAAAAGCTGCTTGATATCAAGATTTTCTTGCAGTTCACAAGTTTCTTTCATTGCAAATTGATAAAGCTTTTTATCGGCTTGTGCACGAAGCGCATGTACTGCTGGGCCTTTTCCCGTATTGAGCATCCGAAACTGGATACACGTCTTATCTGCATTGATTCCCATTTCGCCGCCAAGCGCATCCAATTCTCTGACAAGATGACCTTTTGCGGGGCCACCCACAGACGGATTGCAAGGCATCATAGCAATGTTATCGAGACTCAGCGTAACTAAAAGCGTCTGACACCCAATCCTAGCTGATGCTAAAGCTGCTTCCACGCCAGCATGCCCTGCTCCTATTACAATCACATCGTATTTTCCTGCAACAAACACAACGATCCCTCCTATTTTCCAATGCAAAATTGACTAAAAATCTGATCGATAATATCTTCACCGACCGTATCTCCCGTTATTTCTCCCAATTTTTCCCACGAACTGCGCAAGTCAATCGATATGAAATCGACCGACATCCCATTATTTACCGTAGTCAAAGCTTCCGCTAAATGAAGATCAGCCTGTCGAAGGATTTCGGCTTGGCGAACGCTGTTGACAAAGGCGCCATCACCTTGATTGATATTGCTGCCATAAACAATTTTTACAATCGCTTCTTCAAGCGCAGCCAACCCCGTTTCAAGAACTGTTGAAATCTCTATGATATCATGCTCGCCAGCGGCTTCATGGATTTCCTTCAAGGGAAGTTTTCCCGCTAAATCCATCTTATTGACTAGAATCAAGGCATCTTTGTCGCGAACAAGCTGTAAGATTTCACGATCTTCTGCCGATATTTCCCGGGAAAAATCCAAAACGACCAAAACGAGCGCCGCCTGCTCTACATATGCTCTGGCTTTTTCAACGCCGATTTTTTCAACTAAATCTTCTGTTTTTCGAATGCCAGCTGTATCGATGATTTTGAGGGGAATGCCGCCAATATTTGCATATTCTTCGATGCTGTCGCGCGTAGTTCCGGGTATATCTGTCACAATCGCTCGATTCTCTCGTAATAAGGCGTTGAGCAAGCTTGATTTCCCGACATTCGGCTTGCCTATAATAGCGGTTTCGAGCCCATCCCTCAAGATTTTACCTGTTTTTGCTGTAGCCAAAATCGATGCTAACTGCAGGCGAAGCTCTTCAACCTCAGCTGCAACGCTTTCCGTAACCACATCATCGATATCATCTTCCGGAAAATCAATTGCCGCTTCAAGATGAGCGATCATCGACAAAATCGAATGACGCAAATCCTTGATTTTTTCAGAAAAGCGCCCTTGAAGATGACCTTCTGCCAGCCGCAACGAAGCTTCTGTCTTTGCCTGGATGATATCCATGACCGCTTGGGCTTGTGACAAATCAAGCCGCCCATTCAAAAAGGCACGCTTGGTAAATTCACCAGGTTCAGCTAAACGTGCCCCCGCCTTAAACGTCAAGGAAAGAATTTCTTTAAGCGGCATGACGCCACCATGGCAATGAATTTCTACAACATCCTCTTTGGTATAAGAATGCGGCGCATACATCGGCAAGCACAACACTTCATCGACTATCTCTCCTGAATCCGGATAGAGTATATTCCCATAAGCCGCTTGATGCGATTTTATTTCCCGCAATGGTTTTCCGTTCGCCGCCTTGAATATTTGTTCTGCTACAGCAACAGCGTTTTCTCCGCTGATGCGGACAATGCCTATCCCGCCTTCGCCCATAGCCGTTGCAATCGCACTGATTGTATCCGCCTGCATAATCAAAATCCCTTCCTTTTTCTAAAATCTACTGTTTATTTTTGAGTTCTCAACCTCAATTATGTTCATAATTGCCTTAATCATAACAGATTGAAACGTGAAAATCCCTTATTTTATTCTTTTCAAAAAAAATAGAGCTATCCCAAATAAAAATTTGAGACAGCCCTTTCACAGTTCTCCCACAGCTACACTTTTCTGCTATTGTGCTTTATATCAACTACGACTTTGCGATATGGTTCTTCACCATCACTATACGTCATTACACGATGATTATCTTGTAATGCGGTATGAATAATCTTGCGTTCATGCCGGTTCATCGGTTCTAAAACAATTTTTTCGCCCGAGTTTTTCACACGGTCTGCCAGGCGAAGTGCCAGTCGACGTAAAGTTTCTTCCCGACGGCTTCTGTAATTTTCCACATCGAGAATTATGCGAACTTTTTCTTCTAGCAAATCCCGATTCGCAGCTAAATTGGTCAGATACTGCAGTGCATCGAGCGTCTGCCCATGTTTGCCTATCAATATCCCTAAATCGTCGCCAATCAGATTAAAAACGCGGCCATCTTCGCTGTCGCGATGTTCAATACGCACGTCAAGCTTCATCTGCAAAAAAATCTTTTGTAAGAACTCTTCAGCTTTTTCCAGCGGCGAAAGTTCCTTGACTGTAACTCTGATCTTGGCGAGTCTGCCGCCGATAAGTCCAAAAAACCCCTTTGTCGGTTCCTCTACTATTTCAAACGAAATACGGTCCTCAGGTAAGTTCAAATCTGCAAGAGCCGCATCCAATGCTTCTTTAACAGTTTTACCGGTTTTTTCAACGACATTCGCCATGATCAGGCAGCCCCCTTTTTCACATTGCTGTCTCCACGATACATCCACCATTGCTGCAAAATCTGCATAATATTACTGATTACCCAATAAATTACAAGACCTGCCGGGAATGTACAACTGATCCAGCCGATAAAGAGCGGCATAAAGATCATCATCATCTTCATCTGCTGATTGGCTTCCGAAGTCGTCTGCTTCTGCTGAATAAATGTCGTCAATGCTGAAAGCACTGGCAATATGTAGTAAGGATCCGCATCTGACAGATTTGCCACCCATAAAAATGATGGATCACCCACATAATCAAAAGCTCTCAAGGCATAAAACATTCCCATGAGAATAGGCATCTGTGCCACTAAAGGCAAGCAGCCCGCCAAAGGATTGATGCCGGACTCTTTATAGAGCTTAGCCATTTCCTTTTGTAAAATTTCCGGGCTTTTTTTATATTTTTCCTGCAATTTTTTCATTTCAGGCTGCATGTCCTGCATACCCTTCATCGACTTGACCTGTTTGATCGTGAGCGGATACAGAATCATTTTGACGACAATCGTCATCAAGATTATAGCTATCCCATAGCTTTCAAAACCGAGCATCGAACTGAACTGAAAGAAAAATCCTAAAATATCCTGAAGCCAACCGATAAGTGTATCAAAGATCCCCAAAACATCACATCCTAATATTGTAATCTCTATTATTCAACAGGGTCATATCCGCCTTTATGAAACGGATGACATCGCAAAATTCTTTTCACGCCCATCCAGCCGCCGCGAAAAGCCCCATATTTTTCAATTGCAATCAATGTATATTCCGAACAAGTCGGAATATAACGGCAAGAAGGCGGCTTCAATGGCGATATAAACATCCGATAAAATTTTATCAGCAATATAAACATCCGCTTCATTCAATCCGCCTCTTGTCCAAAAATCCTAGCTTTTCTGCCTAAAGTGCGAAAAGCCTTTTCTACTACGATATACTTTACTTCCGTTGCTGCTTTTCTGCCAACCAGCAAAATACTATGTTTTTGCGTCAGCAAAGATTGATTGAGCCTATAGACTTCCCTCAACAAACGCTTCACACGATTACGAGTAACCGCATTCCCCAATTTTTTTCCGGCAGCAAAACCTACTTTGCCCTGCGTATTACTTTCTGCAAAAACATACAGTACTAAATACCGATTCGCATACGAACGTCCATAACGATAAACTTTCTGAAATTCTTTATTTTTACGCAAAATCCGTCGCTTCGGCAATTTATACATTCTTAATCCTCATTCCGCTAAATGGAAAAAATAGGTCACCGGAGTGACCTAATATTAAGCCGACAGTTTTTTTCTGCCTCTAGCACGTCTTCTCTTCAAGACAAGACGACCACCTTTAGTCTTCATGCGTTCACGGAAACCATGGGTTCTTTTCTTCCAAAGCGTATTTGGTTGAAAGGTTTGTTTCATTGTTTCAACACCTCCTTACCACAATAAAAAAAACATTTTCGGTCAAAATTACAATTCTATTAATCACAAATTTTAACTATATGAAATTATAGACTACACGGCCAATAGTGTCAAGATTTTTACACGCAGATATGAACCGAAGACTGTGGATATTTTTCGTTTTTTTACCTTTTCTCTATAAATATTGTTGATAACTTGCCTCTATTTTGGTAATATAACTTTAGCTACTTATCCACATTTCCACAAAAGGCTATGGATTTATACCCATATTCTTAATTTTATTAACAATATATTCGACTTATACACATATTTATCCACAAAGATGTAAATTGCAAATATGCCACTGTATACAAAGCCTCGAGAATATTTTAGTTTTTCGATTTTGTATTTTTTTTCGCCTTTTTACCTTTTCCTCTGAATAAAGATATCCACAACTGTGCATAAAATTGTGGATATCTTATCCAGGTGTTGATAATTATTGTTCATATCTTATTTTCAGAAAGGATTTTTTTAATGGATCAGACTCAATTAAAGGCTACGTGGGAGCAGATTCTAAAAAAATTAGAAGATTCCCTATCACAAATTGTCTGCGAAAATTGGCTAAAGCCACTCATCCCCCTTTCGCTGACACCAACCACCTTAGAAATAGGAACTCCGACCGATTTCTCTAAAGAGTGGATTGAAACTCATTATATTCCTTTCATCATCGACGCCAGCTATGAAGTTACCCAGGCAAAACTTGAGATACGAATTACAAGTCTGCATATAGAAACCGAAAACAGCGCTGCACCTATTCCTCAAATCAACACGCCGGCACCTCGTGAGACACAACTGCCCATGCAAGCAACCTTACTCGATGAACAGACAAATTTTCGTGCACCTACGCCATCACCGATTGCGCCAGGTGATCCATCCTCTTTAAACCCCAAATACGTCTTTGAAACTTTTGTCACTGGAAATTCCAATCGATTTGCCCACGCAGCGGCATTGGCTGTAGCTGAATCACCAGCTAGAGTCTATAACCCATTTTTTATGTACGGTGGAGTAGGTCTCGGCAAAACTCATCTCATGCATGCAATTGGTCATAAAATTCTACAAAACCATCCAGAAATGAGAGTTCTTTACATATCAAGTGAAAAATTTACCAACGAATTGATCAACTCGATTCGCGATGGTAAACCAGAAGCATTCCGTCAAAAATATCGGAATATTGATGTTCTGCTCGTTGATGATATTCAATTTTTATCAAAAAAAGAACATACACAAGAAGAATTTTTCCATACTTTTAACACGTTGCATGATGCCAATAAGCAAATCATAATCTCGAGCGATCGTCATCCGCGAGAGATCCAAACACTTGAAGATCGCTTGCGTTCTCGTTTTGAATGGGGACTCATCACGGATATACAGGCACCGGACCTTGAAACACGTATTGCTATTTTGCGAAAAAAAGCGCTGCTTGAAAATCTCAATGTACCAAACGATGTCATGGTTTATATTGCCAGCCGCATTGACAACAACATTCGGGAACTCGAAGGCGCGTTGACAAGAGTCGTTGCTTTTGCTTCCTTGAACAACCAAGTCATCACCAACGAATTAGCCGCAGCAGCCCTAAAAGATGTTTTTCCTACGGGCAAGACTAAACAAATCACCCTCGAACTCATCCAAGAAATCGTAGCATCTTATTTTAAGATCAAGGTCGATGAGCTACTGGTCAAAAAAAGGACGAGAAACCTGGCGTTTCCTCGTCAAATTGCTATGTATCTATGCAGAGAGCTTACGGATACGTCTTTGCCTCGCATCGGTGAAATGTTTGGTGGCCGCGACCATACGACAGTTATCCACGCTCATGACAAAATCAGCCGTGAACGCAACGAAGATATGAAACTCAATAATATCATCAAAGAACTTATCCAAAGAATTGAGAGTATGTAGTGTATAATCCTGTGGGTAACTCTGTATTTTTCCTGTAGATGAATTGTGGGTAACATTTATCCCTAAAATTTATGTGGATATGTGGATAACTACAGTGTTATTTATAAACAAGTTATTCACCACGAAACGGTTGATAACTCCGTGCTTGAATAGAGTTATCAACATTTCCACAGGCCCTACGACTATTACGACTATTTTTTTATATATATTTAAAACAGTAATACTAAAGAAGAGGTGTGCACAAATTGAAATTTACCTGCACAAAAAGCGAATTAGTCCAGGCAGTTCAAATTGTATCAAAAGCTGTCTCAAGCAAACCACAGATGCCAATCTTATCCGGTATATATTTAAATGCTTATGAAAATACTCTTGAATTACAGGCAACTGATTATGAAATAGGCATTACCTGCAAAATTGAAGCTCAAATCGATGAACCTGGAACGATCGTTTTATCTGGACGTTATTTCCAAGAAGTTGTTCGCCGTCTTCCAGGAGAAAATATTTCTTTAGAGTTCAATCGATCCGAGCAGACAATCCGCATTATTTCGGATTCTGCGAACTTCAATCTTTTAAGTCTGCCAGCAAATGAATTTCCTGTAATCAAAGAACTTACCGGAAACACTACGTTTACGATTCGAGACAACATTTTCCGAGATCTTATCAAAAAAACGGTATTTGCCTGCTCAGCCGATGAGTCTCGTCCGATTTTTACCGGTTGTTTACTTGAAGTCCATGGCTCTGACATGATTATGGCTGCAACAAATACGCATCGTCTTTCGGTGAAGAGAGAAATTCTTGATGATTTTACCGGCAATATAAAAATCATCATTCCTTCGAAGATTTTGAATGAATTGCTGCGAATCATGACTTCAGAAATACCGACGAATGTAACGGTCAATTGCACCTACAACCAAATCAGCTTTGCTTTCGACAATGTCTATGTGACATCACGTCTGATTGAAGGGCAATTCCCAGATTATACAAGAGTTATTCCGCCGCAGTTTGCAACTAAAATAAAGATCAGTACGCATGCATTTCAATCAGCAGTAGATCGTGTATCCTTGATTTCACGATCAGGCGATTACAATATCATTCGTTTGGATTTTAAAAACAACAAAGTGTGCATAACTTCGAATAATCCTGATATCGGTAAGGCTGAAGAAACGGTAGACGCTTCAATCGAAGGACCTGAACTCGATATTGCCTTCAATGCGAAATATGTCACAGATGTATTGAAATGCCTTGAAGGGGACGTATTTTCCTTCTCGTTCAATCAGTCTTTGAGTCCAGCCGCGATGAGACCGATCAATGACGACAATTTTACGTATATCGTGACACCTGTACGAACTGCACATTGACAGCAACATAAAAACAATGGAACTAGTTGATTAGGGACTGTGTATAACAGTCCCTAATATTTTATTTTTATAAAAATATAAATCATACGAAACAAAGGAGAATATTATGAATTTCATAGAAATCACTACGGAAACGATTCAACTCGATCAGCTTTTAAAATGGGGCGGAATCGTCAATTCAGGCGGGCAAGTAAAATTTTTGCTTGAGGATGAAAAAATAAAATTAAATGGAGAAATCGTGACTGCCAAACGCAAAAAAATAGTGCCTGGGGACATAGTAGAAGTGGTGGATCAAGGTGTATGGCAAGTTAAAAAACAAGGTGATTAAGAATGAAAGTAAAGACCTTGACACTAAAGGATTATCGAAATTATGACAATTTGTTATTGGAGTTTTCTCCGAGCATCAATATTTTTCTTGGATCGAATGCCCAAGGCAAAACGAATATCATAGAGGCCCTTTATTATGGAGCTATGGGAAGATCGCATCGAACCAATACAGATGGAGATCTCATTCGTTGGCAGGCTTCAGAAGCTTTCGTTAAAATAGAGTATGATCGTCTTGATGTTCTCAATCAGCTTCAGTTTCAGTTCAGTCGAGAAAAGCGGCGCAAAATAGAGGCCAATGGACAAGTGATTCGGCTCAAAGAGCTCATTGGCATGATCAATGCGGTTTTGTTCTCACCGGAAGATCTTTTTCTGATAAAGGGATCTCCGGCTGGACGAAGGCATTTTCTTGATGCTGAAATATCACAAGCAAGCCCTGCCTATTATCATGAATTAGCTAAATACACACGAATTGTCACACAACGTAATACCTTGTTGAAAAAAATCCGTGAACGCAAAGCAAAGCCGGAACTTTTAGATAGCTGGGATCCTCAATTGGCGATATCAGCTGCACGGCTTGTGGAGAAGCGTCAAGCGGCTGTTAAGAAATTAAGCATGTTAGCGAATTTGATGCATCGACGCATATCAAAAAATGAAGAAAATTTAACGGTCTATTATGAAGTGAATGGTTTAGATTATGTGACAGAAGATTTGCTTTCATGGTATAATGATACTTTAAGGGAGTTTCGCCAAAATGATATTTTACGCGGGTCTACAAGTGTCGGTCCGCATAGAGATGATCTTATCTTGGAGGTAAATGGCATCAATTTAAGGACCTTTGGTTCGCAGGGACAGCAGCGAACGGGTGTTTTGGCCTTGAAACTGGCTGAACTCGAGTTCATCAAATCAGAGCAGGGAGAATATCCTATATTGCTTTTGGACGATGTAATGAGTGAGCTTGATGCCAAGAGAAGAGAACAGCTTTTGCTATTCATCAAACAAGAGCGGATACAGACCATCATCACGGCAACCGATGAGGCGTATTTTCCTGCGGCCAGGATTGGTCGTTACTATCGTGTAGAATCCGGTCGTGTAGTGGGGTGATGATTTGGCAGCTGCCAGGGGTAAAGCTAGATTTGAGCGGGTACAAGAGATTATTCCGAAAATGATCCATTCGCTGGGCATGAATAATAAGTACAAAGTCCAGCTTATTTTTTTCTATTGGAAAAAAATTGTTGGAGAGACAATTGCAGCTCAGGCGTCCCCAGCAAATGTTTCTTATGGAATTTTGACGCTTACGGCTAAAAATTCCGTTTGGGCCAACAATCTGCTGATGATGAAGCTCGACCTGATCAGCAAGATAAATCGTTTTATTGGGGATACAATCATCAAGGATATACGGTTTCGCGGTTATTCATGGCAAGAGGAGAGTGCTGATGATGAACCAGAGCCGGAAAAGCAGGATTTGGGTCGAAGCTTGCGCAAGATTCCTTTGGCGCCGGCAGAGATACAAAGAGCAGAGCATCAGTGTGCCGAGATAAAAGATCAGGAATTGAAGCAGCAATTGATTCGCCTTTATCAAAAAAATATGAAACTCAAAAAATTGGAAGAAAATAAAGGCTGGCAGCCTTGTAAAAAATGCGGAGTTCTTTGTCCGCCATCCATTGTTTATTGTGCGGTCTGTGAGCGGGAAGAAAGGCAGCAAACGGAAGCGAAGATTCGTGAAATGCTTGCGGCTATGCCTTGGGCACGTTATGCAGACATTCATAAGTACATTGAATGCAGTGCGTCTATGGTCAACCAACAGCGTGTTAAGATGCTGCTAAAAACCGCTGCTCAGGTCGATCCGGAGAAGCCTGACAGCCTGGCAGCTAAAACCTTAGTCATGTTGTATCGCTGCGTGCCGCCGGATCAGCTTACCGATGATATCATGAGTAAAACCTTGCATCGGTTGCGCAATGATCTTCGGCAGAAAATCTTTAAAAAAAATACGAAAAAGTATGCAAAAAAGCAAAAGAAATGAGGGTGATTCCGTGTTTCTGCACTTAGGCGGCGATAGAGCCATAGCGATAGAGGATATCATTTCCATAGGTGAATGCAGTTCTTTTCGATTGAATTCCGCTAAAAAAGCCGATATCAATCGAGAATTTTTAGAGAAGATGCGCAGCAGCGGCAAGGTGATCGACGCTTCAGAAAAAGAGTCCAAATCCTTTGTAGTCACAGCTGATAAGGTTTATCTGTCATCCATCTCTTCGATTACGTTGAAGAGACGGGCTGCCATGATATTTGATATAGATGTTAAGAAATGATGAAGGATGATGGAGGTTCATATGTCTAATAACGATAATGAAAAAATAAATCCAGAGGATTTAATGGAAAAAAATACGGATGCCCAGAATGTAGAAATTCATTTGGATGCACAGTCAGCAGAAGTTTCTGCGGTTGAGGGTGACTATGGTGCAGATCAGATTCATATACTTGAAGGTCTTGAAGCCGTTAGAAAACGTCCAGGAATGTATATCGGCAGTACGTCTTCGCGCGGTTTACATCATTTGGTCTATGAAGTTGTCGATAATAGTATCGATGAAGCTTTGGCAGGTTACTGTAATCATATTGAAGTAACGATTCATAAGGATGACAGCATAACCGTTGTCGACAATGGCCGTGGTATTCCGGTAGATATGCATGAAAGTGGTAAACCGGCCATCGAAGTCGTACTGACGGTTCTTCATGCCGGAGGTAAATTCGGTGGCGACAGCGGTTATAAGGTATCAGGCGGTCTCCATGGCGTCGGGGTTTCTGTTGTAAATGCACTGAGTATGCAGATGGATGTAGAAGTTCGCCGCGAGGGAAAAGTCCATGCGATATCTTTTTCAAAAGGTTTTACCGTAAAACCGCTTAAAATCATTGGTGATACAGAAGAAAATGGCACGACTGTCCATTTTTTACCAGATACAGAAATATTTGATGAAACAGTATATCAGTTTGATGTGCTCAGACATCGTTTGCGCGAGCTTGCTTTTTTGAATAAAGGCCTTACGATTACGTTAAGTGATGACCGTGAAGATAAAAAAGAAGTGTTTTTCTTTGAAGGCGGCATACGTTCTTTCGTTGAACATCTAAATCGCAACAAAGAGACGATCAATCCCGATACGATTTATTTCAATGGATCGAAGGGGACGACGGTCGTCGAGATCGCTATGCAGTATAATACAAGCTATAGTGAGAATATCTATAGTTTTGTCAATAATATCAACACAGAAGAGGGCGGAACCCATTTGGCCGGCTTCAAGATTGCTTTGACGCGTGCGGCGAATGATTTTGCCCGCAAACAAAACATTCTCAAGACTTCTGAGGATAATTTGACCGGTGAGGATATCCGCGAAGGCTTGACTTGTGTTATCAGCCTCAAAATACAGGAACCACAGTTTGAAGGACAGACAAAAACGAAGCTTGGCAACTCAGAGGTTCGCGGTATCGTCGATTCGATTGTTTCTGAAGGGTTATCTGAGTATTTTGATGAAAATCCGGCTTTGACTAAGAAAGTAATAGAAAAGTCGATTATGGCTTCGCGTGCCCGTGAAGCAGCTCGTAAAGCTCGTGAATTGACTCGTCGTAAAAATGCTTTGGAAGTGAGCTCTCTTCCAGGAAAGCTCGCAGATTGCTCAGTCAAAGATCCAATGCAGGCTGAAATCTATCTCGTCGAAGGGGATAGTGCCGGTGGTTCGGCAAAACAAGGCCGCGATCGTCGTTTTCAGGCAATTTTGCCACTGCGTGGTAAGATTCTCAATGTAGAAAAAGCACGTTTGGATAAAATTCTCAACAACGAAGAAATTCGCACGATGATCACAGCTTTTGGCAGCGGAATCGCTGAAGAATTTGATTTGAGCAAGAGCCGCTATGGTAAGATCATCATCATGACGGATGCCGATGTCGATGGTGCACATATCGTACGCTTTTATTGACATTCTTCTATCGTTACATGAAACCGTTGATTGAAAATGGACGTATCTATATAGCGCAGCCACCGCTTTATCAAATTCGCAAAGGCCGTCAGCATTGGTACACGTACAGTGATGATGAACAAAATGCAAAACTCAATGAGATTGGCCGCGACAATATCGTCGTTCAGCGCTACAAAGGTCTTGGAGAAATGAATCCAGAACAGCTTTGGGAAACTACGATGGATCCGGAAGGCAGAACGGTCTTGCGGGTTGATTTGCAGGAAGCTGAAGAAGCCGATAGCATTTTCTCCATACTCATGGGGGACAAGGTAGAGCCTCGTCGTAAATTCATTGAAGATCATGCTAAGTTAGTGCGCAATCTCGATATTTGATGTGCACCTTATAGAAAAAATCCCTGGCATATTCATATATGCCAGGGATTTTTGTTTACAAAACATTAATTGACAATTTGTCTTTTGAATGATATCATTACCTCATAGATATAGAGAATTATTTCCTACAAGGGGAGTAGCTGAACGGCCGGTACACCGTCATCCCGAGTGAAAACTCCGGTTCGGCCGACATGGATTTGTAAGCGAGACTTTGTTTTGTCTGGTGTTTTATCAGGCGGGGCAAGGTCTTTTTATATTAAATAAAAACAAGGAAGGCGGTAGAAAATGGAAGGCATGTTTTCAATGGAATGGATTATGGCATTAGGCAGTATAACATTCCTCAACATTCTCCTAAGCGGCGATAATGCGATTTTGATTGCCTTAGCTTGTAAAAATTTACCTGATAAACAGAAATTTAAAGCGATGATGATTGGTGGTTTGGCAGCTGTACTCATTCGTGTCGTACTCACGCTATTTGCCACAAGTTTGCTAGCAATTCCCTATTTTGAGTTTATTGGAGGTCTAGCACTTCTCTATATAGCGGTCAACTTATTGACCGATCATGGTGATGGTGATGGCGGCAGTGATAAATCTAGGTCGACCACCTTGTCTTCGGCAATAAAAACAATTTTGATTGCTGATTTGATCATGAGTATTGATAATATTTTGGGTTTGGCAGGTGTTGCTAATACGGTGAGCCAAGGTCAGTGGAGCCTGATTATTTGTGGTTTATTGATCAGTATCCCCATCGTTCTTTTCGGGGCACAGATTTTTATGTTGATTATTCAAAGATTTTCTTTCATCATATACTTAGGTGCTGGGATACTGGCATTCACAGCTGGAAAAATGGTCGTCATGGACCATGCTTTAGGGGTCTATTTCGCTCCGGTAGCTGGATTTGTTGAGGGAATATTAGTTTTGCTTGTTCTGACGGTTGGTTGGTATATCAATCGAAAGAATGCACTTGCTTATCAAAAAGAAAATATAGATGATAAATAATGGAATTTGGGAGGAATTGAAATGAATACATTAAAAACAGCGGTGCTTATGGCTCTTTTGACAGGGATATTGGTCGCTGTCGGCGGAGTTTTTGGTGGACGTGGTGGCGCGACCATTATGTTAATGGTTTCTTTAGGAATAAACTTCTTTTCGTATTGGTATAGCGATTCCATCGTATTAAAAGCATATGATGCAAGAGAAGTGACGCCAACTCAAGCACCTGATTTATATCGAATGGTTGAAAATTTGGCTGGTAATGCGGATTTGCCGATGCCAAAAGTGTATATCATAGATACAGATGTTCCAAATGCTTTTGCTACAGGGAGAAATCCTGCTCATGCTGTCGTTGCGGTGACTACTGGGATCATGAAGACATTGCAGTATGATGAGTTAGCTGGTGTAGTGGCTCATGAACTGTCGCATATCAAGCATAGGGACACACTTATTAGCACTATCGTAGCTTCGATTGCCGGGGTCATTTCTTGGATAGGCAATATGGCACAGTGGGCAGCTATATTTGGTATGGGAAGAAATGAGAATGAAGAAGAAGGCGGCGGCATGCTTGGCATGCTCTTTACGATCATCGTGGCTCCGTTGGCAGCCATGCCCATACAGATGGCCATTTTTCGTTCGCGTGAATTTTAGGCTGATGCGAGGGG